>VOFH01001209.1_pt1 | contig 82000 bp, 125 predicted proteins | sample 5384091 | NCBI WGS metagenome assembly VOFH01 (sample SAMN12384727, study PRJNA508395) | human gut metagenome | isolation source: healthy gut G | host: Homo sapiens
TATTTAATACTGCACTAACAACTTCTTTCTGTGGTATATTCCGTATTATCCGTAAAAAACATTCCACAATGAATAGGAACCAGAACCAACATCTCCATTATCGGTATCTTTTTTAAATTCAAACTGCACTGAAGTATAATAATTATAATAATTATTATTGTAGAACATCACCGTATAAGTTGAGAAATGCTTCGCTTCAAAAGCAACGCTTTCAACGCTTGCCTCTTCCGGAACTTCTACCGGATCTGCTACCTGCTCTAAGGCTTTGATCTCATTTGCAGTTACTACGCTTTCAGTAGTATCTACTTTTGTATCCAGATGAGAAATCTCAACCGTTTCTGAACTTCTTTACTTTTCTTCAATGACAGCTCCTGAAAAACTTACATGTACATACCCATTTGTATCCAGCTATCATTTAGTACATTGCCCTGTGCATCATAAAGAGTAATATCATAAGCAAGAACAGATTTAACTTCTACCGGTTCTGTTTCTGCTGTCTCGTTTTCTACTTCTCTTTAACAGCATTTTCTACATGGTCTGTTACTTCGGTAACTTTTTGCAGTAGTTCCCTCCGGAAGAATTCCTTCTGCAGCAGAGATTGTAACAGTTACGCCATTTATGTTTTCAGCGTATTCAAATGCCGGATGAGTACCCGGTACGATCTCCTCTAAGAAGATTTCCACTTCCTGATCCTCTAAAACTTCCGGGATCGTATAGTAGACAGCTTCGTCAGCTCTTTCTGCATTGGATGGACTGGCGATGTTTTTCCAGATCGGTTTCTTCCAGTTCCACCGTTTGCAGTGACTTCTGTTATCTTATAACCTGTCTGCGGGATCACTCCAAAGGTTACTTCTGCGCCGTCTCTTGTAAGTTTTGGTGCTTTTACAAGTTCTGCGCTGCCTACAGGATCGATCATGTAATTGATGATGTGTCCCTGGCTTTCCAGTTCATCTTTGTCAAATCCCATATCAGAAAGCTTTGCGGTGAAAGCTCTTGCTGTTATTGTCTGATCTAATGCTACCAGGTTGTAAGTCTCACCTTTTAATACTCCGACACGTTCAAATCCAGGTTCTGTTTCTGTCTCTTCTACTGCACCCGGCAGATCAGAAAGTTTTGTATCATCTGCAGCTGTTGTTTCTTCTGTTTCAGGCTGTGCAGCTGCTCCTGTTTCTGTTGTGCCGGTATTATCTTTTGCTTTCTGCTGCTGTTGTCTCTTCTGGTGTTTCCTGCGGAAGAGTTTCATCAGCAGTGGTTTCTTTAGGTGTTGTTTCCTCTGGTACAGGATCGGTTTCCGGTTCCGTTGCTTCTGCGCTGGTTTCTTTTTTCCGGCTCAGTTTCTGTTTCAGTTTCGGTCTCGGTTCCGTTTCAGTTTCTTCTGTTGGTGCCTCTGTTTCCTCTTCCGTCTCTTCCTGCATTGTATCTGTCAGGAAAATTCTGGAATGGATAGAAATGGAAGCAACTGTATCAGATGAACTGCTGTTGTCTGTATCGTCTGCTGTATCACCGGCATCCTCGGAAGAGTCACCGTTGTCGGATGCTTCTTCTCCCTGGTCCTCATTATCGGAACCAGTATCTTCTGAATTTTCATTATCAGAAGTATTTTCTTCCTGGTTCTCGTCCGAGTGTTTTCAGAGGCATCATTCTCATCTTCTGTATCCGGATTTTTCCTCATTGTCAGATCCGTTATTTTCTGTGTTGGAATTATCTGCGCCAGAACCATCTTCGTGAGATTTATCCTCATCATCATTTTTTTCCTGCATCAGAAGCTTCCGGCTCTTTTTTACTTCTTCTGTTTCGAGTCAACCTGTGAGTTTTTTTTTCTCCATCATCAGTTGGTTCCTGATCTGTTCCTGGAACTTCTTCTGCTGTCTCAGTTTCTGAAGGATCAATTCCGGTTCTGTTTTTGTTCCGGAGCTGCTGCTGTTACCGCTGTTATGGCTGCCGCTGTTTTCTTTCTTTCAAATGCAGTCATATAAGATTTCAGGCTGCAGATACCGGAAATGTATCCGTCAATATTTACCCTGCCTGCTACTGTTTCTTCTCCTCCGTTTGTATAAAGGAAGATCAGTGTTTCTTCTCCGGTCAGTGCGTAGGAGTCTGGATCTGCATCAGGACTGATCCGAAGGAAGATCCGAAGTTCGATATCGTCCAGATAATATTCTCTCTCATAATCCGGAAAGATCTCATAGAGAGTACCGTCTGCTGCGAACAGTTCTTCGTATTCTTTTAATAACGAAGAGTCTTTCGTATAGAAGTCTAATGGTTCCTCGACGATGTTTCCTTCCTCCAGGGCTTCTTCTGCTGCCCGTTGGAGTTCATCCGCATGAATTCGAATTCTTCTTTTTCTGCCCTGCAAATACATTGAGTAGTGGGTTGCTCATATTGCTGAATACAATGGCAAATAACAGTACATATGTAACAACCACCTTTATATACTTACGAGGCAACACAGCGTGTCTTCTGCTTTTTCGCTTTGCGTAGCTGATTCATACAACTCCCTCCTCAATAATATATGTTCAACTGTCTGACAATTACCTCTTCTCTTGTTGTATTTATGGTATCATTTTCCTTATCACGGTTTTATCACAAGTTACAAAAAAAGTGCCATTTTTGAAGAAATATTTTAATTTTAAAAAATATCCCAGGCAGAGTTTAATCTGTCTGAGATATCTGTTGGACAATATGAACAATTATATTATTCCTGATACATAGGAGTGATCTGATAGTCAATATCCCTGCGATTTCCGCCAAGTTCTTCGTAAACTTTGGCGATCCGGTTAAAGACGATCTTTCCATTTTCCTTTTTAGTATGTTTTAGTATGATCAGAAATCTTGATGTATTATACTGCGTAAATATATCACCATAACGCAGCGTCTGTTTGATCGCCTGTAAAAAGAAGGGCGCTTTTTTTCGCTGCAACTGCCTTTTGTACCGGCAGTTTCTTCCTATTTACAATGGTACACTGCATCAGGCAGGAAACAACCTCTATACGGGCACCAAGTCTTAAGATGGAACAGTACACATCCATAAAGTTTGGATATGGGCACTCATATACCTGTTCTTCACTTTTCTTGGCTACTTCCAGAAAGCTTACCTGGATATCGTCAAGATCCTCATAACCATCTTTTAAGTACTGGCTGATCTTGCGGGAACGCTTTAACATCTCTTCGGAAACAGGCAGATCCGAAACTTCTGTATAGATCCGGACCGCTTTTTCATATGTTTTATATGCTTTCTCATACTCTCCTAAAGCGATCAGCGCATCCAGCTGCCCTAACTGCCATTCCTCGTAAGTCTCTATTCCCAATGCAGTTGTATACAGGGTATACAGATCTTCCCAGCGTTCTTTTTCTTTTAATATATCCGCGATCTGGTTGGTACAGTCACGATACAGTTCTTTATAATGAAGATTCTCAGGAATAGCCCATTCTTCAATGGAATTGCTGGCAAGCAGCGGTCCTCTGTAGAGAAGCCAGGCTTCCTGAAGTATATGAAGTTTATCATCATCTTCTGCATCCCGGCTTTCTTCTAACAGCCGTTTGAATTCCACAGTATCTACCTGAACAGGTATATCTTCTTTCCACACACAGTTTCCATTTTCAATGGCGATATATTCGTCACCTGGAACCCCGCATCCGTGAGCATTTTTCTCAGACGATAGATCGCATTGTTGACACTGTTGTTCCGGTTATTGAACTCTCCTGATTTATAAATGTCCGCCATTAATTTTTCCTTGGATATCTGAAATCCCGGACTGATCATCAGAAGCTGGAACAGCTGTGCCTGGCGGCCGGTAGATGTACGTCCCATGTACACCTTTTTGTCTCCGTACCACACAGAAAACTCTCCTAATAAATTAACATATAACTTCTTCTCTCCCACATCAACAGCCCCTTTGCTTTTGTTCACACCCAATTATAAATGTAGCACAAGGGTATTTATTTTCAATATTCATTTATGGATTTGATTATTTTGATCATTTCTATTTTGCAGATAAAAACATTCCACCAGACCGGCCTTTTTCCAACCGATCACATTTTTCATTTCCCGTTCTGTCAGCCTGCCGTTAAAGTACATACAGGCAATATCCATAGGTACGCTGCCTACTGCTGCAACCAGTTCTAAATATGTCATTTACATTCCCTCCCGTTTTTATCCTGCGTGACATAACTCTTTTTGACACGCTCTTATACTATATGAAAGGAAATGAAAATATATTCCTGTTATCCTTCATGAATTTGTAAGTATTTCTTTATACAGAGTCCATAAAAGCAGAGTAATATATAATAAGGAAGAAATACTATACGAGGAGGAAATAATTATGGATACAACCAAAAGATCATTATCGGTGCCATAGGTGCTGCTGTTGTGGTCGGCGCAGTTTCCATCGGTCTTATCTTTGGTCTCGCTCCGGCGGATACGGATCTGTCTACCATACATACCCAGGAAGCTACCAGTGTCCCGGAAGCAACAGAACCTGCAACTGTGGAGGAAAGTTCTTCTGTTCAGGAAAGTGAGACTGTTAAAGAAGGAACTACAGGTATCAGCGTACAGCTTGAGACTTATTCTTCCGGAAATATTTCCATTCAATATCCGGTGGTAAGCCAGATGAACGACAGCGCAAAACAGGACAATGTAAATGAACTTTTAAAGGCCAATGCTCTTTCTATTATCCAGGCAAATGATCTGGATGAAACAAAAGATACCCTCACTGTGAAATGTGAGGTCATTTCTGCAGACCGCAAACGGCTTACTGCTGTTTACAAAGGAGACCGCATGAGTAATGGAGCTGCTTATCCGGTCAGTGTTTTTTATACTAATACAATGGACCTGAACCAGGTGCGGGATCTGGGACTTTCTGATTTTACAGACGGATACACCATGGCTGGTTATGTTTTAAGTGATGATGTGGAATTTGTAGGTATAACCCAGGATCAGAAGGAAGCTTTTTTAGAGTATCGTGACAGTTTGGATCTGGATATCCTTACAGAGGTATTTAACGGAGCCGACTTTCCGCTGGCATCTGATACTGTATGGCCGGAATCCTTCAGCTATGAAAACCACGGAACTATCTGCTTTTCCGTTCCGGTCCCCCACGCTTTGGGAGATTATGTGATCGTTGCATTTGATCCTTCTACCAAGTAATTAACGTTGCCATTATCCACGCTATCAGTTATAATAGGAAACAGAAAAAGACAGACAAGTATCTGTGTCTTATACAACACGAATAAGGAGCAGCAAAAAACTATGGAAAATGTAATTGTTTTTGATCACCCATTGATCCAGCACAAGATCTCTATTTTAAGAAAGAAAAGCACCGGTACAAATGAATTCCGCGCTTTGATCGAAGAGATCGCCATGCTGATGGGATACGAAGATGTTTAAGAGATCTTCCTCTGGAAGATGTAGTAAACGGTATCCTGGCACTGGTTGAGACACCAATCGAGACCTGTATGACACCTATGATCGCAGGCCGTAAGCTGGAAGTTATTGCCGATCTTAAGAGCAGGTCTTGGTATTAAAATCTATCTCATAATAGTCTTATGAATATCTTGCAGAAAATTTTTACAGACCATTATGAAGAAATAAAATATACTCTCCATCCCAGAGACACCGAAATGGAAAATATCGAAAAGATGATCCATTGTGGGGATCCTTCCTTTGGCGGTGCCATGTATCATTGCCCCATTGTGGCAACTTTAAATATGTCCCTTTCCACTGTCACAGTCGGTTTTGCCCTTCTTGTGGAAACAAATACAGCATGGAACGCACCACTTCTATGACTTTCAAACTCATCAACGTTAAGCATCGCCATTGCGTCTTTACCATTGATGAAAATCTCAGGGATTTTTTCCTAAAAGAACGCTCCCTTTTGGATTGCCTGTTCCATTCCGTTGCCAGTGTCATTTCCCGCATGTTTTTTGAACTTAACAAATCAAAAAATTTTACGCCTGGTTTTATCATGGTCTTACATACCTTCGGACGGGATCTGAAATGGAATCCTCATATCCACTGCCTTATTTCTGAAGGCGGTCTCAGTGATGACGGCCTTTGGCGAAATGTCCATCACTTCAATTACTCTTTTTACGTTCTGCTTTCCGTACCGCTCTCCTTAATGAGATGCACCAACGGCTGGGCGATCCTTTCAAACAGATCAAATCCCTCTGTTATTCTTCTCATAAGAAGGGATTTTACGTTTATGCCAAGCCTTCCTCTTGTGGTCCTGAGACTGCCATCAAATATATCGGACGCTATCTGGGGCGTCCTGTGATCGCCACTTCCAGGATCGACAAATATGATGGTTCTATGGTCACTTTTCATTACAATCGACACGAAGATGATAAATATATACAGGAAACGATCCCGGTTATGGACTTCATCAAACGTCTGATCCGGCATATCCCTGAGAAACATTTTAAAATGATCCGCTATGGCGGCTTGTATGCACGCCACCGCAAAACAGACCAGCAGCTCCATAAAGTCATTTCCAAACAGAAACGTCCCATTCTACGCAACTTTAACCATTGGCGGAATGCTATTCTTTCTTCTTTTGGTTATGATCCGCTGGAATGTCCCATCTGCAGGCATAAAATGGAGTTTTTGGAACTTTATTTTAACCATCAGCGTCTTTCCCTCGAAGAATTATATGAGAGATCTATGTCCCGATCTCGCGGAAAGCGTTCTTCTGCATAACTTTCTCTGTTTTTATGGTATAATTCCCTCATAGGAGGGCATTGCAATGAAAACAGATGTTGAGGCGCTGCGTAAAAAATACATGGATAATCCTCCAGAAGGACTTACTTCCACGGACATTCGCCATATGAGCGAGGAAGACCTGCTGGATATGGATTATTTTCTAAATGATGACGATCTTGATAAAGAATTTAGTGAGGAAGGTTTTTATCTTTTTTTAATCCCTAGATCGTCTATTTGTGTTGCCCTACCGGCCTACCGGCGGGCATTTTAAAAAATTAACCCCGCTGGTTAGCGGGGTTTTTTATATATTCTTCACTCACGAACCACGCGCTTACGCGCTCCACTGCCCGCTTTCGCGGGCGGTTCGTTCGTTATTTCACAACCTTTGGTTTTCTGGTTGCTCTTTTCTTTGGTGCAGGAGCTTCTTCACGGCTTTCTTTTGCTACGATATTGTCCTGGCTCTTGTAGATGGAGTGAGCAGCAACACAACCTCTTACGCTGGATAATGGATAGATATTGCTTTTCTTTTCCTACAACAGTTCCTGGATTAAGAACACTGTTACAACCGACTTCTACACCATCACCAAGGATCGCGCCAAATTTCTTAAATCCGGTAGCTACGTCCTTATCTTCTGCGTGTACTACAACTAAAGACTTGTCAGACTTTACATTGGAAGTAACTGCGCCTGCGCCCATATGAGCCTTATATCCAAGTACAGAATCACCAACATAGTTAAAGTGTGGGATCTGTGCTTCGTCAAAGATCAGAGCATTCTTTAATTCACAGGAGTTGCCTACAACAGCGCCAGCGCCGATGATCACATTTCCTCTTAAGAATGCGCTGTGGCGTACATTTGCGCCTTCACAGATGATCATAGGACCAGCCATCATAATGGTAGGTGCTACTTTTGCGCTCTTGTGTACCCAGATATCAGTGCCGATCTTGCGGTATTCATTTTCCGGAAGAAGAGGTCCTAAAGAACGGATGAAATCACCGATCTCCGGAAGTACTTCCCAGGCATAAGTATGATTATCAAAAATTCTCTCAGCAATTGTATGGCTTGTATCAAACAGCTCTTTAATTTTCATTTCCTTCAGTTTCATTGTAATCAGTTCTCCTTTTTTTGTTTTGTGTAAAAAGGCGGCAGCCGCGTCAAAAAAAGTCCCCGCATATCATACTGGTTATTCAATCTGGTCACGTTTACAGTGCGCATTGCAACAAAACGTTCCAGTTTTTCCATGTATTCATCCGATGTAATGGAACCTTCCGCCACATAAGTCAGACCTTTTTTCCCAACTGGCAGTCAGCTCAGGATTTAATAACTGCCTGATGGAGTGGTCCACCACTTCATAAACCATCTCCCAACAGAGATGGGGTTATCACCTGGGTCTTATGATTTAAACTCAGATATTTGATACTGACCAGTTTTTTCAGTATCTCTCGCTCTGGTGGCACTGGTGCCGATGCCGCTGCCCTTGATCTGGGCCCGCCGCTCCTCATCTTCGATCAGCTGGCCGGCATTTTCCATGGCCAGGATCATGGAACCGGAGGTATATCTTTTTTGGTGGAGAAGTCTCTCCTTCCTTCACCTTCAGATCCGCTATAGTAAGTATATCATTTTTTTCAAATCTGCAAGCACCTGTAGCAGTAGAGTTCGGTCAACTTTTGGAATTTCCGCGTTTTTTTTCATCTGTTTGTACTTAATTCCCTTCTTTTTCATCAGAAAAAGTCTCCTGGATGCTGCTTTTCTTTGCCAGGTTCACATCTGCCACCTTTAAATAACCAGGTTCTGACAGCACTTTAAAGCTTGCAAAAAACTGTTCTTTTTTCTGTTCCAGAACAATACTGTATTTCTGGTAAATGGCAGCGGGATAAAAAATGCTTAAAAACGGCGGCAGACCACCTGGTAAACCTTTTCAGATAACGGGGACAGTCCGCGCAAGTTTCCCATTCCCTGTCCCGTTGGTATAATGGCATAATGATCCGTGATCTGCTTGTCATTGACATATCTTGTTTTTCCGATCCCCTTAAAACTTCCAAGATCCATTGCTTCTTTTGCAAAGCCTGCCATTGGTTCATAGCGCATGAGGCCGTTTATATTTTTATAGATCTCCTTTGCAACAGCTGTTGAAAGGACTCTGGCATCAGTTCTCGGATATGTGACCAGCTTTTTCTCATACAGTTCCTGGACCACTTTCAAAGTCTCATCCGGGCTTATTTTAAACATTTTAGAGCAGTCATTCTGAAGTTCTGCAAGGTTATAAAGAAGAGGTGGATTTTTTGTTTCCTTTTTCTTCTCTTTGGAAAGGACTTGTACCTCTAATGGTGGCTCTGTTTTTAAATAAGCGATCAGTTCCTCTGCTTTTTCTCTTTCTTTAAAACCATTTTCTTTATAAAGATAGGGCGTTCCAAAATATTTAGAGCCTTCTACCGCCTTCCACTCTGCGTCTAACAGCACAGGTGTACCGTCTTTTGCAGTTGCCTGAAAGCTTCCAAGAACACGGTAGAACGGGGTTTTTACAAAGTTTCGTATTTCCCGCTCCCTGCGGACTACCATTCCCAGGACACAGGTCATAACACGGCCTACGGAAAGGACTGTAAATTTTGTTCCCAGATACTGAGACATAGACGGTCCGTAGCGCAAGGTCAGTACTCTGGAAAAATTGATACCCATGAGATAATCTTCTTTTTGCTCTTAAGTAAGCAGAGGCAGAAAGGTTGTCATATTCAGACTCATCTTTCGCTTCCCGGATCCCGCGAAGGATCTCCTCTTCGGTCTGGGAGTCGATCCACACACGCTTCTGGCACTTGTCTTTTACACCTGCCATCTGGGCTACCAGACGGTAAATATACTCTCCTTCCCGTCCGGAGTCGGTGCAGACATAAATGGTATCCACATCCGGTCTTGTAAGAAGTCCTTTTACAATGGAAAACTGCTTTCCCACATTGGGTATTACTTCATATTTAAATTCTTTTGGCAGAAAAGGAAGTGTATTAAGACTCCAGCGCTTGTATTTCATATCATAGGCTTCCGGATAACTCATGGTCACCAGATGTCCCACACACCAGGTAACGATAGCCTCATCTGACTCGATATAGCCGTCTCCGCGACGTCCCCGTATTTTCAATGCATCTGCAAACTGCTGGGCTACACTGGGCTTTTCCGCAATGAATAATGATTTTGACATTTGATTCCTTTCATTATTTAAAGACATATTTTATAAGTATACCATTTTTTCAGGGCTCTTGCAAAAGGAAGTTATAAAGGACAGTGCAAAGCCATTTTCCGGCAATAGACTGTCCTTTTTTTGTACTGTATATTTTTGAAGGTCTGCCTGCCGGCAGTATCCGTCTGACCCTATTCTGCGTAGAACTTATAAATGGTAGTTGTCTTATAAGTATCTCCTGCTTTTAAGATCGGTGACGGGAAGTTTGGCTTATGGCAGGCATCTGGATAGTACTGTGTCTCAAAGCAGAACGCATGGCGTCTGTCATAGTGGGCACCGCCTTTTCCAGGGCGCTCATCTTTTAAGAAGTTTGCAGTATAAAACTGCATTCCAGGAAGATCTGTGTATGCTTCCATCACACGGCCGCTTGCTGGATCTTTTGCCTTACCTGCAATGCCAAGAACGCCTGCTTCATGGTTTAATACCCAGTTGTGGTCATAGCCATGTCCAAGGATCAGAGCCTCAAAATCAGCTTCAATGTCCTGTCCGATCGGTTTCATCTTTGTAAAATCCATAGGAGTTCCTGCTACCGGAAGGATCTCTCCTGTTGGGATGGAAACTGCGTCTGCAGGTGTGTATGTATCAGCTGCAAGCCATACCTGCTGATCCATTACAGGACCGCTGTTATGTCCAGCCAGGTTGAAATAGCAATGGTTGGTAAAGTTAGCTACTGTGTCTGCATCTGCAACCATGTTGTAATCGATCTTTAAGCAGCTGTCCTCTGTTAAGGTATAGCTGATGCGGATCTTTGCATTTCCAGGGTATCCCCTGATCTCCGTCCGGGCTGTTTAAGAAGAAGTCCAGGCGGCTGCCTTCTGCTGTCTCATATGCCCAGCTTTCCCATAAACGGCTGTGATACAGATCCGGACCACTGTGCAGGTTGTTAGGGCCATTGTTTGCCTCTAATTTATAATCTTTTCCATCAATGGTGATCACTGCGTTTCCAATACGGTTTGCATTTCTGCCGATGGGGCACCAAAATGAGGTGTATTTACCTGATAGCTTGCAAGATCGTCATAGCCTAAGATCACATCTGCCATGTTGCCATCACGGTCCGGAACCAGCATTTTGGTCCAGGTTGCCCCAAGTTCAATAAACGACGCGCTGACACCGCTTTTTATTGGTCAGTGTGTACTCGTATACTTTCCGGAAGGCATAACACCAAATTCTTTTTTTCTGTATAGCCATAAGAAAACCTCCTGCTCCCGCTTTATTTAGCTGCGATATATCCCTTCGCTGTAAGAAGTTCTGCACACAGAACTGCACCGCCTGCTGCACCTCTTACGGTGTTGTGGGAAAGTCCTACAAATTTGTAGTCATATACGGTATCTTCTCTTAAACGGCCTACAGAGATGCCCATACCATTTTCAAAATCTACGTCCAGGGTAACCTGCGGACGGTTGTCTTCTTCCAGATACTGGATAAACTGCTTCGGAGCACTTGGAAGCTCCAGTTCCTGAGGAATGCCCTTGAAGTTTACTAACTTCTCGATCAGCTGTTCCTTGGTTGGTTTCTTTTTAAACTTAACAAATACAGCTGCTGTATGTCCGTTCAGTACCGGTACACGGATACACTGGCAGGTAATAACCGGACTTTGCTGCTTTTACGATCTGTCCGTTCTCAATGTGGCCCCCAGATACGCAGTGGCTCCTGCTCGCTCTTTTCTTCTTCTCCGCCGATGTATGGGATGATGTTTCCTTCCATTTCAGGCCAGTCCTTAAAGGTCTTGCCTGCTCCGGAAATTGCCTGGTAGGTAGTTGCAACCACTTCATACGGCTCAAATTCCTTCCATGCAGTTAAAACAGGAGCATAACTCTGGATAGAGCAGTTTGGTTTTACTGCGATAAATCCTCTGGTAGTTCCCAGACGCTTTTTCTGGAATTCGATCACATCAAAATGCTCTGGATTTACCTCCGGAACGACCATAGGAACGTCTGGAGTCCAACGATGTGCACTGTTATTGGAAACTACAGGGGTTTCTGTCTTTGCGTATTCTTCCTCAATGGCGCGGGTCTCATCCTTTTGACATATCAACTGCACTGAATACGAAGTCTACACTGGCAGCTACTTTCTCTACTTCGTTTACGTTCATAACAACCAGCTTCTTTACAGCTTCCGGCATAGGAGTGGTCATTTTCCAGCGGTCACCTACTGCTTCTTCGTAGGTCTTTCCTGCTGATCTTGGGCTGGCAGCTACTGTAACTACCTCATACCACGGGTGATTTTCCAACAGAGAAATAAATCTCTGTCCTACCATACCTGTTGCACCTAAGATACCAACTCTTAATTTCTTTTCCATAGTTCCTCTCCTCATCTTCCGCAGGGCTTTGGGGCAGCCGCTGCTTTCGTTTTTGCCCCGTATCGGGGAGTCTTTCCTTATACTATAACAAAGTCGGGAAACATGAAACTAAAATTCGTCTTTTGCGCACATTTGTATTTATATCGCGGACATGGCTTTATTTTTGTTTGTCAGAAGTTTAGTTCAAACGGACTTTACTGCCTTTTCCATCTCTTTTGCCAGTTTCAACCTGTTTAAATGAACTTCTTTGCCTTTATAGTCGATGATCGGATTTTCACCGATGAGATATACTGTTTCCAGTTCTTCATTTTTGCTAAGCGGATACCACGGACACCTCTGGAGGCTTTCTTAAGAACAGAGATCTCCTCTAACGGGAACCGCAGGAACGTTCCATTTGTAGTCTGAAGCACTACATCTGTTTCCCCGTTTATCATTGTTACAGAAACTACACTGTCTTCATCCTGAAGCTTGGTAGCTGCTACCATACGGTTATTCGTCTCAAATTCTTCACCAGGCACCTGTTTTACCATGGTAAGACGGGTTGCAAATAAAAGGATGCGGCCTTTGAGCGCACGGGCTGTGGTGAGAAGGCAGATGGTCTCATTTCTGCCATTGTATTTACTTAAGTTCTCAATAGGAACGCCTTTGTCACGAAGCTTGCCGGATGGAATATCCAAAGCCTTGATCTGGTGAAGGACACCGGCAGAGGTGAACAGACAGATCTTATCTGTATTTAAGCAGCGGAGCACATGAACCTGTTCTGTATCTACGGTCTCCTGGTTGCGTTCGTAGGTAGATTTATCAAGAAGCTTGCAATAGCCGAAGCGGTCCATAACGAAAACAACTTCCTGAACGGAAATTTCATTTTCCACATAAACAGCCTCTGCCCCGTCTTCAATACGGGTCCGTCTTGGAATAGCAAATTCTGCTTTGATGGCAGCCAGATCATCTTTGATCACCTGGTTCATAACCGCTCTGCTGCCAAGGATCTTCTTGTATTCGGCGATCTTCTTTAAAGTCTCTCTGTGTTCTTTTCAAGGGCTAATATTTCCAATCCGATCAGCTTATACAGACGCATTTCCAGGATCGCAGATGCCTGACGCCCTGTAAAATGAAGCTTCTTTGCATCTTCTTCAAAACCGGCTACTTTAAAATGAATATTGGAAATGTCGCCGTTTACCAGACATGCCTTGGCATCTTTTAAATTCTTAGAACCACGTAAAATGGCAATGATCAGGTCAATACAGTCACAGGCTGCGATCAGACCTTCCTGGATTTCTTTCTTATCCAGTTCTTTTTCCAGAAGCACATTGTATTTGCGCTCGGTATTCTGATACTGGAATTCCATGAAATTACGCAGGATGCCTTTTAAGTTTAATGTTTCCGGCCTGCCGTCTGCAATGGCAAGCATGTTGACACCAAAAGTATCTTCTAACTTGGTCTTCTTATAAAGAATATTTTTAATACGGTCAATATCTGCGTCCTTGCGAAGTTCTAACACAATGCGGATACCGTCCTTGTTAGACTGGTTGGAAATATCCACTACGTCTGTCAATTTCTTGGACTCTACCAGATCTGCTACATCTACCAGAAACTTATTAATACCTGCGCCGAGCATGGTATAAGGAATCTCTGTGATGATCAGTTTGTCCTTATCAACTTTCCGCTTGCCCAGTTCTACCTCAAAACGGCCTCTTAATTTGATCTTGCCAACACCTGTTTCATAGATCTGTGGCAGCTCGCTTTTATTTGCAATAATGCCTGGTTGGGAAGTCAGGTCCCGGCAGATATTCCATCAGTTCTTCTGTAGGAGCTGCTGGATCATCAATATATGCCTGGACTACATCCACTACTTCCCTAAATTGTGGGTAGGAATGCTGGTACTCATACCAACGGCAATTCCCTCTGCGCCGTTTACTAAAAGGTTTGGCACACGTACAGGAAGGACTTCCGGCTCTTTTTCTGTTTCATCGTAGTTTGGTACGAAATTAACAGTCTTATCCAGGTCTTTTAAGTAAACTTCCTGGGCAAATTTCTCCAGTCTTGCCTCTGTATATCGCATAGCCGCAGCCCCATCCCTTCAATGGAGCCGAAATTTCCGTGACCGTCTACCAATGCCATACCCTTTTTAAATTCCTGACTCATAACAACTAAAAGGTATCGTAAATGGAGCTGTCACCGTGTGGGTGGTATTTACCCATGGTATCACCTACGATACGGGCTGATTTTCTATGTGGTTTATCATGATCCAGATGCAGCTGGCTCATGTCATAGAGAACACGGCGCTGAACTGGCTTTAATCCGTCTCTTGCATCCGGGATTGCTCTTGCAGTGATAACGCTCATGGAATAATTCATGTAGCTTTTCTGCATTTCCTCACTGTATTCGGTTCTTAATATCTTCTCCGCCATATCTGTCTGTCCTCTGTTATGCGTCAATCTCCGCCTCGTCCGCATGCTCATAAATGAACTGGCGGCGGGGTCCCATCACTGCCCATAAGCATTTCTGTTACTTCTGACGCCATTCTAGCATCTTCGATCTCTACCCGTTTTAATACACGCCGCTCCGGATCCAGTGTGGTCTCCCACAGCTGTTCGGCATCCATCTCACCCAGACCTTTGTAGCGCTGTAAGGTAAAATCACCGGTGTGGTTTCTGCGGTAGCGTTCCAGTCTTTTTCATCATAGAGATACTGTTCTTCTCCCTTTTCGGGATCACTTTAAATAACGGCGGCATGGCAATATATACATGTCCGTCGTAGATCAGCTCCGGCATGAAACGGTAAAGGAAAGTCAATAATAAGGTATCAATATGGCTTCCGTCTACATCCGCATCGGTCATAAGGATGATCTTGTCATAGCGCAGTTTTGTGATGTCAAAATCGTTTCCGTAGCCTTCGGAAAAGCCACAACCGAAAGAATTGATCATGGTCTTGATCTCTGCATTGGCCAGGACCTTGTCCATGGAAGCTTTTTCTACGTTTAAAATTTTTCCCCTGATAGGTAGAATAGCCTGATATTTCCGGTTTCTTGCCGTCTTGGCAGAACCGCCTGCGGAATCTCCCTCTACGATGAAGATCTCACATTTAGAAGCGTCACGGACTTTCGCAGTTTGCCAGTTTTCCGTTGCTGTCAAAGGAAAACTTGGACTTAGTGAGCATGTTTGTTTTCGCTTTTTCTTCGGCCCTGCGGATCTTAGCAGATTTTCTCTGCACAGCCGATCACACCCTTTAAACCTCTACATTTCGGTCAAAATAAAGCTGCAGCTGGTCTCCTGTCACAGTAAATACAGCTTTGGTAGCATCTGCACTGGCAAGTTTTGTCTTAGTCTGTCCCTCAAAAATGGGATCCGGTGTTTTATGCAATCACAGCGGTCATACCGTTTCTGGTATCGGCACCTGTAAAGTTTGGAGTCTTTGTCCTTTAAAATGCCAACTCTCTGGCATAAGAGTTGATCAGGGCTGTAAATTTGGTTTTAAATCCGGCTAAATGAGTGCCGCCTTCCTGAGTGAAAAATGTTGTTGCAGAAACCAAGTATATTTTCTTCAAAGGTATCTACGAACTGAACGCAGGCTTCTACCTCGATCTTGTCTACTACACCCTTAAAATAGATGGACATCATGGATCGGTGTTTTTCCTGCATTTAATTCTTTTACATAGGCGATAATGCCTTCCGGTTCGTGGTAAGTTACCTTCTCTTCTTCCCCGCTTCTGCGGTTTTCATAGTGGATCATCAGGTTTGGATTTAAGTAAGCTGTTTCATGTAAACGGCTTTTTAACCAATCTGCTTTAAAACGGGTCTTTTTCAAAGATTTCCCCATCTGGAAGAGAAGTTGATCTCGGTTCCTGTCTCACGGCTTTTCCTATAACTGGAAGGAGACCATTTTCCAGTTTTGTAGTAGGATGTCCCTGATGATACGGTATCCTGATAGATACAGCCGTCACGGTAGATTTTTACAGTCATATGCTCAGAAAGAGCATTTACAACGGAAGAACCTACACCGTGAAGACCGCCGCTGGTCTTATATGCGTTATTGTCAAATTTTCCGCCTGCATGAAGGGTGGAAAGTACCACTCTGGCTGCAGACACTCCTTTTTATGCATTTCCACCGGAATACCACGTCCGTTATCCCGAACGGTACAGGAGCCGTCTTTTTCCAGGCGGACGGTGATCTGGGTACAGAAGCCTGCCAGATGCTCGTCCACTGCGTTATCCACGATCTCATAAATCAGGTGGTTCAGCCCCTTAGACCCAACTCCTCCAATATACATACCCGGACTTTTCCGGACTGCCTCCAGTCCTTCCAGGAGGGTTATACTGTCTGCATTGTATTGTTCCTTTGCCATTTTTCCCTCCATATTGCATTATGTTCTCTTGCAATCTTTCTTCACTGCTATTTGATGACAAAAAAACCTTATAGAAACAAGGCTTTTTGAGTGTTTCGCAACTATATTCTAAATCTTTCTAAATCGGCATTCTTATAACAATAATTTGCAAAGTTGGCAAGAAGTTTTGAAAAAGCCCTGCAAATGCTATTTATACATCTACAGGGCTTCTCATTCCTTAAATAGTTTAAGCAGATAACGGGAATCGAACCCGCCTCCTCAGCTTGGGAAGCTGATGTTCTACCGATGAACTATATCTGCAACACAAAGAATTATTATAACAAAAACTGCCGGAATTGACAAGTGATTTTCCAGTTCTTGTCATCGACAGTTTTTGCGGTTCAGGTATGGTTTTAATTTTGTTTCCCGGCTTATGCCGGATCATTTTTACTTTTCTATATTTTCCGTTTTCTCTTCTAGTTCTTCTCCCGCGGCCATATCCAGGTCATTCATCCCTTTATTTCCCGCTTCCGGCCACTGATCCATATCAATAAAATCTCCACTACGGGAATCTATATGATGGAGGCAACAGTAATCCGATGTATTTTCCGAATATTTTTTCTTTTTAAGAGCGCTATTAATATATAAGGACATGGCCCTGTAGATAACTGCAAAAGTAGGCACTGCTATGATCATTCCCACAAATCCAAACAATCCACCAAATAACAGAATAGAAAATAATACCCAGAAGCTTGGGAGTCCCGTAGAATCTCCTAAGATCTTCGGTCCAAGAATATTTCCATCAAACTGCTTGAAGCACCAGAATGAAGATCAAAAAATACAGGCACTTCATGGGATCCACTAAAGGATCAGAAATGCACTTGGCACCGCTCCGATAAATGGTCCGAAAAACGGGATCACATTGGTAACACCTACGATCACACTGATCAGGAGCACATATGGCATCTTTAAAAATTTTAAAGAAAAGAAACACATGATGCCTATGATCAGAGAGTCTAAAAAGCTTTCCTGTAATAAAGCCGCCAAATATCTTATGGGCAAAACGGACTTCACCGATCAGTCGGTTAGCTGCTCTTACATTTAAAAATCCATAAACCATTTTTTTTTGACTGGGCGCACAGTGTATCCTTTATATTTAAAAAGTATACCATAACAATAAGACCGATCAGCAGATTTTTTAAAACAGTGACCAGACTGATCACACCGCTGGAAACCCGGTCAAAGATCAGGAAATATTTGGCACCAGATCCGTAGCGATCCAGTTCTGGAAACGCATGACCGCCTCATTGTAATACGGCATAATGCTTTCCTGAAGATGTTCATTATCCTGAAGAAGTTTGCTGATCCAGACGGTCAGGTTGTTGATATACTCTGTCAGGCTGTCCTGGAAACCAATGATACTTTCGTAGATCTGTGGGATCAACATGGAAACCAGTCCGCTGACGATCGCAAACAATACTGCGAGACTCACCAACGTTGCTATACTTTTTTGCAATACGGGTGCGGCCCTCATCATTTTTGATCACCTTTGACAGAAGATCCCGGACACAGACTTCTGTCCTGTTGTAAACCGGCAGCATCAGATACGCCAGCACACCTCCATATATAATAGGCATAAGGATCGTTATGATCTTTTTATGATCGCTGCGATCACGGAAAATTTCAGTAATGCAAAACATAAAAAGAACACAACTGGCGATCACTGCCAATGCAGTAAGACCCCAGTCCATAAAAAAACGAAATTTTGAGTTTTTCATATTTTAGTTCAGGCTCCTATGTTACTTTCGTCATTTATATGAGTATACCATACTATACCAGATTTTAAAAGCAGACCGGACGTTAAAAAATGTTTTTAATTTCAGGATCGTTCTGTTAAAACAGATGGTTCTGTGTTAAAATACTATGCACATGCATTTATATCATTTTACAGAAAGAAGGCGATCTTTTTTTGTCTTATATCATAAAAATGGCTCTAGATATTAAAGCACGCTTCAATCCACCAGCTCATATGTCCTCTCCCATTGAAGCTTACTGCGCCATTGGAACAGTTGCAAAAAGCCCTTGGTCTTCCCTGTCCACAGCGTAAAGATACGTTATTTGAAATGCGCCAGGAACTTTCTGACGCAGAAGCAGGAAAAAGTTTTCCATCCGAACGGATCGAAAAGATCAATCAGATCCTTATGAGTTTTATCCGTGATGAAGAAACAACCGATGCCATGATGGCTTATGTTACATATGGTTATGAAAATGAAAACGGGAATGCCTCAACATAAGCACTCCCGTTTTTATTATAAGATGATCCGCACTAACAGCCACACAGCTGCAATTCCCAAAGGATCATGGAAAAAGCTGCCGAAAGCCCAAACAGCAATACTCCTACTGCCAGTGAAATGATAAATCCCAGCATGCTGAATACAGCGCCCATTACCTTTCCGCACATCATCAGCAGGATACCAACAAATTTAAACACACAGATCAGAAATAAAAAAGCAAATAAAATTCCTAACATTTTATCTAATATCCTTTGACCTTTCTAATAAAACATCTACTACAAACCGATCGATCACCCAGGAAGCTGCTACAGACAACAAGGCACACCAGAAGATCGGTAAAACCACCTGCAGATACTAACTTAGAACGTATCTCCTATGCGATATATTCCAAATTCCTTATGTCCAAGGACTTCTGCCTTGGTCAGTTCGCCGTTTGCCACAGCAACCATCTTATCAAAAATTTCAGCACCTATATCCTGTGGTGTCTTTCCTTCTGTGATGACCCTGCCGGCATTTATATCGATATTATCTGTCATCTTTGCATAGGTTTCAGGATTTCCCGTGACTTTGATAACGGGCGCAACCGGACTGCCTGTAGGAGTTCCTCTACCTGTAGTAAAAAGAATGATCTGTGCTCCACCTGCAACCATACCGGTGATGGAGTCAATGTCTTCCCCCGGTGTATCCATGAAATAAAGACCATGTTTTTCCGGATCAACCGCTTCTGAATACTCCAGAACACCGATCACAGGACTCTGACCTGCTTTATGAATACAGCCCAGGGATTTTTCTTCAATCGTTGTAAGTCCGCCTGCAATATTACCTGGCGTAGGCTGTGTCCCCGAAGGTCTACTCCGTAAAGTTTTGATTTATCTTCAATACGCTTGACCATAGCTGTAAGCTTATCACCCATTTCTTTGGTCACGCAACGGGCAGCTACCAGATGCTCTGCACCTATAAGTTCTGTGGTCTCGCTGAGTATACTTGTACCTCCAAGCTGGATCAGCTTATCGGAAGCCGCACCTACAGACGGATTACCTGCAATACCACTGGTAGGATCACTGCCTCCACACTCCAGTCCTAAAACAAGTTCGCTGATATCAAACGCAACCTTATTCTGAACGGAAAGTTCCCTGGCCATTTTAGCTGCAATTTCAGCACCTTTGGCAATGCAGCCTAAGGTACCGCCACATTCCTGGATGATAACAGTTTCAACCGGCTTTTTACTTTCGCGGATCTGATCTGCTACTACTTCCGGCTGTATTCCTTCACAGCCAAGACTGACAACAAGTACAGCACCTACATTCGGATTTTTGCCAAAGCCAACCAGGGTATTTACAGTCTGAAGATAATCTGCGCCTACCTGACAGCAGCCATGCTGATGAGGAATTGCAACTGCTCCCGGCACTAAAGCAGCAATTCTTTGTGCAGTCTCGCTGGAACAGACGGAAGTTGGCAGGATCAACAGATGATTTCTTATTCCAAAAGTACCATTTTCTCTTTTGTATCCCATTAATTTCATAATTATGTTTCCCTTTCCTCTAACGGTCACCGCGGCCTCTGCCTGACTCTAAATTCTGGGTATGGACCCAGTCACCTATGTGGATATCACAGCTGGCAGTACCGATGCTCTCACCATATTTTACAACCGTCTCCCCTGTTTTTATTTCTTCGATCGCAATTTTGTGGTATACAGGAATATCCTGGTTTGTTTTGATTTTATATTCTGTCGATTATCATTTAACAAATATTCCTGATATCTTCTATCCTTTATCTGTTTCAGAGCCTTTTCACAGGATTTTTCCATAGCTTTAAAATCTTTTTTGTGTATTTAAGCTCTGCAATAATTCCTTCATCCGGATCATCTGTCTCCACAATAATATCTGCAAAGCCCTCTCCTGCCTCAACATTTGACTTTACCAGCCAGTCCTCATTGCCGCTCAAAATACCAATAAGCAGATTATGATAGGAGCTTTCCTTTTCATCATTTCGCGCTCTTGTGTCAAAAACGCTCACCGAATTACTCAGCACCTTGTTTAAATACATTTCCATTATCTGTGTATTTCCATCTTTGAAAGCCTTCCAAAAGTCCTGCAACTGCTCGGTATTGGAAAATATTTTATTCCTGAACCACTCCTGTATCTGCAGCTTAAATACTTCTTTAATCTCCTTGTTCGGAATTACAAGGCTATATTTTTGTCCTCACTGATCTTTGTATATGTCAGATAACCTGTTGTAAACAGAACACTCCATAGATTATCAATATTATTGTCTATTTCGTCATAGGTCATATCCAGACGGATTTGCTTGTCTATAGCTTCTCCCGCGATCAGACGCTCAATTTCATTTCTGGTTGTCTTATCAGCTTTATCAATAAATCTTTTTACAAGATCATTTCCACTTGTATTAATCCAATACGCTTCCGGTCCTGCCATTGGATCATCTTTTATTCGGTCAACATGATTGATTACATCCCACGGACAGTATACATCGACATTTCCGAAATGATAACCATCATACCATTCCTTTGTCTCCGCAAACCTGTTTTCCACATGATAAAATGCCAGCAAACGCTCTACTTCATCATCCGTAAATCCAAAGTGTTCATCAAATCTTGTATCAGTAATAGATAAAATCTTGAAATTATTCAATCCTGTAAAAATACTTTCTTTTGAAACACGAAGACAACCTGTTAAGACAGCAAAATCCAATGCCTCATTTGTCTTTAATGCTTTTCCGAATATGGCACGTATCAAAGAAACCATCTCTTTATAATAGCCATTTTGAAATGCCTTATCCAGTGGAACATCATATTCATGGAATAGACCGGTACTTTACCGCAATATATTTTATATCAATCAGACTCACTTTCCTCTTTCTCACGCCATCTGCATCTGCTCTTTCCGCTTTCTTTCTTCAAATTCTTCTTTCATTTTCTGAAGAAATTCCGGGTGTTCCAGAATATCCATACAGGTTCCGGCTAAGATCTCAGAGCCGGAACGCAGGGCTTCGTGGGCTTTTGGTTTTTTCCGGCTTCCAGATATTCTTTGGAATGGGCTGCAGTTCCTTCTGGTACAAAGGCAGTGCGGATACAGCAGCCTGGTACTTCATACATGACATTTCCAAAATCGGTGGAACCTGTTTTTCTCTTGGGCCTGTGATCTGGGGGGCCTGGAAGAAATGGGCATTTTCCATGATCAGGTCATTTAATGTTACACAGGGATCTTTGCCTTAAACGGATAGCTGCGCTCAAGATCGCAGGTGGTTCCCGTCATCAGGCATGCACCTTTGATAATATCTTTAAACCGGGGAACGATCACATTTTCCAGATAATCGGTGCTGTAAGAACGCAGTGTATACTCTGCTTTTGCCCGTCCTGAACAATATTGGATGGACCGCCTGCATCCAGAATTGTATAATGCATCCGTGAGTCTTCTAATACATGCTCACGCATAAATTCAATGGCCTGGAAAGAGAGAAGAGCTGCGTCGAAAGCACTCTTTTTCCCTTATGTGGGCTCATAGCTGCATGGCTTTCTACCCCGTGAAAAGTCACATAGAAGCACTCCAGTGCCATGCATCGCAGATCAACACAGGTTGAAGGCGCTGCATGCATCATCAGTGCAATATCTATATCCTTAAAACAGCCCTTTTCCTGCATAATGATCTTGCCGCCAATGGTCTCTTCTGCAGGTGTACCATATATAACGATCTTATAAGGCTGGTCTTTGCAGGTATCGCGTAGTGCCAGGGCAGCACCGATCACAGATGGCCCCCTGCATATGGTGTCCGCATGCATGTCCAATATCTTTCAGGGCATCATATTCTGCCAGAAGGCCAAAAGATGGTCCTCCCTGTCCCTGCTCATAAACAGCCCTGAAATGCGGTTGGAAGTCCTGCGATCCCTTTTTCTACCTGAAATCCCATTTTTTCCAGATAATCAGTCAAAAGGCCGGCTGATCTTACCTCTTCCATTCCCGGTTCTGCAAGATCATATATTTCATCTGCTATTTTGACCAGTTCCGGCAAATACTGGTCAACCGCCTGTTTTATGACTTCTTTTTTTCATGTATATACTCCTGTTAAAATTCCTGTTCTATTTGTTTCTGTAATTTTCTCAGTTCCGTTACCATTCGATTTCTCTGGCGTATAAATGTGGTATGGTAAAACAGTTCCCAGTCTTTCGGACCTTTTGAAAGTCTCCTTTTGCTGATGCGCCAAGTAAATGTAACGGACCGTATGCAAAGGAGGTATCCTGTTCATATGCAGATCCGGAAGAATGCATGAGACGGCTGATTACTCCGCCTGTTATCCTGCAGAGGCGGTTGTGATCTTCTAAGTGTATTGGTTCACCTTTGTGCTGTTCTTCTGTGTTCCATTTTTTCTCCAGATCCACGCATAACTGGATCACTGTTTTTAACTACTTCTGTATTTCCTCAATTTCTTCCCCATACTTAGAAGAATTTTTTAACGGTTCCAGATACCCATTCCATGTATGAAAGTATTCAGAAAAATCTGCAGGAAGCATTTCTTCATTTAAAAGTCCGCATAAGAGAGAACGAACCACTGCCCCATCCGCATCAAACCATCAAAATCGATCTTGTCAAAGGTATCTTCCGCTGTATGCCACCAGTACACACCAGGTCCAGGTGCATCTGACTGTTTTCTTTCTTTTCTTGCTTCATATCTTGGATTGATATGATAAGGGATCTCTGCTCCCCAGAAAGACTGATCCGCACCGCGGCCAATCCGTCCGATCTGAATCTCTGCCAGTGGATCTGCTTCCATTACATGTTCTTTCAGCCATTTTGTTCCTTCCAAACCGGCGGTCCGGATGGCAAGGGTATGGTCCGCGCCTTTTGAACCAGAAGATCCAGATTTACATGGGCAATACAGTTTTCATATAATTCATCCCAGTGGTGATCACAGTACCAGGTTGAACCCATATACCGTCCATTGGAATGCCCCGGCCACCAGGCAATTTTTTAAAGAATAGGCAAGCTGTTCCTTCCTATCCTGGAAATATCTGACAAGTTCCAGAGCCAGTGCATTGGCAGTACAGTTGTCAAAAGCACCTCTGTACCAGGTATCAGAATGGCAGGAAAGCAGGACAAAATCCTTTTTCTGCCTGGAATATCTGCGATGGGAAGCTGCACGCTGCGTACTCCCGTATCTACCTGGCTGTCCAGATCGGCATAGAGGATCTGTCCATTTTCCAGGCATTTTCCAGTTTCTGGATCAGATACTCTCCTTTCGGACCAGATATTGCTACCACCGGCATCTTAAGCTGAAACAGGGACGAATCCATATCCGGAGTCCCCAGACAGGACTGACTGTATCCTCATGGATCACATCTTCTCCGGAAGTCCAGATCTGGATCCATCCGGCAGCTCCATACTGTTCCAGCATTTTTGCATACCGCTCATCATAACCATATCCCAACACCAGCTTTCCGGAAACATTTTCTAAAAACTGCTTCTGTCTGTCCATAGAAACTGCTTCTCTGGTTCCAGGATCATACACCAGCGGAACATGAAGGGATTTTCCTGTACTTTCAGAAAAAGATCTGGGACGACTGGGAATTTCTTTTTCCATCTACGGTCAAAACACTTTTACCGGATTACTTAAATAAGCAGGAAATGTTTCTGTATGGCAGGAGACTCCGTATTTTTTTAATACGTCTGAAATATAGGCAACTGCCTGAAGTGCTTCCGGTTCTCCTGTCAGTTTATCAAAGGAACACAAATATTCCAGATGTTTTTTTAACCGTTCATTCTCTTCCATTTTTATTTTCCCTCCTGTTACCGTTATCTGGTTCCGTTATTTCCCAACTGTTTATTAATAACCAATTCCAATGGCGCCCAGCATAAACAGGCAGCCTGCAAATGTCCAGATCAAAAACAGAGGCATCATAAATTTCAGCCACTTTGCATAAGGAATCTTGGAAACGATCAGATATCCCATTAATGCAGAGGAAGTTGGCAGAACAGAGTTGGAAAATCCATCACCTAACTGGAATGCAAGAACAGCTGTCTGTCTGGTAATTCCGATCAAATCTGCTACAGGTACCATTAACGGCATGGTAACAGCTGCCTGTCCCGTACCGGATGTGATGACGCAGTTTACCAGTGACTGTGATAAAAACATTCCCACAGCCTTTAAGGACTGAGGCATTGTATTTACAAGACTTGCAATGGCATGAACGATGGTATCTAAGATCAGGGCATCTGAAAGTGCCATTTCCACGCCGCGGGCAATACCAACGATCAGGGCGCCTACTACAATTCCTTTCGCTCCGGCGCCAAAGGTTGAAGCAATCTTATTCGGACTGTAACGGTTAATAATGCCGCAGACAACTCCCATGGTAATAAAGATCGCTGACATTTCTTCAAAATACCAGTCCAGTTTACTTAAACCATAGATCAGGGCGGCAAAACCTACCACGATCACTCCCAGTGTAAGACCGTGTGTCAGAGTCATTGCCTCATCTTTATCATCAAAAACAAATTCATTATCATCTGGTTCCCATAAATAATGCTCTTGGTAGGGTCTGCTTTTACACGTTTTGCATACCAGGTAATATAAACTGTATTAATGACCAGCAATACCACAAGGATAAATAATCTGTATCCCATACCGGAAAACATGGGGATTTCCGCAATATCCTGGGCAACACCAACATTAAATGGATTTAAGATACCAGCAGTAAAACCGGAAGCCGCACCCATAGCGATCATAGCCGTACCTGTTACTTTATCCAGTCCCAGTGAAGTGGCCAGAGCAATTCCGATCGGTACAAAGATCATAACTTCCGTTGACATTCCCATGGTTGCGCCAAAAATGGAAAACAGTACCAGAAAAGCCGGGATAACAAAAATTCTCTTCCCTTAAATGCTTTTGACATTTTTTTGCATAAAACAGTCAGCACCCCTGTGGAGGTAATGATCTCAAAAGAACCTCCGATGATCAGGATAAAGGTTACTGTACTTGCTGCTTTAACGATCGCCCGGTAGATCAGTGAAGGGATTGAAAAAAAAGCTTACCGGGGCTGACTCTACATAGTGGAAACTGCCTGCTTCAACAAGGGCTCTTCCTGTTGCCTCATCTGCATACCGGGTATACTCTCCTGCCGGTACAACATAGGTTGCTGCTACTGCGATCAGGATCAGCACTACAAGGATAACAAATGTATGCGGAGCCTGAAACGACCTTTTTTCTTTTGTCTTTTCCATAATTCATGCCCTTTCTTGATAATTTTATTTCTTAAACTATAATGAATAAATAAAATTAAATCAAGTTTAATATTTTTAATATTTCATTTAATATTATTTATTTTTATGCATAGTATACAGATATTTATACATTGGAGGAAAAACTATGGATATGAAGGAACAGGTTTACATGCTTGCTATTGAAAAAAATATAAAGGAATAAAAGATGCAGCCCAGTCTCTGCATATTTCCCCGCCTGCACTGAGTATTTTTTAAGTAATCTGGAAGAACGCAGCGGTGTGCATTTTTTTGACCGGATCGGGAAACAGTTTATACCTACCCAGGCAGGAAAAATTTATCTGGAACATGCAAGAAAAATGATAAACATACGAGATGATTATGAAGACGAATTAAAGAAATATATACACGGTTCCTCTGGAACGATCCGCTTCGGGATCCACCCAAGACGGACTCTTTATCTTCTATCCCAGGTCCTGCCCCGTTTCTCTGCCAGGTATCCGGATGTGGAGCTGATCCCTTATGAAGCTTCTTCGGAGCGTATGGTAGAACTTCTCTTAAATGGGGAACTGGACTTTGCCATTATCAATCTCACCTCGGATCATCCGCTTTTAGAATACCACTTATTATATGAGGACTATATGGTTGCGGTTGTAGCTGCCGATCACCCGGTCTGTAGAAAAATGGGATCCGCTTCCACCGATGATGATCCTGTATTGATCGATCTAAAAAGAATTTAACGGTGAACGTTTTATTCTCCAGAAACCGGAGCAGTCTTCCAGACATTATACAGATCTGGCAATTGCCCATGATCACGCAGAACCCGGAAGCATTTTTCTTTTGGAAAATCTGGAGTCTTCTGCCCAGTTAGCAGCAGAGGGTTATGGAATTTCCTTTAATTTTTACCAGTATATGAGACGTTTCCATTATCCAAAACCAGTACGCTGTTTTCGGATCGGAGGTTCCGCTGAAAAAACCATATATTCTATTGTTACATTGAAAGGAAAACATACCATTGCCCCGATGCAGGAACTGATCGGACTCATCAAGCAGTTTGCTTAAAATCGTTAAGCAGATGGATCGGGTATAAACTACCAAAAAGGAGCCGCCAGGGGGCGACTCCTTTTTGATATGCATGTGCAGCAACCATTCGGTTGTCAATAATCCGCAAAAAACGGATCAACTACAGCATAATATACTTCAATATAAATAATACTGCCAGAATATAAAGCAGTGGACTGATCTTCTTCTCTTTTGCCTTACCGCATACCAGGTTGATCACTACATAGGAGATGATTCCCATAGCGATACCTTCGGAATTGCTGTACATGAAAGGCATTGCGATAATACCGATATATGCAGGAATGGACTCGGTATAATCATTAAAGTCAATCTTCAGGATAGAGGAGATCATTAAAATCCTACTACGATCAGCGCCGGTGCAGTTGCAAAGGACGGGATCGCAAGGAAGATCGGTGATAAGAACAGAGACAGTCCAAACAGGATTGCTGCTACTGTAGCGGTCAGTCCGGTTCTTCCGCCTTCTGCTACACCAGAAGCACTTTCTACGAAAGTAGTTACTGTAGAAGTACCAAACATAGCACCTACGGTAGTACCAACAGCATCAGATAAAAGGGCACCGCGGATCCTTGGAAGCTTTCCGTCTTTGTCCAACATGTCTGCTTTGGAAGCAACACCGATCAGGGTTCCGAGTGTATCAAACATGTCAACAAACAGGAATGCAAATACAACTGCAAAGAAATCCAGTGAGAACATGCTGCTGAAATCCATCTTCATCAGGGTTGGTGCCATACTTGGGATAGCAATACCATTGGAAAAATCTGGAAGCAGACTATAGGCTCCTGCTTCTGGATTTACCTGATAGATACCTGCTAACTGGCAGATGATACCTAAGATCCAGGTTGCAAGGATACCCCAGAGGATACCGCCTTTTACCTGTTTTACCAGTAAAACAGCTGTGATCAGGATACCGATCAGTGCTAACAGAACAGTGATGCCCTCTGTGGAGAATGTACCATTCTGAACAGATGCCTTAAAGGAATAAAGACCTACCAGCGTAGCACCGTCTACTACGATCTTTGCGTTCTGTAAACCGATAAAAGCGATGAAAAGACCGATACCAGCGGATACAGAGTGCTTTAATGTCATAGGAATGGCATTAAAGATCTTCTCACGTACATTGGTCAGTGACAGAAGGATGAAAATGATACCTTCTGCAAATACGGCTGTTAAAGCCATTTCCCATGAGTATCCCATCTGTAAAACTACGGTATAAGCAAAGTAAGCGTTTAAGCCCATACCTGGTGCAAGTACAAATGGGTAGTTTGCCATAAATGCCATACATAAAGTAGCAAACAAAGCTGACACTGCGGTGGCTGTAAAGACTGCACCGCTGTCCATACCGGTAGCGCCTAAGATACCCGGGTTAACAGCCAGGATATAGGCCATAGTCATAAAGGTGGTGATTCCTGCTAACACCTCTGTTTTGACGTCTGTGTGGTTCTCCTTCAGGTGAAACAATTTTCCAGACTCATAAAAATCCTCCTTCTCATGTATTGATCTCTGATAACTACCAGAGACCTGTTCTTCTTCCTGGCATTTTTTAGAAGTCCCCTGCCTCCTTTCCCCCGATTGCCAGAAATCCAAACGTTTTTATACATGCATTTTAGCACTTTTTTAATGTTTTGTATATACAAAATAAAATTTTAAATTGCCAAAGAGAAAATCTTATTGTATAAATCTGATTTTTTGTCTATTAATCTACATTTTTCCTACTGCAAAACTTTTTACAATCTCTGTAAGAATGTTGACCGTCTGTTCCATAGACTCCACACATACATATTCATATTTTCCGTGATAATTATGTCCGCCTGTGCAAAGGTTGGGACACGGAAGTCCCATGTAGGACAGTCTGGCGCCGTCTGTTCCACCACGTACCGGGGAAATAACCGGAGTAACTCCATTTTTTCTCATAGCATCTTCTGCAATGTGGATCAGTTCCATATGTGGCTCTATCTTCTCTTTCATGTTGTAATAGGAGTCTTTTACAACAGCAGTTACTGTACCGGTCCCGTATTTTGCATTTAAAAACTCTGCTGCTTTTTCAAAAATGCTTTCTTCTGTTCAAATTTCTCCCTGTCATGGTCACGGATGATATATGCCATCTGGGCGCCTTCCACATCACCTTCCATATGGTCTAAGTGATAAAAGCCTTCGTAACCTTCTGTATACATAGGATTTTCAAATGCTGGAAGCAATGCCTGGAATTCCATTGCGATCAACAGGGCATTTTTCATCTTTCCCTTGGCACTTCCCGGATGGATGCCTTTTCCCTGGATGGTCACATGGCCGGAAGCTGCATTAAAGTTTTCATATTCCAGTTCCCCTAAAGCACCTCCATCTACTGTATAAGCGGCCTCTGCCCCAAAGCCTTCTACATCAAAGAAATCTGCTCCTCTTCCCACTTCCTCATCTGGTGTAAAAGGCAATGCAGATCCTGCCATGTTTCTCTTCCGGATGGCTTAAAAACCAGGCTGCCATGGTCATGATCTCTGCCACACCTGCTTTATCATCTGCTCCTAACAATGTAGTGCCGTCTGTAGTGATCAGTGTTTTTCCTTTATAATTTTTCATTTCCGGGAAATCGGAAGTAAGAAGCCAGATATCTTTTTCTTTGTTTAAACAGATATCACCGCCATCATAATTTTCCACAAACTGAGGCTTTACGTCTTTACCAGAAAGAGCCGGTGATGTATCCATATGGGCAATGAAACCTAAAGAAGTAATCTTTTCCTCTGTATTTGCCGGGATCTCGCCATAAATATATCCATGCTCGTCCATGCGCACATTGGCAACACCCATTTCCTTTAACTCAGTAGTCAGAAGTTTTCCAAGTTCTAACTGCTTTGTTGTACTTGGAACCTGTTCGCCCTCTTCTTTTGACTGGGTATCGTAGGAAATATAGCGTAAAAAAACGTTCTGTAACAGAATTTTCTATTATTTTCATTTCATCGTCCTCCAAAATCATATTTATTAAGATAATTTTACCACGGATCCGCTCATTATGCAAAAGGACAGCCGGTCTTTCGATCCAGCTGTCCCAAATGAAAGCAATCTGCTTTCGTACATCTTTTGTATATCTTATCTGTTTGCCAGTTCCTCTGTGATCTCTTCCCAGGTAACACCTTTTTCTGCCATTAATACCATCATATGGTACAGGAAATCGGAGATCTCGTATTTTACTTCCTCCGGATCCGGGTTCTTGGCTGCAATAACGATCTCAGTAGCTTCTTCTCCCACTTTCTTTAAGATCTTATCAATTCCCTTATCAAAAGATAGTTGGTATAAGAACCTTCCTTTGGATGTTTTTTGCGGTCTAAGATCACATTGAAAACGTCCTCAAATACTTTTAATGGATTGGTCTCTTTGTATTCCTTTTCTGCCAGTGTGGTGTAGAAGCAGGAACGGTTGCCTGTGTGGCAGGCTGCGCCGATCTGCTTTACAGTTGCAAGAAGTGTATCATTGTCACAGTCGATCTTTAAGGATTTTACATACTGGAAATGTCCGCTGGTTTCTCCCTTTACCCACTGCGCCTGACGGCTGCGGCTGAAATAGGTCATGCGGCCGGTAGCCAGCGTATTGTTAAATGCCTCTTCATTCATGTAAGCTAACATTAATACTTCATTGGTCTTATAATCCTGAACGATCACAGGGATCAGCCCGTCGCTGTTTAACTTAAAGTCCTTCCAGTCTACGGAAGATTCAAAGGTATCTACGGAAATTCCCGCTGCCTTTAAAGACTGTTTAATGGTCATGGAAGTATCCATGGCATCCTCTGTAAAGGTAAGAACCGCACCGCAGATATTTCCGCAGCCAAAGGCATTTTTCAGGCTTTCTGCTGTGTCCTTGGCATCATCCTTTGCCTGTAAGAAGAATAAAAATGGTGCTTCACTGTCGCTGATAGAAGCCATTTCCAGTAAAGAGGGAACGCTGCCTGCTGTATTAAGAAGCATGACGGATGCACCTGCTGCCTTATAGTCCTTTACATGATCCAGATAAGCATCTGTTGGCAGATAAGCGTAGATCTTCTCTTTTCCAAAGCGGTCAGATGCCTCTTTGATCATATCCACGTTTTCTTCTTTGCTCATGTCTAAAAATACAGCGCTGGCTCCTGCATAAAGATATTTCTTTACATCTTCCATGCGTTTTACTCTGCCGCCTGCAATGACCGGGGCATCCGCTTCCCTGCAGACCTCTTTGATCACTGCAATGGCAGCCTCATGGTCATCATCTGTTACAGACCAGTCATAGATCAGAATTTCATCCGCTCCGTTATCGCAGCAGTGTTTTGCCATCTGAGGTGCAGCCTGGGTATAGGTTCTCTTTCCGTCCCAGCTGCTGATACGGCCTTCCTGGTAGCCAAAACCTGCGATCAGTTTTTTTATTATCCATGTCCATTTACTCCTTGTCCGTTCATTTTTCAAAACGGCGGACTGCCTCTTCCAAGTCCACACGTTTTTCATAAAGAGCTTTTTCCCATGATCGCTCCTGAGATCCCTGCATCATAAAGAGCCTGCAGGTCTTCCATACAGGATACGCCGCCGGATGCGATAATGTCAAGTCCTGTTTCTTCCGTCAGCTTCTTTGTTGCCGGGATATTGGGGCCTGAAAGCATGCCGTCTCTGGAAATATCTGTATAAATAATGTGCTTTACGCCATATTCTTTCATTTTCAGGCAGAGATCTGTGGCTGTAACAGTGCTTACCTGCTCCCAGCCCTGGGTAGCTACCATGCCGTCCTTGGCGTCAACGCCTGCTGCAATGGCATCTGCACCGAATTTCTCCACCATATCTTTTAAGAACTCCGGCTCTTCTACTGCCTTTGTTCCTATGATCACACGCTTTACGCCTAAAGCAAGCATATTTTAATGGCTTCCTCAGAACGGATGCCGCCGCCGATCTCTACAGGGATATTCACAGAAGAAACGATTTTTTAATGGTCTCTTCATTTACAGAACGTCCTGCCAGTGCACCGTCTAAGTCTACCAGATGTAAAAAAGTGGCTCCTTTTTCCTGCCAGAGAGCCGCGATCTCCTCTGGATGCTCCGAATATACCGTAATATCTTTAAATGCACCCTGACGCAGGCGGACACATTTTCCATTTTTCATATCAATTGCCGGATACAGCTGCATGTTTTGTCTCCTTTTCTATTCCTGAATAAATGTTTTTACAGGCTTTTTCTACAGGCTTCCTTGGTAGATAATACATCTGTAAGCCGTGGATCATAACCGGTTGCTCCGTCTAAAGCTTTCGCAAATGCCTTAAAAGCCGCCTCAATGATGTGGTGATTGTTGCTTCCGGACATCTGTCGCAGATGAAGGTTCATTTCTCCGCCATATGATACTGCGTAGAAAAATTCCCGCACCATTTCTGTCTCCAGATCACCAACTTTTTCCCGGTCAAGGTTTAAGTCATACACCAGATAAGGTCTTCCGCAAAGATCCAGGGCGCAGATGACTAAGGCCTCATCCATGGGAAGGATCTGGGAACCATATCGGCAGATGCCTTTTGTCCCCTACTGCCTTGCGGATGGCCTGTCCCAGCACAATGCCTGTATCCTCAATGGTATGATGGGTATCCACTTCCAGATCCCCGTCTACTGTAAAATCCAGATCAAAAAAGCCATGGCGGGCAAAGCTGTTTAACATATGGTCAAAAAAGCCGATGCCTGTATGGATATTGGCCTTTCCGCTGCCATCCAGGTTTAAAGTCATGTTTATTTTCGTTTCATTGGTATTTCGTGTGATCTGCGCAATGCGTTCCATATTTCCTACACTCTCCTTTATGCGGACCTTTTTACTCATGTTTTTGGCGAGACCCAAGGTCAAAAAATCCTCCTGCAAGCAAGCTTGCGTCGGATTTCCGACCTTTTGACCCTGGTATCATTCAAATCTGACTCTTACAGAATTTGCATGTGCAGTCAGGTGTTCTGCTTCTGCAAAGTCCTCAATGTCCTTATGAGCCTTTTTCAAGGGCTTCTCTGGAATAATAGATAATGCTGGATTTCTTAATAAAATCATCTACACCTAAAGGTGAGAAGAATTTTGCTGTTCCGTTGGTAGGAAGGATGTGGTTTGGTCCTGCAAAATAGTCTCCCAAAGGTTCAGAGCTGTATTCACCAATAAAAATTGCGCCTGCATTGCGGATCTTTGTCATTACCTCACACGGATTAGCTGTTACTAACTCCAGGTGTTCCGGTGCAATGTTGTTGGCTGTCTCCACTGCCTCATCCATAGTATCCACTACCAGGATATAGCCATAATTATCCAGGGATTTCTGAATGATCTCGCCTCTGGATAATACTTGAAGGAAACCATCAACTTCTTTGGAGACCTTCTCAGCCAGTTCCATACTGGTGGTAACTAAAATAGCACTGGCTAATTCATCATGCTCTGCCTGGCTTAACAGGTCAACTGCCACATATCTTGGATTGGCTGTTTCATCTGCCACTACCAGGATCTCACTTGGTCCTGCAATGCTGTCAATGCTTACATGACCGTATACCGCCTTTTTTGCAAGCGCAACAAAGATATTTCCAGGTCCTACGATCTTGCTGACTCTTGGAATAGACTCAGTGCCGAAAGCAAGGGCTGCAATTGCCTGTGCGCCACCTACTTTATAAACTTCGGTTGCACCGGCCAGATGTGCTGCTGTTAAAGTAACAGGATTTACCTTGCCATCTTTTCCAGGAGGTGTGACCATAACGATACGTTTTACACCAGCTACCTCTGCCGGGATAATGTTCATAAGTACAGAAGAAGGATAAGCAGCTTTGCCGCCAGGTACATACACACCGGCACTCTCCAATGCTGTGATCTTCTGTCCTAAGATCGTGCCGTCCGGCTGGGAGTCAAACCAGCTGTTTCTTCTCTGTTTTTCATGGTAACGGCGGATATTTTCCATGGATTTCTTCATTACTTCCAGAAGATGTGGATCAACAGCTTCCATAGCCTCTTTGATCTCTGCCTCTGTTACACGGATGTTGTCTGCATTGATCTCTGCTTTATCAAATTTCTTTGTATAATCAAAAACAGCTGCGTCTCCTTCTGCTTTTACCCGGTCTACGATCTCCTGCACGGTTTCTGTATAGGCATCATAGTTATTTGGGTCTCTTTTTAACATATCTGCCAGAATATTTTTCATAGATGCTTCGTCTAACTTTACGATCCTCATTTGTCCGCCCTCTCTTTTTCTTTTAAAAGTCCCTGAAAATCTTTAATGATCTTTGTGATCCGTTCATTTTCTGTCTTCATGCTTACTTGGTTGACTACCATACGTGCTGAAAGGTCACAGACCTCTTCTAAAACTACTAATCCGTTTTCCCTCAGGGTAGAACCTGTCTCCACGATATCCACGATCACCTCAGAAAGCCCTACAATCGGTGCCAGCTCAATGGAGCCGTTTAATTTAATGATCTCTACAGTCTGGTATTTCTGATTATAGAAATAATCTTTTGCAATATGGGGATATTTGGTAGCTACGCGGATCAGCTCGTGATGCTTTAAACGTTCCCTGGCTGACTCAGGCCCGCAGACACACATCCTGCATTTTCCCATTGCCAGGTCTAAGACCTCATACAGTCTTCTGCCTTCCTCTAAAATGGTATCACGGCCTACAATGCCAATGTCTGCAGCACCGTACTCTACATAAGTAGGAACGTCATTTGCCTTGGCTAAAAAGAAACGGATGCCCAGATCTTCATTTACAAAGATCAGCTTTCTGGAGTTTTGTCCTTCATCTCCTCACAGGAAATGCCGATCTGCTCAAACATATCCATTGCCTTGAAAGCCAGACGGCCCTTGGCTAATGCTATGGTAAGATATCTCATGCTTTATCTCCTTTATATCCAATATGCTTTTATGCTTTCTGGATCTTTTATAAGATCCCCCCCTGACTCCGTATGCAGATACAGGGGTTTCGTCTACATTTCCTGTAAGCATGTCAAAGGCAGTTACTGTATTTCCTGTATCCTTCAGGCAGAGAATGGTACGAAGACCTCTTCTTCTTTGCCATTCCCTTATAGTCTTCCAGGCTCTTTCCTTCCTTCCATGACCATGGCCTGCACCGAGTAGCCTTCGGAACGGAAGAATCGGCTTAAACGTACAGCACTTTGTCTGGCTGATGGCTCATAAAGGATCACTGTATTCACTAACTGCACCGGAATATGGATCTGCTGTCTGGATAAAGCTGCCATAAGCTGGTCTACTACAATGGCGAAACCAACTGCCGGAGTATCTTTTCCAAACTGACTAACAGTTTATTGTAACGGCCGCCGGTAACAATGTAATCGCCGGTTCCATAGGTATATGCCTTGAAAATGATACCGGTATAATACTGGTAACGGCTTAACATTCCCAGGTCGTAAGATACATAATCAGCCATATGATATTCTTCCAGCAAAGTATGTACCCGCTCCAGCCGCTCAATAGCTGCTAACGCCTGTGGATTGTGAGTTAATGTTTTTGCCTTTTTAATCTGGCTGATACCGCCAAACAGCTCTGGAAGCTTAAAAACGCTTCTTTTAAGCTTTCTTCCATATTCTGGTTCTTTAAGAACTCTTCCACACCAAAAGCGGTTCTTATTCTCGATCAGGTCATTTAACCGTGCCTGTGCATCCTCGTCCAGTCCGGACTGCTGTAACAGGCTTCTGTAAATGCAACCTCACCTAATTCTACCTGGAACTCTTTTAAACCAGCTGCCTTTAAACAGTCAATGACCATAGCGATCATCTCAGCATCTGCATCTGGTGAGTCATCGCCGATCAGCTCTGCACCTGACTCAGCCCGCTCTTTTAAGTAACCTTGATAACTGGTGTTGATTCTTAAAAGTGCGCTCTAAGTAACACAGACGCAGAGGCATGTCATCATCCATAAAATATTTTGCCACGCATCTGGCCACTGCCGGGGTCATATCCGGCCTGAGTACCAGCATGTTATTGTCCCGGTCGAAAAATTTGAACATTTCCTGGGCGCCTACACTTCCACGGTCTTCATTAAAAATATCCGCATATTCAAAACTTGGGGTCTGGATATGCTCATAACCGTACAGATATAATGTATGGAGGATCTTCTCCTGGACTGCCAGCTTTCTGCGGCATTCTCCGTTGTAAATGTCCCTGACTCCTTCCGGAGTATGGATCAGCTTGTTTTTCTTTGTCATGGCACATCTCCCTTATCTTTTGCCGATATAAATGGCTTTGCTTTTTTGTCTTGCTATCACTTTACCATGGTAGAGTGATGATTTGCTAACGTGTTTTTCATTATAAAGGCTTCATTTTTCTTGTCAACGGCTTTCTGGATTTTTTCTTAGCCAGGCTCATGGAACGGCTATTGATCGTTCTCCCTCTGACTTAGATCAATGGATAATGGTTCCAGGTAATGGACATACATATCCCTATGAGAACGTATTTTCCAGTTTTTGTCAATTTCATCGTAGGTAAAACTTTTTCTGCCACCTGCTTCCATGCGGTCCCAGAATTTTTTACATCTGTAAAGGCACATAATACATTTCATCTAATGCTGTATAATGAACAATGATAAATGATATCCCCCCCTGCTGTTCAAATTCTTCCATAAATTTGATCTGATGTGGGTGAATGTTCTGAAGAGGAAATGTTTTTACCGCACACTCTTTTGCGTCAAAACATACCGGTATTCCTTGAACTGCCCCAATATAGTCTACGGTACTCTTCTGGTCAAAATAAGCCAGTGTAATATGACGGCTGCTCTTATCTATTTCAATGGGAGTAATGGGTGTAGGGATCTTCTGGATCAGAGCCAGCTTTTTTTCTCCCTGTAACTTTCATTTGTATGATTGATCAGGTCTTCTAAGGTAGAACCCCGAAGCCCCCTCTTGTTTTCCATGTTCCCATTTTATGCTGTCCTTTCCGCAAAACAAATGTCTGCTGCGCAGCCGCTTGTTTTATTTCGCTCAAATTCACGAATCCCGCGCTATCGCTCCACTGTTGCTTTCGCAGACGATTGTTCGTTAATCGGCTCGCCAAAACAAATGTCTGCTGCGCAGCCGCTTGTTTTATCTTCGCTCAAATACTCACGAATCCCGCGCTATCGCGTTGCATCGGATTTATCGGCTCGCCAAAAACAAATGTTGCTGCGCAGCCGCTTGTTTTTGTCTTCACTCATTACATTATATCAAATACAATTCATATTTGCCATTCTTCATTTTTTGCACTATACTATAGAAAAAATATCACTTAAATATAATCACACAAAAGCGAGGTATTGTATGGAACCATCAAAAGTTTATTTTACTGATTTTCACACCGTTGCCTTTGGTGACGGACTTCCAACCAAAGTTAAAGAAGCTGATCAAAAAGCCGGTATCGAAAAACTGGATATGGACGGCAAATTTGTTGCTATTAAGATGCATTTTGGAGAACTGGGAAATATCAGTTATCTTCGTCCTAACTATGCAAAAGCGGTTGCAGACGTAGTAAAGGAGTTTGGCGGAAAGCCATTTCTTACTGACTGCAACACCATGTATCCGGGAAGCCGCAAAAACGCTTTAGAGCATCTGGAATGTGCATGGGAAAATGGATTTACACCGCTGACTGTAGGATGTCCCATCCTTATTGGCGATGGCCTGAAAGGTACAGATGATGTAGATGTGCCGGTAGAAGGCGGGGAATATGTAAAAAGAAGCCAAGATCGGCCGTGCTATTATGGATGCCGATGTATTTATCAGCCTGACCCATTTTAAAGGCCATGAAATGACTGGTTTTGGCGGAACTATCAAAAACATCGGTATGGGCTGCGGTTCCAGAGCCGGAAAGAAAGACCAGCACAGCAGCGGCAAACCACACATTGAGCAGGATGTCTGCAAAGGCTGCCGCAAATGCCAGAAGGAATGTGCCAACGGCGGTCTGATCTTTGATGAAACTGCCAGAAAAATGCATGTAGATCAGGAACACTGCGTAGGCTGCGGCCGCTGCCTGGGTGCCTGCAACCTCGATGCCATTGCATTTGACAACGATACTGCAAATGAACTGTTAAACTGCCGTATGGCGGAATACACAAAAGCCGTTGTGGATGGACGTCCAAACTTCCATATTTCCCTGGTCGTTGACGTCTCCCCGAACCGCGACTGCCACGGTGAAAATGACGTACCGATCCTTCCAAATCTTGGTATGTTTGCTTCTTTCGACCCGCTGGCACTCGATCAGGCCTGCGTAGATGCCTGTCTCAAAGCCACTCCAATGCCTGGAAGCCAGCTGGCAAAGAACATGGCAAAAAAGGCTTCGTAGACCACCACGACCATTTCTGCAACTCTACTCCAGAGTCTGAGTGGAGAAGCTGCCTGGAACATGCAGAAAAGATTGGGCTTGGTTCAAGAAAGTATGAATTGATCGTTATGTAAATATGTTATGAAAAACCGCCCGGACTTGATCGGTCCGGGCGGTTTTTTCATATGACCTTATATAAAAACTTATACGCTCTTTTTATCGCTTTTTCAGATATACTTACGCATCTGCCTCACTTGAAAATCTTGCTGCCTGCTCTGCGATCAGCTCTTTATCTTCAAAATAGTTGATCTTCATAGCACGCTTCATTTCTGCAAGAGTCTGTGCTGCTTTCTTTTCTGCCTTGATGCTTCCTTCTTCCAGGATCTTGTATACAGCCGGGATATCCTTTGCGATCTCTTTTCTGCGTTCTCTGATCGGGCGAAGTTCATCCTGGATCACGTTGTTTAAGAACTTCTTAACCTTAACGTCTCCAAGGCCGCCTCTCATATAATGAGCCTTTAATTCATCCAGGTTCTTGTAATCTGGCAGATATTTTTCAAAGTGCTCAGGACGGCAGAACGCATCCAGATAGATAAATACAGGATTTCCTTCAACCTGTCCCGGATCCTGAACACGCAGATGGTTCGGATCAGTAAACATGGACATGATCTTCTTCTTGACCTCTTCTTCAGAATCAGACAGATAGATGCAGTTTCCTAAGGATTTACTCATCTTTGCCTTTCCGTCGATACCTGGCAGACGCAGGCATGCCTTATTATCCGGAAGCAGGATATCCGGCTCTACCAGATTGCCGCCATATACAGTATTAAACTTGTGAACGATCTCACGAGTCTGCTCGATCATTGAGCCTGGTCTTCACCAACCGGAACGGTGGTTGCCTTAAATGCAGTAATATCTGCTGCCTGGCTGATCGGATAGGTAAAGAAACCAACTGGGATGCTGGTTTCAAAATTACGCATCTGGATCTCAGATTTTACAGTAGGATTACGCTGTAATCTGGATACAGTCACCAGATCCATATAATAGAAGGTCATTTCGCAAAGTTCCGGTACCTGGGACTGGATAAATAAAGTAGATTTTGCAGGATCCAGACCACAAGCCAGATAATCTAAATGCGACCTCGATGATATTCTGACGTACTTTTTCAGGGTTATCTGCGTTATCTGTAAGAGCCTGTGCATCTGCGATCATGATATAAATTTCATCAAACTCACCGGAATTCTGAAGCTCTACTCTTCTCTTTAAAGAGCCTACATAATGTCCTACATGAAGGCGTCCTGTTGGGCGGTCGCCGGTTAATATGATCTTTCCCATTGTATCTTATCCTCTCGTTATATAATTGTTACAGTTATATTGAATTAGCATACCCCAAAGCCACTTTTCTGTCAAGAATTTGACCGCTGTCCAATCCTTCTCCTTTTTAATACCTTCTTAAAAGCAGCAGGCAAAGGAGCGATAAACTCTTTTCCTGACAGATAATCCAGAGGCTGTGCCAGCTTTTCCGGCATGACAAGTTTCCAGGAATGTAAAAGCTGGGAGCGCACTTTATATTTCTTCTGGATCTGCTCATTCAACTTTGGATCTCCATACTTAAAATCTCCTAAAATAGGATGGCCAATAGAAGCCAGATGGGCACGGATCTGATGGCTGCGCCCAGTGATCAGAGTGACCCGTAAAAGTGTTGCTGTATCACTGCTCTTTACAGGCACGTATTCCGTCATAATAGGAACACTGCCTTCCACTTCCAGCGGATAAATCTGCACTGTATTTTTCGCTTCATCCTTCTTTAAAAAACCGGCGATCATCTGAGGCTTATGGATCTTTCCCTTCACAACGCACTGATAATATTTATGGATGCTCCTGTCTTTTAAGACCCCGTTCATAATCTGAAGTCCGGCTAAAGAAGTTCCGGCAACTACCAGACCACTGGTATTGCGATCCAGACGGTTGCAGATCGAAGGCCGGAACGTGCGCAGCTGGCTTACCGGAAGATGACCGGAATCAATAAGATAATTTAAAATATGCTCATTTAAGGAAATATCCTTCTTTGGCTTTCTGGGAAAGCATGCCGGAAGGTTTGTTTACGATAATAACATTCTTATCTTCGTATACGATAGATAACTCCTGTTTTTTCTTCCTGTTTCCATTTTCCCCGTTTTTCCCGGCTTTTCCCGAATTTCTGTCTTTTTCTTTTCCTAATGCTGCCAGTTCTGGAAGAGGCGCCGAAAACTTCTCTATGGTCTCATCTGCCATAAACAGGCTTATTTCATCTCCCTCTTCCAAACGCTCCGAACCATCACATTTCTTTCCATTTAAGGTAATGTTTTTCTTTCGCATCATCTTATAAAGAAAGCCTTTTCCTGCCTGGCTTAAATATTTGGACAGCAGCTTATCCAGCCTCTGTCCTGCCTCATTGGAGGCCACTTTCAGTTTCTGCATTTTACCAACGATCCTTTCCCGGTAAGTACTCTATCTTTTCCATCATATCTAAGATCAGGCTGTGTGGAAACACTTTTTGCAAGGATCCAGAATGCATTCATAAAAAGCCCATAGACAGAAATTTCTCTTCCTGCAATGCTGTCCCGGATTGCTTTTGCCACAACCTTCCCGGTGCTGCCATAACCAGTTTTTGTATAATGGAATTTCACCTGTTGTCTGTGCAATATCAAAAAATTCTGTGCGCACCGGTCCCGGGCAAATGGCAGTTACAAATATCTTTCTGCCCTTTAATTCCCTGTTTAATGCCCGGCTGTAGCTTAACACATAGGCCTTTGAAGCTGCATATACTGCAAAGCCCGGCTGGGGCAGGAAGGCTGCACTGGAAGCAAACTGCAGGATGCGGCTGTTCTGAGGCATAAAAGGAAGGACCATGGTGGTAACAGCAGTCAGGGCCGTACAATTTACCTGTACCATTCCTGACTGGTCTTTTTTTCAGGCAGATCACATACATTGCCAATCTTTCCAAAACCAGCTGCATTTACCAGAAATTTCACCTGGGGTTTCAAGCGTTCTAACTCAGCTTTTAAGATCTCCCGTTCTTTTTCCTGACTCAGATCCAGTGCAAACTTACGTACCGGGATATTCACTTTTTTCTTCCAGCTTTTCAAGACGGTCTTTTCTTCTTCCCACTGCCCAGATCTCATCCAGTCCTGAAACTGCTCCCATAAGCGGATGGCGCATTCCCAGCCCATTCCAGAGGAAGCTCCTGTTATAACGGCTATTTTCATTGTCAGTTTCCTTTCTTTTTTATGAACGTTTCGGATGCCTTTTTCTTACCTGCAGTTTTCGCTGCATTCATCTTGCTTCCTGACAGCTTTTCCATATTTCTGCCGCTTGCGCCTGTATTTCTTCCACCAGTATTTTTTCCTGCTGTATTCCTGTTATTTCCATTCCTGCTGTTTTCATTCCTGCCAACCGCATTCTTGCCGCCGGAAACTCCCCCATGTCCACGAAACTCTTTCTCATCATGAGCGCTCTTATCAAAATTCCTTGGCCTGATGAGGCACTTCTTTTCAAAACCGATGAGATCCGTCCTGCCTGCGATCTTAAGAGCCTCTGCCACCAGATCATAATTCTTCGGATTTCTGTACTGGATCAGTGCTCTCTGCATAGCCTTTTCATGAGGATTAATAGGCACATACACCTTTTCCATGGTCCGGCAGTCATAACCTGTATAATACATGCAGGTAGAGATGGTAGACGGTGTTGGATAAAGTCCTGCACCTGCTCCGGCATATAGCCCAGATCCCTTAAATACTCCGCCAGCTCCACTGCCTCTTTCATAGAGGAACCTGGATGGGAAGACATCAGATAAGGCACCAGATACTGCTCCTTGCCAAGCTTCTCATTCATCTGCTTATATTCTTTTACAAACTCTCTATAAACACTGTTTTTCGGCTTACCCATGCGCATAAGCACTTTATCTGCCACATGCTCTGGCGCAACTTTCAGCTGGCCGCTTACATGGTACTCACACAGTTCCCGCAAAAACTTCTTTCCCGGATCCTTTAACAAATAGTCAAAACGGATACCGGAGCGGATAAATACCTTCTTTACCTTTGGGATCGCCCGCAGCTTTCTAAGAGTGAAATATAATCACTGTGGTCCGCACGCAGGTTCTTACATGGTTCAGGGAACAGACACTGCTTATTAGGGCAGGCACCCTTTGTCAGCTGCTTTTCACAGGCAGGGAAACGGAAATTAGCAGTAGGTCCCCCAACATCATGGATATATCCCTTAAAGTCAGGCTCCTGGGTAAGAAGCTTTGCCTCATCCACCAATGACTCATGGCTTCTTGCCTGGATGATCCTTCCCTGATGGAAAGTCAGCGCGCAGAAGCTGCAGGCACCAAAGCAGCCCCTGTTGCTGATAAGGCTGAATTTGATCTCACGGATCGCAGGAACACCCCCGGCAGCCTCATAAGAGGGATGATAGCTTCGCATATAAGGCAGATCATACACATCATCCATCTCATCCTGTGTCAGTGGCTTTGCAGGCGGGTTCTGTACCACATAAACTTTGCCCTCATAAGGTTCCACCAGACGTTTTCCGGAAAATGGGTCCGTATTGCTGTACTGTACAAAAAAGCTTTCCGCATACCTTTTCTTGTCCTCCAGAAGCTCTGTATAGTCCGGAAGCAGCTTGTAATCATAAACTGATTCCAGGCTCTTTGTCTTATAAACCGTACCGTCTATAAAAGTAATATCCTTTAATATCCAATCCGCTGTCTAAAGCATCTGCCAGTTCCACAATAGAATGTTCTCCCATTCCATAGGAAATAATGTCTGCCTGGGCATCCAGCAAAATAGACCGCTTCATTTTATTAGACCAGTAATCATAATGAGCCAGGCGGCGAAGGCTGGCTTCAATGCCGCCGGCAATGATAGGCACATCTTTATAAGCAGAACGGATCAGGTTGCAGTATACCACCACTGCATAGTCCGGTCTTTTTCCCATTACCCCACCAGGGTATAGGAGTCCTCTTTTTCTGCGCTTTTTGGATACGGAATAATGGTTTACCATGGAATCCATATTTCCCGCAGACAAAAAATCCCAGTCTTGGCCGTCCTAAGATCTGGATGCTCTTATTGTCCTTCCAGTCCGGCTGGGCAATGATACCTACCTTATAACCATGTGCTTCCAACAGCCTTGAAATAATGGCCGTTCCAAAAGAAGGATGGTCCACATAGGCATCCCCGGATACATAAATGAAATCGCACTGTTCCCAGCCCCTTTTTTTCATATCTTCTCCGTTGATCGGTAAATAATCATGTACCATTTATAAAACCTCGTAAAAATCATGGATCAGCCGGTCAGCCAGCTGTTCCTTTTCTTCTTTCATTGTCTCTGAAAAATCATCTTCTACTGCAATGACCTTCATTCCCGCATTTTTTTCCTGCCATGATACCGGCCGGAACATCCTCAAATACCAGACAGTTTTCCGGTTTTGCGCCCAGCCTTCTTGCCACCTCCAGATAAATATCCGGTGCCGGTTTTCCGGCTGCCACTTCACAGGCAGTGGCAACTACCTGGAAATATTGTTCCAGTCCTAAAGACTTTAATACAGCATCTACCATTTCCTTCCGTTGCTGGTAGCAATACCTGCTTTTAATGCCCCGGATGGAAATTTCTTCCAGAAATTCCCTTACCCCCGGTTTTACAGGTACTTCCTTCTGGTATTTTTCCAGAGACATTTCCACCCACGCCTGTTTAATCTCTTCAATAGAGTCTCGGCAGATTAAAACGTTCCTTAAAATACACTGCTGTCTCAGAAAAACTCATTCCCTCAATGGCTTTTTGCAGATCAGACGGGCATTCCAGACCATAACGGCCCAGATATTCAACATCAATGGCTTCCCACATCCACATGGAGTCCACCAGAGTGCCATCTAAGTCAAATAAAACAGCAGAAATGCCGTCTAAAATATGCGTCCGTTCTTTCTCATTGATCTTTCGTTCAAGAGCCTTCTTTCTTCTTCCTTTAATGCCCGGTACTCTCCCGGCTTTAAAGACGGATCCAATACCAGCGGCCCCATGGTCATACGTTTTAAGTATACCACTTTACAGCCTAAAACTTCAAACATCCTTTTTACCTGGTGGAATTTTCCTTCATGGATCCGCAGTGAAACTGCAGTCAGTCCCTCTTTCATTCCCGCCGGCGGGTCTAATATGACCAGCTCTGCAGGAAGTGTTTTTACACCTTCTTCTATTATAAGGCCTTCCTGCATCTGCTTTTGGCATCCTTTGGAAGTGTTCCCTCTATGTAAGCCAGGTATATTTTATCTACATGTTTCTTCGGAGACAGCAGCTCATGAGCCATTGCCCCGTCGTTGGTGATCAGCAGCAGTCCCTCTGTATCCAGATCCAGACGTCCCACCGGAAACAGGTCCTTGCGCAAAGCAGCGTCGATCAGACTTATTACAGTAGGATATTTCCCATCCTCTGTAGCTGATACAGTACCTGCCGGTTTATTTAACATAAAATATTCTGTGTGTGCATAAGAAACCGGCTGTCCGTCCAGTAAGACCACATCAGGTTTTTCCGGATCTATTTTTCCATCCGTTGCCTTTAATCACAGTTCCATTTACCTGGATCCGTCCTTTTTTCGCCATTTCATGATCTGGCTGCGGCTGCCTTTTCCCATTTCCACCAGAAATTTGTCCAGGCGCATACTGGAATTAGAAGCTTTTTTCTTCTTTTCTGCCATATTTCATTTATCCCTCTTACTGCCAGCGCCAGCCTGCATAGTATTTATTTTTAAGGGTCATTCCATTGCCTTTGGCCCAGCCTAAAGGAAAGCCTTCTACTGTAACCAGACACCAGCCCTTTACCGGTTCTTCCTCATTTACAAGACTGATCGTTTCTCCTTTTAAATAGCGGATCACACGTTCATCCTCTGTTTTCAGATCAAGGCGTACCGGATATTCGTCTTTTTTTAATGCCATTGCAAACGCCTGGGATGGTTCAAAACGGCCTTTCTTTAGCTCTCCTAAATGCAGTCCCGTACGCAAAAACCGCAGGGGAAGTCCTGTTCTTAAGCCTTCCGGCAGATAATAAACCTGGTCATCACGGATATAAATGCGGTCTAAGTCCCAGTCCTTTTTACAGTTTTTCAGAAACTTCATCAGATCTTCCTGTTTGCCTGCTTCCTTGGCCCGCTTTTTGAAGCCTCTTTTTCATCTCCTGATAGCCTCAAAACAGCTGCACCACTGCCAGAACCATTTTCATCCTCTTTCTTGTGGAACAATGCCAGGAAATGTCCTTCCCCTGGATCCGGTGTGGGAACAGGCGGGCAGTCTGTGGATATCCAAAACCATCCGAAAGTCCCTTAAACTGCTCTTTATCAATAGGAACCAGTTCCATGGCCGGATGATTTTCTAAAATAAATGACACATTTTCCTCATCCTCTTTCTTCTTTGAGAAAGGTACATGTAGAATAAAGCATCATTCCTCCTGGTTTTAACATGGCCACCGCCTGCTCTAAAATCTCCCGCTGGATGGGGCTGTAGTAAGTCCGGCCCCCTGTTGACCCAGTCTTTTACCATGTCCTCTTCTCTTCGGAACATTCCTTCCCCGGAGCAAGGGGCAGCTATTAATATCTTATCAAAAAACTCTGGCCATACAGCTGCCAGTTTTCCCGGTTCTTCACTTAAAACAGAAATATTTTCTGCTCCTGCCAGTTCCAGATTTTTAAGAATGCTCTTGCCCTGGAATAACTGATGTCATTGGATACAAGCATTCCTTTTCCCTGAAGTTTTGCTGCCAGTTCCGTACTTTTTCCTCCCGGTGCCGCACATACGTCTAAGACCTTATCTCCCGGTTCTACCGGAAGCACAGCCGCTGGTGCCATGGCACTGGGCTCCTGAAGATAATAAAGACCGGCATAATAAAAAGGATGTCTGGCAGGACGTTCTGTGTCTTCATAATAAAATCCCTTTTCTGTCCAATCTACAGGTATCAGATTCAGGTGGGACATATTTTTAAATTCCTCTGGCGTAATCTTTAAAGTGTTTACCCGCAGCCCCGGTTTCCACGCTTCTTCATAGCTTTTTATATATGCTTCATATTCATCTCCCTAAAAGCTGCTCCATTTCCTTTAAGAATTCTTCCGGCAGCTGTTTCACATCTGTCATATCCTCCTCCTTATACATTGCTACTACTTAAACATCATTTTCAAAAGATCCGGCCATATATTAAAACAAACCCTGTTTTTAACCGGAGGACATATGAAACGGATCCTGTTAAGCCTTCTGGCCCTGTTCTTTCTTATCCTGCTTTTGCTCTCTCCGGGTACCGCTTTGAAGGTGCCAGAAAGGGACTCCTTCTCTGGGCTTACACAGTTTTGCCTACTTTTGCTGCCTTTTATGATCGGAACCGGCGTCATTGCTGCCATGGGCGCTGTAGGTCTTGTTGTAAAGGTTCCTTTTCTCCTTTATTATCATTTTTATTCCACTTTTCTCAGCCTGCAGGCTTCGTTTTTCTCACCGGACTGGTATGCGGCTATCCCATGGGGGCTAAAATGGACCGGGACTTATTAGAAAAGGGGACAGATTTCCTGGGAAGAAGCCTGCTATCTTCTCTCCATCTGCAATCATCCAAGCCCCATGTTCCTCACCGGTTATACAGTGATGGAAGGACAGAAGCTCCTTCCACCTTCCATAAAATTTCCTCTTTTTCCCTTCCTTGCAGCCCTTTATCTTCCAGTTTTTCCCATTTCTTATCTGGCAAGGCATTATTATGATAAAAATCCAAAAAGAACAGGAAGATACGTCCTTCTGTCTGGTCCGGTGTCTCTCACACAGCACCCATTTCTTCCTTTCCCTGGATGAGCACCTGATGAGCTGCCTTGAAACTATGGAAAAATCGGGCTTTATATCATGCTGTTTTCCATCTTATCCCTGTATCTTTTTAAGCTGCCCCTTCCCGGCCCTGTTATTTTAAAACCTGCTCTTAAATTTTTTAGAGATCACTACCGGGATCCAAACCATCTGCGAACATACATCCGGTCTCACTGGTCTGCTCTTAGTCACTGCAAGTGTTGCTTTTGGCGGTATCAGCGGTATTTTCCAGACCCGCAGTGTTCTTACAATGAAACAGACAGAGAGAAAAAATGCCGGACTCTCCATCCGGCATTATATCTTCTGGAAAGCCCTTCACAGTCTACTTTCCTGCATATTCTTTTTTTGGATTCTTAAAAATCTGATCCCTTTCAGAAATTTATGCTTCTTCCTTTTTCTCTTCCTGAGGTGCTGCCTGTGCTTCCGGTTCCTGCTGTACAAGACCACCAGACAGTTTCCTTGCGGTTGTTGGTTACAATGTCATAGCTGGACTGCATGGAACTCATAAAGGAGTCAAAACGTCCCTTTGCAGTTTTCCATGGTATGATCCATAATATTCTGAAGGCTGCGCAGCATATCATCCGTATACTGGATCGCACCCTGACGGATGTTGTTTGCATCATTAACAGCTGCATCTACGATTGCCTGAGCCTGGATATTTGCCTGCTCAACTAATTCTGTTTGCATGTGCATATGCCCGCTGCATGATCTCGTGCTCGTTGACCATCTCTGTAGTCTGGGCATCGGCCTGGGCTACCAGAGAATTAGCCTGTTCGGTTGCCTGCTCTACCATGGTGTTTGCCTGCTCTGTTGCCTGTGCGATCATGGAGTCAGACTGTTTCTTTGCGTCTGCCAGCATAGAATCAGACTGGGCCTGTGCATCACTTAAAATGGTTTCCTGCTGGCTGATGATCTTCTGGTATTTCTTGATCTCATCCGGGATACGCATACGAAGCTCTACTAACAGCTCTTCCATTTCTTCCTTATTTACAATGATCTTGCTGTTAGATAATGCCTGAATTTGCAACTGTCTATGTATTCTTCAATTTCACCGATCAACTGTTCAATTCTGCTCATTTTATCGTTCTCCTTTTGTTTATTACGTGTATCTATTACATACTCTATACGTTTTTCATCTCTTCCAGCTTTTCTTTCACCCGTTCTACAACAATAGGATGTAAAAATTCTGCGATATCACCGTCAAATTCTGCGATTTCTTTTTTACAATACTGGAACTGAGATAGGAATATTTCAAATTCGTGGTTAAAAATATAGTATCGATCTCCGGCGCGATCACTCGATTGGTCTGCGCCATCTGAAGTTCATACTCGAAATCAGTGATCGCCCTTAAGCCTCTTACGATCACATTTGCATGGTTCTGGCGGACAAAGTCGATCAGAAGCCCTTGAAAAGACTGTACCTCTACATTGGGAATATCCGCAGTCACTTCCTTTAACAGCTCCACTCTTTCCTCTGCAGTAAACAATGGTGATTTGGAACGGTTTTTCAAAACACCGATGATCACTTTGTCAAACATCTTAGAAGTACGCTGTATAATATCAATATGTCCTAATGTAACCGGATCGAAACTGCCCGGATAGACTGCGACTCTCATTTATGCCCCTTGCCAGCAAATATATGTTTGTTGGTCTTGTATACTTTTTTCTTTTATCATATGAAAGCCTGCGTCAGAAAGCCAGTCAAAATCCGTTTCCTTGGAAGCTTCTATAATGATCAGAGTATCTTCTGTCACCATAGGTGAACTGGAAAGATATTCCATAAAACACGGTTTTCAAATTCGTGGTTATATGGCGGATCCATAAAGATAATATCAAACCGCGGATTTCTTCCCTCTAATTTTTTTCAGTCCTGCGATCACATCACAGCTTAATACCAGCGCACCTTCTTCTAAATGGGTGCGGCTTAAATTTTCCCGGATACAGGAAACTGCCTCCGGATTACTCTCCAAAAAATGCCTGTTTTGCACCCCGGCTCAAAGCCTCGATACCAATAGCTCCGCTTCCGGCAAACAGATCCAAAAATGTACAGCCCGGGATCTGGGTATTTAACATATTAAATAAAGTTTCCTTGATCCGGTCTGTGGTAGGTCTTGTATCCATACCTTCTATTGTCTTTAAAAGCAGCCTTCTTGCGCTGCCACCAATTACTCTCATGTAATATAAACTCCTGTATGAGCAGCCTGTATCGTACTTCTGCTCTGTTTTCATTCCCAACAAGTATAATATGAAAATTTACTTAATACAAGGTTTTTTTGTGGATTTTGCATTTTTAACAATTTACGCAGAACCTTCTAGTGTATTATCTTAAGATGGTCACATACTAAGAACGTAACAAACAACAGGCTCTTAAAACAAAAGAGCTCTTTCTCAATTAAGGAGGCGTTTTATTATGTCTAACAACACAAACAAAACAAACGTACCTGAAAGCAAAGGAAGCCATGGACCGCTTTAAAATGGAGGTATCTAACGAACTGGGAGTACCTTTAAGCAACGGCTACAACGGCAACCTTACCTCTGCACAGAATGGTTCTGTTGGTGGCTATATGGTCAAAAAAATGATCGAGAACCAGGAACGCCAGATGGCAGGTAAGTAAAACTCCTTAGTGCTAAGAAAAGATCACCCCAGGCAGGATTTTCTGTCCGGGGTGGTTTTTTTGACGCCATTTTTTCTGGAATATTATCTTACAAGTTCAATTTCTCATACCGCTCACCTAAATATAAATCTATCTGGCGCTTTAATTCCAGATGTTCCTCTTTTTCCAGCTCCGCATCATCATCCAGTATCTCATTGACCTCTTCTGAAACCTGCTTTAACAGGTTTGCATCTGAACACATCGCCAATACGGAATTCCAGATCACCGCTCTGGCGCACACCGAAAATATCTCCCGGGCCACGCAATTTAAGATCCTCAGAAGCAATATAAAAGCCATCATTGGACCGGTTTAAGATATCCAGCCGTTCCATAGTATCTTTTCCGCCGGAGCCATTGACCATGATACAATAAGACTGGTGGCTGCCTCGTCCTACACGCCCTCTTAACTGGTGAAGCTGTGCCAGACCAAAGCGTTCTGCATTTTCGATCATCATTACCGTAGCGTTTGGCACGTTTACTCCAACCTCGATAACCGTAGTAGACACAAGGACCTGAATCTCTCCTGCCGCAAACCGTTCCATGATTTATTCTTCTCTTTTGCCTTCATTTTTCCATGAAGATATTCTACATTAACGGACTCCAGGAAGCGCATCCCGCAGTGTTTTAGAATAATCCAGAACATTTTCCCCTTCGATCATCTCGCTGGCTTCTACCATAGGACAGATCACATAGGCCTGACGGCCTGCTTCTACCTGTTTTTCAATAAAAGCATAGGCTTTTTGGCCGGTAGCTGGTATCTACCACGCAGTTTTTGATCACCTGGCGACCTGCAGGAAGCTCATCAATTACAGAGATATCCAGATCCCCATACAATATGATAGCCAGTGTACGGGGGATCGGTGTTGCACTCATGACCAGAACATGAGGTGTATGTCCCTTTTCACTTAAAAAGTTCCCTCTGACCAACGCCAAACCGGTGCTGCTCATCGGTGATCACCAGAGCCAGTTTATCATAGATCACCTTTTCCTGGATCAGCGCATGGGTGCCGATAATAATATCTGCCTCATGGGAGGCAGTTTTTTCATAGGCGATCCGTTTTTCTTTGGCTGTCATGGAACCGGTGATAAGGACAACCTTTTTATCAATACCGCTGGTTTCAAACATTTTCGTGATGGACTCGAAATGCTGTCTTGCCAGCACCTCCGTAGGCACCATAAGAGCGCCCTGGTATCCATTCTCTGCAGCTGCAAGGAGCGCCAGAATAGCAATGACCGTCTTACCGGAACCAACATCACCCTGAACCAGCCGGTTCATCACACAGCCTTTTCCAGATCTGAAAATACTTCCTGCAAGGTACGTTCCTGGGCAGAGGTCAGTGCATAGGGCAGCGACTCCTTTAAGCGTCCTGTCTCTTCACCGGGCCGGATCACAAACTCTGTTTTCTTTCCTTCCCTGCTCTCTTTTAACCGGCGCACTCCTACTAGGAACATAAAAAACTCGTCAAATACAAGGCGTTTTCTGGCAAATAAAAGTTCTTTCTGGTCTCTTGGAAAATGAATATGTTCTAAGGCATAATTGATCTCTGCAAGTTCATATTTTCTGCGTAAAAAAGCAGGCATATATTCCCGCTTCATCTGTCTGTTTTCCAGAGCCTGTTTTTCTGCTTTTACAATGGTTTTATTGCTTAAGCCTCTTGTCTGTCCATACACCGGCTGCATGGAATTTACCACTACTGTTTCATAGGCTTCTTCCGTAAAGACTTCCGGCTGCTCCATCATCAGACGGCCCCGTTTTTTACTACTTTTCCCCGGAATACATACATCTGCCCGCTTTTGATATTGGCGCGCATATAAGGCATATTATACCACGCAATTGCAGCGCACCTGTTATATCACGAACATAGGCAGAGACCATCTGGATCTTTCCTGTACGCAGAAGGTCCGGCGGCTTTGGAAGGGCGGCTGCCACGCTCATGACCATCTGCTCTGTTAACTGGCCTACAGGCACAGGCGGCTCATAGGTATCATAAGCTCTTGGATAATAGGAAAGAAGGTCATCAATAGTGATGACCCCAGCTTTTCAAATAATTTTCCGGTTTTCTCTCCAATCCCTTTAAGGGAACTTACAGGCTCACTGTTACTCATTTCTTTGCCTGCTCCAGTGCATTTAAACCTAATTTGATAGCACCCATGATACCCTGATCATCATGAAGACTTGCAGGAACGATATAATGATCTATATCCTGTAATTCTTTCGTATTGATATATCCTGCTACCATTGTCTTTACTTTCTCACGGATCAGTGTAAATAACTGTTCCTGATGCATAACGCCGCCGCCTAAAATGACCTTCTGTGGTGAAAGGATCATAATATAATCTGTAATTGCCTGTGCAATATAGTAGCTTTCGATCTCCCACACCTTTGGATCATCTTTTTAATTCAATGGCTTTCTTGCCCCATCGTGCTTCAATAGATGGGCCGCTTGCAAAGCCCTCAAAGGCAGTTTTTATGGTTCGGGCAGATGCCGCCTTTTTCATCTTCCGGATGACGGTTTAACAGGATATGTCCACCTTCCGGATGGAGCATACCGTGAAGAAGTCCTCCGTTTACCCATACACCAACACCAACGCCGGTTCCAATGGTGATATAAACAACACTGTCCAGTCCCTTAGCGCAGCCATATGTTACTTCGCCCAGGCAGGAACCATTTACATCTGTATCAATCCCCATAGGAACATTCAGTTCTTTTTTCAGACCGCCAAGGAGATCCTTATTTCTCCATGCCAGCTTTGGTGTTTCAAGGATATAACCGTAATTACCTGCTTTCGGATCTACTCCCACAGGTCCAAAGCTCCAATTGCCCAGCGCTTCAATTCCCTTATCTTTGAAGTATGCTGTGATCTTTGGGATAGTCTCCTCCGGCGTAGTAGTCGGAATGGAAACCTGTTCAATGATCGTTCCGTCTTCTCTTCCCAGTGCGCAGACCATTTTAGTGCCGCCTGCTTCTAATGCTCCTATTAACATATTTTTCTCCCTTGATCTCATATATTTACAACAGCCCATCCTTACCGGACGGGCTCTTGCATTCAAATATCCCACAAATGTGGTTTACTGTCTGCTAACGCAGACGGTTCATTCGCCAATGACTATCATCTACGTCTTCTTCCTACAAAACGAAGTAGATAAACAAACAGGTTGATAAAATCAAGATACAGCTGTAATGCTGCAAAAATAGAAGATTTTGTAGCCATTTCCGGAACATTTCCATAGTAGCTGTAAAATGCCTGGATCTTCTTTGCATCATAAGCAGTAACAATCAGGAAAATGAAAATACCGATAGCGCATACAACTGTCTCATAAGCAGACAGATTGATAAACATGGACAACAGCCAGAATCCTGCTAAGAAGATCAGTCCGGCCATCATAAACGGACGCAGCGCAGAAAAATTGATATTTCCAAAGTATCCGATCAGTGCCATAATACCGAAAAATGCAGCAGTAATAGCAAATGCCATCCATAAGGATAATACATTGAAGACAAAGGAAATACATGCTGAATACAATACCATTTACAGCTGCATACAGGAAAAACATAGCTCTTGCTGTTCCAACTGTCATCTGATCGATCCGTGCTGACAGGTATACAACGATGCCAATCTCTGCGATAAACAAGATGTAGTACCAGCCTGGTACCCGGCTTACATAATACAGACCATCTGTCATATACATTCCAATTGCTACACCAAATGTAATAAGGAGACCGATAAACATCCAACCAAATGTCTTTGCTGTATATCTGCCAAGGCTGTCTCCATAAGCCGCTTCCTTGTAGCCCTGTTCCATTCTGAAATCTTCGTTCATAAACGATACCTCCTTATAGTCATATGAACCGGCAGTTTATTCTGCTGAAATCATATAATAGTAGATAGGCTGTCCGCCATACTGAAGTTCCAGTTCCTTATCCGGGAATAAACTTTTCTGCCTCTTCCTTTCAGTTTCTCGGCATCTTCTTCTTTTAACATCGCAGCCATAGTAAATCGTTACCAGTTCACTGTCTTCATCTAACATTGCCTTTAAAGCTGCCTTAGCCGCTTCTTCCGGAGAATGTTCTACTGCCAGCATACCCTTGTCACCGATCGCCATAATATCGCCCTTTTCAATATCCATGCCGTCGATATTGGTAGTACGCACTGCATAAGTGATCTGGGCAGTCTTTACACGTTCCATCTCAGCTGTCATATTTTCCAGGTTTTCCTGAGAAGTAAGATCAGGCATAAAGTTTACTAATGCTGTAATTCCCTGGGGAACAGTCTTTGACGGGACAACAATGATCTCCTTGTCCTCAGTTAAGTCCCTTGCCTGGTTTGCAGCCAGGATAATGTTCTTATTATTAGGAAGGATAAAATATGATCTGCATTTACATGAGCAATGGCATTTAACATATCCTCTGTACTTGGATTCATGGTCTGGCCGCCTTCGATCAGATAATCAGTGCCAATTCCCCTTTAAAGATCTCACTTAATCCATCACCGCAGGATACTGCGATAAAACCGTATTCTTTGTGCTCTGTCTGCTCTTCCGGCTGTGTCTCTTCTGTTTTTGCCGCATCAGCCTGTGCCTGCTCTTTTGCAAGACGTTCAGAGTCCTGGATCACACGTTCTTCATGCTCTTCACGCATATTGTCAACTTTCATACGGGATAAAGAACCGTAGGTAAGACCTTTCTCAAAAGCAAGTCCCGGATGATTGGTGTGTACATGGATCTTTACGATCTCATCATCAGAAACGACTACTAAAGAGTCACCAATAGAACCTAAGTATTTCTTCAGTTCCGCTTCGTCCTCATCGGTGTATTCTTTTTCTAATTTAATAATAAACTCGGTGCAGTAACCAAATTTAATATCAGCTGTATCAATATCGGTTCTGGAAGCGCCGTTTCCTGTCTGTACAGCCGGCTTTGCCTCTGATGCATGAGCAGAAGCTGTTCCTTCTTCCAGTGTAAAATCGGTAACTTTGCCGGTCAGACCATCAAAAGCACCCTTGATCACCTGCATCAGTCCCTGACCGCCGGAGTCTACTACACCTGCCTGTTTTAATACAGGAAGCATTTCCGGAGTCAGATTTAAAACTCTGTCACCTTCCTCGATCACTGCCTTGGCAAACTCTTCAATGTCATCTGTCTCTGCTGCCATCTCCAGAGCCTTATCTGCCATTCCCTTTGCAACGGTCAGGATCGTTCCCTCTTTTGGCTTCATAACTGCCTTATAAGCAGTCTCGGTTCCGCGCATCATGGCATTTGCCAGTGTGGTAACGTCGATCTCATCAACGGTTTTGATTTCTTTTGTAAATCCTCTTAAAAGCTGGGAAAGGATAACGCCTGAGTTTCCTCTGGCGCCTCTTAAAGGAGCCGGAAGAAATGGCTTTGGCTAACTGCTCCATAGAAGGATCATTAAGTGCTGCCACTTCTTTTGCTGCAGCCATAATGGTAAGGGTCATGTTCGTTCCTGTATCTCCATCTGGAACCGGAAATACATTTCAACTCATTGATCCATTCTTTCTTATCAGAAAGACCTTTGCTCCTGCCAGAAAGGCATTTTTACCATTTTGGCATTAATTGTATTTACACCCACGGGTTACGTCCTCCTAATCAATCACTCTGACACCTTCCACGAAGATATTGATCTTCTCAACCTCCATGCCGGTGAATTCTTCTACTTTATACTTCACGCTCTCGATTAAATTGTCAGCAACCGCCGAGATGCTGACGCCATAGGAAACGATTACATGAAAATCAATAGATATTTTATTTTCTTTAATTTCTACATTAATGCCGTGTGTCAGGCTTTCCCGCTTTTTAAAAGCTTTACAAGTCCGTCCTTTCATGCTGACAGCGGCCATCCCGACAATGCCAAAACACTCTACCGCTATGGTTCCTGCATATAAAGCAATCACTTCCGGGTTAATCTGTATTTCGCCCATCTTATTGCTGATTCTTCCCTTCATACACAAGCCTCCATTCATTTACTAGAGACAGTATACACTATTTTCTGAAAAAAAGAAATAAATTTTTTTTTTCACTTGCAAATTTTGATAGTTTCTGGTATTATACCATTGTTGTGGATTTTTCTACTATAAAATCCAAGTAACGTCTAAGGAGGTGCAATAGTATGGCTAAGTGTGTAATCTGTGAAAAGGCAGCTCATTTCGGTAATAAAGTGAGCCATTCCCATAGAAGAGCCAACAAAATGTGGAAAGCAAACGTAAAATCTGTTAAGGTCAAAGTGAACGGCGGAACCCAGAGAATGTACGTATGTACTTCCTGCTTACGTTCAGGCCTTGTAGAGAGGGCTTAATTTTTGAACAGAGCGTGAAAAATCCCGGTAGTTCGGTTACCGGGATTTTTTTGCGTTATACATTTGATTACATCTGCTCCTGCCACAGGCAGGAATGAATGACAGGTCTAACAGCAAAATAAATTATAGCCTAAAATCAGGCATCCGATCACAAAGAAAAAAGGTAAATATGGTTTCCGGACAAAGAAAAGCACTGCCATTCCAAGCCCGAAGCAAAAAAGCATCAGTCCCCAGACTCTTTTCATAGAAAAACAGCTCCCTTCCATTTTATTTTATGCGGTAAAGGAGCTGTTTGATACCATTTTTATATCGAATGGCTTTTTACCTTCGTAAGAAGCTGCTGTTTCTTTTGCAATGCCTACTGTTTCTTCTGATACAGCCGGTTTTCCTCCTAAAAAGCGGTTGATCAGATCCGGAGCCATATCAATCACCTTGGTCACTGCATCCTGGTTCTTTACATTGACCAGCTTGGTCACACCATTCTGGATCACCAGGACAGCACTTGGACTCATCTTGGCGCTCATTCCGCCACAGCCTTTGTCTTTCTGCTTTGAACCTTCTGCAAAAGCGCCTGCAGCCATACCACAGGTCACATCGATCAGCGGTATAATAATGGTCTCTCCTACCTGGACCGGTTCTCCTACGACTGTTTTCGTAGTTACAAACTGATCCATTCCTTTAAATAATGATTCAATTGTAGATGTAAAATGATTTTCTGCCATAATATACCTCTATTCTCTGAAATATTCTCCCGTAGATCTTAAACCCCAACTTACTCCGATCTAAAAACCCCGTATCATCTTCCAGGTATGTTTGTGACGATAGACTCCCCAAAACAACCATAAAAGATAGGAAACCCGGACACGTCCTTTAAAATTTCCTTCTGCTTCCAGGCACTTTTCATCAAATACCGGCTGCAAGTCCAGGCTTTTATAGATAAATGGATACACCAGACTGGCTCCTCCAGGATCTGCCCTGTATAATAAGGATCATCCAGTCCAAAACGGATCCTTCCTTTTCCCCTGCCTGGCCATACATGTGCCAAGCAGCTTTTTGCCTGTTTAAAAAGCAGTTTTAAGGATTCCTGATTCTTTTCATCCTCCAGCCATTCTTTTTTTATCTGACAAAGGCTTTTAATATCTTTTAGCTTATCACAAAACCCTTAAAAAGAAAACTTAAGTTTTTCTAAGAAGGCATTGATTTTTCGGATCCACTGGTGTGATTTTTTCTCAGCAGGTTCTATCACTTCTTCTTGGTCTGCTTCTGCTACTTTTATAGCCTTTTCCTGCTTTTGCACAGGTTTTGTTTCTGGTTTTGCTTCTGGTTTTATACTGGACTTTTTCTCAGCGGTTTTCTCTGGTCCTGCTTTTGACTGTGTCTGTGTTTTTGGCTCTTATGTTCAGTCTCTGTTTGCACCTTTGACTCCGCCTTTGGCTGTTCTGTCTTTTGCTGTTCTGTCTTTGACTTTTCTGCATTTGTTTCCTTCGCTGTTTCCGCTTTTCCTGCCGCTTTTGGCTGCCCTTTTGTCTGCTGTTTCTTTTGAGGCTCTGTCTGTCTCAGATTCTTCTCCCATGCTCCAAAGTTTAAACCACAGCACCCGCAGAGAACCTGTCAGCCCTTTCTCTTTTTCATAAGAACCGTTTACGCAGATCGCCGAAAGCAGCCAGGATACTCTCACCCGGCCCCATTTTTCTTCTTTCCACGATCCCTGATCTGATACCTTACAGGAACAAAAAGGACGGTAACAATACCAGAAGCAGGAGCCCCAAAAAGAACCAGCAGTATGATCCCCAGAATTTTTAATATAAGCAATACAATATGCAACGCCTGCCCCCTACTTCCTGCCAGTCTCCATATTCAGCACCTGATTTTTGGCAGACTTTCCATATAAGCCTTCCAGTTAAAAGCACCTGTTTTCTGATACATGTCATCGATCATGGAACGTACTACCTGCGCTGCCTCCTCATAGCCCCTCTTGCGATCCCCAAAACCAGAAAGCTCCCTTTTCCGTTCTTCTTTCGCAAAAGACTTACAGGACGTATATCAAGTATATGATTGCCGCTTTCCGGCAAAGTAATCACATAGGTATCCACAAGCATTTTCCTTTTCTCATTCCCTCCAGGATACTCACCCTGTTCCGGGAAGCATTTTCGCCCATGTATAAATGAGTCCACCAGCGCATAAAACCCCTTTAGATCTTGTTCCATTTTTCCCTTATTTTATTTATTCCATGATTGAGCGCATCATACGCACACAGGCCTCTTTTTCCAATCTCATCTGTGCAGCATTCCAGACTGTTCGGATATATTTTTTCAGCTTCATCTGAGGTTTTAAAGGTAATAGGAAGCCGTGACAGGCATTTTGCCATAGCCGCTCTTGTCAAGAACCTTTGGAAGCTCTTTCCATGACTGCCTGATCTCCTTTAAACAGCTCATCTAATTTTTCACTGATCATTTTTCGTCTGCTGTTTCCTTCTAAATCCTTATACTCCAGAGAAGCAAAAGAGCTTCCGGATAAGAGCAGTCCTGTTTTCCACAGGACCTCATTCCTGGAGAGGTTTGATTTTGCCAGTTCATCCATAGGGATCTCTTAGCGATCCACTGTTCAAAAATAAGTTTCCTGCTTTCCTTCTAAGTTTTGGAAGAAGATCTGCGGTTTCAACAGGTATCTCTTTCCATTTTCTTCCTTAAACAGTTCAAGACCCTCTCCCAGTATCCTTGTCATAACCTGTGTATCTTTCCAGATCTGAGACTGCATGGATCCCCGCAAAGAGAAGCGCATACAGATCATTGACCAGATCCATTAACATCAAAATATCCCCGGTGGCATCTGTGAACTTTTCACTGACCTCCTCTAATTTAGAAGAAAGGTGATAATACTCTGCTGCTTCCAGGGTTTTAAAATCCGTCTGGTTAAATTCTTCTAAAAATGGATACAGTTCTTTCCAGGACTCTGTTCCCTCTTTCGGGCGGTTTAAAAGTGCTTCACAGCGCAGGACATAGATCATATCATCCAGACCTGCCTCCGGTGCTCCTTTATAAATACTTAAACCTTCCTGAATCAGAGCAAAGAACTTGTTTTTTGTAAAGCGTACCGGCAGCTGGCTGACTACCAGCTGGAAACGCTCATGAAAAACCGGAAGGATCTGAGTCCTGTGTCAGATAATTTAGATCTCTTCCATGAAAGCATCTGTATTTTCCGGCTTCTTTCCTACTAACTGAGGCATAAATCTGCCTTCTACCCGGTTCATTACATATTCATATGCCTGGAAAATGTCTGTATAGGCAGTCAGTTTTTCCATTTCCTTGATGGTATCCTGACGCAGCTCCTCCAGTTCTTCTAAAGAGTTTCTTTCTCAAAAGTTTCCTTCTTTTTTTTCCAGAAAAGAACCTAAAGATCCAAAATATCCGTCATATAGCGCCAGCACACTGGCATGCCGGTTCGCCGATCTTTTCTGCCATCATTTCATAACAGGTATAAAAATTCAATGTCATACGGATAAAAAAGAATAATGATAGGCAGCCGTAAGACGTTTTTGATCTTTTTTATTTCCATTCCATTTTAATTTCTATTGTTCTCTCGGAATCCTTTCAATTTTATCTTTTTATCATCTGAAAATATCATTATGCTTTTAATACACAGCGGCGTACCAGGTCCAGGGCCTTCATCATAGACTGTTCCCGGATCTTTCCTCTGTTTCCCTTTAAAATGATATTCCAAAACTTCTGCTTTTCCCTTTACAGCGCAGGCCATATAAACAAGCCCCACCGGTTTTCCTGGCTTACCGCCTCCAGGACCTGCAAGGCCGGTAACTGCCACACAAACATCGGTCTGGGCCCGCTCTGCTCCGCCCAGTGCCATTTCCAGGGCAGTTTCACGGCTTACAGCGCCATGTGCCTTTAAAGTTTCCTCTTTTACACCTAAAAGACGTACTTTCGCTTCGTTAGAATAAGTGACCATTCCCTGCATAAACACATCGAAACGCCGGAAACATTTACAAGGCGGGCTGCGATCATACCACCGGTACAGGACTCAGCCGTTGCCATAGTCAGATGCTTTTTCTGTAAAAGGTCCACTACAGCCATTTCCAGAGTCACATCTTCCTCTGTGGTAAAGATGCAGTCACCAAAACGGTTAAACAGTTCTGCCATTACAGGCGCGATCAGCGCTTCCCCTTCTTCTTTGGTAACTGCCTTGGCAGTCAGACGTACCTGTACCTCCGCAGTCTTGGCATAGGTTGCAATGGTCGGGTTGGTCTGTTTGTCGATCAGATCCAGGATCTTATCTTCTACCTGGCTTTCCCCGTATCCGCAGATCTTTCACCATATGGGAAACAAGCTGGGAATTCTGTCTTTTTTTCCAGATAAGGGAACACCTGTCCCTCAAAAAAGGATACAGTTCATTTGGCGGTCCTGGGAAGTAGAATAGCTGTTTTTCCATTTTTTCCATAATCAGTCCCGGTGCCATACCATTGGGGTTATCCAGAACAATGGATCCGTGAGGAACTGTTACCATTTTCCAGTTATTCTCCGGGATTTCCCTGTAGATATTATTCTTAAACTACGCTTCCAGGCAGGCTCTGGTATGAGGGTCCTCTTCCAGCTCCATTCCCATAGCTTCTGCACATACTTCTTTTGTCAGATCATCTTCTGTAGGCCCAAGTCCTCCTGTGACGATACAATATCTGAACGGTCAAGGGCAGTTTTTACCACCGCCATCATTCGGTCATAATTATCGCCCACTGTTACCTGATAATACATATCCAGTCCCAATGAGGCACATTTTTCTGCCAGATATCTGGCATTGCTGTTTAAAATGTTTCCCATTAAGATCTCAGTTCCCACACTGATCAGTTCTGCTGTCATGTTTTACATGCCTCCTTTTTGTAAGCACCTCTACGTTTTTCGCCACATAATCTACCAGTGAAACAATGGTCAGTACCACAGCTGCCGCTAACATGATAAAAGTAACGGTCTTTAAAGCCGGGATATTGAATATCATAAGGATCACTGCGATCATCTGGAATGTAGTCTTAAACTTGCCCCAGTAGCTGGCTGCGATCACAATGCCATTGTCTGCTGCTACCAGACGGAAACCGCTGATAATAAATTCACGGCTGATAATGATGATGACTACCCATGCAGGCAGCTGTCCTAACTGGATCAGGCAGATCAGTGCAGAGCATACTAACAGCTTATCTGCTAAAGGATCCATAAATTTTCCAAAATTTGTAACAAGATTGTACTTGCGGGCGATCTTTCCGTCAAAAAGATCTGTAAGGCTGGCAACAATAAAGATCACATTTGCAACAACACGCATGGTCTGGCTGCTTCCGTTATCATATAAAAGAGCTGCTACGAAAAAACGGGATCAGGATCACACGCATAACAGTCAGTTTATTCGGCAGATTCATGATATACCTCCCCGATCAGATCATATTCATTGGCACCGGTTACTTTTACTCTTACAAAGTCACCGGACATCAGCATTTCATCTGCATTTACAAAAATAAGTCCGTCTACGTTTGGCGCATCCATGTAAGTACGTCCTACATAAGCAGGCTCATCTGCCACTTTTCCTTCGATCATAACATCCAGGACTTTTCCTACCATATTTTCACAGTGTTCAAAAGCGATCTCCTGCTGCAGTTCCATTACATCTGCACGGCGCTCTTCTTTCACTTCTTCCGGGATCTGGTCCGGATAGGAATAAGCCGGTGTATCCTCTTCTGCGGAATAGGTAAATACGCCTACACGCTCAAATTCCATCTCATCTACAAATTCCATCAGTTCTTCATGGTCTTCTTCGGTCTCCCCGGAAAACCGCAGATAAAAAAGTTGTACGAAGGGCAATGTCCGGGATCTCACGGCGAAGGGCACTGATACGCTCCTTCAGTTCTGCTTTGTGGGTCCGTCTTCCCATTCTCCGTAAAATACGGTCGCTGGCATGCTGGATCGGAATGTCCAGAGAATGACATACTTTTTTCTTCTGTTTTAATAGCCTGGATCAGCTCATCTGTGATCTCCTCCGGATAACAGTACTGGATACGGATCCAGTAAATTCCAGGGATCTGTGCCAGTTCATGAAGAAGCTTCGGCAGTGTTTTTCTCACCATACAGGTCTTTTCCGTAAAGAGTTGTCTCCTGGGCAACTAAGATCAGCTCTCTTACCCCTATTGTCAGCCAGTTCTCTTGCCTCAGCTAACAGCTGCTCCATAGGAACACTGCGGTAAGGTCCTCTTAAATATGGAATGATACAGTAACTGCAGCGTTTGTCACAGCCCTCCGCGATCTTTAAGAATGCATAATGTCCGCCGGTAGTCATTACACGCTTTTTTCGCTGTTTCCGGCAGTTCTTTTAAGTCATGGAAGCAGGAAATATGTTCTTCTTTTTCTCTTTTTTCTTCCCCAAACAGACGGGTCAGCACATTTCCGATCTCTTCATAAGAAGTAGTTCCAAGGATGGCATCCACCTCCGGAATCTCATCAATGATCTCCTGTTTGTAGCGCTGTGCAAGACATCCTGCTACGATCAGGGCACGGCATTTTCCTTCTTCTTTGTAACGTGCCATCTCTAAGATCGTATTAACACTTTCCTCTTTTGCATCTCCGATAAAGCAGCAGGTATTGACCAGAATGACATCGGCCTCCGTCTCATCATCGGTAAAGGACACGCCCAGTCCTCCTGCTACGCCTAACATCTTCTCTGTATCTACCAGGTTTTTATCACAGCCTAAAGATACGCAAAATAACTTGATTTTTTCCATGTATTGTATTTACTCTGATCTGTATAAATTTTAAAAAGCCATCCTTTGCACCTTTACGGTACAGCAGACGGCTTTTTTTATGAAGTCTTATGCCTGTTCTTCGGTTGTATCCAGTTCTTCCTCAGCGGATGGCTCCTCTTCCGGAAGGATTTTCACCTTCTGCTGATACAGCTCATCAATGGCAATAGACAGAGGCTTTCTTTCCAGCTGCTCCTGCTACCATTGCGTCATCACCTGCGATCAGCTGTCTTGCACGCTTGGAAGCTGCAATAACGATGGAATAACGGCTCTGTACTACCGGCTGCTCGCCTGGTTCAATATCTTTGTTTACAACGTTGATCAGATCTGTGTATGATGGATGTAACATATTACATTCCCCTTTCAATGTATTTATTTTATAGTGTGATCCTATTTTTTATTTCTTGATCATTTTTTTTGCAAAACCCTTTTATCATCTAAGTGATACAGGTCTTCTCTCATCTTGCTTAAAAAGTCCAGATGATAGGAAGTTTTTCTATGCTGCAGCTGGATCAGCTGGTGCATCTGCTCTACGCAGCGGTCCAGATCATCGTTGATCAGCAGGTAATCATAGGCTTCCATACCGGAGGCCTCTTCTGCTGCTCTGGCCAGTCTGGCATTGATCACTTCCAAAGTTTCTGTACCTCTTCCTACCAGGCGCCTGCGAAGTTCTTCTGCACTTGGAGGAGTTACAAATAACAGCAGCGCATCCGGGAAACGTTTCTTTACTTTTAAAGCTCCCTGGATCTCGATTTCAAGGATCACATCCTTGCCTTCTGCCATTTTCTGTTCTACATATTCCTTTGGTGTGCCGTAGTAGTTATTCACATACTGGGCATACTCGACCAGCTTCCGCTCATCACGCATTTTTTCAAACTGCTCTTTTGTAACGAAAAAGTATTCTTTTCCGTCTGTTTCTCCCTCTCTTGGAGCTCTGGTGGTTGCAGATATGGATAATGCGTAATTATCATACCGCTTTAACAGTTCTTTCATCAAAGTTCCTTTGCCTGCGCCGGAGAATCCGGATACAACGACTAAAATTCCCTGATGGTCCATAAAATGCCTCCTGGTATCATTCCATATTCTGGATCTGTTCTCTTACTTTTTTCAATTTCTGTCTTTAAAGGCAATGGCTTTGTCTGAAATTGCAAGGTCACTGGATTTAGAAAGAATGGTATTTGCCTCCCTGTTCATCTCCTGGGCAATGAAATCCAGTTTACGTCCTACACTTTCCCCGGATAAAAGCTCTCTTTTTGTATTTTCAATATGGCTTCTTAAACGAACCGTTTCTTCATCTACACAGATCTTATCTGCATAGATCACAACCTCTGCAGCGATCCTGCCCTCATCAATGGCGGTACCGTTTAACAGTTCTTTGACCTTATCTTCTAATTTCTGTCTGTATTCCTTTAAGATAACAGGAGAACGTTCCTCAATAAAGTCTACAAGTCCTGTCATATAATCCAGCTTACCTAAAAGATCCTCTTTTAAATGATTTCCCTCTGTCTCTCTGGAAGCAACAAATTTTTTGCTGCCTCTTCCAATGCAGCAGAAAGGATCTCCCAAAGATGCTCCTCATCATCCGGAACCTGTTCCATGGTAAGGACTTCCGGACATCTGGAAAGAGCAGATACCTGGACATCATTACGGATACCAAACTCTTCTTCCATTTTTTGAAGTATTCCATATATTCCCCAGCCAGGGCTTTATTATACTTCAGGCAGAGATTTCCTTCTGTATAATCCTCGTAATTGATAAAAAGATCTACCTTTCCTCTCTGGATATATTTCTTTAAAAGAGTACGGATCGCAGCCTCAAAATAGTTAAATTTCTTTGGCATCTTGATACTCAGATCTAAGTATCTGTGGTTTACTGCTTTCATTTCTACAGAAATCTTGTATTCATCCGTAGCATTCTCGCATCTTCCGAAACCGGTCATGCTTTTTTAACATATGGAATGCCTCACTTTCATTTTCCTATGTTTTCTATATAATTCCTATATAATCTTTCATATTATAATTCATCCGTAAATGCAAGTCAACTGAAAATGCAGTAGCGGAAACGGAGCCTGTCAAAAATTCCCATTTTTTTCCTGCTGTCACGAAGCTTTAACAGGAACTGGTGTACAAGTCTGATCTCATATTCTTCCAACGGCTCTCCGCCATAGAAATATTTTTCCATCAGATCATTTACCCTCAGATACAGCCCATCCGGTATTTCCGGCAAAGTTTCCCTGATCTTTTCCTGGATCTGTTCACTTTTAAATCCCGGCTGCATGTCGATCCCCAGGATCAGCAGATGCTTATAGATCATAAGAAGGAGAAATTCCACACTGGGAAGGCTGCCATTGTCACTGATTTTCCGGATCCTGTATTCATAATACATTCTCCGCAGTTCTAATACCGCAAAAATAAATTCCAAAACAAACAGGATCAGCAGGATCATACCCCAGCCTATATCTGCTGTCTTTAATTCTGTCTGCTTTTTGATTTTCCAGGAACGGTTCACTTCCAGGAAAATGCTTTTTCAGATTTTCTGCTTCTTCTCCCTCGGAGTCCAAAAGCAGCTACTTTGCGCACCTGCCCCGGAGACTGTGCCATATTAAGGAGGGCATATGTATCGTAATAAAATCCCGGTGTCACATCTACCGGTACCCATCCCATACCATCCATATATACTTCCGCCCAGGCATGACCGTCAGAAGAAGAAAGGCCGATCCAGTCTCCGTGAGAATTTTCCGCCTGTTTGCTGGTAAGAAGATATCCTTCTGCATATCTGGCCGGAATGTGAAAACTTCTCAGTGCAAGTACGGCAGCAGAAGTATAATATGCGGAATTTCCTTCCCGCCCCCTGTAAAAATTCTTTTAAAAGATCGTCTCCCGCAGTATCTTCCTCAGAAAGATATTTATTATAATACGTATTTTCCTCAAGAACAGTACGGATCTGCTGTACAGCCGCATACACACTTAAAGATGCTTCTTCCTCTTCTTTTATGAAACAGCTCTTTGATCAGACCAGACAACTGTGGATCTGCTGTAAGATAATTCACATACACAAAATCACGGTATACTGCCTCCGACTCCAGATACTGCTTCTGTTCATCTGTAACAGGAGCCTCTGTCCAGGTATCTAACCGCTGCAGTTCCCCGGCATATCCGAAGACAGCTCGCTGATCTCATAACGTTTTGCGCCAAAGAAAGCAAGGGAACGGCTTCCCTCATCTCTTTCATTGGTAGAATTGGCAACTGCCTGGGAAGAATAAGGCTCATAGATATATTTTCTCATGGCACCTGTATTTACTACCTGGATATGGTTGACCCACGGTGCATCCTCCGGCAAGGGATCCGTGCCGCTTCTTCCAGCTTCTTCATAGGCAATATACTGATGTTCCGGCTGAAAACCTCTTCCGTTCAGCCATTTTAAAAATCCCCATCTATTTCCGCCATAAGCTGCTTTTGCCAGAGGTTTCCAGCTGTCATTCTCATAAACAGAACCAGTAAAACCCTTTAAATATAAAGGTTTGATCTGTTCTGTCTTTACTCTGAGCCTTGGCTCGTCCCCCTGTTCTAAAAGAAGCTGCCTGCGCCAGACTGCCGGAAGGCATATTATCCTCTCCATATCGCAGCTGTTCTGTCATCTGTGCTACGTCCTTTTTCACTTTCAGTACTGTCTGTGAGGTTTTTCCTCCTGATATCCAGAGCATGCAAAAAAGGATCAGTCCTGTTACGATCGTCCTGCCGGTACGGCGTGCGAAAAGCCAGCATGAAAGGCAAACAGCCATACACCTGTAATGGAAGTGAGCATAAGAACGGCTCCAAAAAGGGAAGAACGGCCTAAGACGATCTCCGGAACAAACAGAACGAGGGCGATCAGGCTGATCCGAGTACATGCCTTTACACTGACCAGATACCATAAAAAGAGCCGCCAGCATTAAAAAGAAAGACCAGACTGTATAAAAACAGATTCTGCTCTGTTGCCTGTACATTTCAAACAGACGCACTCCATCTTCATATTTTTCATTCCAGCTGTAAATACAGATATTTAAAAGCTTAAAAATCCGTTTAATATCTGTACCGGTCTTATAAAGGTCAGTACTGCCGCACCGGCGGCAGGAATAAAATGCCCATTTCTTATCTTTGGAAGACAAGAGTCCGTATACAGCAGTCAGACATAAAACAATTTCTGCTATCCCAAAAGCCGCAGCCTCAAAAACAAGGTCGATCGCCGCAATCTTAAACCAGGATAAAATGCTTCCTGCCACCAGTATCATGCACAATGGCAGCGCGTTTAAAATATCCCTGTTCTTATTATTTTTCCCTGATGATATTTCCTGTATCACACCCGCCATAGTTTATGTTTTGTCTTCCTTTCTACACAATGATATTCTGCGTGTCTGTGGTTAATTTTTCTAATGGGATCTCTGTTAATACGCACATACCTCTTTCTGTAGTACGTATCTCTCCCTCTTCATCTAAAATACACACAGCTGTTACACTTACATCTTTTGCCAGTTCATAAACCTCATCCGGACAGGTTCCTGCAGTAAAATACAGGATCCTGCGGTAATTACTGTGAGATTTTTTCCGCAATAAGGCTCTTTAAGCCCATCCCCCGCTCTTTCTGAAGGGAAAGGTTCATCCAGGTATCCATGGTATTATCATATTCCTGCTGTCCTGTGATCTGGTTCAGATATATTTTATTTCCGGCCCACATGCCCAGATAATGAGGGACCTTATGTTCCATCAGTTTTTCACTGACTGCGGCTGCAGCGCTGACTGCTCCTGATAAAACATCCGGTTCATATGTGACCTCTCCAGAAGTAAGACCTGCGTCAAACATCACCAGAATATCATAACTGGACGTATCACTTGGTTCTCTTACCAGAACGGTGTCAAACTTTTCTGAAAGTTTCCAGTGGATCGTTCGGATACTGTCTCCCGGCTGATATTCACGCAGCTCAAAAACTTCCGTTGCATCATAACCTTTTTTTACTCAGCGTCTGCTGTCCTTCATTCTGGCGTCCTTTCTGATTTCCGGATGCCACAGGACGCATGGATATTTTCTCCGGATAAACCGTCAGATGCTGTACCTGATGAAATTCTGTCTTTATACAGTTTAAGCCAAAATATCATAGCAGCGCACATTACTAAGGCTGAGGATCGCGCCTCCGCACATCTTCGGTTCCCAAGGGATCGATATACCAAAAGAACGTTTATTGATGTCAAGGGCTAACGGATATTCCTGTTGACCTGGAACATTTTATTATCATAGGAAAGATCTGCCTGGATCCTGGCTGCTGCCAGACACCGCCATCTGCTTTTCACAGAGATATCGATCTCTATTGTCTGTCCGAGACGGCAGGCAGAGCGGGTATGCATTTCCAGCTCCATTCCATTCGTCTCAAGACGTAAAAAGAAACGTAAGACCACAGGCAATAAAATTTCTATTATAAATACACCGGCTGTAAAATAAGAACCGCTTAAGAAAAACAGAACAGCTGTTGCCACTACTGCTGTGCCGAAGCCGATCCTGATCCTTGTCATGCATTCCACCTCTTAGGGTCTTTCAAAGGTTTTGTTTCTTTTTAATATATCCTGAAGGATCTCTTTTCTGAGATTCCTCTAAACGGGCCTGGGGCTTAAGGATCAGTCTGTGGGCGCATACATCCGTAAATACTTCCTGTACATCCTCCGGGATCACATAGCTGCGGTCTTTTAAGATTGCCCATGCCTTTGCCATCTTAGTCAGTGCCCAGACACCACGTGGGCTGATTCCCAGTTCTACTAAAGGATGTTCTCTGGTTGCCTCACAAAGGCGGATCAGATAATAAAGGATATCATCACTGATCTTAAGAGCAGAAAGATAGTTCTGGATCTCCAGAATGTTTTCTGCCTGTGCAGCTACCTGGATCTCTTCCAGAGGGTTGGAATATCTTCTGGCCTTTAAGATCTTGATCTGATCCTCTGCTGAAGGATATCCAATGGAAAGACGAACCATAAAACGGTCTAACTGGGAACTTGGAAGTGCCTGGGTTCCTGTTGTACCTAAAGGGTTCTGGGTAGCAATACAGATAAACGGAGTAGGTAAAGGTCTTGTTACACCATCTACTGTTACCCTCCGCTCTTCCATGGCTTCCAGAAGAGCAGACTGTGTTTTAGGAGAAGTATTGGTTGATCTCATCTGCCAGCAGCAGATTGCACATAGCAGCGCCCTCATGATACTCAAACTGTTCATTCTGGCGGTTGTACATGGTAAAACCTGTAATATCTGACGGCAGGGTATCTGTTGTAAACTGTATTCTCTTGTAATCCAGTCCCAGTACTCTTGAAAAGGCAAGGGCAAGGGTGGTCTTTCCTACTCCGGGGCTGTCCTCAAGGAGAATATGTCCTCCTGCGTAAATCGTGGCAAGAACACGCCGTATAATGTCGTCTTTTCCCATAAAGGCTTTTTTCACTTCCTGAATGACGTGTTCAGACTGTTCCAGTATCATAACAACTGCTTCTCCTCTCTTTTGCGCTTTTTCCGTTCTATAGTGGTTTTTATAAACTTTCTTCTGTATCTGAGTTTTCTTCTGTATCTAAAGTTTCTTCTGAAGACGCATCTTTTTCTTCTGTGTCTTCTTTATCCTCTTCCATCGATCCACCTGATTCATTTTCTGTCTGATCCGTATCCTCCGATGGATCCGGGTTTTCCGGTTCCTGTGGCTGATCCGGCTCTTCTGGTGCATCCGGATTGGTTGGTGTCTCCGGTATTTCTGGTGTTTCCGGCGCATCTGGATCGGTTGGTGTCTCCGGTTTTTCCGGTGTTTCCGGATCCTGTGGATCTTCTGATGGCTCATCCGGATCCTGTGTGGTTCCATTTCCTGATCCGGGTCCTGAGGAACTTCCGGATCTACCGGAACATCGGCAGGAACTTCCGGTATTTTATCCAGAACAACTGCCTGTTCCTCTTTTTCATTCTTTTCTTCCTCGATCCGGTCTCTCCAGGCATCTACATACTCATTGATATCCGGTTTTCCAGACGGTCCGGATGATCCGGTACCTCTTTACCAAGGAGAGTATAAATTCTTTCCTCACCAGTGAATTTTATATTCTCAATCGTATACGGAGTACAATCATTTACGTACTCCAGGAATTCCGGCAGGTAGTTCCAGTCTTCATCTACAGGAAGTCACCTGCTGCATCCATCCACTCACTTACAGCCGCATTTAAAACAGTATAGTAAATATTGCTTTCGATCTCATCATCGCTTTCATATCCCTGAATACTGTATTTCCATACATCTACATAGGCATCTTCATTTTCAGCCGCAGCACCTTCTAACTGAACCAGTCCCTCTGTTTCCACGCCAAAGCTGTAGAAAGTTCCACGTCCCGGATAAGTAAGCAGCGGTACATTCTCACCTGTAAAGGTAATAGACTGCATATCTGTATCTTCAAAAGCGCTGTAACCTACAGAACGAAGATCTTCCGGGAATTCAATTTCTGTAAGGCCTGTCCTTGCAAAGGCATACGGGTCAACACTAAGTCCCGGATCTGCATCTCCCAGATCGCTGGCAGGATTGGAAAATTTAACCTCTGTCAGATCCACACAGCCAATAAAAGCATCTGAACCGATCTGGAACAGATCATCAGAAAATTCAACCGTACCTGTAAGACCGGAATTTTTAAAGGCTGCACTCTGTATAGCACGGATATGTTCCGCTACTTCTGCAGGCAGTGTAAACTCTCCCTGGCAATCCTGTAAAGCGCCTCTGATCACATAGGTAATAACTCGTCCCTCCGGCGCCTGGATCTCTCCTGAGAAATCAGTGGTACCGTTAAGCAGATAGGTATCATCTCCATCCAGACCAAATACCAATGGTCTCGTTTCCTCTGTATCTCCTAATACAATGGCATCGCCACATCCTATTGCATATCTGGCAGCCGTTTCATCTAAAAGGCAGGCTGAGGTAACATAGGTCAGTGTATCCCTTGCCATCAACGGATCTTCCAGATCCAGATAGCCTGTATTAAAGGCCATATAGCGAAGTCCCACAAAGGCATCCTGTCCAATATAAATATAATCAGGTGCGTAACTTATTACACCTTCCAGTTTCTCACACTGGGAGAACGCATTTCTTCCTACTTTTGTAACAGTTTCCGGAAGTTCTGCCAGGATCAGGTCAATGCAGCCCTTAAAGGCACTGTTTCCGATCTCTGTCAGTTCTACGCCATCCGGCAGATCCAGTTCATCTAAAGAAGTAATATCTTCCGGAGCCTGGATCAGGACTGCAGAACCGGCAACATCCAGATAGATCATGCCAGCTTCCGTTTCTACCAGTTCACATTTTCCAACCTGAATCAGATTTTCAGCAGTCTCCTCACCTAAGATCTCTCCCCAGGCCTCTACATAGGCATCACGGTTGTCTTCTGATACATAGATGACCAGATTTTTTGTATCCAGATCACCAAAGGTATCTGCTGAGATCTCAGGAGGCACATCGCTCTGGAAATAGATCTCTGTCAATCCTTCTCCGTTCAAACTTTCTGACTCCAGAACCTCTACACCTTCTGAAATGACCAGGCGTTCCACATTCGGACATTTATCAGCAGCATAGGACTTAATACGTCTTACTGTATCCGGAACGATCCATAATCCGCTGTTATCACTGGAAATACGGTTTAAAACCGTACCACCGGAAGAAAGCACTGCTCCATTTACATAGGTATAATCTGTCTCCTCCGAAGAAGGGATCAGGCTGTTTCCACCCAGACTGTTTCTCCATGTAAGAAGATAATCTGCATAATACTCTGCAGGTACCACCAGCTGTGTACCGGATATCCTTCCCAGATTGATATCCGGAGGTGTTGCTGATGCGAAATTTATCTTTGTCAGGAATTCCATTCTGGAATGACCACTCTCGTAACATCTTCCGGAATATCGATCTCTTCTAATCCTACCGGCATACCTAACAGTTCTGTTTTTTTGCCTTGTTATAAAGGAAACCGTCCACGGAACAGAAGTACGGGTTTCCCCCTGCCACCTCATAACCTTGTGTAACCATTATAAAATCATCCAGCAAAGTTGTAACAGACTCCGGGATATAGATCTTTCCTGTAACATATCCATTGAAGTTGACCTGCTGGATCCCCTGGGGATCTCTACTTCATCCAGAAATTCACTGCACATATGCAGAAACTGCCTGTAAACATAATTACCACGCTCATCAAAATCCCAGGTCAGATAACCACCGAAATATTCCGGAATATCCACCCGGTCCATTGGATAGATCTCATATCTTCCCGGAGCCTCCGGTTTGTAATAATCTGTAAATACTTCCTGCTCTCCATTGACATACCATCCCGGAACCACCTGAAGAAGAGAGTCATACAGACCCATTCCCCAGATATTTTGCTGGGCTGTATACAACTCTTTCAGCTCCTTTAACAGGCAAATCTCTTCATCTTCTCCCAGATATACGCTGTCTAAGGTACGTCTGTTTCCAGCCTCATCTTCCGGTCCCATTACAACCATCTTGCAATATTTTACAGAAAATTCATGTTCGATCTCTGTCCACGGGCTGTTGGCATTGGGTCTAAAATAAAAGGTAACAGTAAAATCCCCCTCTGCTATCTTGGGATGATCTCCAATCTTAAAATTATCGTTATACTCTCTCTCAGACGATAAGTTCCCGTAGGTGTGTCTACATATGCATAAACAGAACACAGCAGTTTCCAGTCTGTAAGTACAGCGCCCCGGTAAAGTTCACCTACAGAATCTGAGGAACTTATAATAGAAAGTACTGCATTTTCAGCCTCATCCCCTTCAGGCAGTCCTTCACTTGGAAAATCGGAAGCGTAATTTCTTCTCCACCAGGTAAAGAAGGGTCGCTTGGCAGGGTAGGCTGCTTGGAGTCATCCGGGTAATCCGGGTCTACAGTCGGCGTATCATCTCCATTATCCGGCTGATCCGGTGTTGGGGTTGGTGTAGGAGTCGGATCCGGCGTTGGAGTTGGCGCAGGTACGTCATTTCCACCGGGTGTTATGGTATTATCCTGATTTCCATTGGAACCGGAGCCACCACCGCCGCCAGTTGAACCGCCGCCGCTGATCGTAGTATCACCGCTGTCGCTGCCTGAACCATTGGAAGAAGCAGGGGTATCCTTATTTCCTGTATCTTCTGTAGTCAGACCAGAATGTCCTGCCGGAAGGTTGACCTTTTCCTGGGCATCCGGCGCCAGGACTACACTCTGTCCTTCGGGAGCCCAGTTTGTACCGCCTGTGCCTCCTGCATAATCAAAGGAAGGATCTGAGAAAATGTTTCTGGCACTTTCCGGATCTGCTTCCATCTGGTTATTGGCCAGTTCATAGGCAGCTTCGTTTTTCTTTTCCTGACCATAGGGATCCTTTGCCTCCGGGTCATGCTCCAGTTTTTTATTGTCATTTTCTCCAGGTCATTTCCATTTTGCTGTATATTTTCTTTCTCCGGGAACATGATCTGGTTACCCTGCAATTCCCTGTTTTTTACAAACAGTTCCGGCTTAAACAGGTTACCCCTCTGATAATCTTCCCATAAAACATGAAAGCCGCCTGCAACAAGGACCAGGGATACAGCACCTGCTGCCATCCCTTTTACACCTGCTTTTTATAAGACTGCCCATATTTTCTTTTGCTTTTCAATATTTTCTCCGTCCTTTTAATATCTTGCCGATCTGCACACGCATCTCTTCAAAATCAATCGGTTTCGTAAAGTGACCATTCATACCGCTCATAGCAGAAAGTCTCTGATCTTCTACAAAGGCATCTGCAGAAAGAGCAAAGATAGGTATCTCTCAGCATCTTTTCGATCCATACTCCGGATCTGTTTTGCCGCATCACGGCCGTTCATCACCGGCATCTGGATATCCATAAGGATAAAGTTATAAGTTCCCGGTGCAGAAGCTGCATATTTTTTTTCCACAGCATCTTTACCGTTTACGGCTACATCGACTTTAGCACCCTCATTTTCCAGAATGCTGACTGCGATCTCGCGTTGATCGGATTATCTTCTGCCATAAGGATGTGGCATCTGTTAAAAGGTGAAGTCTGTTCCTGTCTCGTCTTCCTGTTCTGTTTCTATCTCAGAAACTTCTGCGATCGGAAGTGTCAGATATACGCTGAAATCAGAGCCTTTGCCAAGCATACTGTCAATGACGATCTCACCGCCCATCAGATGGACCAGACGGTCTGTAATAGACATACCAAGACCGGATCCACCGTACTGTTTGGTGATATCTGGCTTTCCTGTTCAAAAGGCTTGAAAATACGGCTGATAAATTTAGCATCCATACCTTTTCCTGTATCATGAACACGGAACATCAGGCTTACTTTGCCATTTTTCTTTCTGAAACTGGCGGAATGTAACACGGATCTCTCCTTTTTCTGTAAACTTCTGGGCATTGGATAAAAAGTTTACCAGAATCTGGGAAATACGCAATTCATCGCCAACTATGTATTTTACATCTACATCTTTCATTTCCACATAGAATGCCACGCCTTTGGCTTTCGTTTTTCTGGAACATGTTACGCAGCTTTTCTGCCAGCGCCGCAAGTTCAAATGGCTTGCTCTCCAGTTCGATCTTTCCTGCCTCAATACGGGACATATCCAGAATATCATTGATAACAGAAAGCAGATACTTGGAAAGCTGCTCTGCCTTTATAATATAATTTTCAGCACTATGGCCTCTTAACTGACCATGTGCCAGTGTCAGCATACCAATAATACCATTCATAGGCGTACGGATCTCATGGGACATACTGGAAAGGAATTCTGTCTTTGACTGGCTTACGCTTTCCGCGATCTTTAACTGTTCTTTTTGCAGCTTCCAGTTCTTTCTTATCTTCTGTTATATCACGGAACTGGAATGTATCATATAAACCGTCTTACTGCGGGTAATCTCCAGTCTGTACCAGCTTTTCATTCTCTCCAGATAAAAATCCGAAGTAAAGGGCTGTTTTCCATCCCAGGAACGATACTTTTCCACAGCTTCCAGTCTTTTCCCGAACCTACTTTATCCAAAAATATACCTATATCTGTTTTTATGTCATCACCGGTAACGTCAAGCTGCTGTTCAAAGCTTTCTGTTATGTATACAGGATACAGATCTTTACAGCGAAGTATCATTACCGGATCTCCGTTTCCCGGTACACCAAAGGATCCAGAACCGCCTTTAAACACCCCCTGCGGCTTCATTCTGTTTTTGATCTTTAACTGAAAAAACCGATGAGTAAACACACACCGGCAAACAATTCTACGATCAACAGCAAAAACAGGCCTCTGTGTTCTCCCAACCACACCAGCTGCCCTGTCACATGCTGTATAAAATTATTCATAGGAAATTCCTCCAATACGCATTAATGAAAGCATTTACAGAACTTTTACATTTTATTATAGGTTATTTTTTTCCAGTGTACAGCAGTTTTTCCATATTGTTGTAATACTTTTCTAATGAAAGAAAATGTGGTATCCTTATAAGAGCAGTCTGTTTCATACAGTATTGCCTATTTTTGATCGACAGGAGTGAATATACATGGCATTTGACGGTATTACCATAGCAAACTTAAGATGGGAATTTGCCCATACCATAGAAGGCGGGAAGATCGCAAAGATCGCCCAGCCGGAAAAGGACGAAGTTGCTTATTACTATAAAAATAACAGAGAAAACTACCGGCTGCAGATCTCTGCAAGCGCAAGTCTTCCTCTTATTTATCTTACTGCAAATAATAAGACCAGCCCCTCACTGCGCCTAATTTCTGTATGCTTTTAAGAAAGCATATTGGCAGTGCCCGCATTGTTTCCGTAAAGCAGCCGGGTCTGGAACGTATTTTAGAGTTTGAGCTGGAACATTTAGATGAGCTGGGGGATCTGTGTAAAAAAAGCGCCTGATCGTAGAGATCATGGGAAAACACAGCAATATCATCTTCTGTAAAGAAGACGGAACCATCATTGACAGTATCAAGCATGTATCTGCCAGCATGAGTTCTGTGCGTGAAGTGCTTCCGGGACGGGAATATTTTATTCCGCAGACCATTGCAAAGGAAAATCCTCTGACCGTTACAGAAACTGTGTTCCAAAACTGTATTTTATCCTCTCCTACTTCTGTGCAGAAGGCATTATACGGTCACCTTACCGGCATCAGCCCTATTGTTGCGGAGGAACTTTGCCATCTGGCTTCCATCGACTCCGACCGAAGCGCCGGCGAACTGACGGACCCGGAACTGACTCATCTGTATCATACTTTCCAGCTGATGATGGAGGATGTCAAAGAAGGACGTTTCAGCCCTGCCGTTGTATATGACGGGGATACACCTGTAGAATATGCTTCTGTTCCCCTGACCTGCTATGAAGGAAAGGGATACCGCAGGGAAACGTTTGAGTCTATAAGTACTCTCCTGGAAAATTATTACGCCTCCAGAGATACCATTACCCGTATCCGTCAGAAATCTTCTGACCTGCGCCGTATTGTTCAGACTGCCTTAGAGCGCAGCTGCAAAAAATACGACCTGCAGTTAAAGCAGTTAAAAGATACCGAAAAGCGTGAAAATACCGGATCTACGGAGAACTGTTAAACACCTATGGTTACGAGTTAAAGGGTGGGGAAAAATCTTTTAAATGCATTAATTATTATGATAATGAAGAGATCACGATCCCATTAGACCCGCAGCTGACAGCCCGTGAGAATGCCCAGAAGCATTTTGACAAGTATAATAAATTAAAACGTACTTATGAAGCCTTAAGCCAGCTGACCATGGAAACCAAAGCCGAAGTTGACCATCTGAGTCTGTAAGTTCTGCCCTTGATATTGCCTTAGAGGAAAATGATCTGGTGCAGATCAAGGAAGAATTAATGGAATTTGGTTATGTGAAGAAACGCCGTGCCAACGAAAAGCGGCCAAAGATCACAAGCAAGCCTTTCCATTATATTTCTTCTGACGGATATGATATTTTCGTAGGAAAGAACAACTATCAGAACGAAGAGCTTACTTTCAAAGTGGCAAGCGGCAACGACTGGTGGTTCCATGCAAAAAGGTATTCCAGGCTCCCATGTGATCGTAAAAAGTAACGGACAAACAGATCTGCCAGACCGGGTCTTTGAAGAAGCTGGTGCTTTAGCAGCTTATTATTCTAAGGGTCGTGAAAATGATAAGGTTGAGATCGATTCTTACGTCTTACGCTGGGCTTTTCGTAATGCTCTCTTTACGAATTTCCTGCTGAATGCCAGCCTTTGCGCAGTTTCTTTTGAATCTGCGTAAAGCACTGTCTAAGGCTCTCGTTATCTTTAACAATTACGTTGGACATCGCTCACACCTAACCTCCCTCCAGTTGTGTAATTGTGCATAATACAACTGTTTGGGTATTTTTTAGCACTGCTATGATTATAGCATAAATTACACATTCGTCAAGATAGATTTTTTGGAATTATGAAAAATTTTAAAAAACTGGCTGATGCCGGGTTATCTTACCTGATTCCACCGTTTCGGCCACCTTTGCCAGGGGCCTCGTCCACGCCTGCGGGGTTCTTACCGCCGGCCTGGGCCATATTGGGACGGCCACCGCCGCCTCCGCCCACCAGACCTGCAATGGCCTTGATGAGGTTTCCGGCATGGGCTCCTGCCTTCTGGGCTCCGTCCGTGGCTGTGGCCATCAGGTTCACCTTGCCGTCCAGGACGGAAGCGATGACGATGACGCCCTCGCCCAGCTTTTCCTTTAACTGGTCGCCCAGGTTCCTTAAGCCGTTCATATCAACGCCGTCGGCGCGGACAGCCAGGACCTTCACGCCCTTTACTTCCTGCACCTGGTCCATCACGTCGCCCATGGCCTCCTTGGCAAGCTTGCTCTTAAGCTTCTCATTTTCCGAATGGAGGGCCTTGATCTCCTCTAACATAGCCTCGATCTTTGCAGTCAGGGCACCCGGAGTCGTCTTAGCTGCTGCTGCCGCCTCATGGAGCTCCTTTTCTGTTTCGGCATAATGGGCCATGAGTCCGTCAGAGGTCAGCGCCTCGATCCTTCTTACTCCGGCTGCGATCCCTGCCTCGGACAGGATCTTAAAGGAGCTGATGGAGGAGGTGTTGGCCACATGGGTCCCGCCGCAGAGCTCTGTGGAGAAATCGCCCATCCTTACTACGCGGACCGTCTCTCCGTACTTCTCTCCGAACAGGGCCATGGCGCCTGTCTTTTTCGCATCCTCCAGGCTCATTTCGTCAGTCACAACAGAAAGTCCCGCATGGATCTCTTTATTTACGATCTCCTCCACCTGTCTGATCTCCTCGGGAGTCATGGCGGAGAAATGGGTAAAGTCAAAGCGGAGACGGTCCCTGGTCACTAAAGAACCAGCCTGCTCCACATGATCCCCGAGAACGGTCCGGAGCGCCTTATGGAGTAAGTGGGTGGCACTGTGGTTTCTGGCCGTTAAGGCGCGGTTTTCCTCATCCACCTTTAAGGTCACGGTATCGCCGGTCTTGAACATTCCCTTTGTCATTACTCCCACGTGGCCTACCTTGCCGCCCTGGAGATGGATCGTGTCCTCCACGGTAAATTCGCCGTTTTCCGATACGATCACGCCGGTATCGGCCTGCTGGCCTCCCATAGTGCCGTAAAACGGGGTCTCCTCCACCAGGATGGTTCCCCTCTGGCCGTCCGTAAGGGCTTCCACGATCTCGTCCTCTGTGGTCAGCACTGTAATGGCTGAATCATGGACCAGACGGTCATATCCCACGAATTTTGTGGTGACTGCCGGGTCGATGGACTGGTAAACGGTCACGTCTGCGCCCATATAGTTGGTGGTCTTTCTGGCCTTTCTGGCCTTTTCCTTCTGCTCCTTCATGCAGGCGGCAAAGCCCTCTTCATCCACCTGGAAGGACCTTTCCTCCAGGATCTCCTTTGTAAGATCCAGCGGGAAGCCGTAGGTATCATAAAGCTTGAAGGCGTCTGCGCCGGAAAGGGTATCCGAGCCGCTCTTTCTCATCTCCTCTTCCATATCGGAAAGGATGGCAAGGCCCTGGTCGATGGTCTTATTGAACTTGTCCTCTTCCTCTGTAAGGACCTTAAAGATCATCACCTTCTTCTCCTCCAGCTCCGGATATCCGTCTTTGGATAATGCGATCACTGTATCGGAGAGGTTGGCTAAGAACTTTCCTTCGATCCCCAGCTTTCTCCCATGGCGGGCAGCCCTGCGTAAAAGCCGACGGAGCACATAGCCGCGGCCTTCGTTGGAGGGCATGATGCCGTCGGAGATCATAAAGGTACAGGATTTGATATGGTCGGTCACGATCCGCAGGGAAACGTCAGTTTCATAGTCCTTCTGGTATTCTTTTCCGGCCAGCTGGCATACCCGGTCTAAAAGCGCTTTGTTGGTGTCGATGGTGAACAGAGAATCCACATCCTGGACCACAACGGCCAGACGCTCTAAGCCCATGCCGGTGTCGATGTTCTTCTGGGCCAGCTCCGTATAATTTCCATGGCCGTCGTTCTCAAACTGGGAGAATACGTTGTTCCATACCTCGATATAGCGGTCGCATTCGCAGCCTACGGTACAATCCGGCTTTCCGCAGCCATACTTCTCTCCGCGGTCATAATAGATCTCGGAACACGGTCCGCAGGGGCCTGCGCCATGCTCCCAGAAGTTATCCTCTCTTCCAAAGCGGAAGATCCTTTCTGCGGGGACACCGATCTCCTCGTTCCAGATCTTAAAGGCCTCTTCATCGTCCAGGTAGATGGATGGATAGAGCCGGTCGGGATCCAGTCCCACCACCTGGGTCAGAAACTCCCAGGACCAGTGGAGGGATTCGGTCTTAAAATAATCTCCAAAGGAGAAGTTTCCCAGCATCTCAAAGAAGGTGCCGTGGCGGGCGGTCTTTCCTATATTCTCGATATCGCCTGTACGGATACACTTCTGGCAGGTACATACCCTGCGCCTGGGCGGGATCTCCTGGCCGGTAAAATAGGGCTTTAAGGGAGCCATACCGGCATTTATAAGAAGTAAGCTGTTATCATTATGCGGAACGAGGGAGAAGCTCTTCATTGCCAGATGGTCCTTGCTCTCGAAAAATTCAAGGAACATTCTCCTCAGTTCATTCACACCATATTTCTGCATGGTCTTTTGCCTCCTGGTTACTGTTTATTTCTTCTGTCTCTGAATTTTTTTCCGCAGACAACGCCAAAGAAAGCGGCGGCCCCAAGGATCAGGAACTTTCCTGCGGTTTCTATAAAAGCAGCGAATAATGCGGTCATAGACTCCTCCTTTTCCGGCTGTCTTTCAGATTCAGACGCCTGTGCTTTGATAAATGGCACATTAATATACGATATATCATAATCTTAAATCCCCAGATATGCAAGAAGAAAATTTAAATTATAAAAACCGGGGCCATGATCTCCCCGGTTTTTATTCTGAAGCCGCCCCGTCCGGCATCCGCTCCAGGATCTCTTCATATTCTTCCATCAGTTCGTAGCACCGGACCCGCGTTTCCTCCGCCATGGCCCTTCTGGACTCCAGGGTCTGGTTCTGGGGGACTGGGGAGGCTTCCGCAGCCCTGGCGGCCGCCTGGTCCCTTTCCTTCATCCATTCCAGCTCTGCAATACGCAGCGTCTCCGCTTCTTTTTCCGTCATACGGGCCCGGATGGAGCCGTATACCAGGTTCAGCTCCTGGTCCCACAGGGTCCAGAGCTGCTCTGCCGCCGCATAGGCGGAAATGGCGTTTTCGTCCTTAACGCTGCCCTGGTACTGCCAGGACAGCTCCCTGGCCTTCTCCAGGCGGGCGTCCAGCTCATCCTTTGTAAATACGGTCTTTGCCTCCATGGCTTCCTGGCCGGAAGCCTCCACTGCCTCCGCAGGCGCCGCCGGATCCAGAGGAGATTTTACCGTTTCCTCCACAGCCGCATCCGCTTCCGCGGCCGCCTGGATCCCGGCTTCAGCCGCCTCCTCCTGTTCCGCCTCTTCAGCGGCTGTCTCCGGGGATCCCAGAGCCGCACGGGCTCCCGGAGCCAGATTCCCCGGTTCCTTCCCTCCGGCTGCCTGGGGGGCTTTTCCCCCCTTTCCCCGGACGCCTGCATCTACCTGGTCCATCAGAGCCTTTAGGGAAGCTTCCGGTACGGATGCTTCCCTGGGCACAGATATCTGTGCCCCGCGGGCCTCGGTTTCCGTCACGGCCACCATGGCGGCCTCTGTGCTCTCCCTCACAAAGCTGCTGGTGACGCTGGTGGTAAAGATCCCGGCGGCCAGGATGCACAGGACTGTGAGCCACATTCCATTCCGTCTGTTCATATATCAAACTCCATTCGGTATGACCTTCGATCTCTGGTCTGCTTTATGAAATAAAGATAACACAAACGGAACCACTTGTGAACACAAATCGCAAATTAGTAATATTTTGTAAGATTATCGTAACTTTTTCCACAGATCCGGCATCACAGCCGGTCGTTCAGAACTAAGCTTCCAGCCCCGTATCCGTCAAGAGACCGCTTCCGTCGGCCGCCGCAGTGGCCAGCCGGTCGCATCTTTCATTCTCCGGATGGCCGTCGTGGCCCTTGACCCAGAAAAAGTGACCACATGGGGCTCCATGGCCTTTAAAAGCCTCTTCCAGAGGTCCGAATTCTTCACCGGTCCGCTTTTGGGCCGGTTCCAGCCATGCTTCACCCAGCCGTCGATCCACTTCTGGTTGAAAGCGTCCACCAGATACCGGGAATCGGAATAAAGCTCCACCTCACAGGGCCGGTTTAATGCCTCCAGCCCTGCAATGGCTGCCATCAGCTCCATCCGGTTATTGGTGGTCTTCACATATCCGGCGGACAGCTCTTTTTCATGGAGCGTGCCCTCCTTGTCCACAAACTGGAGGACAGCTCCGTAGCCGCCCGGCCCGTCGGGGTTTCCGCGGGCCGCGCCATCTGTGTATAGCGTTACTTTCATGAATGATCCTTTCCTTCCGCCAGCCCTTTACAGATCCCACTTATCGCAGAGGGCATTGACGTCTGCTGTAAATTTCTTT
>VOFH01001677.1_pt1 | contig 81386 bp, 144 predicted proteins | sample 5384091 | NCBI WGS metagenome assembly VOFH01 (sample SAMN12384727, study PRJNA508395) | human gut metagenome | isolation source: healthy gut G | host: Homo sapiens
CGTCCAGATGGGTAAACAAAGCAGGTCCTCAGAAGGTTTTCATCCTCGCCTCCGGTGCGTCTTTCGCGTCCTCAATAATATAGTCGGGAAGTCCCAGCTTCGATGAAATGGCAAAACGTTGCTCTTGCCGGGACTCCGATCAGGAGACGGTAGGTGGGCTGCAGCGTCTCCACAGTAAATTCACAGCAGGCGTTTTTCAACGCCCGGGGTGGTCAGTGCAAATACCTTCAGCTCGCTGTAGTGAGTCGTTGCCATGGTACGGCATTTCATATTGTGAAAAATGACAGGATGGCGATGGCAAGCGCCGCGCCTTCGGTAGGATCAGTTCCGCCCCCAGCTCATCGAAGAGGCAAAGCGAGCGGCTGTCGGCCTGCCCCGGATTGTACGATGTTGGTCATGTGGGCGGAGAAGGTACTGAGGCTCTGCTCAATACTCTGTTCATCTCCAATATCTGCAAATACCTCGTCAAAGACGGATTCGGAACCGTCGAACCGGTATATGGAGTCCCGCCTGACCGATGAGTATAAATAACCCTTAATGGTCTTTCAAAGGAAACGGTTTTCACCGCCCGTATTGGGGCCTGTCACAATCAGCAGATCGAAGTCCCTTCGCCAGATGCACGGTGATGGGGAAACGACCTTGACGGGCCGTCCAAAAGCGGATGGCGGCCCGTCCTGATGTGAATGACGCCCTTTGTTAAAACGGGGCTCACTGGCCCGATAATGCCGGGAGAGCGCCTTGGCAAATATAAGTCCAGTCTGGTGAGAACCGAAATCGGTCAGAAGTTCGTCCTGATACAGGGACCAGCTGATTGCTTAGATCGGCCGAGTACCATCTCGATCTCCTTCTGTTCCTGTATGTTCCAGAGCACGTAAGTCATTGTTCAGCTTTAAGGGATTGCCATGGGTTCGATGAAAAGAGTGGAAACCGGTGGCAGGGACTGGTCGTGAACCATGCCTGGGACATTGATTTGTGTTCGGATTTTGACGGGGACAGTATCTTCCGTCACGCATGGTGATGACCTTTGCGTCCTGTAAGTAAGTTCTAGTTGGAATTCAGGATAGAATTCAGTTGTGTGAATCTTGTCATGAATATTCTTCATGGAGCGCCGGACGTGGTGGAGACCCGGGCTGGCGTCATCGCTGACCTCCTCCTCAGGAAAGGATGCAGCGCTTGATCTCCGTATTTACCGGGGTCAGAGGTTCCAGTACGGAAAAAACTGTTCCAGCGAATCCTCCGGCTCTGAATCCTCGTGCCGCCCGTATGATTTGGCGCGGGCCGCGGTAAGTAAGGAGCTGACGGAGAGAAGTTCCACGATACCGAGGGAACTCCCACCTCCAGCCGTTTTTAAGGAGGCGCGGATATCTTTGACGCCTCCGAAAGATATGCCGCCTTTCTGGCGCACCCTGGTAACTGCGTCGGTGGTCTCCCGCTGAGCAGTTACGATCTCATCGTAATCGATGGAAGGTATCAGCTTGCGGCAGAGTTCTTTTCCCGATTCACAGGAAGCGTACTCCACCAGCTGAGCTATAATTTTATCGTATTCTAACGTTTTTAATGCTTTCTGATTCATGATTTCCCTTTCTCTGTTTCCAATATAATATCAGACGATGGCGGACAGCCCTGATGGGCGGTAGTGATTACAGTATATCATAAATACAGTATGGCCTGCAATCATATAAATCTTCAATCTCGCCGCGTTTAAGCCGTTGGATTGAACGAAACCATAAATCAGAAAAGCGTGCTGCCCGTTTAAGGGGATTTATCTGAGAAATGGTGAGAGCTCCACACGAACGAAATATCCCCTGTTCATGATGACAGACAGGGCAGGCTTTCGGGGCCTGAAGGCCATGGTGGATATGGCCGCAGTTTAACAGATCCATCCGGTCTCTGCATCGGATACAAAGAGCTATTCTGCTCCATATAGTCGGCAAACAGCTGAAAGCGGTCTCCGTGTACTTTCTATTTCAGAAATGAGGGGAGAAGGAGGAGCTGATCTGCAGAAAGCCTTCCTGCTTCGCCACTTCTGCAAAATTTTTATAGACATCCTGATATTCCTCATATTCATTGTGGCGTGCGGACTTTAATAAATCCACAGTCTGATCGTATAAGTCCACCGGGTAGCCGCCGTCGATGAAAATGGTCTCGCCTTGTAATTCTTTGAGATATTGATAGAAAATCTCTGCATGCTCTTTTTCCTGCCCTGCAGTATAGGAAAATACGGCCTGGATGACAGGAAGTCCCTCCTTTTTTCGCCTGGCTGGCCGCAAACGTATAGCGGTTTCTGGCCTGGCTTTCTCCCTGCAAAAGCACGCATCAGATTTTTGACTGTCTCACTGTTTTTAAATCACTCATTGTAAAGTCCTCCTTGGATAAATTTTCATGTGATACCAACAGTGTCCCTCTAAATCCATATTTTATACTACTTGGACGGGCTGGATGTGAATAGTCACATTTGGTTGACTGCAGTTCGCTGTGTTTCTTATCTTTTCCTTGCATAAAACAGAGAAGAAACGTATAATAGGTTTAGGTCTTCTGCAAAGGAGGGTGTGTATGCCGGATAAAAGCGGGCCAGATGATAAAAAGACGGAACCGCGCCGTTTTATCAGCGAGAAAATTGTGAAACAGCCCAGAACAAAGAGAGATCATGAGAAGGGCAGTCGCCCTTTTTATTAACTGCGGCCCTTTTTGGAATCGTCGCGGCAGTTACTTTTGTTGTTTCCAGACCGGTGGCGGAAAAATACCTTGGAAAAGAAACTACAAGGGGAGACTACTCCGGTAACAATACCGAAGGATGACCCGGAACCATCGACGACGGAGGAAACCGAGCCGACTCAGGCCACCACAAAGGAGTCTGAGCCCATCGAAGATCTTTTGGAGTCAGCGATGAAAAAGTATCCGTTCAGCATCGATGATCTGAATACCCTGTACGGGAATTTAAGAGCGGTATCGTTAAAAGCGGGAAAAGGAATCGTGACGGTTCATTCCGTTAAGACGCAGACAGACTGGTTTAATAATCCGGTCGAGAATTCAGGTCTTTACGCGGGGCGGTAATCTCCTCTGCCAATGAGGAACTGCTGGTACTGACACCGGAAGGTGCAGTTGAGGCGGCGGATTCGATTCGGGTGGCATTTTCAGACGGAACGGAGGTTCAGGGAACGATCAGACAGACTGATAAGCTGTCGGGCATGGCAATTGTGAGCGTTCCGACTGCGGAACTGGGAAGAGCGCTTTTAGAGGAAGTTAAGGCGATTGAACTGGGAATTCCTATTCCGTAAAACAGGGAGATCTGGTAATTGCAATCGGAGGACCAGCCGGCATGGTGCATTCACCTGTTATGGTTTTGTATCCTATATAGCGAAGAATGTTCAGATGACGGATGGGATGACCCGTATCATTTACTCTGATTTAAAGAGCAATGCGGCGACAGGAACATTCCTCATGAACACGGCCGGTCAGATCATTGGCTGGGTGACAGATGAATATAAGAGCGAGGGCGAGTGAAGATATGACCGTTGCCATGGCAATCTCTGACTATAAGAGCATTCTGGAGAAGATGAGCAACGGCAACGCGTTCCCGTACTTTGGCATCAAGGGACAGGAAGTCAGCGCGATCATGAACGAGAGCGGCATGCCGCTCGGTGTTTATGTGGTGGATGTGAATGCAGACAGTCCTGCCTATAATGCAGGGATCAGTGCGGAGACATTATTACGGTTATGGGCGGTGAGAACATCGTTACCATGAAGGATTTCCAGGTGAAGCTGGAAGCGGCGACACCGGGAGAGGTTCTGCCGGTAACAGTACTCAGAAGCGGCAGAGATGAATATAAAGAGATTGAATATCAGATAACCATAGGAGCCAGGTAATCTTCCTGGCTTCTGTGACGCTTAAAAAGGATATGGAGGAGAGCAATGAGATATATAGAAACATTTCAGGGAAGGGCTGCATATATCGGATGTATACTTATGCAAGAACAAGCAGATTGCCCTGACCAAAGCCGGCAAAGAATACGGAATTTAATTTTACAGGATAAGACCGGTACCATCGATGCAAAGATCTGGGACTTAAATTCGCCGGGGAGTAGGGAATTTCGAGACCATGGACTACGTCTATATTGACGCGGATGTCACCATGTTCCAGAACTCGAATCAGCTGAATGTGAAGCGTGTCAGAAAAGCGGAGGAAAGCGAATACATACCAGGGGATTATCTTCCGGTGTCCGCTAAAAACATCGGTGAGATGTATGAGGAACTGACCGGATTTATCAAGTCCATCCGGACACCATATTATCGAAAATTGGCTGAAAGCTTCTTCGTGGAAGACAAGGCTTTTGCAAAGGCGTTTCAGTTCCACTCTGCGGCAAAAGCGTCCATCACGGATTTGTGGGAGGCCTTCTGGAGCATACACTGAGCGTTGTGAAATTATGTGACTATTACGCAGGGTATTATCCGCTGATTAACCGTGATTTGCTGCTCACTGCCGCTATGTTTCATGATATCGGCAAGACGAAGGAGCTCTCTGTATTTCCCGAAAATGATTATACGGATGATGGTCAGCTTCTGGGGCATATCATCATCGGTACAGAGATGGTGTCAGAGCGGATTCGTACAATTCCGGATTTCCCGGCGAAGGCTGCTACGGAGCTGAAGCATTGTATTCTTGCTCATCATGGAGAACTGGAATACGGTTCACCGAAGAAACCGGCGCTTCTGGAGGCGCTGGCATTGAATTTCGCGGACAATACCGATGCCAAGATGGAGACTATGATCGAAGTGCTGAAGGGTGCGGGAGATAATAACGGCTGGCTTGGATTTAACCGGCTGCTGGAGACGAATGTGAGAAAGACATCAGAGTCCTGATATATAGAAGTGCAGGAAGTCCTATTATAAAGCACAGCTGAAAGGAGCAGCGGCCGGAAACGTACGGCCGCTGCCCCTGCTTTTACAGATGGTAATGCTGGAACAGCTGCCTGCGCAGCTGTTCATTCCCTGAGATCTCCGCGATGAGATCCAGCCGGTTTTCTTTCAAAAGGATGGAGATTGAGGCTGGCCATACGGACTTCCCTTCTTTTTCCCCTCCCTCTTTCCTTCCAACTTTCCATCTGCAATCAAATCATCGATTGCCTTACACATGGTATACCCTCCTCTCGTCCGGGAGCGGCCAAGAGCCTCATCAGCCGTCGGTTTTTCTCCCAAAAAGGCCCATAACTGCCGTCAGGGCATTATCATCAGCATGGATATCTGGTCATGGTTTAACGTGATATAGTTGTAAAATTTACTCTTATCTGTACTATATTTTAACATACCAAAGACCTGTTGTAAAACCCGTTTTGTAGAGGCGCAGATTTTCAATTTTCTGATATCGACGAGATTGATGCGGTAGTCGGGAAGAGCGGCCAGAAGATCCGGAATACATTCCGTGGGACCTCTTAAATCCAGCATATCGTAGAGACTTTTTTGGACCATCCATGGATCCTTTCCACAGTACAGGACCAGTGTGAGGACAGGCTGGAGTTTGTCACGGCGGGTGATGCCGGACAGAAATTCCGGGCTTTTGGCAAGATCTTTCTTTTTCCTGTGTTCCTTTTTTGAATCTCTGTAAGCTGTTCCGTATAATCCAACGCATCATAAGTCAGGCTTCGAATGGGCATGCCGTAATGGATCTCTCCCTGAGCCTCGCAGCCTGCAACGATAAAGCAGGCGCCTATGGATGCTTTCATCGCGATATCGCGCCGTCTCTGAATTGTTTGTTTCCTGCCGCTGCGGTTCGTTATCGCGATTCCGGATTCTGTAGATACCGGTGACAATAATTCCGCTTTTAAAATCTGTTTTCCATGGAAAATCTCGGCATTATACAGGTCCGCAAAACGGGCCGGGTCCTGCAGCAGCTTTTTAATATAAAAATCCTGTCTGGGCACACCACCATTCCTTTCTTATTTTAATTTGTTGTAAGTTCTGTCATGGAAATGCCGGCAGAAGTGCCAGAGATACATGAGTGATAAGATGGATAAAATCCCATAATTAGACTATGTATTTCAGTATATCATAATCGGGCTCTAAAGGCAAGGAAAACTCTTTAGAAGAGTGAAAATACCGCCATATTAATTGCAACTTTCTGGGCGATGAGTTGAAACCTTCTGCAAACCATGGTAAACTGAACGAAAAGGGATTTAAAACAGATCGTTGATCAGGCAGGAAACAGGGTGACGATGCAGACGATAGACTTTCGGCTGCATCATATTGTGCGGTACTGTGGTTTGGAGAGGGGAATGCATTCGCTGTGAGTTTTGAAGAAACATTTCATAAAATAAAGGGTATCGAAAAACTGCTCCAGCTTAATCCGCGGTTTTACGGCTGGTGCTATTTTGGAAAGATTCATTCTATGTATCTTTACAGTGATTACGATTATGAGGAGTGGTTAGAAATTCAGAATCTTCGGATGGTGATGGAGTCAGAGGACAAGGAATATCGCATGACTCTCTTTTTTCGGGATGTCACTTCCTTCTATCTGGCGCAGTCTGCAGGGATCAGTGGATTTGAGATCGAATGCAGCGATGATCATGCCTTTGGAGACCGGAGGAATTTTCATGTGTTTGATTTTGAGGAAGGGGATATCCGGGTTTTACTGCAGAGATAGAGATAGAAGAAGTCGTGAACAGGGAAATGATAAAGAGAAAGGAAGAGGGCGGATTGGCTTATCACGGTGATTGAGCCATTGGAACAGGCAGCCGGGAGGCTGGAAGGAGTGAGCGGATATGGAGTTTGGTATGCCGTTTTTGATGGAAACGGATACTCTGGAGTGTGCCCGGCTGTGCAGCCAATTGGGACTGGGTTTTATAGAACTGAATATGAATTTTCCTCAGTGTCAGCTGCCGGAACTTTCGGCAGACCGGCTGCGGCGGATTATGGATCAGGAACATCTGTATTTTACGATCCATCTCGACGAGAATCTGAATGTCTGTGATTTTAATCCAAAAGTCCGGCAGGCGTATCTGGAGACCGCCGTAGAGACAATCGAACTGGCAAAGGCCATTGGAGCGCCTGTGATCAATATGCACCTTGCAAAGGGAATCTATCTCACGCTGCCGGGGAGAAAGGAATATCTGTTTAAGCGGTATGAAGAGGAGTATCGGAAACATATTGCGGAATTTGGAGAGATGTGCCGGGGCGCAGTCGGTGACACGGCTATACACATGGCGGTTGAAATACGGAAGGATTTATGGAACATGAGAAGCGGGCACTGGAACTTTTTGCAGCAGCCGTGTTTCGGACTGACACTGGATATTGGACACAGCCATGCCGCTGGAAATGTGGATATTCCCTTTTATCAGGCGCATGAAGACCGGCTGATTCACATGCATGGCCACGATGCAAAGGGTAAGAGCGCCATCTGGCGTTCGGTGATGGAGAGATCGATCTGGAGGAACGGCTTTCCATGGCTGAGAAGGCGGGAGCCAGAGTGGTTCTGGAGACAAAGACGATAGAGGCGCTGACAAAGACCGTGGCATGGATTCGGAAGTGAACGGAGGCAGGAGGGGAGATTATGAAGGACATTCTCAGGAAATGTGAAAGCCTGAAGTATCATTGATTGAAGCCGGGAGCCATGGACGGAGAGTGGTATCTTGAAACGACGCTGTTTGCCAACCATCACAACCCGGAGGTGGAGGAATTGTTTGCATTGCCGTTGGAATGTTTATTGCGGAACCTGCTGTTGAGTACAGGTGCAATTGATTTCTGTATGGCCAGCAAAGCGATTCTGGAAACATTCAGCAAGAACTATGAAATCTTTAATCTGCCATATTTATTTGCAAGTTCGGAGACGTACCACTTATGTTTCTATCCTGGTGGGGCTTGTGCTGGTCACGTATATTCCGGCTGTCAGCATGGGCTTCCGACGATGGCGGGCTGGTCAAATAACAAAAAATCAAATATGGTTTACGCAGTTGAAAAACCGTCTGACACAGTGAGTGTGTGCAGGCGGTTTTTGTGCTCCAAACCTGCTGTCCGGTGACTGCAAACGTTTTTAAATAAAAGATTTAGAATTTTCGTTTTACACGTCGTTCATTTAAGATTGCCCATATATCCTAGTATTGCAGGCAGGAAGGGAAGAATATATGCGTGTTTGTGGCATAATACAGAGAGGCAGGGCTTTTAGGAACCCGGCGTTCATGATATACTGGTTTGAATCTGTATCAACCATAAAATATCAAAGCGAGGAGAGATACCATGGAAACAAATCACATTCTGCTGGTAGAAGATGATAAGGAGATTAGAGAAGGAGTCGAGATATATTTAAAGAGCCAGGCTATGAAGTATTCCAGGCGGCCGATGGAATCGAGGGCCTTAAGATTCTGGATCAGGAAGAGATACATCTGGCTATCGTGGATGTGATGATGCCGAGAATGGATGGCATTACCATGACTGTCAAGCTGAGAGAGAAAAATACGACTTTCCGGTTATTATCCTTTCCGCAAAGACGGAGGTCGATAAGATCATGGGACTGAACATCGGCGCCGATGATTATATCGAAACCCTTTACTCGATGGAGCTGCTTGCAAGTCAATTCCCAGCTGAGACGGTACAGAAAGTACCTGGATATGCTGGAGGCAAAGGAACTGAAGGAAAAAGAGCAATATTTATGTCATTGGCGGGCTGGAGCTTAATGAGGATACGGTAGAGGTGACCGTGGACGGAAAGCCGGCGAAGCTTACGCCGATTGAATTTAAAATACTTGCTCTCCTGATGAAAAATCGGGCAGGGTATTCTCTGCGGAAGAGATATACGAACGTGTGTGGAATGAGCGGGCGATCAACACGGACACCATCATGGTACACGTGAGAAAATCAGGGAAAAGATAGAAATTAACCCGAAGGAACCCAAATATTTAAAGGTGGTGTGGGGAGTTGGATACAAAATTGAAAAACAGGCATAGAATCAGCGCGCTGCTGTCCGTTCTTATCGTAGTGGCGGCGGCTGTTATCATGACGGGATTGTACCCGTTTTTTGAAAAAGAGGCGGGACGCCATGAGCAGCCCGCATATGAAGACCAGGCGTTTTTACGCCACCTCGTCTTTTGGCAACTACGTGCTGGATTTGGAACAGTCCCAGTATGAAAACGGTGTGGTGATTTCACCTTTCGAGCAATTTTTTCCTGAAGGCGCCTATGAACTGAAAAAACGGATCTATGGACGGATTCGGGGCGCAGGCATCTGCGGCACCGGAAGGGACGGATCAGCTGGAGGATATGGATCGGCCGGAAGGTGAGGCGGCAGCGGAGACGGACAGCCGGACACCGCAGGTGACCGCATCGGCGGCAGGGGGAGAACCCTGCGGTATCAGGGAAAGCAGCCCCGGTGCAGATGCCGATGTCCATGCGGCGGACGAAGCCGCAGTATTTGGGGGAAGATACCATATCTTTCCCGGAAGATATCAATTATGAAGCTCTCACGGACGAGGAGAAACGATATATGGCCGAGGAGCGGGAATACCTGCGCAATCTCCGTCAGAACTGCATGATGGAATACGAGAGCTGGAACCGGTATTTTGGAAGTATCAGGAATTCCATAGATTATCAGGTGCTGGATGATAACGGAAGCATTCTGATGAATTATGCAAAGAACAGAAACATCTTATCCGACGACGATTATGTATTCCGCGTTGTGATGCATTACGACGACCAGGGAAGGATGGATGTGATGCACTGGGGGAGAGGACACAACATATCTTCTGAACGTGATTCAGAAGTTCGGAGAAGTCGATCCCATGGAAGAGTATTACTGGGAGCAGTACAGCCATGAACCACAGCTAAAACTGGAGAATCCGAAGAACATCACATTTGCCTACGCTATGACGGAGCAGCAGCTGGCGGAGTATTCTCTGGCCAGAAGCTCATCCTGGAAGTCCTATTATAATTCGGGAATCGTAGCAAACGTATTTGCAGGCCTGGGAGTTTTGTGGCATTAGCCGCGTTTCTGTTATCCTGCTTTGCGACGTGACACGGGCGGATGACAGCAGGGTGTTCCGGGCTCCTCTTGGAGTTGTCCTGGGGGTTGGGGCCGGAGCGATCGGCTTTGGCTACAGCCTGACCAGCCTGGTGGCTGTGACCAATCATGGGAGCCTGTATTCCGGGCTGATCCGTGCCAATTTCCTGCCGAAGGCAGCGGATATGATGGTGAAGCTGTGGAACGTATTCTGGTGGTGTATTCCGTTTGCAGTGATCTACTGGGCCGTCCTTTGTATGCGGGATGTGTTCCACATCGGATTCAAGCGCTACATCAGGGAAAGAACCTTATGCGGGCTGTTCTATGGCTGGTGCGCAGGACTCTTCCGAAGGCTGTATGCGTTCCTTGGAAGCATCAATCTGCAGGATCATTCGGACAGGACGATATTTAAGATTGTCGGTGTGAACTTTATTATTCTGGCTGTATTATGCGCCTGTGGTTTTTTGGAATCGGCGCACTGATTATCTATTCGTTTGTGCTGTTCCTGGTACTGCGTAAATACTACCGTGACCTGACCCGGAAATACAGAATCCTCTTTGCATGCCACCAATCAGATTGCCGAGGGTAATTTAGATGTGACGATTTCGGAAGATCTCGGTGTGTTTGAACCGTTTAAGACGGAGATCCAGAAGATTCAGAGCGGCTTTAAGGTGGCTGTGGATGAAGAAGTTAAGAGCCAGAAGATGAAGACGGACTTAATTACCAACATGTCCCATGACTTAAAGACGCCGCTAACAGCGATTATTACCTATGTAAATCTGCTGAAAGATGACAACGCGGTGCCGGAGCAGAGAAAAGCTTATATTGATGTGCTGGAACAGAAGTCCATGCGGCTGAAATCCCTGATCGAGGATCTGTTTGAAATCAGCAAAGCCAACAGCAATAATGTGACGCTCAATCTGGTCAATGTGGATATTGTGAGTCTCTTAAAGGAGGTAAGCCTGGAACTGAGCGATAAGATCGAAGAGTCCACCATTGATTTCCGGTGGAATCTGCCGGACGAGAAGATCGTCCTGCCGCTGGACAGTCAGAAGACGTACCGGATCTTTGACAATCTTCTGACCAATATCATGAAATACGGCATGCCGAATACCAGAGCGTATATTGATATGAAACGGGACGATGGCGGAGCGGTCATTACCATGAAGAATGTGTCGGCCAGCGAGCTGGATTTTAATCCGGAAGAGATAACGGAACGTTTTGTCCGCGGCGACCAGTCGCGCAATACGGAAGGCTCCGGCCTGGGATGGCGATTGCCAAGAGCTTTGTGGAACTGCAGAACGGAAAGATGAATGTTGAAGTTGAGGCGGATTTATTCCGTGTTATTATCCGGTGGCCGGTAGAGCAGAGTACGGCTGCGGAAGAAGTCAAAGAAGAACTGTAAGAAGAATTTATGAGATGCGGTCCGGCAGCCGGGAAGAACATTTCCGCCTGGTGGACCGCATTTTTATTTTCTGGGTCATTTTGAAAATTATTTTCAAAATGATCTTGAAATAGAGATGGGAACTGGTTATACTAAGGATGGCCGGACAGAAGACTGCCGGCGATAAGAAAGAGAGGGTGTATGGTCATGATAATACAAAAAAAAGGTCTGGATCGCAGGCCAGTTTATACCAGCTCAGCTCGAGGTCGTAGATGGAAAGATCACTGCGGTCCGCGAATATGGCGAAAGATCCGTAGATCAGGATTATGGAACCAAAAGGATTGTTCCTGGGTTTATCGATGTGCATACCCATGGAGCTTATGGATATGATACCAATGACGGGGAGCCGGAGGGCTTACGCAACTGGATGAAACACATACCGGAGGAAGGCGTTACCTCCATTCTTCCGACTACGGTGACTCAGATGCCGGATGTACTGGAGAAGGCTGTGGCCAATGTGGCATCGGTGGTGGATGATGGTTATGAGGAGCCGAGATCCTCGGAATTCATTTCGAGGGACCGTATCTCGATATGGATTACAAAGGGAGCCCAGCCGCCGGAAGCCATCGCACAGGCCCTTGTTGAGCAGTTCAAACGGTACCAGAACGCCGCGTAAGGGACTGATTAAATATATTACGCTGGCGCCGGAGCACGATGTAGATTTTGCGCTCACAAAATACTGTAAGGAGACCGGAGTGGTAGTCAGCATGGGCCATTCGTCTGCAACCTATGAGCAGGCGCTGATGGGCATAGCCAATGGCGCTACCTCCATGACGCATGTATACAACGGCATGACACCTTACCATCACAGGAAGCCGGGCCTTGTGGGAACCGCATTCCGGGTAAGAGATATCTATGGGAGAGATCATCTGCGACGGCCGCCATTCCCATCTGGCCGCGCTGAACAATTACTTTACGGCAAAGGGCCGCGATTTCGTTATCATGGTGACGGATTCCCTGCGTGCAAAGCACTGCCCTCCGGGCGGAAGCTATCAGCTGGGCGGTCACGATATCGAGATCAGGAGAGTGGACTTGCCTATTTAAAGGGACCGATACGATCGCAGGAAGCACGCTGTACATGAACCGCGGTCTTCGTATTCTGGTTGAGGATGCGCTTCTTCCATTTGATCAGGCGCTTAATTCTGTACGATTAATCCGGCCAGATGTCTGGGCGTAGATGACAGGAAGGGAAAACTGGTGGCCGGTTATGACGCCGACCTCGTGGTGCTGGAAGATAATTACGATGTGGCACAGACGTACTGCAGGGAACTGCAATGCTGTAATGGAGCTGTGCCGTTGATAACAGGAAAGAGAGACTGTGGCAGGCCGAGAAAGAACCGGTCGAGATGCCCCGGTCTCTCTTTATTATTAATGTAAAAAAAAGCGGCCCCAAAACAGGATTTCTTACGAATTCCAGAATATTCTGCAAAATCATGACGCCAAAAAGACTTTATAGTATAATGAAAAAAGAAGCGAAACGGTTTTACAGCGAGCGAGGTGTGATATGAAGAGGAACCTGTATTGGCTGCCCGTGGCTCTGGCTTTCCTCATCGGAATGGGCTGCGGGCTGCAGCAATAAGCAGAAGCCGGGGAAACGGCTTCGAGAGGCAGTCCTGCTGATACCCATGAAGAGGAAAGCGGGGAGCGGGAGACGGAGAGCAAGACTGCCGAAGAGGACCCGGTCCTATCCGGCAGGGAAGCTGGGAGGATGACTATATTCTTCCGGAGGCGCAGAACCATATCTATACGCAGGAGGAGCTGTCGGACTTAACCAGGGAAGAGCTTCGCATTGCCAGGAATGAGATCTACGCAAGGCACGGCCGTAAGTATAAGAGTGATGATCTGAATTCATATTTTTCAGGGAAAATCCTGGTATCAACCTTCTGTCGATGGAGATGCCTTCGATGACAGTGTGCTGAATGAATCGGAAACCGGCAATTTAAGCCGTAAAGCGGCGGAAGAGAATGCCCCTTCAGAACTGGTGACATGCCCTAAGATCGGCAAAGAGGATTTTCCAAGATTGACGGTTCCACGGCGACGATTCCCCTGTCACAGGCCATTTACCGTCTTGCCGCGGGATGCGACGGGCGGGAGGCGGAACGATTGATCCGGCATGATAAGACGACTCAGGCGTATTTAAAACTGATCCGGGATCAGGGAACGGATCTGGTTATCGCCTATGAACCCGGAGAGAGCGTTAAAAAACGTCTGAAGGAAGAGGGAGATAATCTGATTATCAAACCGATTGGCCGGGACGCGCTGGTATTTATGGCCAATCAGGGGGAACCCTGTAAAAATTCCTTTAACCGGAAGACAGGTGATCGATATCTATTCCGGTAAACATCACGAACTGGAAGACGGTGGAGGCAGCAGCCAGGCCATACGGGCGTTTCAGAGGCCTGTGGACTCCGGGCAGCCAGAATCTGATGGAGAAGCTGGTGATGAAGGGAACTGCCATGGCGGAGGCACCGCAGGACTTCGTGGTTTCGGAGATGGGTGAACTGATTGAAAAGGTTTCCGCCTATGATAATACGGGGGAGGCTCTCGGGTATTCGGTCTATTATTATGCAAAAAACATGTATCAAAAACCGGAACTTAAATTTATGGCGGTCGACGGCGTTATGCCCTCCAGCGACACCATACGGGACGGAAGCTATCCTTATGTCAGCGATTTTTATGCGGCGGTCAGGAAGGATGAACCAAAAGGATTCAAACGCGTACCGCCTCTTTGAATGGCTCACCTCAGATGACGGCCAGGCGCTGATTAATGCGCTGGGGTACGTGGGAGTAAGGGACGAAAAGAAGCTTCTTCCCCAGGGCTTTGAAGGAAGATGAGGTGTTTCAGGCGAAGATTCCGCTTTCAAAGGGTGAAGTCATACTTGCGGATGGAGACTATCTTTACGGTGAAAATGGGATCGCGGTGTTCGACCGTTCCATGAATCTGATGAAATTCATCAGGCATGTGGAGAGTCAGGCGATTTCCCCGTTTCTGGTCTGGGACGGCAGCGGCCTGCTTTCCATGCAGGACACTCTGACAGGCAATTACGGGCTTTATTCCGTCGCAGAGGAGCGATGGGTCTGTGAACCGGTGTACAGCGATATCTATCAGACAAAGGACGGCTATGGGCTGGAACATGCGGTATGGGTGGAGTCGGGGAGATCGGGGGAATGGCATTACACCTACGATTATGCGGATAAAAATGGAGCAATCACAGAAAAAGGGCGTACAGTCCGACAGGAAAATATGGGGAGAAGAGGGAAGTGAAGAGCTCTACTATGATGTGAAAGAGTTTATGGAGCACTACCCGGAGATCGCGATGGGACTGGAAGTGACATCGGAAGCCGTCTCCATTTATGGTACGGAGTTTCAGGAGAACATTGCCGTGATAGAGAAGGGAAACCGGAACTATTACTATAATATGAGGGGAAAATGTCTCTTCGAGTTCGATAAGAGCGGGCTTCCTGCCGGGAAAGAGCAGATGATGTTCCCGATTATTGTAAACGATCATGTGGCCTTTTTATCTGTCTATGATCCCGATGGGACAGATGTTCCCCGCGATTACATATACCGGGATGGCACTCTTGTGAAGACACTGGAATCCGGCAGTACATCCGGGAATGTCTCGGATATTGAAGAAGACTTTTATACCCGGACGGCCGGCAATTATCTTTATGTATACAATTATCAGGATGAACCGTGTGCGAAGTTTCTTATGGGATACTATACCAGTGACTGACGGCGAGGCCAGTCATCCGGAGTGTGGTTTTCCAATTGCGAGACATGAGGAAACGATGAAATAATTGTGGAACTGCACGATTTATGAAATTGCATTATAGAATCAGAACAGGAAAGGTGCCGCAGGGGCTTTTTAGCCCCCTGCGGCACCTTTCCTGTCTCTGATTCTATAGGATACGGACATTTTTTAAAGCACCGGTCTTTGCAAATTCCGTCCATTCGCAGACATTCACGGCGTGATCTCCGATGCGCTCCAAGTATTTTGCGATCATCAGAAGATCGATGCACTGGTCGGCGTGGTCGGCGGACTGTTTCTAAGAGATCGATCACATCATTTTTTACCTTGGTAAACAGTTCATCCACGATATCGTCCTGTTTTCGATGGTCTTAGCGGCGGTCGATGTCCTGGGAGATGAAGGCGTCTATGGCGCTTCGCACCATCTCGCGGGCAGCCATGGCCATTCCCGGTATGTGACGCACGACATGGTAGACGTGTTCTCCACGGATGCGAAGTACAAGTTCCGCGATATCGGAGGCATGGTCACCGATTCGTTCTAAGTCCGTGACCACCTTTAAAGGCACTGGACACGACCCGCAGATCACCGGCCACCGGCTGCTGGCGGAGGATCAGGGAGAGGCAGCGGGCCTCAATGGAGCGCTCTAAGTCATTGATGGTTCGATCGCCGCGTATGATTCCCTCCGCCTTTTCAAAATCCTGGTCCTCAAATGCGATAAAGCACTGTTCGATGGAAGATTCCACCATAAAGCCCATCTGCTTGATGTCATCGTTTAACAGCGTCAGCTCGTGGTCATAATTGATTCTTGTCGTCATTTTAAGTAAATCCTTTCTGAAATTAAGTTTACATAAATCAAAAACAGATCATCCAAACCGTCCGGTGATATAATCCTCTGTCCTGGAATCCTTTGGAGAGGAGAACAGTTCCGTGGTAGCCGCGTATTCAACGACCTCGCCAACCAGGAAAAATGCGGTATAGTCGGCAATGCGGGTGGCCTGCTGCATGTTATGGGTCACGATTGCTACCGTGTACTTACTCTTCAGTTCATCCATCAGATCCTCGATTTTCAGCGTGGATATGGGATCGAGGGCGGAGGTAGGTTATCCATCAGAAGGACTTCCGGCTCTACCGCCAGGGCTCTTGCAATGCAGAGACGCTGCTGCTGGCCTCCGGATAAGCCGAGAGCGGATTTTTTCAGCCGGTCCGATACCTCATCCCAGAGGGCCGCGCCCTTTAAACTCTTTTCCACGATGGCGTCCAGTTCTGATTTGCTGTGGATACCATGGATTCTGGGGCCGTAGGCCACGTTGTCGTAGATACTCATGGGAAATGGGTTCGGCTGCTGGAATACCATGCCTACTTTTTTACGCAGAAGGGTGGTATCGACTCTCTGGTCGTAGATGTTTTCATTGTCCAGCAGGACCTCGCCTTCGATTTTTACATTGGGGACAAGGTCGTTCATACGGTTTAAAGTCTTTAAGAAGGTGGACTTGCCGCAGCCCGACGGCCCGATAAACGCGGTGATTTTATTGGTATACAGCTCCATGGAGATGTTTTTTAAGGCGTGATTGGTGCCGTAATATAAGTCCAGGCCGTTGGTTGCTATTTTACTGTGCTGGTATTCACGATTCTCTATTTTTACTGAGCACTTGGCGGACGTCTTTTTCTACATGTCATCTCCCTCCGTGAGGTCTTTGAACTTTGAATTTGTGGGATAAATATTTGGCAAGGCCGTTGATGGCGAGGACGATGAGGAGCAGGACCACCGCAATGCCGAAGGCCTGATCGTACTTGGCTTTCTGCATGGAGAGGTAGAGCTGGATGGTCAGCGTACCGCCGGATTCAAAGATTTTTCCGAAAAGTCCTTTGCCAGTAAGTAGCCGCTTCCCGCGGTGAACAAGGGAGGGCCGCGGATTCGCCCACGATGCGGCCGATGGCCAGAATGACGCCGGTTACGATACCGGGCATGGCGCTGGGGAGCAGAATGGTGCGGATCATATACCATTTGGTGGAGCTCCGATTCCCAGTGCGCCGGAGCGGTAGCTGTCAGGGACTGTTTAAGCGCTTCCTGGGTGGTTCTGGTGATAAGCGGCAGAACCATGATGGAGAGTGTCAGTGCACCGGTTAGTATGGAATAGCCTAAAGTCCCAGCGTTGTGCCAAAGAATACGTAGCCAAACAGGCCGAAGATGATGGAGGGGATACCGGAGAGTGTCTCTGTGGTAAACTCAATGAGGCGGACGGCCCTGCCGCCTTTTGCGTATTCATTTAAGTAGATGGCGGCTCCCTACACCCAGTGGAGTGGCGATGAGCAGCGTAATCACGACGATATATAAGGTGTTGACGATGTTTCCCAGGATTCCGAAGGTACCCCTGATTGTGCTGGGAACAGTGCTTAAGAATTCCCAGTTGATCTGCGAGCTTCCGCGAAAAAAACGTACCCCATGATTCCGATCAGAATCAGGATGGATATGGAGGCGCAGAGATAGATGAAAAGGTAAGAACGGAATCGGATACCCGCGTCTGTCTGCGGCAGATGCTGTTATTTATAACAGAGTCTTTATGGAAGGGAACTGCGATCTCATTAGTCATGCTGTACATCTCCTTTCTTTAAGAGCCTGGTCAGAGAAATATTAATGATCATAATAAATGCGAACAGGACAAGACCAATGGTAAAGAGCACCTGTTTGTGAAGACCTGCCGAGTAGGACATTTCCGATACGATCGCCGTCGTAAGGAAGCGGACGGAGTTGAAGGGAAGGGGAAATTGACGGAGCTTCCCGATACAAAGGCTGATCGCCATGGCTTCGCCGATGGCGCGGCCGGTGCCCAGAACGATGGCTGTTATAATACCTGATTTTTGCTGCTGGAAGTACAACCTGGAAAATCGTCTGAATCTTTGTGGCTCCCAGGAGCCAGGAGGCGCTTCGCAGTTCCTTTGGGAACGGAACGGGAGCGCGGATTCACTGATGTTGATGACTGTGGGGAGAATCATCAGGGCCAGAACCAGGACGGCGGAGATCAAATTGGCGCCTCCCGTGAACTGGTGTGTCGTGGAGCCCTCGAAAATCTTAAGTTCCAGCTTATACATGAGCGGATTCAGGATCAGAATTCCCAGAAGACCATAGATAACGGAAGGAATGGCCAGCAGTTCCACCGCCGGACGAACGATTCCTGCCAGCTTTGGCGGCGCCACTTCAGCGAGGAAAACGGCCGTCATGACGCCGATGGGAACGCCGATTAAAATGGCGAGAGCAGTTCCTGCAATGGAAGTCAGGATCACATAGAGAATACCAAAAGCGGGAACTGCGGCTTCCGGTTTCCAGACGGTGCCAAACAGGATATCGATGATTCCTACCTTAAAAAGCGCGGGGGTACCGCTGATGATCATGTAAGCTGTGATGGAGGCAACCGCCAGAACGGCGAAAAAACCACAGACGGTAAAGATGATCTGCGCCGCATGTTCCACCGCGGATTTGCTGCCGCGTCCGGCAAAGATGGAGTAAGATTTCGGGTGCATAAGATGGCTCCTTTCATTTATGCGGATAAAAGGAACGTAGTGTCTGTTACCCTGCTACGTCCCTTTTTATGATGTCTGTTTCAGCCGTTGGGCTTTTAGTTTGCCGGGATTAAACCAACGGATTTTACTAATTCGGTGCCTTCATCGGAGTAGATGTAGTCAAATAATGCTTTTACCAGGTCGTTCTGCTCGGAAATTTCTCCTTTGGTTGCCATAACGAACGGGCGGCTTAAGAAATAAGATCCGGCTTGATATTTTCAGGAGTTGCTTCTGTGCCGTCCAGCTTTAAGGTCTTAACCGTGTCGTCCAGAACGTCTAAGGAAACGTATCCGATGGAGCCTGGTGTGGAAGCAACCTTTGCCATAACTGCGCCGGTGCTGTCTAACTCATTGCTGTATTTGCAGGCGTCAGCGACATCGAGGATTTCCTCAAAAGCACTTCTTGTACCGGAACCGGACTCGCGGCCGATGACTACGATCGGCTGGTCTGCACCGCCTGCGTCTTTCCAGTTGGTGATTGTACCGTTATAGATGGAGGTCAGCTGATCCTTCGTTAAGTCTTCCACGGCATTGGCCGGATCGACAACGACTGCGATACCGTCGATGGCTACAATGTTTTCGGCGATGCCGTTGGCTTTCTCTTCATCCTTTAATTCACGGGAAGAGTTGCCGATATCTGCGGAGCCGTTATTTACGGCTTCCACACCGGCACCGGAACCGACGAATTCAGCCTGAACCGTGATGTTCGGATATTTTTCCATGAAGATCTCACTGAGCGCGGTTGCAAATTTTTCCATGGAGGTGGAACCTACCATGCTGATGGAGCCCTTTAAATCAGCGGAAGCTGCAGGCGCCGCAGTGGTTGTCTCAGCGGAGGCAGTACCTGCTGTGGTGGTCTCAGCCTCTGACTGTGCGGTGGTTGGCGCCGCGGTTGATTCGCTTGTATTGCTGCCGCATCCAGCCAGGGCTCCCATTGTTAAAACTGCCATTCCGGCAAGTGCAAGTGTTTTTACCATGTTCTTTTTCATAATTGTTCTCCTCTTTTTCTGATATGATTTCTTACATTTCTTTTTATCTGACATTTGGAGTATACTAAGGAATTGAATCAGAAGATATCAGGATTTAGTATAGGTTTTGTAAAAGATGTGTAAAGTCGCCGGATTAGAAGCACTTATGAAAATATTAAAGAGTTTTTCATACTTTTTAGAAAGGCTTTAGGCATACAACAAATTTTGGACACATTTGCCGTGTATGATAGGTATCAGAAAGCCCGAGAGGGATTGAACATAGAAGAAGCCATGGTCATAAAGATAAGCGCGCTTGATGTGACCGGCTTCGCCAAATTATTACGAACAGTTTACATAGATGAAAATGCCGCATGCAGAACCCCGTTCGGTTCTGTCTGCGGCATTTATCGTGTTTATGATTCTTTTATATACTTTGCCGCGCAGTGTCCGCCCGGAGAGCATGAATTACGGGATGCCTTTTGGGTATGATGTTATGATTTGTTATCAGCAGTCCCATTCTTGTTTATGTGTAGTCTTTTTTGTAAACTGGGCTAAACCCCAATATAGACTACATATATAAATCAGATTTGTAAATACAATACGGCTTATATGTTTTGGTAAAGAGTATAAATGAAAGTGTTTTAAGCTGCATGATGAGATTCATAGTAAAAAATCTTGCAAGTAATGCGGAGAAATGTTATAGTATATTTAAAGAGGAACAACCGCCCACAAGATGGGTTGGCCTAATAGTTGAATAGAAAATCCACCCTGCTACTGGTCAAGTTTAGGGTGGTTTTCTATGTTAAGCTAGCGACAAATCAAATAAATGAATGTCAGTAACGCTAAGATAAACATTCCAAAGGCCATTAAATCCTTAAAATCGAAATGTTTCATAGACATCACCTCCATCCTATGTAGAATGAAGGCCAACGCCACCCTGCAACACGATTGCTCCCTAAAGAAAGTATATCATATGAGTTCAAAGACAACAATAAATAAATGTACGAAATTTCTCTGCCAGCAGTCCGTTTCACGGTCCGCGCAGTCCCTTTGTAAACACCCTAAATATCATAATAAAAAGCAACAAAAAGTAATAGCAGCTTAAAAGCAAAAGAGTTATACTCATAAGCTTATTAAGTGATCCCTTTGATACGAGTGAAATCAAGATGTGTATAAAAAATCAGGTATAATAAACAAGGAATCGCCAGAACCGGCATTTGCCGGAACTGGCGATTCCTAATTAAGGACTTATTTTAGAGCCCCTCTGATTATTTTTTTGCCGTCTTTTCTGCAGCAGATTCTTTTGGAAGGCATACATTTAAAAATGATTGCCACCAGAGCAGCCGGAACGATACCGGAACCGCCGAAGATTAAGCGTACGGGTTCAGGAAGGTATGTAAGGGCAGCTGCATTGGAGCCAAGGCCGTAACCGAGGCCGAGGGCTACGGATACGATGGTAATGCTTCTCGTATTGACCTCTTCTTTGGTGATCAGCTGGATACCGCTGACTACGATGGAGGCGAACATCATGACAGCCGCTCCGCCGAGAACACTCTGAGGCATGATGGAGACGATGGCCGCCAGTTTCGGGAATAAACCACAGGCGATTAAGAATACGCCGCCGGTTGCAATGGCAAACCGGTTGACGATCTTTGTCATGGCCACCAGGCCCACGTTCTGGCTGAAGGAGGTGTTGGGAAGCACGCCGAAAAGGGCCGCAAAGGAAGAACCGAGGCCGTCACACATAACGCCGCCGGCCAGTTCCTTATCTGTGGCTTCCCGTCCCATGCCGCCTTCCGTGACGCCGGAAATGTCGCCCACGGTCTCCACTGCCGTTACGATGAACATGATTCCAATCGGGATAATGGCGCGGGCGTCAAACACCAGCTTTACAGGCATCAGCTTCGGAATGGAAAACCAGCTGGCTTCGGCAACCTTATTCCAGTTTAAAACCCAGGATTTCGTCAGCTCTGCCGCAGCTCCGGTAGCCGGATCCGTGAAGGTGAAGGTATTGGGAAGAAGGAATCCCATGACTGCCGCCACCACGTAACCGATGATGATACCAATTAATATAGAAGATACGCTTGCAAATCCCTTGCAGAAATGCTTTAACAGTACGATGCTCAAGAGGACTACAAAGCCCAGGAATAAATTCTCAAAGAGCCGTAATCCTTAGAACTGCCGCCGCCGAAGGAACCGATGCCGACGCTGATTAAGGAAAGACCGATGGAGAGAACGACTGTACCGGTAACCACAGATGGGAAGAAACGGCGCAGAGGCTTTAAGAAAAAAGCCCAGCACTGTCTCAAATAATCCGCCGAGTAGTGATGCGCCGAGTATGGCACCGTAAGCTGCGACACCGCCGCCCATGACGCCGGCCACACTCTGGCATACGCCGATAAAACCGGAGCTGGTTCCCATGACAATGGGAAGTTTACCTCCCACCGGACCGATGGAGAAGAGCTGAACCAGTGTGACGATACCGGCTACCAGCATGGCATTCTGAAGAATTGCCACCTGTTCCGCAGAGCCGGCTGTGATTCCGCACGCACCTGCGATTAAAAGAATTGGTGTTAAGTTTCCTGCGAACATGGCCAGAACGTGCTGAAGGCCCAGCGGGAATGCTGTTTTAAGCGGCAGTTTTCCGTCCAGTTCGTAGGGTGATGAGTAATTTGTTTTCTGTTTCATATCAATGCCCCCTTTTAGGATAATAATGTTTCCATGAAAACTATACATAAAATGGCAGAATTTGTCAACAAATTACAATAAATGATACAATTTATTGAATTTTACGTAACAGTGCAGACGGCGGGAAAATTGGTGCGAAAACGGACGTTGAACTTGCTCATAAGACCGTCTTTGCACCAATTTTCACATCGGCTGAATATCCGATGCTTCTTGACCGGCTTTTTCGGTCAAGAAGATGAGCCGTCTGAACTGTTACAATTTTATGGCAGAATGGGGCGGCGGAATCGGTTGCGGAACGGTTTTTCCTCTGTTATAATGAAAAATGAGTGTTGAACGATGCGGAAAGGAATTATGGAATTGGACATACTGGATTATTATAAAAAGCTGGTTGATTTTCTGGGAGAGGTTTTGGGAGAGAATGCAGAGGTTGTGCTGAGAGACTGCCGCAAACCGGACCACGATATTATCGCCATTGCCAACGGACACGTCAGCGGCCGTACGATAGGGGCGCCTATTACAGATTTTACGCTGTCCATACTGGCCAATGAAGAATGGAAAGAAAGGGATTATGTAGTAAACTATGAGGGGAAAGCGGCTCCTGATAAGCGGCTGCGTTCTTCGACGTATTTTATCCGGGAGGAAGGGAAACTGGTAGGGCAGCTCTGTGTCAATATTGACATGACGCCGTATGAGCAGGTCATGGATCGTATCCGCCAGCTGAGCGGCATGGGGCTGATGAGCGACGGCGGCCAGTCGGGAATCATCTGTTCGGGCCCTGTCGAGAATTTCTCTGAAGATGTAATTGGAGATATGATGAAAAAAGCTGTGATCACCGTGGTGGGGTCCAGCGAAGCAAAGGTCAGGGAGCGTCTGACGCAGAAGGAGAAGATTGAGATTATCGGAGAACTGAACCGCGCGGGACTGTTCCAGCTCAAGGGCGCGGTGGGCGCGGTCGCGGAGTATTTATACTGTTCTGAGGCGAGTGTATACCGCTACCAGTCTAAAATTCAGAAGAAGACGTAAGAAAAGAAGCAGAAGAAGAAAAATATGAGAAGAAATATATAAGAGGATATAGGTAAGAGAATACATACAAGACGATATACAAAAAGAGAAATGAAGGGGATTTCTGAAGTAAGAAATCGATGATCTTGATGATTGTAACACTGCTTTGTATTATTACGACGGTAGTTCTGCGGGGGAGTTGTCGATAAGGCGGACGCGGAATATACAGAGGTTGAGGTGAGGGTTGTAAGTTCTGATACGGTATACCGGAAGATATTAGGGAAAAGGCAGATGCAGTATGATGTCTTTGTATCCTATCTGGGTCAGGAATATGAACTGAAGAATGCCCACAGCAGTGCGCCCTATATACCGGGACGCAGTGTGACCGCCTATTTATCCAAGGGTAACTTGTATGCGAACATTGAGGGGTCAAGACCTCCACACCAGCTGCGATGGTCTACTTTGGCTTCCTGTTTGCTTCGTTTGCTATGCTGATTACTACTCTTTCGTCTTTTGGAAGCGGGCGGAAGAAATTAACCGCTGTTTAAAAAGCAACATACATTTCAACTGAAACAGAAGAGAGGTCCGGAAGACAATAGTCCGGGTCTCTTTTTTTATCTGGAAGGATAAATTATTATTATAATAAAAAAAATCATTAAAATCATTGACATATCAAACAGAATAAGATAAAATGTTCCTATAAAATTATAAAAAATATATAAATAAATCGGAGGGAAATCATGGAGCGTACCGGAATTCAATATTCTACCTATGTACAGATTTTAAAAGAGGAACTCGTGCCTGCCATGGGTTGTACGGAGCCGATTGCTCTGGCATATTGTGCGGCGAAAGCCAGGGAGGTGCTGGGCTGCCTTCCGGAACGCTGTGTGGTGGAAGCCAGCGGCAATATCGTGAAAAATGTAAAGAGTGTCATTGTCCCCAACACGGGAGGGCTGAAGGGCATCGAAGCCGCAGCGGCGGCAGGGATTGCAGCCGGAGATGCCTCCAGGATTCTGGAAGTCATCGCGGGGGTGACAAAGGAGCAGAAGTCACAGATCAGGGAGTATCTGGATCACGCAGAAATCTGTGTGAAACCACTGGATACGGATGAGATTCTCGACATGGTGGTGACGGTATACGGAGGCGGGTCCTGTGTGAAAGTGAGGATCGCGGGGTATCATACCAACATTGTACTGATCGAAAAGGATGGAGAGGTTCTTTATAAAGTGGGAGCCGTGGCCGCCAGGGAAGCCCAGATGGCGGACCGGAGCCTTTTAAATGTGGAAGACATCTACGAGTTTGCAAAGACGGTAGATTTAGATGATGTGAGAGAAGTGATAGGGCGCCAGATCGCTTATAACCGTGCGATTTCGGAGGAGGGCCTTAAGAACGACTGGGGCGCCAATATCGGAAGCGTTCTGTTAAAAGCCTACGGTGACGATATCCGCGTCAGGGCGAGAGCTGCGGCCGCGGCGGGATCCGACGCCCGTATGAGCGGATGCGAGCTTCCCGTCATTATCAATTCCGGAAGCGGGAATCAGGGGATGACCGCGTCTCTTCCCGTGATTGAGTATGCGAAAGAACTGGGATCCAGTGAGGAGGAGCTCTTCCGTGCCCTGGTGCTTTCCAATTTAATTACGATTCATCAGAAGACGGGAATCGGCCGTCTGTCTGCCTACTGCGGGGCGGTCAGCGCGGGATGCGGAGCCGGGTGCGGAATTGCCTTCCTGCTGGGGGGAGATTATAAAACGATCGCCCACACCCTTGTTAATGGTCTGGCCATTGTGTCGGGCATCATCTGCGACGGCGCAAAGCCTTCCTGCGCAGGCAAGATCGCGGCTGCGGTGGACGCCGGAATCATGGGATATTACATGTATTTAAACGGCCAGCAGTTTAAAGGCGGCGACGGTATCGTGTCCAAAGGCGTGGAAAATACGATCACCAACGTGGGCCGTCTCGGAAAAGATGGAATGAGAGAGACAGATAAGGAAATAATCCGTATTATGACGGAGTGCTGACAGAAAGGAATATTCATGAGTATAATCGAGGTTTTTAGGATTTACGAAGGCGGAGAGTCTGGCGGGAGTGATCGTGTTTTTTCGCTCTGCTTTTTGGAATCAGCCGCCTGCCAAAGAAGAAGTTTTCGTTTGCCTCCAGAGTGCTGATCGGAACGGGAACGGGAACCGTATACGGACTGATCGTATGGGGGGTATCCGGCCGCACGGGGGCGTATGCGGCTGATCTGGGCCGATGGTTTTCTTTAGTTGGGAACGGATACGTCTCCCTTTTTCAGCTTTTTGATCGCTCCGGTCCATCTTTGTCGCAGGGTACGCCTTGTTATCCACACGCCTCTTGTAAAGACAGAACGCCGCTAATAAAATGGAAAAAATGGGTTAATACGCTGATGCTGGCGGCCAGCGCCCTGATCGGCGCCTGCTTTGGCCTCTGGTTGAAAGTTGGCGCGGCACCGGGAGCGGATACCGTGGTCTTTTCCTGGGATGTCGGGGAGGGACAGAAGATTACCGATTCCATCGCGCATCTGATCCCCTCGGGTGTCGGTTTTGACTTCCTTACCGGCAATGTGGTGGGAATTTTCGTTTTTGCCGTATTTATTGGTATTGCGGCCCGCAGAATGTCCGGCAAATATATGGATACGGTAAAGCCGTTTCTCGATTTCACAGATGCGGCGTTCTCCGTGATTACGAGTGTGTGCAAGGCCGTTATCGCCTACAAACCCATGGGGAGCGGCTGCGGTCATGGCGCATTTACGGCAGCGTACGGGCCGGCGTTTCTCCTTATGCTGGTGAAGATGCTGCTGGTTCTCTGTGCGGCCTCTCTGGCCATGCTGGCGGTGCAGATGATTCTGTGTGCAGTTTCCGGTGTGAGCCCGGCGGCATTTTTCCGTGCGGGAAAGGCGGCGATGAAAAAGGCTCTGGTTACCCGCTCCGGTTCGGCCTGTCTTCCGGACGCTCAGGAGGCGCTGGCGGCCGGGCTGGGTCTTAAAAAGGAGATTACCGACGAGGTGTCTGCTTATGCGATTGCTTCGGGTATGCAGGGGTGCGGCGCTCATGTTCCCGGCTATGGCCGCGGTGTTTGCCGCAGGCTTAAGCGGTCTGACCATGACACCGGCGCTGGTGTTCGGCCTGGTGGTGGTTATCGTGCTGGTCTCCTATGGAATTACCGGAGTTCCGGGAACGGCCACCATGGCGGAATTCGGAGCTGTGATGGGAAGTGGAATCACCGGCGCGGTGAACGGCCTGGGACCGATGATCGCTGTCGATCCCATCGGAGATGTGCCAAGGACACTGATCAATGTAACTGGCTGTATGACAAATGCGATTATCGTAGAAAGAAGGGTGAGAGAGTGAAAACAGTGATTATCGGCGGAGTGGCCGCCGGAATGTCGGCGGCATCCAAGTTAAAAAGACTTCTGGGCGATGCGGTGGAAATCGTGGTTTACGAGAAAGGCGGAGAGGTATCCTTTGGCGCCTGTGGTATCCCGTTTTATATTTCTGATCATATCAAGCAGGGGAAGGAACTGATTGCCAGGACGGCGGAAGAGTTTGCGAAGAGCGGGATCCCGGTAAAGAATCTACCATGAGGTGACGGCCGTGGATACGGATGCGAAGACCGTGACGGTGAAGAATTTGCAGACCGGAGAGGTGTTTGAGGATACCTATGACAAGCTGGTGATCGGAAGCGGAGCGGGGGTGCGCCATTTCCCACCGTTCGACCGTTCTTACAGCAATTTATTCGAGATCCGCGATGTGGCGGATGGAACCAGGGTGAAACAGGCGTTATTGGATGAGAACCAGCGCCATGTAGTCATCGTCGGAGCCGGATTCATCGGGCTGGAGCTGTCCGAGGCGTGCAGACATTACGGCAAAGAGGTAACGGTAGTGGAGCTGGCTGAGCACGTGCTTCCGGCCTTTGACACCGAGATCAGCGAGGCGCTGGAGGCCGAGCTAGCCGGAAACGGGGTGACCGTGCGTGTGGGAACGATGGTTCAGAGTCTGATCGAGGAAGACGGCCGTATCGTGGGCGCCGTGCTCTCAAGGGGAGACGGAACCGAAGAAATCCCGGCGGATATCGTGATCAACAGCGCGGGCATCGCACCTGCGACCTCGTTTATCACCAATGTGGAGAAGGCGAAGAATGGGGCCATCTGCGTGAATGAGCGGATGGAGACCAGCATCCCGGATGTTTACGCGGCGGGCGACTGCAGCATCATGAAGTCCGCAGTCACCGGCGACTATATGTATGCGCCTTTAGGAACCAATGCCAACAAACAGGGCAGAATCATCGGCGATATCCTAGGCGGTGTGCAGCCGAAGCCATTTAAGCTGATCGGAAGCTCGGCGCTGCGGCTGTTTGGCATCGATGCGGCAAAGGTCGGTTTATCTGAGAAAGAGGCGAAGGCCAGGGGGCTTAATTACAAGGCTCATACGATTACGGGAAACAGTTATGCGTCCTACTACGGCACGGAGAAGCTGAACATCAAGCTGATCTACGACGCCGATACGAGAAAGATCCTGGGGGCGGAGACGTACGGACAGGGAATCGTGGTTCCGAGAGCCAATTACTATGCCATCGCCATTTATGCCGGACTGACGGTGGACGAGATGGGATTTATGGATTTGTGTTATTCCCCGCCGTTTTCCGGTGTGTGGGATGCCGCTCTGATTGCGTCAAATACTGCGAAATAGGCAGTAAATAATATAATGTATAAAGGAGAAAGTATGAAAAACACAACCAAGACAAAAAAACGTTCCTGGATCCTGCGCTTTCTGGATAAGATCGAAACCGCAGGGAACAAGCTTCCGACACCGCTCACCATATTCTTTTACTTAGCTGTGGCGGTAGTCATCGTCTCCGGTATCGGTTCGGCCCTCGGGTGGAGCGCCGCAGGTGAAATGTACAACTCAGGCAGCGGTACGGTGGAGGAGGCCACGGTATCGATCGTCAGTCTGTTCAGCATTAAGGGGCTTCAGTACATGCTGACCTCCGCGGTAACCAACTTTACCAGCTATGCGCCGCTGGGCTTTACCATCGTGATCATGCTGGGAATCGGAGTGGCGGAAAGCTCCGGCTATTTAAACGGCCTGATCCGCAAGGTGGTAAGGTGACACCGGCCGCGCTGGTGACACCGATGGTCGTTTTTATCGGCGTTATGACAAACGTGGCGGAAAATGCCGGCTATGTTGTCTTTATTCCGCTGGCTGCCATGATCTTCAAGGCATACAAAAAGCATCCCCTGGCCGGTATTGCCGCAGGATTTGCCGGTGTATCCGGCGGCTTCTCCGCAAATTTACTGATCGGTTCCGCGGATGCCACCTTATCCGGTTTCTCCACTGCGGCGGCTCAGACTCTGGATCCGTCCTATACGGTTACACCGCTGGGCAACTGGTTCTTCATGATTGTATCGACGATCCTGATCACCATTGTGGGAACCTATATTACCGAGCGTGTGATCATCCCGCGCCTTGGGCCGTATAAGGAAAATGGAGACGGAACTTTAATCGAGGCGTCCGACAGCATTTCCGCGAAGGAAGAAAAGGCATTAAAGGCAGCTAACTGGGTATTTGTAGGAATCGTGGCATTCTATATCATCTGCTGTATTCCGAAAAATTCCTTTATGAGAAACCCGGAGACCGGCAGCTTAATCGACGGTTCCACCCTGATGAACGCCATTATTCCGCTGTTCACCCTGCTGTTTTTCATTCCTTCGTTTGTGTATGGGAAAATGTGCGGTACCTTCCAATCCGATAAGGATGTGGTGTCTTCCTTTAATAAGGCCATCGCTTCCATATCCGGTTTTGTGGCAATGGCGTTTGTTGCGGCTCAGTTTACCAATTACTTCAGTTATACCAATATCGGCCGTGTTCTGTCCTTCAAAGGTGCGGAGCTGTTAAAGAGCTTAAATGTGAACTCGGTTGTTCTCGTGATCTGCTTTATCCTGGTTGCAGGCTTTGTGAACCTGTTTATGGCTTCTGCATCCGCGAAATATGCGATCTTCGCTCCGGTATTCGTACCGATGTTTATGAAGATGGGATTATCCCCTGAGCTGACTCAGGTGGCCTACCGGATCGGCGACAGTACCACCAATATCATCGCACCGGTTATCGCATGGATTCCGTATATCCTGACGATTATGAAGAAATACGACAAGGATACCGGCTGGGGAACCCTGGTTTCCTCCATGCTTCCGTACTCCATGGCCTTCTTATTCTTCTGGTCTCTGCTTCTGGCTGTCTGGATGATTGCTGGCCTGCCGTTAGGACCTGGAGCGCCTGTATTTTACGGAGTTTAATGGAGTAAAACAGATGACGGGGTACGCCGGGTGCCCATAGTGAGGAGGAAGAACAATGTTTGAAGAGAGAGTAGGCCGCGTCTTACATAATATGGGAAGATGGGCCTGGAGCAGATGATCATCAGCGATCCGCCGTCAGTCTTTTATCTGACCGGCAGATGGATACTGCCCAATGAGCGTTTGCTGGCATTATATTTAAATAAAATGGGGAAACCACAGGCTGTTCATCAATAAACTGTTTACCGTGGACGGCGATATCGGAGTGGAGAAGGTCTGGTTTTCCGATACAGACCCGGCCTGCCAGATGATTGCAGACTGCACAGACCACGGCAAACCGCTGGGGATTGATAAGAAGATGGCGGCCAGGTTCCTTCTGGAGCTGATGGAACTGGGAGCCGGTTCTTCCTATAAAAATGCGTCCGAGTGTGTGGATGGAGCCCGCCGGATCAAGGACGAGGAAGAGAAGGAAACGGTGATTCTGGCGTCCCGGTTAAATGATGAGGCCATGGCCCGTTTCAGTGGCCTGATAAAGGAGGGCGTGACGGAACTGGAGGTTGCCGCCGGAATGTGTGCGATCTATAAGGAACTGGGGACGGAAGGGCCATCCTTCGGCCCGCTGGTGAGCTTTGGGGCCAATGCGGCCATCGGCCACCATAAGCCGGATGGAACGGTTTTAAAGGACGGAGACTGTGTGCTCTTCGATGTGGGGTGCAAAAAAAACAGCTACTGCTCCGACATGACCAGAACGTTTTTCTATAAGAATGCAAGTGAAAAGGGCAGGGAAGTGTATGAGATCGTAAAGAAGGCTAATTTAGCAGCCCAGGCGGCCATGAAGCCGGGGATGAAGTTCTGCGAGATCGATAAGGTGGCCAGGGATATCATCACGGAGGCCGGCTACGGCCCATATTTCACACACCGTCTCGGCCACTGTATCGGAATCGAGGTGCATGATGCCGGAGACGTGTCCTCCGCGAACCAGGACGTTGTGCAGGAGGGTATGATCTTTTCCTGTGAACCGGGAATCTATCTTCCGGGCGAGCTGGGAGTAAGAATTGAGGATCTGATGCTTGTAACGGCGGACGGCGCCGTAAGCTTGAACCGGGATTCTAAGGAGATGGAGATCATCGGCTGACGATCCGGACAGATACGCCGGGGAGGAAAAAGTAATCTGGAATATGGTACTGATCAAAGAAAATTTGCAAATAGACTGGACAGAAGCAGGGAATCTGTGGTAAATTGTCATGGCGTCATTTTTTACTTTGACAGGAGGATATTTTCATGGGAGCTTATCAGTTCAAGATTATAATAAAAGGAAGTAAACCACCGATCTGGCGAAGGGTCCTGATTCCGCAGGGAATTACGTTCGAGACGCTGCATCAGATGATTCAGACGGCATTTTGCTGGTCGGACTGCCATCTCTTTGAATTTGAGTTCCGGACTATGGGAATTCGTGTAACCGATGACCGGCTGGAGGAGGAGTTTTCGATGCCGGGAACTGTTTCCGGCAGTACGGTTATTGATGAACTGGTGGCTGATACGAAGAAATTTACGTATACATATGATCTGGGTGACAACTGGGAACATACCATTGAGGTGGAGAAGATTCTGGAAGAAGACACGGAGCCGTATGCGCGGGTGGTGAAGTATAAAGGTGATGTCATACCTGAGGACTGCGGCGGAATTTACGGGTATTATCACCTTCTGGATATTCTTGCAGACCCGAAAAAGCTTGAGGAATTAAAAGCGGAAAACGGGATCGATTACCTGGAATGGGCCGGGAACCAGGGAATGGGAACCTATGATGTGGAGCTTGTGAATGAAAAGCTGAAGGCGTTGACCTTTTCGGAGGGGCGTGTTCGGAGTCGGGAAAGCTGCTGCTGGAGGATATTTTCGGCTGTTATGATAAAAAAGTATCACAGCACTGGCAAAACGCCACGGTATGAGCGGATATTCGAAGTATAAAAAGGAAGAACTGATCAGGAGACTGTGGACTATTTAATCCGGCCGGAGGTGATGAGACGGTATTTCCTCTGTGCAAGAGATAAAGAGATTGAGCTGTTCGAGCAGATTCTGGAGGGCAATGGCTGGATTCCGTTGTATGAAGACGAAAATATAGATTATCTCTACGCAGGCGGCTATGTGACAGAGGCCGTTCAGCAAGGGACGTATCTGGTGGCTGATGATGTGAAGACGGCTTATGGAGTAATGAACACGGAGCAGTTTCAGGCTGAGCGCAGCCGCATCAGCCGGATCGGTGACTGCCTGTGTGCGGCCAACTCGCTGTACGCGGTGTCACCGGTATCTGCGGTACTCGATATCTTTAATGAGTATGCCTCCCCAAAGCTGACGGAAGGAGAACTTCTTGAGGCGTATGAAACGCTTTCTGCGGCCCGTCCGGTCGTGGAACTGGTTGATGGAAGGTTTGTTGACCGTGTACTGGCGGAGCAGAATACATATGAGGAACTGTACCGTATGCAGAGGAATATTCCTTACTATATTCCCTCCCTGACCGAGTTGAAATTTATGGCGGACAATGGCGGCTTCCCTGATGGGGAAGGGCTGCAGAAACTCGGGGAATTCCTGACTGGTGAGCTTGGTGTTAAAGATGAAGTGATTCCGGATATTCTGCGTGATGTCCAGTCTGCAATCAGTGTGGGTGCAAATTTACAGACCGTGATAGACGAGCTTGGAAATTACGGAGTCGTATTTTCTGAACAGCGGGAACTGGAGAAGTTCTCGAACGTGATTATAGACGTGTGGAACAACACACGCATGGTTATGAATCACGGGTATACGCCGCATGAACTGGTCAGGTATGGCTTCAGTGAGGCGCCGGGACAGAGGAAAAAATGTTCAGAAGATCTATCCGAATGATCCGTGTCCGTGCGGAAGCGGGAAAAAATATAAAAGTGCTGTGGAAAGAAGTAATACCGGCGAAAGAAGCGGAAGTCTGCCTGATGGGACAGGGGCTTTCGCTTCTTTTATTTGGAATTGAAAATGGAATTAAATCCTAAAAAATGAGATGATAAAAAAAAGTTAGGAAATGATTCCTAACTTTTATTGACAATGGAATAAAACAGGATTAAAATGTATATAATAGCAGAAGGAAAGGAGTGACAGAATGACAAAAATTAACCGTGAAGAGTATATGGACTGGCTGATCAGGTGGAAGGACCGTCAGATTATAAAAGTAGTTTTCAGGCGTGCGCCGCTGCGGGAAGTCTACGATGTTTGACATGTTTCAGGGAATATTTACTGACAGACGGGTGAGCCGGAGCCAGATTATTATGCTTAACTTTGAAGATATTGAGTACGAAGAAATAACGGATTACCAGAAATTGTATTACTATATAAAAGAACGATTGCTTCGGATCAGATGAATTATATATTTCTCGAAGAGATTCAGCATGTAGCCGATTTTGAAGGCGGTGGACAGTCTTTTTATTAAGGAAAACTGCGATGTCTATATCACCGGTTCCAACGCATACTTTATGTCGGGAGAGCTGGCGACGCTTCTTTCCGGCCGTTATGTGGAGCTTAAGATGCTGCCGCTGTCATTTGCAGAGTTCTGCAGCACCTTGACGGAAACGGATTTTTCGCTGCAGCAGAAATTCAGCCGGTATTTGGAATACAGTTCGTTTCCTTACGTTACACGTATGGGATTGGGAAAAAAGATGCCAAAGAGTATCTGATGGATATTTACCATACGGTTCTTTTAAAGGATGTCGTGGCAAGGCTTAATATTTCCGATATCACCGTATTGGAAAATGTAGCAAAGTTTCTGCTCCACAACGTTGGAAACCTGGCGTCTCCCACGAAGATTGCCAACACGTTGAAATCACAGGGGACAAAAAGTGGATCAGAAGACCGTGGATAAGTATTTAGGGGTCGACAGACAGCCTCCTTCTCTACAGGCGGGCCGGTATAATATTAAAGGAAAACAGTATTTGACACAGCAGTGCAAGTACTATGCGGTTGACATCGGCCTCCCGCAATGTTCTGGTCCGGGGAAAAGACAGTGATATCGGTCACATTTTGGAAAATATCGTCTATCTTGAACTGCTCCGGCGCGGCTTCCAGGTCCGGGTCGGCCAGATGAATGACGGGGAGGTGGATTTTGTAGCCATGAATTCGGAGGAAACCTATTATCAGGTCAATTGGCTGCGACCACGTTGGAGGAATCAACTCTGGAACGGGAACTGGCGCCTCTCCGGAAGATTCAGGATATTACCCCAAATACCTTCTGACCCTGGATGAATTGTTCGGAAAAACGCGGATTATGAGGGAATTAAAAAGAGAAATGTGCTGGAATGGCTTTTGAAAGAAAACAGATCACTTTAAAGCAGTGAAAAGCTGAGAATCCAGTGTTGGAATTTTAATGGCAAACAGGGTATACTATAGGTAACACTGATGCTGGAAGAGTGCATTTATCACATGGAAAATACAGGGGAAAAATGGACGAATATTTATTTGACGATTTAAGTATGGGAATTAAGGTCATTGTTTGATATGGTAAAGGAACCGCTTGTAGAGTCATTTTTTTTAAAAGGAGAGCCGGATCACTGTCTTGGAACGTGCTTAAAAGATGTCCGGAATCTCTTCTGGATGTAATAGACTGAGGAATATGGACTGGAACTGGGGAGAGGAAAAGAAAGGAAAAGACAGCTGGAGTCGTTGGAACATAAGATTATTGAGGGGCTGTCCGCAAAGATCGAAGCAGTGCCGGCAAAATGAGCTTCAATTGCTGATAAAACTGGCTGTTGAAGAGTGTGAGACAGAAGAAGCGGTAGAGGGGCTCAGCCTGCAGAAGAACGGCTGGGTATTTACTATGTTGACGAAGAGGAAATGAATACAACTCCCGTGGTTCCATATGAAATTGTGGATAAGATAAAGGAGTTAGCCGGGGAGATGGGGTTTGCCTCACGTGGCTTACTATGAGATGGTTCGAAGTTATATCAGTACATTCCTGAGGCTGTATGGAGTCTTTGAAACAGAAATGGCTGTTTGAGGTAATCAGGAAGCACGATATTCCGGCGGAGAGTGCGGAAGAGGAAAGTACGGCAGAGGGAAAGTACGGCAGAGGAAAAGTATGGCAGAGGAAAGGACGGCGGAGAAGTCGAAGATATGCCGGAAAAAGAGACTGGCTGCCAGACCACAAAATGGCACTATCAAATGAAATGCTGGAAAAAGTGGTCGTCAGGCTGAAAGAGGAATCAGAAAATTTTGGGCTGGAGGCGGGATATCTGTTTGATCCCGATTTAGAAGATGAGGAGGAGTATAAAGAGCGCTTTGATGCGGTGAAGGACATGCCATATTATGAGCCATCCTTGAGGACCTCCTGTTTTACCATGAGAACTACATTGATGAGCATTTGAAAAGAGTACCGGATATTAAAACGGTATCTGAGTAAAAGAATGGACAGCAGTATGGAGGCGGATCAGCTGTTGAGGGAACTTTCCATTGAAGCCGTGGAGGAATTGGGTGGAATATTTGCAGTTTCAGAGATTATGGAAAGATATGAGGGTATTTTTTCTTCCGGTGAGAGTTAAAAGAATTTGAACAGCTTTTCAGGGACTGGGAAGATCATGTGCGAAAATGGAATAACCGTGGATTCACCAATGCAGAAATGAGAGCGCGCGGGGAACATGGCTGCCAGACAAAAAATTGAATGGGATCTTACCAAATAAAGTTTAAAGCGAATACGCCTGATCCTGACGCTCCCGTCCATGCGGCAGCGGGAAGAAATACAGGCAGTGTTGCGGAAGAGTGAAGAAGTAGGTATGTGTAATGACCAGAAAATCAAGAATTCATTATGAACTGGAAACAGGGGAGATTACCAGCCTTAAGCCTGAAGAACTCAGGCCATATTAAGAGCCGCGGATGAGCTGATTGCAACAGGAGGCCGGGTATGCTGGTAAAAAGATATTAAAAGCGCTCAAAAGATAAGAAAGTGCTGGAGTATAGCTGGATCAGTGCCCAGCCTACGGCTATTACCATGATCTGACGATGGATGAGATCAGCAGACGGGTAGACTTTGCAATTGTAAAAAGGTATCAAGGATTGAATACAGTGGCCGCCTTCCCATGTTGGTATTTACGGATAGGGATGGGAAATAGAATGAAAACGGTATACGGAAGAGTGGTTTCAACGTTTTGAGGAGACAGTGCATCAAAGGTACTTCATCTGGATATGTTTGAGGAGTTAAAGGTGTTAACCGCCAGGTGGGGTATTGGACTGCTGAACCGGATAAAGGAAAGGGAGATAAAGAGTACATACCACTTTTGAAGGCATGGCAGGAAGGCGAAGTGCGCAAGGACAGAGAGAGGATTGGGGAGTTATTAAATTTTGGAAGAAGGCAAAGGGGTGTGGATAGGATACGATACGCTGGGATGGTGTGGTAGATCGTATGAAGAGGAAAGGAAACCTTCGCGATGAGAGGAATGACAGAGAGAGATAAGAAACTGCGTCTGCTGTACGGAGCTGCGTTTCTGGTGCTGATGGTGGTGGAAACGCTGATTGCCCTGTACGTTCACGACAAAGTGATACGTCCCTATGTGGGAGACATGCTGGTGGTTTTAGTGGTATACTGTTTTGTCAGAATCGTTATCCCGGTGAAGGCGCGGTTGATGCCGCTTTATGTGTTCGTGTTTGCGGCATGTGTGGAAGTGCTTCAGTATTTTGATCTCGTGACGCTGCTGGGACTATCCGGAAACAGATTTGCCAGAATCGTGTTCGGCTCGGTGTTTGACGTGAAGGATCTGGCCTGCTATGCGGCCGGGTGTCTGCTTTGGAGGTCTGGGAGCGGAGAATTCGAAGAAAAATATGCGGACAGACGGGACAGAAGCTGGAAGAACCGGGAAGTGGCGGGAAGAACCGGGAAGTGGCGGGAAGAACCGGAAGTGGCGAGAAGAACCGGAAGTAGCGAGAAGAACCGGTATAAAAGAGGCAATAAAAAATGAAGACAGCCGATAAGGAAATACTGGTTCTTAAAGAAAAGTAAATAGGTATGATAACGCAGTACCCGGTGATTTCTGAATATGGAATACCGGGTATTTTTCTGTGTTCCGGTTATATGCCACCCGGTAATCCGGCAGTATGGTTCTCTGGTTTAAAAGTCTGAAACGGTTGTTGGCATTTTTCCGGGGAGCAGTTATACTATAAGTATTATATTTGCAGGAAAGGGGAACCCCCATGAGTGATACAGAAGATAACAGAGTTGCCGAAGTCGACGCGGCCACATTTAAGCAGCCACATTTAACGGCCGCATATAACACAACCGCATATAACACAGCAGCTTCCATCACAGCAGCTTCTGACACAACCGCAGTACAGCTTTTAAAAACAGATCCCCATCTGGGAAAACATATTATTCTGCTGGGGCTGGCGGGCAGTTATGCCTATGGGACGAATCAGGAAAACAGTGATATTGATGTCCGGGGCGTGACATTAAACAGGAAATCCGATTTGATTGGAATGACCTCCTTATGATCAGTATACGGATGAGAACACGGATACCGTGATCTATACGTTTAACAAGATCATCCGGCTTTTTGCTGGAGTGCAATCCCAATACATGTGAACTGCTGGGACTGAATGAAGAGCACTACTTATACTTATCCCCAATCGGGAGGGAACTGCTTGCCAACCGCCGTTTATTCCTTTCAAAGAGGGCGATCCAGTCCTTCGGCGGATACGCGGACCAGCAGCTGAGGCGGCTCCAGAATGCGCTGGCGCGGGACCGGATGGCTTCGGAGGAACGGGAAAGACATATCTATAATTCCGTAAAGAACGCCATGTATGAGTTCAAGGAGCGCTACCCGGATTACCGATTACGGAACGCTGAAAATCTATATCGATGAGGCTGAAAATCCGGAGATGGACACGGAGATATTTCTGGATGCCTTAGTTTTCTCACTATCCGCTTCGGGATTACCGGAACATATGGGGTGAGATGAATAACATTGTTAAAGAGTATGATAAGATTGGAAAACGGAACAGGAAGAAGGATGACAAACCATTTAAACAAGCATGCCATGCATTTGATCCGCCTGTTTATGATGGCGATTGATATTCTGGAGAAGGAAGATATTATTACGTATCGGAAGGACGAGCATGAGCTTCTGATGAAAATCCGCGGGGAGAATTTCAGAAGGAGGACGGCACCTACCGGACGGAATTTTATGAGATTCTGGCAGACTACGAAAAGCGGCTTCGCATGAGGCTGCTGCGAACACATCGCTGCCGGACGAACCGGATTATGAGCGTGTGCAGGAGTTCGTCATGAGCGTCAACGAAAGGGTGGTAAGAGATGAGATATAAGGATTTTGAAGGAACGCTGGAGGAACTGGTGGAACAGAAGCTTCAGGAGATAGAGGAAAAGGAGCACGTGCGGATTCTTCACGCGGTGGAATCCGGAAGCCGTTCCTGGGGATTCGCTTCCCCGGACAGCGATTATGACGTGCGGTTTATCTATGTGCGCCGTCCGGAGGATTACTTAAAGCTGGAACCCGCCCGCGACGTGATCGAGTGGGAGCTGGACGAAACGCTCGATATCAATGGCTGGGATTTGCAGAAAGCGCTGCGGCAGTATCACCGATCCAATTCCACGCTGTTTGAGTGGTCCAATTCTCCGGTTGTTTACCGGACGACGGAGGAGTGGAAGCAGATTCATCAGGAGGCGTCTCCGTATTTTTTCCGTAAAGGCGGCCATGTACCATTATTACGGAACGGCGAAGAGCAACTTCCTGGAGTTTCTGCAGGGAGACACGGGGAAATATAAGAGTTATTTCTATGTGATCCGTCCGGTTTTGGCATGTCTGTGGATTGAGGAGCATGCATGTCCGCCGCCGGTACTTTTTTCGGAGCTGATGGAGGCGGTGCTTGGGGATCAGAGCCAGAAGGACGAATATCGCTGGCGGCCATTGGAGAAGCTTCTGGAAATCAAAGCGCTGACACCGGAAAGCGGTCCGGGGCAAGGATTGAAGTGCTCAACTGTTTTATTGAAGGAGCAGCTGGAGCACTCGAAAAACTGCTGGATACCATGAAGGATGACAGGACGGACAGCTGGGAGTGCTGGACCGGCTGTTCCTGGAACATGTTTGCAAAGGAAATGCAGAAGGGAGAATTCTTTGAAAATGACAATGGATCAATCATTACTGGAAAAAAAGCCGTTTCGCTTTGTGGTGATCGGTTCCGGCTGGCGTTCTCTGTTTTACTGGAGAATTGCCTGTGCATATCCGGAGCTGTTTACCATGGAGGCGATGCTCTGCAGGACGGAAGAGAAGGCCGGGGCTATGAGACGGCAGTACGGTGTGCCTGCGATCACGTCAGAGGCGGCCTGTGAAGCGATGAAGCCGGACTTTGTGGTGATTGCGGTGAACAAGGCTTCCATCTTTTTCTGAGACGAAGCGATGGGCTAAAAGGGATATCCGGTGCTCTGTGAGACTCCGGCGCCTTAAAACTGGAAGACTTAAAGGAACTGTGGCGCATGAAAACGGAGGAGGGGCTAAGATACAGGTGGCGGAGCAGTATTTTCTCTACCCTTCCTTGCCGCAGCCTGGCCATGGTGGTCAGACGCGGCTATCTGGGGATGTGACTATGATGAACTTATCTGCCGTCCACGATTACCATGGAGCCAGCGTGATCCGCCGTATGCTGGGGACGGGACTTCAGAATATGACTATTTACGGAAGGAGTATCCGTATACTCTGGTGGAAACGGATTCAGAGATCGGCGCCGTCACCGACGGACGAAGGGCTGAGAAGACGAGACGCAGATTAACGTTCGAATTTGAGGGCGGGAAGACGGCTTTTATGATTTCAGCAGCGCACAGTACCACTCCTATATCCGCAGCCGCCATTTAAACGTTCAGGGCCGGAGGGAGAACTGGATGACTGGATTGTGCGGCGGATAAAGGAAGAGATTCAGCCCTCGGGAAGACGTTTTCTGCCGATGGAGCAGACCATGAGTGTGGAGCGGGAGGCGTCAGGCAGCGGGATTATACGGATTTATCTGGGAGAAGAGCAGCTTTATGTAAAATCCATTTGTACATATGGGGCTGAAGAAGGTACTGCCCCAGGATGAGACGGCCATTGCCGTCCTGATGATGGGGCTGAGGCGCTATATTGAGGAAGGGACGGAGTGCTATCCGCTGGCGGAGGGGCTTCAGGACGCCTTTACACGCTGATTCTGATGGAAGAGGCACTGAAAAAGATCCCGGGCGGCTGGTACGGTCAGAAACCCAGATATGGGCGGGAAAACAGATTTAGGATAACTGCAGGGCAGACAGGTTTAGTCAGAGAAACGGAGTAAAGAGACGGCATGATACAGATAAAGGCAATTAGAGTGGAACCAGTCCCCAGTCTTTTTACGAGAGGAAACCAGCTGTACAGGAGCGGGAAGGTGGAAGATCTGGATTTTCAGAATATCGATGGTAAGCTGGAGGCAAGTGCATGGGTAGAGGGATCTTATGATAACCGCTACCAGGTGGAAATGACGTATGATCTGAAGCGTGATACATTTACAGAGTACTACTGTGAATGCCCGGCCTACCAATCGTATGACGGGATGTGCAAGCATTGTGTCGCGGTTGCGCTGGAGATGATGGAACGGGAAGCAGAGGAAGAGGAAGCAGAAGAGGAGGCAGCAGATGCTCTGGTTGGCGGAGCACGGAACGAAGAGGGAGTAAAAGCAGATGCAGCTTCGCGTACAGTGTCAGGCAGGGCATCGGCCAGCGCGTCGGCCGCGCTTCCAAGATTAGGCGACCGCCGACAGATACCGCGGTTAAAAACTGATTTTTCCAGCACCATGCGGGAAAATGCCCACTACTTTCAGCCGAATTTAAATGGAAATATCAGGCTGGTTCCTGCTCTGCACCGCAATGCGGAGGGCTGGACGGTTGAGTTTAAAATCGGTTCGGATCATCTGTATGTATTAAAGGATATTACCGCTATGGTAAATGCTCTGAAAGAAGAAAAGTATGTACACTATGGACAGAAACTGGCTTTTACCATGTAAAAAGCGCATTTACCCAGGAAAGCCGCAGACTGGCGGCTTTTTGGAAGACTGTGTGAATCAGGAGCAGGACTTTATTACGGAACTGTATATGATTCGCCGCAGTTATCTGCCCACAGCGGCCACCGGACGGAATCTGGTTTTGTCCGGTGACAAGATGGTGCGCTTTTGCAGGCAGTGGGGCCGGGAGTGATCGCTCTGGAATCCAGATTCTCAGACCTGGCCCGGATCAGGATTGTGGAAAAGGATCCGGTTCTTGGTTTTTCATTGCGGAACGGAGCGGAGGGATGCCTCCTTTCAGTTCCCAAAGGGGAAGCGTTTGCAGGCAAGAGCGGGCTGTGTGTCCTGGAGGGAGACACCATCTACCTGTGCAGTCAGGAATTTAAAGAGCGTATGGGTGGTATATGCAGTCTGATGGAGCCCTATAAAGAAGCAGGAATATCATATCAATGAGGAAGATCTGCCGGTGCTCTGTACCTCGGTACTGCCTTCGCTGGAGGAGTATTGCCATCCTTAAAAAGCCGGATTCACTGGAACGTTATATGCCGAAGCCGTGTGAAATACTCTATATCTGGATTATGTGGACCGGACTCTGATTGCATCTGTTTACAGCCAGTATGGAGAGGTGCGCTATAATCTGATTGAGGACTGGAGGTCAAGGATTTATATCGTGATATGAAAAAGGAGCAGTATGCGGCGAAGCTGGCGGCCGGGTATTTCAACTGTGTGGATGAGAAGAAACAGCAGCTGTACATTCCGGAGGAGGACGAAGAGGCGCAGTACCGTCTGCTCAGCACCGGAATTGCGCAGTTTCAGCAGATTGGTGAGTATATATTTCCGACTCCTTAAAACGGCTGAGAGTTTTAAAGGCGCCTAAAATAACCATGGGAATTACCAGGAACAGCGGATTGCTAGATATTACGCTTCAGACGGAGCGGTTAGAGGCAGGAGAACTGGAGGAACTGCTGTCCAGCTACCGGAGGCGGCGGAAATATTATCGCTTAAAGAACGGAGATTTTCTGGAGCTGGAGGACAACGGGGCTGTCAGCGGTGGCAGAGCTGGGCCGAGGCTGGAACTGAGTGCGGGGAGCTGGAGGCGGGCCATATCCGGGTCCGGAATACCGATCCTTTTATTTAGACCAGGTTCTGCGGGGAATGAAGGGATCGTAGAAGTTAAAGCGCAGTTCATCCTATAAGGCATTTCTGCGGTCCATGAAAAATGTGGAGGACAGCGACTATGAGGGTTCCTGCCGGTCTGAACGCGGAGTTGAGGCCGTACCAAGTTTGGATTCCGGTGGCTCATGACGCTGGGGGCGATGGGATTCGGCGGAATTTTGGCCGACGATATGGGGCTGGGAAGACGTGTTCAGGCGATCGCGTATCTGGTGGCGGTGAAGGAGATGCGGGAGGCGGAGGGAAGTGACGGGAGAGGAGGTGACGAGGAGAGAAGTGATGCAGCAGCCGCCGAAGATGGCCGGAAACAAGGAAGTTTCAGGCGGACCTCATCATCTGTCCTGCCTCCCTTGTCTATAACTGGGAGAGTGAAATACACCGGTTCGCGCCCGGACTGACTGTGGAGACGGTTGTGGGAAGTGCCGGGATCAGAAAGGAAAGATAAAGGAGAGCAGGGCGGATATTCTGCTCACATCCTATGACTTATTAAAACGGGATGTGGAGGCGTATCAGGAAACGCTGTTTGATACTGTCTTCATAGACGAGGCGCAGAATATTAAGAATCATGGAACAGGCGGCAAAGGCAGTGAAGGCGGTCAGCGGTGCCAGACGTTTCGCCCGACCGGAACACCCATTGAGAATGCACTGAGTGAGCTGTGGAGTATTTTCGATTTCCTGATGCCCGGATTTTTAGGAGGCTATAAGCATTTTAAGGAGAAGTATGAGCAGCCTGTGTCTGCGAGACAGGATGAGGTGGCTGCGGAACGGCTGCGGCGGATGATAAGGCCGTTTATCCTGAGACGGTTGAAGAAAGGAGGTCTTAAGGGAGCTTCCGGATAAGCTGGAAGAGGTGGTGTATTCCCGCATGGAGGACGCGCAGCGGGAGATTTATGAAGCCAGGGTGCAGAAGCTGCTGGATTCACTTTCGAAGCAGAGAGGAGGAGTTCGGGTAGGGAAGCTGCAGATACTGGCGGAGCTGACTCATTTGCGTCAGCTCTGCTTTGTGATCCGTCGCTGGTGTATGAGAACTATAACGGCAGGGCGGCCAAGGTGGACACCTGTGTGGAGCTGGTGAAAAATGCGGTGGAAGCGGAAAATAAGATCCTGCTGTTTTTCGCAGTTTACGTCTATGCTGGATATTATCAGGAAGCGGCTCGACGAGGAAGAGATCGGATACTATATATACTGACAGGGCTGTATCTAAGGAGAAGAGGAGTGAACTGGTGCGGGCGTTTAATGAAGATGATACGCCGGTATTCCTTATTTCCTTAAAAGCAGGAGGAACCGGGCTCAACCTGACGGCGGCCAGTATCGTGATCCATTTCGATCCGTGGTGGAACCAGGCGGCCCAGAACCAGGCCACAGACCGCGCCCACAGAATCGGGCAGCAGCAGGTGGTCACGGTGTATAAGCTGATTATGAAGGACACTCTGGAGGAAGATTCTGGAAATGCAGGAGAAAAGGCGGGGCTGTCTGAGGAGATTATGGCGGATGGAAGCATCAGCGAGGTGATGGGTCGGAAGGATGGAGGTTATGGAGATTCTGCGAGGGGCGGCGAAAGAATCGGCGGGGAATAGCGGACTAAGGGAATGACGGACAGGAATAAAACTGGCAGATGAAAGATATGGGGGATGAAGAAATACATGCTTAAAGGTATTAATTGCAGACGATGAATATAAGGTAGGCTTTTTAGTAAAAAAGTTAATAGATTGGGATAAGCTGAATCTGGAATTTGCCGGGCTTGTGCAGGATGGATGACCGCATATGAGAAGATATGTGAGTGTACCCCGGATATTGTGATTACGGATATCCGTATGCCGGTTTTAAGCGGCCTGGAATTGATAAAGAAGGTAATTGATGAGGGGCGCAGTGTCCATTTTATTGTAATCAGCGGATATAAATACTTCGAATACGCCCAGCAGGCTATAAAATATGGTGTGGAGGACTATCTTTGAAGCCGATTGACGAGGTGGAGCTAAACCAGATCTTGAAGAAGATTGCGGACACGGAGACAAACAGGGAGAAAGAGAGCCGCAGCGTGGATACGATGGTGAAAAAACTTCACGACAGCCGTTATATCCTTCACAGAGAGTTTTTAAATTCCATATCCGGGGACTGGGAGATGAATCTGGAGGAGGTCAATAAGAATTACGGCCTGAATTTCGGAGACGGTCTGTTTCGGGTTATCTGCTGTAAACTGGACGGTGACAACCGTGTGGAAGAATGAGCAGCAGATAAACCTGATCTTAAAAAAGACGGGAGCACTGGTGGAACAGGCATTTCAGGGGTGTGTACGCGATATCGCCATTACCTATCAGAAAAATTCTGCCGTTACGGCAGTCATCAATTATACGGGTTGAATGCAGAGGCGAGGTGGAGCAGCGGATTGACAGGCTGTTTCAGTCACAGATGGACTACTTAAGCGGATTTGAACACTACGAGCTGACGATGGGACTGAGCTCGGAATGCGGGGAATTCGGCAGACTTCATGTGGCAGGAGACGGCCAGGGAAGCCGTGGCATGCCGGATTCTGGGCCGGAGCGGGAGACAGATTGACGAGCGTTTCATAGAACGGATTCCACAGTCTGTGCGGAGGAGATCTGCGGGGGAGCTGGAGGAGAAGCTGGCCGGAGCCGTGGAAACCGCAAGATACGACGATGTGAAGTATATGATCGGACTGGCGTTCCACGAGGCCAGAAAGCGCAGAGCATTTGCAAGTGAGTATTATCAACTGGCGGGGCTCCTGTTTACAGTGTTATCTGGAGCTTAATCCATTTAAATAGTCCGGCAGATAATGGGAACTGAAGGAACGTTGGAAAAGAGGGTGCTGGAAACTGCAGTTCTGTTTCAGCGTTTAACGGAATATGTGACAGAACAGATAACCGACCTCTTGGGGTGTGTGGAGGCAAACCGGGAGAAAAGAGCGGAGGCCTGTCTTAAACGTGGCAGAGTATATAAAAAGAATTACAGCCAGAAGCTTTCCCTGGAAGAAATGCGGAGCAGGGCGGGTTCAATATGAATTACTTCTCCGAACTGTTTAAGAAAGGAGACGGGAAAGACATTTACCGCCTATGTGACAGAGGTCCGGATGGAGGAGGCCAAAAAGCTTCTTAGGGATACGGATCTGCCTGTTTACGAGGTGGCGGGGGCCGTAGGCTATAAGGATTCAAAATTCTTCAGCCAGCAATTTGTTAAGAACGTCGGAATCAAGCCTATGGAGTACCGGAAGCTTTATTATTAAGAGATGGAGAAGCGGGATGATGATTGCTGTGACGGCGGTACTGGCATCAGCAGCCTGTGTGCTGCTGGGGATGTACTGCCTTTATTTAAAAAATAAAATAAAAAACGTGGAAGCTGAGCAGGAACGTCAGCTGTCTGAGCTGGAGGTAAAACTTCAGGACGAATATTCAGTCCGCATGGTGGACAAGCAGGCTAAGCTTTCCGCGCTCCAGAGTCAGATCAACCCCCATTTTTGTATAATACGCTGGAAGTGCATCCGGAGTGAGGCACTTCTTTATGATTGTGACAGTATTGCCAGAATGGCCAAAGGCACTGGCATCATTTTTCCGTTACAGCATCAGCAAGAAGAGGAGAATATCGTGACGCTCCGGGAGGAATTCAATAATATCGAAAATTATTTCCTGATTCAGAGTTACCGGTTTGATGATAAATTCTCTTTTGAGATTCTGGCCGCGCCGGAAGACAGAGAAGCATATTCCTGCCTGATTCCCAAGCTGTCCCTGCAGCCGATTGTGGAGAATGCCATTTTCCATGGGCTGGAGACGAAACCGGATAAAGGAAAGGTTACGATCCGGGTAGAGATGACAGAAAAGAATGTCATCATCATCGTGTCGGATGACGGTGTGGGAATCGGCAGAGAGGAACTGGAGCGGATGCGGGATTCGCTAAAAAACTCGCAGGAAAGAAACGGATCAGGAGGGTAAATCTCGGGAGAACGGGGTAATGGAATCGCGCTCGCCAATGTCAGCCAGAGAATTAAACTGATTTTCAGGGGATGATTACGGGCTGAATCTATACAGTACGAAAGGAATCGGCACAGATGTGGAAATCATTCTGCCGATTATGACGGATAAGTCATTGTTATGAAGAGAGAACTGCTGTTATTAAAAAAGTGACTGTCAGGGCATGGACAGCGGCAACAGGCTGTATGATGTGGATCTGATCCTGCGGGAATCAGAGTGCTTCTGCCTCGTCAGTGCGGTGCATCAGAAGGAAGTGCTGGTGGAGTTTTTGCAGGGGGTTGGGAAAACGGATTTCCGGAAGCGTAAGGATAAGGGAAAGGAACTGCTCCAGGCTGACAGGAAGACTCTTGAGAAAAACAAAGTATTTGTGATAAGCAGGAGTACTCCGTATATGAATACTTTGAATATTGGTGAAAATATCTTTCTTCTCAGAAGAAACAGCCTGAAAAAAGGTTTAATTAACGAGCGGGCAATCCGAAGCCAGACGGAATACTATTTTAAAAATATAATATAGAGCTTGATCTGGACGCGGCTTCGGAGACTCTTGAGCAATGCGGATAAGATTATCATTGGAATCATCAGAAGTGTATCTCAGGGCGGTCGTCTGATCGTACTTTACGACACGTCGGGGGCATTTTCCCAGAAAGAAATGATGCGTCTCACTTCTCTGATTGAAAGCTTAAGAAGGAAGGGATCGGGATTCTGATTTCAGATAATAATCCGGAGGCGTTTTCTGTGTGGCAGACCGCCTTGTTATCTTCAAACACAAGAAGATAGCAAAGAAAATTTACGATCCAGAGCAGTTTCCGCTGGCGGCAGAGATCGTTCTTCGCGGAACAAAAGCCGTGGATGAGAGCCAGAAGGAAAAAAAGAGAGGCGTCCCTTCCGTCCGTATTAACGGATTGAAGGCAGGAGAACGCACGATTTCCATCGAGGCCTGCAGAGGAGAGATTGTGCTGGTTTCACGTGAAGCCGCACCCATAGACAGCTCTGTGGGATCAGTGTCAGCGGTCCTCCGCCTGCGGTTTGAGTTTATCATCGATGGAAAAAGCTCCGTCCCATACGATGGCCGATTTAGTCAAAAAACAGGGTTGGAATGATGAGTTGTGAGGTATCCCGCATGGGCGTAATGGAAAATCTGACCAGAGAGGATAACATCCTGATGCCTTCTTACCGGAAGATCAGCGGCAGACTGGGATTTTACCGCTAAGGCATCTTCGTATATTTTAAAGAGATAACTTTCTGTTTAAGGATGGAGAAGCCTTAGATGACATTGATCTGGGAAAAAATGGGTGGAAGCTGGTTTTTACCGGTGGAAGCTTTTTAATCCGCGTGTCTTAATCGTTCATAACTGCATCACGGCTGCGGATTTATGGGAGCGGGACTGGATTAAAAAGCAGCTGCTTGAGATGGCGGGAGAGGGGACTGCCGTGATTCTGCTGGAAAATGAGGCGGCATTCTGTTCCGGCTTTTCCGACAGAGTATGGACGGAGGATCAGGCATGAAGGTACAACGGTTTATACAGATGAATTTCTTAAATATTGTGGTATGGGGCCGTCATTTTTCATCATGTGGGCGGCCGGTATGTCGAGCAATGTACTGGTCTGTCACACGCCAGCTTCTAACTATGATTTTTATGGTATTTCGGCCTTATGATTCAGATGATAAGCGGCGTGCTGGATCTGTCCTTTGCTTTGCCGAAATCGCGGCATCGACATGTATCGGTGCCTGTTTGCTGCGCACTGGAACTCCTCTCGTGCCGGTGATGGCAGCAGTGCTGGCCTTCCATCTGGGACTCGGGGCGCTGAAAGGATTTCTCACAGCCAGTCTGCGGGTCAATCCGGTAATTATCACTCTGGCATTTCAGATTATCGTAAGCAATCTGTCCGGTCTTTTTATCGGTGAGCATATAATTGATTTTCAATCGGAAGGATGTACGCGAGCCGCTTTTTGGCTGTGCCTGTCTGCCCTGGCGCTGGTTTCCAGTTTTCTTCCTGTGGTTCCTTCTCAAACAACCTACTATGGGAAATACCTTCGGATGCTGGGCGAAAATCCGGCCGCTGTCAGGAGAGCGGACTGAATTATACAGCCATCCAGACGATCATCAGTATGGCGGCTTCGGTATTTTTATGGAATTGCGGCGATGATCCTGCTGTTTATTACTTCATCAGGCAGTTCCTCAAACGGCAGTCATTATCTTTATCCGGTTATCGCAGCCGCCTGTATGGGTGGAATCAGCTTTTTTAAACGGCAAAGGAAAGGTATCTGGCGCATGGATTCGGAACTCTGAGCGCTGTCATGTTCATGCATATTATCGTGATTCTGGGAATCCAGAGCAGCTTTGAGACGATTCTGGAGGGCCTGATTATCATCATTTCCATTCTATTTAAAAATGGGGACTGCAAACAACTGAAAATAGTCCCCTTAAATCTGAAAATCCCCTCATTGAGAGTTTGGGTACGACAGGGTATCATTAAAGACATCAAAAACTCAGGGAGGCAGCAAAATGAAAAACAGTTAGCAAAGCATTACTTTGCGGAACCATGCTTTTAACGGCAGCGCTCAGCGGCTGTACCATGAATTCACCGGTTGAGGGAAAAGCGGAGACAACCACCGCGGCAAAGACGAGAAGGAAACGAGCGGGGCGAATGGCGGAGAGGCAGGCAGTTCAAAGGCCAGTCCAGAAGGCTAAAATTGGTCTTCTGGCGCCAACTCTTCAGACCGAGTTTTTTATTAACATAGACGACGGTTTGAAGAAGGAATGCGAGGCCAGAGGCTGGGACTATGTGGCGGTCAGCTTTGACAATGACTCCGCGACAGCAGTTACTTCCATTGAAAATATGGTCACCGGAAAGTGTGATGTGATCGTTGCCATGGTATCTGATGAATCGTGTGACGACGCTTTAAGGAAGGCGCAGGAGGCCGGAGTAAAGATTATTGAATGCGGCGTACAGACGGAAGTATTCGACGTCTGCTTGAATACGGACCAGTATATGATCGGTAAAGAGATTGGAACCATGGCGGTGAGTGGATCAACAGCACACTGGATGGAAAAGGAAAAGTAGTGGTTTATACTACATTCCAGAACACGGATATGCAGAACCGCGGAAACGGGAATTCAGGATGGACTGAAGGAAGCCGCCCCCGATGCGGGAGATTCTGGAAGTCGTTGACATCGGAAAAGACGTAGTTGGTTCCGGTACCACGACAACGGAGACCATGCTTCAGAAATATCCGGAACTCAACTGTATCGCAGCCTACGGCGACGCGGCGGCGGTGGAGTCATCAGAGGCCGCAAAGGCGGCAGGCAAGAGCGGGGGACAGCTTCGGTATCTTCTCCTGCGATGGAACAAATCAGGCGTTAAAAGGAATTGCTGAGAACGATCCGATGCATGGAACTATCAAATTTGCAGAGATGGGGACCGATCATGGCTGAATACAGCGAGAAGCTGCTGGCAGGCGAGACATTCCCTGACCCGATTGATTTCCCGACAGAGCAGATTCTCCAACGTTTCAGAGTTCTACACGGCAGAGTAGGAGCTGTCTGCCGCAGTACTGCGGGTTCAGTTTTGCCGGCATATCTGCTTTCTGCTTTAGAATCAAGGAGTTCTGGAAACGGAACTCCTTTTTAAAAAGGAGAGGCGAGGTGAAAGGTGCGGCAGTGCGAGGCGAACAGCGATGCCAAGTGAACCTGCGTATGAAGGAAGCGGCGAAAGAAACGGAGCGGAAACTTAAAATGTGACTGCAGAGAGAACTGTAAAAAGGAAATGATGACTGTGGCAGAGGAAGAGAGGAATGGTCAAAATGCCGGAGAATACAATATTAAGCGTTAAAAACATCGTAAAGACCTATCCTGGTGTAATCGCGATTAACCATTTTTCCATGGATGTAAGAGAGGGCGAGGTTCACGCTCTGATCGGAGAAAATGGAGCAGGAAAATCCACGCTGATCAAGACCCTGTCGGGGGCCATCACCCCGGATGAGGGCACTGTCTGTGTGAACGGAAAAGACTTCACCGCCATGACTCCGAAGCTTGCGAAGGAGCAGGGAATCGAGGTCATCTACCAGGAATTCACACTGGTTCCGGGAATCAGCGCGGCGGAGAACGTATTTCTCGGTGAGAAGACGAAGCCGGGATTATTCGTAGATATTAAGGAGAGGGAAAAAAGGGCAAGGGAGCTGTTTGAGCGGTTAAATGTAGATATCGATGTCTCAAAACCCGTGAAGGATTTGTCTCCGGCCCATCAGCAGCTGGTAGAGATTGCCAAGGCAGTCAGCAAAGCAGGTAAAGATCCTGATAATGGATGAGCCGACAGCGCCCCCTCACAGTCAGTGAAGTGGAGACCCTGTTCCGCATTATTAAGGATTTAAAAAGCCGGGGAGTCACCATTATTTACATATCCCACAGGCTGGAGGAGCTGTTTGAGATTGCCGACCGCGTCACGGTCATGAGGGACGGTTGTTTTGTGGATACAAAAGAGATTGCGGAGATCGACAGGAAGCAGCTGATATCCATGATGGCCGGCCGGGAACTGAATGAGAGTTATCCCGAGAAGAAGTGTGAAATCGGGGAGGAAGTGTTGCGTGTGGAACATTTGACGGAAATGGGGACTCAGATATTTCCTTCAGTCTTCATAAGGGAGAAATTCTGGGCTTTGCGGGTCTGGTGGGCGCCGGGCGAACGGAGCTGATGAGAGTCATCTACGGAGCAAACGCAAAAGAGGCCGGCCGGATCTTCGTCAATGGAAAAGAAGAGAAAATAAGGTCCTGTCAGGACGCCATACGGTGCGGAATCGGTTATATTCCGGAGGACAGGAAGAATCACGGTGTATTCCTGAGAATGTCCATCAAATGGAATACGGTAGCCAACAATTTAAAAGGGTATTCCAATGGCCTGTTTGTCGATCAAAAAGGGAAGCCAGGGCCGCGGAGGAATATCAGGAGAAATTTAAAATCAAGACTCGAATCTGGATCAGCTGGTTGGCAACTTATCGGGCGGCAATCAGCAGAAGGTAGTTATCGCGAAAACGCTGGCGGCAAACAGCCGGATTATCATTTTCGACGAGCCGACGAGGGGAATCGATGTGGGAGCCAAGCATGAGATCTATAAGCTGATGAATGAACTGGCGGAAGCAGGGCACTCCATTATCATGGTGTCTTCAGATATGCCGGAACTGCTCGGTATGTCCGACCGGATTGTGGTGATCTATGAGGGCCGCAAGACCGGTGAGGTTTCAAAAGAGGAATTTGACCAGAATTATATATTGGATTTAGCTTCCGGAGGAGAAGAAAATGGAAAAACTAAGACAAGCTGGATAGATTTATATAAGAAATACGGCATCTATATCTTTTTGGTGGTGGTATGCGCCTTCTTTTCTGTGGCAGCCCCCAATTTCCTGTCGGCATCCAATCTGATTAATATTCTGCGGCAGGTATCCATGTTCGGAATTGTGGTAATCGGTGTTACCATGGTTATGATTGGTGGTGGAATGGATCTGTCCGTCGGAGGTCAGATGGCGGTTGTAGGGATGGTTGTCGGTTTTCTGCTGGTTAAGCTGAACCTGCCGATTCCGGTTACAGCTCTTGTTGGTATTCTGACGGGCATTGCGTTTGGCACGGTAAACGGGATTGTAGCAATTAAGCTGAAAATCATGCCGATTATTGTTACGCTCTCCACAATGCTGATTCTGCAGGGCGTTGCCTACCTGATTACGGGCGGTTATCCGATTACCGGGATGCCGAAGCCGTTTCTGATGCTGGGCCAGGGATATATCGGGCCGATTCCGATCCCGGTTATTATATTTGTATTGTTTATCCTGTTTGGCTGGATCGTGATGAATAAGACTTATCTGGGCCGTATGATCTACGCGCTGGGCGGGAATAAAGAGGCGGCCAGACTGGCGGGAATTAACGTGGATAAGCTGACGGTTATGGTGTATGCATTTGCAGGATTTGCGGCAAGTATTGCGGCACTTATTATGGTAGCCAGAACCAATGCTTCACAGCCCGGAGCCGGAAGCTCTTATCCATTTGACTGTATGACCGCAGCCTGCCTGGGTGGAATCAGTATTGCAGGCGGCGAAGGCAAGATATCAGGAGCGGTGATAGGTGTTATTATTATCGGAGTTCTGGATAACGGGCTGGTGTTAATGGGCGTTAATTCCAACTTCCAGAGTGTAGTGAAAGGCATAATACTGCTGCTGGCCGTGGCAATTGACTGTTATGAGGCGAAGAATAAGAAGAAAGCGTGAGAACAGGATGTGAGAAAAGAGCATTAGAAAAGAGTGTGAAAAGCTGGTGTGAAAGGAGGGCGTGAGAGAAAAACGGGGGGAGAAGGGAATAAGAAAAAGAAGCAGGAGAGAGAAATAAGAGAAAGATATAAGAGAAAGGCGGTGGTTTTATATGTTAAGCAGAAAGCTTCCGTTTTATGAGATAGAGAACGGAATTTATGAGATCGACGAGTTTGACTGTGTGAGTGTATTTGTTATTGTGGGGGAAAAGAGGGCTCTCGTTGTGGATACAGGGACTGGAATTGGGGACCTGAAGTGGATAATTGAAGAGAAAATCACGGATAAACCGTATGATGTGGTACTGACTCATAATCATGGGGATCATACAGGCGGAGCCGGATTCTTTGATGAGTGTGGATCCATGCAGCCGATATGGACTGGAGCGGCCAGGCGGCGCCGAGTGTGGAGTTTCGAAAGGATTATGCGGGAACGATCAGGCGGAGAGAGAATAAGAATTACGATTATGATGTGGAGACGGATATCCGGCCGTGGGAGAAGATACCAAAGCTAAATGAAATGACTGATGGCCAGGTGTTTGATCTCGGCGGACGCAGGGTGACTGCCTGGCACTGCCCGGGTCATACGGCCGGGGGGAGATGGTCTTTATCGATGACCTGACGAAGACGCTGCTGCTGGGCGACGCATGCAACTGCAATCTTCTTATGGGCCGAGGTTTTGGAAAAGATCCGCGGATGAGATCCGAACAGCGAAGGAAGGAAGAACTTGAGCGTCTGATCTCTATGAAGGGGCAGTATGATCATTTCTATAATGCCCACCATGATTTCAGGGGCTTTGGACAGACTCTGTACGCGGATGCACTGGAGGATGCTGTGAAGTGTTTTGAGGGGATACTGGATGGAACCGCGAAGTTTGTGGAGGTGCCGGACAGTCTGTTTTGGATAATCCGCCTAAGATAGCGGCGGAGTATGGGAAGGTACAGATTTTATATGGAGGGGAGGATTGATGAGGTTTAGGTTCGAACAAATCTGTTAATTTGTTTGTGTTTGATTGAAGGAAGGCATTCAAGGCATTCTGATTCTTTCGGTGTATGAAAGATCGGGGTGTCTTTTTTTTCTGTCTGAAAGGATTTGGTAACATGGAGGCAGCGGTATGAAGCAGACAATAAAGGATCGAGAACTGTGAAATTGACCGTTGGAGGCAAGTGTGATACGATTGGATTAATTAAAATTTATTTTTGGCAGAGGAGTTAGGGAGAAGCGTTTTTTGATATAGGATTGATGCAGAATGGAAGGAATCACGTAAGGCTGACTGGTAAGTACTAAGGGGAAGAATACAAAGCAGAAACGGGAGGGGAAACGGGGAGGATTTATGTAACTGGAGACTGTCATGGCGATTACCGCCGTTTTTCGTGCGGATATATTTTCCTGAGCAGAAGGAAATATATCCGCACGAAAAAGATGATTTTGTGATTATCTGGTGATTTTGGATTCTGGGATGAATCGGGCGAACAGAAATACTGGAGAAAGTGGCTGTCTCACAAACCATTTACAACCCTGTGGGTGGATGGGAACCACGAAAAATTATGATCTTTTGAAGACTTATCCGGTGGAACAGTGGAAGGGGGAAACGTGCAGTTTATTGCGCCTGATATCATTCATCTGATGCGGGGGCAAATATTTGAAATTGAAGGGTCTGCTTACATTCGGAGGCGCTAGGAGCCATGACATCTCCGGCGGCATTTTAGAACTCGATGATCTGGAGTTTAAACGGAAGAAAAAAGGAACTGGATCACGGCTGGGAACCGTACCGCATCAACCACCTGTCCTGATGGAAGGAGGAGATGCCGGATAAAAATGAATTCGAGGAAGGACTTGAAGTCTGGATCGGTGCGGCTGGAACGTAGATATTATTGTAAGTCATTGCTGTGCCTCCTCGATTCAACAGGAGGTCTGCGGCGACAGATGTGAGAAGGATGAACTGACAGAGTATTTTGAGATGATCATGGGGCGGTGTGAGTTTGGAAAATGGCTGTTTGGACATTATCATGAGAATCGGAATGTGGGGAAGAGGTTTGCGGTGTTGTATGAGCAGATTGTTAGGTTGTGTGAGGAGAGATTTCCGGAGATGGGGAGTTTAGAAAAGGGAAGGAATGGACGTGTGTGAAGGGATTTTTATTTGATTCTCCGGAATAGAGGCATTATAATTAAAACATATGAATCAAAAAATCTGAAATAGATTTGGAATATTAGAAAAACGAGCCAGTATTATAACGGAGGTTACAGTCGGAAAGAAAGGAATCAGAAGCTTGTTATGGAGATGGATCATGTAAAAGAGAATGGGGCAGCAGACCTCACTTTAGACTATTATAATAAGAACGCATCAGAATTTTGCTCTGGAACTAAAAATATAGCCTTTTCAGAACATCAGAATATTTTCCTGAGCTGCCTTGCGCCTCAGGGGAGTATTTTAGATTTTGGCTGTGGATCAGGGCGGGACAGTAAGGCATTTTTGGATCGTGGGTATGATGTGGAGTCAATGGATGGATCGGAAGCGTTGTGCAGACTGGCCTCCAAAACGATTGGTAAAGAGGTGAAGTTCCGTAAATTTCAGGAATTGGAAGGGAAGGACTTATACGATGGAGTTTGGGCATGCGCTTCCATACTGCATCTGAGCATGGCAGATCTGGAAGATGTAATGAAGCGAATTTATCAGGCTCTAAAACCAAAAAGCATTTTGTATGCCTCATTTAAGTATGGGGAGTATGAAGGGATTCGTAATGGGCGGTATTTTTAATGATATGACAGAGAAAAGATGGAATTACTGCTCCAAAGGCTGGGACTTTTTAAAATAGAGAAAATGTGGCGGACATCAGATGTACGACCGGGAAGAAGTGAAGAAAATGGTTGAACTTACTTTTAAAAACGAAAAACAGGATTAACGCAGACACTTGAGTTTCAGGGAAATGCGATAACTGGTGACGGGAATTATTTATATTCCGTTTGAAGCCATGTTTCCAAAAGGCACAGAAAATTGATATTATAGTATCTTTCCTGATGGAATCGGGAGTAAAATTGTTGGTAAATGACATAAAAGCCGCTGTGGAACGCGGAGCTAGGGTACGGATACTGACAGGCAATTACTTAAATATCACCCAGCCAGCTGCTTTATATATGCTGAGAAGAGAACTGGGAGATGCGGTATCGGTACGGTTTTATAATGTACCGAACAAATCATTTATCCAAAAGCATACATATTCCATTATGATGATAAGGGTGAAATATATATCGGTTCATCCAATGTTTCATTCAGTGCATTGACAACAGGGATTGAATGGAATTATTGTTTTGACAGCAAAATGCATCCGGAGGATTTTGAACATTTTATAACACATTTGAAGATCTGTATGAGAATTACGCTTATGAAATAACAGATGAAACATTAAAGGAGTATTCTAGGAAGTGGAAGAAGCCAAACGTACAAAAGGATCTGGAGGCATATGATACAGAAGGCGGCAGAGAAGAACCGGAGACCGTTCAGCCCAGAGGCCCAGATTGAAGCATTGTATCATTTGGAGAAGAGCCGCAAAAGAGGGCTGGGATAAGGGGATCACGGTAATACCAACAGGTGTGGGTAAGACCATTCTTGCAAAGCGTTTGATTCAAAAAATTATAAAAAAGAGTGTTGTTTGTGGCACACAGAGAAGAGATCCTGATTCAGGCGGAAGAGGCGTTTCGGAAAGTAAGAGGCGACGGCAAGTACGGTTTTTTCTATGGGGATAAAGAAAGACGACGACTGCGAGGTTTTATTTGCAACGGTGCAGACTTTGGGAAAATCAGAGTATTTATGTGATAAATGGTTTCAAGAGACTACTTTGATTATATTGTTGTGGATGAATTTCACCATGCTGCAAAGAGATACCTATAAGCGGATTATCAGATATTTCACACCGACTTTCTTTTGGGACTTACGGCAACACCGGATCGTCTGGATGATAAAAATATTTATGAGATCTGCGATTATAACGTGGTTTACGATGTTCGTTTAAAGGAGGCTGTGAATAAAGGATATTTGGTGCCGTTCCGTTATTACGGATTTATGACGGTACGGTAAATTATGATGGCATTTCGTACGCACACGGTAAGTATGACGAAGAAGAATTGGAAAAAGAACTGATGATTCCTCAAAGGGGGATCTGGTTTACCATAACTACTCAAAGTATAATTGTAAGCGTGCCCTTGCATTCTGTTCTACGAAAAACACGCGGAATATATGGCGGAGTTTTTTCAAAATAGAGGGGTAAGGGCGGCCGCTGTGTACAGTGGAACTGACGGAGAGTATAATCTGGACAGAAAAGGAGGCGTTGGAAGAACTCAAGGATGGCAGGCTGCAGATTATTTTTCTCGGTCGATATGTTTAATGAAGGACTTGATGTAAAAAAACATTGATATGGTGCTGTTTTACGGCCGACACAGTCGCCTGCCGTATTTTTGCAGCAGTTGGGACGCGGTCTTAGAACTGCGGAAGGTAAAAGTTATTTAACGGTCCTGGACTTTATTGGTAATTATAGGAAAGCAAACCTTCTGCCGTTTTTGCTGAGCGGACAGAAGTATCAGAAAGAGATGGCAAGAAGCAATTCAATGTCAGATTATGAGATGCCGGATGACTGCATGATCGATCTCGATTTTCAGATTGTTGACCTGTTTAAGAGACAGGCCGAACAGGAAATGTCAACAAAAGACAAGGTGAACGAACAGTTTGAAAAGGTTCGTCAGCTTGTATCCTGTGAATTCCAGCGTTCGGTGCCGAACAGAGTCGATTTATTTTACCTATATGGACACCGATGTTCAGGATGCACTGAAACGAAATATGAGATATTCTCCAGTTCCGAATTACCTGAAGTTCCTTGCTGAGAAAAACTTGCTTAATGAGGATGAAAAGAAGCTTCTGAATGGAAAAGGAGCGGAATTTATCAATATGGTAGAGACAACGAGGATGCAGAAATCGTATAAGATGCCGTTGCTTCTGGCGTTTTGCCGGGATGGAAAGTTTAAGACGGTTGTGAATGAAAATGATATTTATTACAGCTTTCAGACGTATTATGAACGGGGCGGGTATAAGGTGGACATGATCAAAGATCAGTCATCAGCCGGGTTTATGACGTGGGGGAAGAAGGAGTGGGTGAAACTGGCGGTCATGAATCCTGTGAAGTTTATGTTAAATAGTCATCAGACTGCTTTAAGAAGGTGGATAATGGGGTGATTGGACTTGTGGAAGGAATGGAAGAGGTTGTGGAGAATGAGGCGTTTGTGAGACATGTGGTGGATGCTGTGGAGTGGCGGTCAGTAAGGTATTTTGCGGAAAAATATTGAAATAATGCATGATTATTTGAGATATATAATGGAGTTCTGCTAAAAGTTTTGAAATAAAAAGTTGAAAATTCAATTTTACAGAATATTTTTGCGACTAGAGTAGTGTGTACAGATTTATGAGGGAATATGGCAGACAGAGGTAATTGATAGTTACAAGTCTTTCCTTTAGGGTATAGTCATTATAACCGTAAAGAACATTTGGATTTTTTCGTCTGTTGTCTGCAAAGTAAACTTATTTTTAGTACTCTTAATGGAACCACCAATTGTCTCTCCTTATGTGGCAAAAAAGATATACAGTAAAATAATAACAGAGTGCCGTAAACTTAACTGCAAAATACCATTGTGGATAGAATTAACAACAAATATTATGATTTTTAGCATACACAAGAATATACTAAGAAACTAAAAGTACTTGGCTGAGAAGCTTTTGCAGTTACTACATTGTGGTAATAAGTTTAAAAAAATATATAAAGCTTGATTGATGAAATATATGACTTTTTGGGATTTTGTTTTTCTAGATTCCTCAATACAGTTTATTATGTTCATGATTTGTCCAGAAAAATTATATTAAATATTGAAAAAACAATATGGTGATATAATTATAAATAAATAAATTTATTTATAATTATAAGGGGGAGACATGGGATTTGGGTCTTATTTTAGAGATCTGAGAATGGAAAAACAGGTTACTCAGAAACAGATAGCTGATGTTATTAATAAAAAAGCCTATGCTAGTGAGTAATGTTGAAAATGGTAAAAACGGTCCGTTTTCGGACAGTGATTTGAAAAAAATAGTCACTTTTTTAGAATTATCTAAAGAGGAGGAACGGCAGTTATATAAAAGAAGTTGCAAAGGCGAGAGGGAAACTTCCGCAGGAAATGCAAACATATATTATAAAAAATGATGAAGCGTATTACCTGCTCGAAATGCTTGCAAGAAATAAGCTTGGAAGAGAGTCTTTGTCTCAAATAATACAAATGGTGGAGGAGCAGATATTATGTTAAAAAACAATTGATTTGTTTGCGGGGGCCGGGGGTCTTAGCTGGGTTTGAGTCGACAGGTCAGTTCTTGATTGTGGTCTGCGGCAGAAAATAATAAAAATGCTAGAAAAACATATATTGAAAATCATAAAGGACGTAATGATATCAGAATGATTCCTGATGTTAGGGGCTATGATTTTTCAGCTCTTGCATCTGAATTTGACGGAATAGACGTGGTCATAGGAGACCGCCGTGCCAAGGATTTTCAAATGCAAAACCGGCAGAAGAATCATATTATAAGTATGAATAACTCTCTGGTGAAAGAGTTCTTCCGTGCTATAAGGAAATTCGTCCCAAAGCCTTTGTTATGGAAAATGTAAGTATGCTATCATCGGAGACACATAGATTCTATGATTCAACAATAGATCATGGTATTGTGACAGCACTTGGAGTCCAGATGAGAGAAGATGAGTTGGTGTTGTACTGATTCTGATTATAATGGGTATAACCTCATGAATATCATTGAAGCAGATGAGGTTGTGATTACAAGATTTCGGATGAGTTGTTTCAATTGCTAAATGTACTATATAAAAATAGGAATAGTGAAGAACGGCTTTCTAAGTATATAGACAACAAATCAAAGTTAATTATTGATAGAATTGCTTCTCAGACAGAAGAAGGTGAAAATAATCTTGCTTTTTAGGCCGGATAGCTCATCTGATTAATACGGAACAGATTAGAAATGTTTTCAGAGTTGGTCAATTTATTAAGTTTCAAAAAACATTTCTGTCTTAAGGAGGAGTTGATTCTAACGAAATAATATATGAAATAGAAAAGTGACCTGCAAACAGGGAAGATAATTGCTCGCGTAAAATCCTATTCGGTAATTGAATATGTAAATAAAATATTAGGGGATGATTATAAAAAAATAATGAGGTGGTTAACTTCTTTATGGTTTGGAGTTCCTCAGGAGCGAAGAAGATTATAATGATCGGAGTTCGTTCAGATATTATGCAACAGGAAGAAATAGAGATGCCAAAGGATAGTGGTAAAGATTGTTACGGTGGGGCAAGCAATTGAAGATTTAAAAGATTATGATACTAATGAAGATGATAATGAGCCAGAAAAGATCCTATATACTCCCAGTATGGAAAAACTATCGGATTATGCCATAATTATGAGAGAAGGCTCTGTGGGTATCAGTAATCATATTGTTCCAAAGAGTAGAGATAAAGCAAAAGCAAGGTTTGCGGCACTTAAAGAGGGTGAAAATTTTCATAATCTAGATAATGGATTAAAAGATAATTATGCTGTACCGGAAAGAACACAGAATAGTATTTATTTACGATTGATAGTAATAGGCCAAGTGGAACAGTGATAAACGTTCGAAAGTCGATGGGATTCATCCAACTATAGATCGTGCAATAAGTGTTAGAGAGGCGCAAGATTACAATCTTTTCCTGATCGTTTTGTTTTAAAGGGACAAAGGATGCACAATATCAACAAGTAGGGAATGCAGTTCCACCGTTAATGGCAAAGGGAATTGCCGAAGTAGTTCTAAAATATTTATAAAATTAGCGCAGGAAACAATACCTGCGCTAATTTTTTTGAAAAATAATTTCAATTAAAATAAATACATATAATATTATTCTGCAGAATTACATAAATGAAATACAAAAAAATGAACTTATATGAAAAATACTATTATTATTTTAAAAATACTATAAAACACTTGGACAATATAAAATATGGCTTATATTGAGACAGGTACTAAAATGAGTATATTGTATGGAGGTATAGCATGAAGAGCGAAGAAACCAAGAGAGATAATTTGTAAGAATTGCAGAAGCAAGAACAAATAAGATTATTAATATGATTCAATTACTGGGGAATTGTTCGAATCAGAGCTTGTATGAGTATTCGCAGAAAAGATGTAAATAAGATATTTAATACGATTCAAGCAGAATTGGGAAGCAAAGAAAGAGATATAGGAAACAGGGGATAGCCAAAAAGGAAGTATATTTACACTTGATTAATAGTATGGAGGGAATACATTATGTTTCAGTGGAGGGAAAATTTTCAATGGATTTTTTCTGATCTGGGATCGTCAGATAAGGTTGGTGTAAATGAGTCGGGTATAGGAATATTTAAAAAGACAGCCATATAAAGGGCTTGGTCAAAAGAGATTTTACAAAATGTTACAGATGCGTGAAGAATCCGGAACTTCCGGATGAAGTACCAGTGAGAGCAAAATTTGAATTGATATATGTCGATTTGATGATATTCCTGGTCATGAAAGGATTGAGAGAAGTCATTCATAAGTGCTCAGAGTATTATTCGGTTGGCGATGATGGTGAAAAAAACTGAGAACCATTCGAGATGCTGACAGATAATTATTTATCTGGTTCTATAAAAGTTCCGGTTTTAAAAATTAGTGACTATAATACAACAGGGCTGAGAGGCGTAAAAAGAAGAAACTGGAAGTAACTGGACAGGACTTGTACGAGAACGTAGTGCTACAATAAGTCAAATACTTCTAGTGGTGCTTTTGGGGGTAGGTAAATTTGCTCCATATAATTTACATCTATAAGAACAGTGTTGTATTCAACGAAAACAATTAATGATGAATATGCCTTTCAGGGAAAAGCTATTCTACTACTTTTAAAGAAGATGGGAAAAACAAGCAGAATATAGGATTATTTGCAAATAAAGACAGTGAAGATTTTGATGCTGTGTTTGATGTCAATGATATTGCGCCTGTATTTAGAAGAACAGAGCCTGGTACCGATATTTTTGTGCTTGGATTTGTAAAAGAAGACGAGGATACCTGGGTAGAGCAGTCAGCAATTAGTGTTATTGAATATTTCTTCTACTCTATTTATCGTGGAAAACTTGAAGTGGAAATCCGATGGAGAGAAGCGTGTAGAGATTACTCAGAATAACCTTGGGGAAATGATCACATTTTACGAGAAATACTGTAAAGAACATATGGCAGATGATACTGCTTTTAAATTTACAGCACCATCTTATTGAGGCTATTGCAAGATAGCAGACATAAAATTATCAAGGCTCCATTTGAATACAATGGCAAGAGTATGGGAAATTATGAACTTTACCTTCTGACTGATGCTGCTGAAAAGAAAGTATTGGAAATGCGCCAAGCAGGAATGAAAATTAGAGAAGATTGTGCATTTAGAATTATAAACTTTACTGCGATATTTATTGCTACTGGTGAGGGGGCATCACAGGATCCTAAGGATAATATTAGCAGCTTTCTCAGAAAGTGTGAAAATCAGGCACATGATGACTGGGGCAGCAGACGAATATAAAGGAAGAGAAGACGAAAGCAAAGGGAATTATCAATAAGGTACATCAAATAATTCTTGATGCAGTTAAGGCAGAGATGCCTGATTTTGAGATGAGTCAGTTGATGCTTTTGATTAAGCGAGTTTCTGCCAAATGAAGAAGCAGATGATGACCAAAAAGAAAAAAAGTTTTTTCCGACTCTCAGGCCGCTTTTGCATTTGAGATACAGAGCGTAAAAACTGGAAAAGAAGAAGGCAAGCTGACATAAGTATGAAAAAAAAAATGGCGGTTCGAAGCATAAGAAGGAGGTAGAGGAAGTCAAGAGAAAATACCATAAGAATGCAAATAATAAAAAGGGAACTGGAACCGGTAAGGCATCTGAAATATTGATATCTAGTATAAAAACTCCATTTAATAAGACTTTCTGGCGAGTATCAAATTTCATTTGTGCTAGATGAAAAAATGCTTAAAATTTAGCTATAGGAATCAAAATTGGAAGTGATGATGATAATTTATCAAAAAGCTAATATTTCTGAGGCAATAATGGATGGAAAAAAACTTGCTATAAAAAAAATGGTTTGATAGAGTTGGAGGGAGGCCATAATGAAGGCGAAAAAATATTATAAGAGTAAGGCTAGAAGAAAAGACGAGAAAAACGTTGGAGGTGCGAGCATATGCTAAATGTTAATATTAACTATCCGTATCCTGTAATTCGTGAGTATACAGATGATTATCAAGGAACGAATTTTATTGGCGAACTCAAAGTAATACTTGAGCCAGATGGATATGCTGTGCATACAAACTTTGAAATAAATAACAAAGAGATTCAACTTTTGCTTAGCAAAAAATATTCTTACATATGCATTAGAAGTACAATGTGTATCTACTTGGTTTAGAAAACTGTATCTGATCCAGGAAAGCAAAGTAATCAGACTAGATCCACAGATGATTCACGAAAGAGTTGAGCTGATGCCATGTATATCGTAGCGACGGCGATTGAAGGATTTGCAAATGAAGACTTTGCAGAAGAATATCAGGGGCATGAAGTTTGATTTAAATGCTGGAGATATCATAGGTATTGGACAGAAAAGAGTATTTGATGCATTGTATCAAAATGATATTATTAAGAATGGATCTTCCATCGTTGATGTCGGAGGAAGTGATAAGTTAAAAGAAATTCAATGCGATTTTTCCCAAAGTACTATTAAAATTACCTTGCCGATTGATCAATATGAGGACTATAGAAGCTGTGGATACAATAGATCTAAATACAAGATGTTAAATGCAATACTGATAGTGCCGGCACTGGTAGAAGCAATTGGAATCATTGCAGCAGATGAGAAAGATCCGGAGCATCAAAGTGGTCATCAAAATCGTGCATGGTATAAGACGATTGTAGTTAATTTAAAGCGCTTTGCCGAAAATGATGAAAAGAAAATACTTGCAGCTACTCGAAACTCCTTTTGCATCAGCAGAATTGTTATTAGGTAATAACTCAGCTAGATGCACTTAAATTCCTTTGTCAGGTAGAATAGGAGACTTTATGAAATTATATTTTTTTAAACAGAAATTTCTGGATATCCTTGAACAAAATATATCCGATAACCTTGATAAGTACCAGGAATCAGAGACGTGGGTAGATCAATATTTTATTGATATGGACAAGCCCAATTATTTTTTTTTGATACAGGAATAGAGATCAATGATTATCAACTTATTTTAGGAGGTCCAGAAACTGATTTCCCCAATGCGAAGATTTTGTACGAAGCTTTGCAGGGACATATAAATTTAGTGCAAGCAAGTGATCTTAGATTATGGGCGTATATGGCACACAAACAGCATTGGGATTATATGCATACGAGATGGGGAATTGACATTCCAGACGATGAAGATGAAGCGGAAGGATGATACAAAAAAACTCCGGCAGATAAAGCAATAGATCGTATTGGAACGCGATATTTCTTCAAGGCATCTAAGGGAAAAGCTTTTGTCCGCCAGGGGATAGCGAGATTATATTGGAGTGTTTACTTGACATATGATGAGAATAACGAAAATGGTAATCCATATGAGTATACAGAATACTTTTTCAGCAAGCAGGATATATTCACATCAATTACAGAGCGATCTTACGCTAGAAATAAGGTTCTTGTGTTGGCAGCACTCAAAGAGTTAAAGAAAATTCAGATCTATCGAGAGGAGAAGTACGAGCTTTTTGGCTAAATTAAATCAAGCTGGTGCTATTACGATTTTAGATTTTCTTGATAAAACTCAAGCGGGAAAAATTGTGTGAAAGTGTTATGAGCGAAATTAAGAGTATAGCTGTATTAGAAGAAGGGAGCCGTTTTAGAGCGATTAATGATATTTCTGGTAAGCCATTTGGGCCGGAGATGATAATTAAAAATGGACAGGTTATAGCTGCTGGTAAAAAATTTTAACGAAGCCTAAAAACTGATTGGAAAAAGAAGGTACAAAGTTTAACATTTCTGGAAAGGAGTACGTTATTAAGGATATAAAAGTGAGCGAAAGAAGGTGAAAAAATATGGAAAACGAAAGGATGGGGAATAAAATGGAGTCGTGAAGAAACTATTTTAGCATTTGATTTGTATTGTCGCACGCCTTTTAGAAAGATTAGCCAGGAAATCCGGAAATTATAGAACTTGCACAGCTGTTAGGACGAACTCCGGGGGCTGTGGGATTGAAGATGCATAATCTTGCTCACTATGATCCCGAATTGCAGAAGAGAAATATAACTGCAATGGCACATGGAAGCAAGCTTGATGGTGAGATATTCTCAGAGTTTTCAATGGATTGGACAAATTTATCATATCAGGCTCAGCTTATCCGTGCAAAGATACAGAATAAGGATATATCAGAAGTAATAGATCTTGGTGATCTTGATGAGATTCCAACTGGAAAATATCGAGATTATGTGATGAAACCAGGGTGGGGCAGTATTTCTTTAGAATGACAGTATTAAATTCGTACGAAAATAGATGCTGCATCACTGGTTTAAAAAGGCCAGAGCTCCTGGTGGCAAGTCATATTAAGCCTTGGAGAGTCAGCGATGAGCGGACTGAACGTACAAATCCGACGAATGGATTATGTTTTGAATTCTTTACATGATAAAGCGTTCGATAGAGGGCTTATAACGTTAGATAAAAACTACAAAATTATTGTATCCAAAAAACTGAAAGATACAGAAATGGATTTAGAAACAAAAACTGGATTATGGGATATGCTGATCACCAAATTATTCTACCAGATAAATTTTTGCCCGGAAAAATTTATAGAATACCATAACGATGTGATTTTTTTCAGAGGTGAAAATGTGGATAATTTAACATTAGAACAACGCCGAAAAAAATATGCAAAGATATACGCTCGAATAATACAAAAATCGAAGAGATTCTTAGAAAAGCTTTGTGGAATAAAGGGTATCGTTACAGAAAAAATTTCAAGGATTTACCTGGAAAACGGACATTGTAATCACAAAATATAAAATTGCTATATTTTGTGATGGAGAGTTTTTTTCATGGTAAAGACTGGGAGGTTTTTAAAACAGCGTCTTGAGAACAGCAATAATAGTGAATACTGGATCAACAAAATCTCCAAAAATATGCATCATGATGATCAGGTAAACAAGGAGCTAATGTTTATGGGCTGGACTGTGATTCGGTTCTGGGGTAATGACATTAAGAAAAATACAGATGAGTGCATCAAGGTTATTGATGAGGTTGTCTTTAACATCAAGCTTGGTGATAACATTAAAGATAATTAGGAAAGAAGGGATCTTGTTGCAGGTAATAATAAATATACTATAAGGCATTGAAAATGGGCTCTGAAAAAGTGAATTAAACCTATTTGAGGCGCATTTTTCAGGTTGCTTAATCCACAATATGCACTTTGTGATGTGGGTATCAATTAGCTTAAAATGCTGTGTTTTACAGATATTCTATAAGAGCAGACTGGATGAGTAACTATAAGTGGGGGATTCGCGTCATCTATTTTTCTAGGTAAGAAAAGTCATAACTATACGACCTATATTCCAGGCTGCATCCACAGCGGATCCGCAGATATGCAAAAGATGTGGAACGGCAGCTTGAGAAACTGAAAGGATAATCTTATGAATTACAGGCAACTAACCGGAACGTACCTTCTGGTATCGAATCTTTGTCTTGGAACTGTACAATTTGGTTCGGCAGTAGAGGAAAAGATTGTTTTGAGCAGTTAAATGAATTCACAGACTCAGGCGGCAATTTTTCTGGACACTGCCCATGTATACGGCGACTGGCTGCCGGGAGAATCGCGGGCAAGAAGCGAGAGGGTGATTGGAAAATGGCTGAAGCAGAGCGGTAAGCGGAATCATTATGTGATAGCCACCAAAGGGGCCCACCCAAGGCTGGATTCCATGGAAGTGTCGAGGGTAAACCGGGAGGCAATTATGACTGACATGGAGGAAAGTCTTAAATGCCTTGAAACAGATGCCATTGATCTGTATTTTCTGCATCGGGATGATGAAAATGTCCCTGTCTGTGAGATTCTTGATATTTTGGAAACAGCGAGGAAAAAGGTTATATCCGGTATTACGGCTGTTCCAACTGGAAGCTGGAGCGTCTGAAAGAAGCACAGAGAGCGGCAGAGGAGTATGGTTTTTCTGGTTTTGTCTGTAATCAGCTGATGTGGAGTCTTGCCGATATTAATACAGCCGGGCTGGGAGATCCGACTCTGGTTTGTATGGATCAGAAGAGTTTTTCTTATCACAAAGAGAAACAGCTTAGTGCAATGGCCTATATGTCGGTGGCTAAAGGATACTTCAGTAAATTGCTGAAAGGCAGTGCAATTCCGGAAAATGTGGCCGCTATCTATGAGAACGAGGAAAATTACAGGATTGCCGAGGAATTGAAAGCTTTGATAGCGTATGGGGTTACTCCCGCTCAGGCGTGTATTTCTTACTTTAATGGACAGCCGTTTCCAGCGATTCCGCTGGCCTCTTCCGAAATATAGAACAGATGAGGGAGACGGTGGCGGATGTGATGTGACACTGGGCAGGGATATCAGCAGGAGAATGAATGATATGAAAAGATTTGTAAGTGATTGATGAAAATGGAAAACAAAGCGGTGACAGTAAGAAAATCTGATCAATTACTGCCTCCGCTTTTTGATTTCCCTCAACCCTACACCAAATACAACTCAATCCCCACCCCCGGATATATTCCTGCCATTCCTCCGCCAGATAATGATCGGTCACAATAATATCAATACATTCCAGCGAGGCAAAATACGCTGGCCGGATCTGGTCAAACTTGCTGGAATCGGCCAGCAGGATCTTGGTGACAGAAGATTTTATAACTGCCTGCATCGTAGATATCTCGTAGTTATGCATACATGTAATCCCAAGCTCCCGGTGAATACCCGCGGCGGACAGAAAAAACCTTGTTGGCACGAATCTGATTAATCAGATCAATTGCCTGCTGGGATTCAAACATCTGGGCGTTGGGATGGTAGAAGCCGCCGGGAAAGATCAGGCTGATGTCTTCTTTGGTGATCAGTTCATTCAGTATATTCATACTATAGCACAATGCCGTCACAGGCATGCTGTCCGGAATGTAATGGGCCAGATGTTCGGTGGTGGAGCCGCTGTCAATGATGACGGTGTCATTGGGTTCACCAGAGTTGCGGCAAATTTACCAATCAGCTCTTTCTGCAGGTTGCGTTTTTCTTTTTCTGATTCCAGAGTAGGAAGGAGATGCCTCTGACAGACTGCTCTGGGGATTAAACATGATTTTTCCGTTTTCAAAATTAATGGTATGATCTGCTGTCAGTTCTTTGATATCCCGGCGAACAGTCATTTCGGATACATTTAGATGAGTGGCCATCTCCTTTACGGTGATGCTGTTTTTATCTTTAAAAAGTGTATGAAATTATTTAAACGGGTCTCTTTTTTATTCATGATTGATCATTATGACTTTATTGACTTTAACTCTATTGAATTTAACTTTATCGACTCGAACTCTATCAATGCTAACTCTATTAATGCTAACTCTATCGACGCTAACTCTATCGGATCGAACTCTATCAATGCTAACTTTATCGACTCTAACTCTACCAATGCTAACTCTATTGACTCTAACTCTCAATTCTAACTCTATTTTTAACTCTATTAATCCCAACTTTATCAATTCTGACATTACCGAATCTAACTTCACCAATTCTAACATTTCTTAACTCGATATTAACATTTTTTACCTTCGAAAAGTAAACGGATTCCAAAAAACCTCAATTATCCTATCAAAAACGTCAAAATTAACAATTTAACAGTAACAAAATGTGAAAGTATTCACAAACATTTTTTTCGAATATTGACTTTAAATATAAAAAAGTTATCATAAAACTAACCAAAAGGCAGAAAATGTTAAAAAAATAACATTATTAGGGAGGACGACGTGGAGGAGCTTTTAAAATTACAAAATATAACCAAAAAGTTCGGAAATGTAGTCGCAAATGATCATATCAACTTAAGCGTGGGCAGGGTGAGATCCGGCTCTGCTGGGGAGAACGGGAGCCGGCAAATCGACTCTGATGAATATCATTTACGGCCTGTATCAGCCCACATCAGGGGAGATCTTTTTTCGGCGGCAGGCAGGTGGCAATTCATTCTCCGAAAGAAGCGATTCATCTCGGCATCGGCATGGTTCACCAGCATTTTATGCTGATACCGGAACTGAGCGTGGTGGAGAATCTGGTTCTGGGGAGACGGTCGCGGAGGGAACCATTTCTGGATCTGGAAGAAGCGTCGGAGGAAATCCGGAAATTGTCCGAAATGTATGGACTGGATCGTGGATCCAAAGGCAAAGGTGTGTGACCTTCCGGTTGGAAGCCAGCAGAGAGTGGAGATTATCAAGGCGCTGTACCGTGGTGCAAATGTCCTGATTCTGGATGAACCGACTGCGGTGCTTGCCCCGCAGGAAGCAGAGCATCTAGGGACTGTCATCAGGACACTGGCGGAGCAGGGAAAGACGGTTATCTTTATCACACATAAGCTAATGGAGGCCAGGGATCTGGCCCACAATATTACAATTTTAAGGAAACGGAAAGACAATTGTGACCGTACCGGCGAGAGATAAGAGCAATGAGGAGCTGGCACAGCTCATGGTGGGGACATCCGATTGCCACCGACCTCCCGAGAAAGAAATATGCACCCGGCAGGGAAGCGCTTAAGATCAGCGGCCTTTCCATGACGGCAAAGGATGGGAAACGTCTTCTGGACAAGATTAACCTGACTGTACACGAAGGAGAAATCGTTGCAGTTGCCGGAGTGGATGGGAACGGTCAGTCTGAGGTAGTCGAAGCGGTGACCGGACTTCGTAAAATTACGGAGGGGAAGGTGGAGTTCTTTTAACCGGGATATGAGCCGGACTTCCGTCCGGGATCGAATCCGTGAGGGCATGGGCCATATCCCCAGGACCGCCACAAGGAGGAATGGCGCTGGATATGAGCCTTTCCGACAACATGATTCTGGAAACTCATGGAGATAAGAAGTTCAGCAGATGCGGCTGGATCGACTACGACAAGGTTAATCAATACACCGGTGAAATGATTGAAAAATACAATGTGAAGGCCACCGGTTACACCGCGTCGGCGGGGAAGTCTCTCCGGAGGCAACCAGCAGAAGGTGGTGCTGGCCAGAGAAGTGTCGAGAGAGCCGAAGATCCTGATTGCCGCACAGCCTACCAGAGGCCTTGACATTTCGGCAGTCGAATTTGTTCACAGGAAGCTGCTGGAATCGAGGGATTCCGGTGTTGCAATCCTGATGATTTCCACGGAACTGGAGGAATGTCTTTCACTCAGCGACAGGCTGGCAGTCATGCATCAGGGCAGAATCATGGGAGTGATGAATCGTGAGGAATACGATGTGGAGAAAATTGGCCTGATGATTGCCGGTGTACATGATGGAGAACGGAAAAATGAAGATAAAACAGAACGATAAGAGAAAAATTTTGGCGCAGTTACTGAAACCGGTGGCGGCAATTGCGGCGGCACTGCTGGTTGGCGCAGTTTTGATTCTGTACGCAGGGGCAAATCCTGTCACAGCGTATCAATCGCTTCTGGCCGGGGCGTTTGGAAGCTTTTATAACTTTACGGAGGTGCTGGTGAAGGCGTCTCCATTGTGGCTGGCAGGTCTTGGCGTGGCGCTGTCGTTTAAAGCAGGCATTTTTAATGTGGGTGCGGAAGGGCAGATTATGATGGGGGCACTGGCCACCGCGTGGATCGGCGTTGTGCTGGGGAATCTCCCTATGGTCATTCTGCTTCCTGTTACCATGCTTGCCGCAGTGCTGGCAGGAGGCATCTGGGCAAGTATCCCGGGCATGATGAAGGCGAAGCTGGGGGTCGACGAGATTATTACCACAATTATGTTTAATTACATTGCAACCTGGGTGGTCAGCTATTTTGTGACAGGGCCTTTAAAGCGATCCGGCGGGGGTCAATCCGCAGACGGCGGAGCTGGGAGCGGGGGCATAGCCCGATTCTGGTGAAGGCGACCAGGCTTCACGCGGGTCTGATTGTTACCCTGATTCTGATTGTCGTCATGTATTTTGTCATAAAAAAGCACGTTTGGTTATAAGGTGAGGCTGCTGGGGAGCAGCTTAACCGTGGCAAGGGCATCGGGGGGGTCAATGTTCCCCTGACACTGATCACTACGATGATCATCAGCGGCGGTCTGTCCGGTTTGGCCGGCATGATGGAGATACCGGGGCTGCACCACAGACTTTTAAATTCATTTTCTCCAGGCTATGGTTTTACGGCGGTTGTCGTGGCTCTGCTTGGCAATCTGAATCCGCTGGCTGTATTCGTATCGGGGATTTTTCTTTGCAGCAATGACGGTTGGGGCTAATGAGATGCAGAGAAGCGCTGCCATTCCCACCTCGTTAATCAGTGTGATTCAGGGATTGATCGTGTTCTTTGTTCTGATCAGCGAGGTGAACACTTTCCAATACCCCGTATTTTCACATCGAAAAGGGAAAACAGGGAGGTGACGGAATGAATATCTTAAGCATGACATTTATTGTGGGTCTCTTGACTGCCACGGTCCGCATGATGGTCCCGATTCTTTGTCGGCGCTGGGGGAGACGTATTCGGAACGTGCGGGCATCTTAAACATTGGTCTGAAGGCATTATGCTGATCAGCGTTCTTTGCCTTTCTGGGATCTTACTATTTTGACAACGTGCGGCCGTAGGCGTCCTGTTTGGAGCGGCTTCCGGACTGATAGTGGGCCTGGTCGCGGCATTCTTAAGTGTTACTCTGCAGATTAACCAGATGATCAGCGGCATTGCCTTAAATATGGTGGCTGCCGGGCTTACCAGCTTCTTTTACCGGGTTATGTTTGTGTACTTCCGATTCCGCCCCAGGCAAAGAGCCTGCCGGTGCTGGAGATTCCGGTGCTGAGACATACCGTTTTTGGGTGAGATTCTGTTTCAGCACAATATTCTGGTTTATGCAAAGATTTATTCTTGTACCGGTATCTTCCATCATTCTGTATAAAAACCAGCTTCGGATTAAAGATCCGCGCGGTGGGCGAGAATCCAAAGGCGGTGGATACGGTGGGCGTCAGCGTGAACGGTGTGCGGTATTCGGCGGTGTGTATCTGCGGTCTGCTTACCGGGCTGGCCGGGACGTGTCTGACCATCGGACAGCTCAATATGTTTATGGATAATATATCTGCCGGAAGAGGGTTTATCGCTCTCGCAGCCCGTTATTTTTGGGAAATGGAATCCAAAAGGTGTTCTGTTTGCTTCCGTTATTTTGCATTTGCGGATGCTCTTCAGCTGAGGCTCCAGTCTCTTGGCTTCCAGATTCCGTATCAGTTCCTGGTCATGCTTCCCTATGTGTGCTGACCGTGGTGGCACTGGCCGGAGTCGTGGGCAGGAGCAAAGGACCGGCCGCATTGGGAAAAGCATACAGTAAGGAAGGATGACGCAACAAGTCAATCAACAAAACCTATGAAAAAACTTATCAGCAAATCGCTGAAAGTATAAATGTCTTTCTAACTACAAGGAGGAGAAGAAATGAGAAGGAAACTGAGTTTGGTAATGGCAGCGGCACTGACAGCAGCGCTCCTGGGGGGATGCGCAGGCGGAAATGCAAAACAGCCGGCAGGCGATACAACGGCGGCTCCGACGACGGCGGCGCAGGCGGAGGCCGGCAGTACGGAAGCAGAAAAGACAGAGGCAGAAAAAACGGAGGCGGCGAAGACGGATGACAAAAAAGCCGGGGACAGCGCCAAAACCGGGGACGGACAGTTTAAAGCGGCTCTTATTGTAACAGGATCGGTCAATGACGCCGGATGGAACGCGGCTGCTACAATGGCATGAAAGCGATTGAAAGCGAAATGGGGGCGGAAATTAATTTTCAGAAAATGTGTCTCTTCCCGCTGCGGAACCGGCATTGAGAGATTTTTCCAACAAAGGGATACAACTTAATCTTTGCACACAGCATGGAGTACGGCGAGTCTGTGACAAAGATTGCGGGGATTATCCGGATACAAAATACGCAGTCTATACGGGAACTGTGGAAGCGGACAACGTGGCGTCCATCTCTTAAACGAGCACGAGACGGATATCTGGCGGGAATGCTGGCGGCCTCCATGTCAAAGACGGGCAAGATCGGGTCATTATTGGTTCTGACTTACCTCCGATGATCCGTATCGCGGAGGCGTACAAGCTGGGCGCGAAAGAGGTAAATCCGGATATTCAGGTGTTTGACGTATTTGCAGGCAGCTGGGATGATATTGCAAAAGGAAAAGAAGCGGCTCTGGGACAGATTGAAAACGGCGCCGACGTCATATTCCATGTTGCGGATAAGACCGGGCTTGGAGCGATTCAGGCGGCACAGGAAAAGGGCGTGTATGCAATCGGTTCCTCCGTGGATCAGAGTGCAGTGGCACCCGGAACCGTATTGTCCAGTGCCCTGGACCATGCGGATAAGGCCTATTTAGCGGCGGCGAAGAGTGTTTCAGATGGTACCTTTAAAGGCGGAATCATGAGGATGGGACTGAAGGAAGAGGCGATTGGCATGGCACCGTACGATCCTGCCGTTCCGGAAGATGTAATTAAGAAAATAGAAGAAAAGACTGCACAGATCGTGAGCGGAGAATTTGAAGTTCCGGAGATTCTGGAAAGAACTGCAAAATAGGGAAGGTGCAGCATACCGGGAGTACGCGCTTCCCGGTATGCTGTCTGACTGAGTATAAAAGGATGAATAGAAAAAGGAAACAAGATGAACGATTATTTATTTTACGGTGCGATGACGGAACCGATCGCGCCCATGGACAAAGAGGGAAACATCGACTATGAGCTTTTAAAGGCCCAGGTGCAGTTTCAGCTGGACCATAAGATTCACGCGATTTTCGTCAGCGGACTGACGGGTGCATGGTGACCAGTGTGGAAGAGCAGATTGAGATGCTTCGGGAAACTGTGAAGACAGTAAAACAGCCAGGTTCCGGTTATGGGAAATATCTGTTTAAACCGCCCGGAGGATGCGCTGTACGCTATCAGAGCGTTTGAGGAGGCAGGCGCGGATGCGGTCAGCATTGCCCAGCCTCACACCTTTACGTATGAGGAGGACGCCATTTATGAGTACTATACGAATCTGATCCGCGGGAGAACAGCTGCCGGTCTACGTGTACAACGCGCCCCAGACGAATAATGTGCTTTCCCCAGGTCTGGTGAAGCGGCTGGTGGAAGAAAAATGACAATGTGAGGGGTTATAAAAACAGTGTTCAGGACATTCTTCATCTGCAGAGCGTCATGGAGCTGATTCCGAAGGAACGCCATTTCGAGTGTATCGCGGGCAGCGATTCAACAATTTTGCAACACTGGCACTGGGGATGCGGAATTATTTCCTGGGTATCCATTATGTTTCCGGAGCTGATCGAGGAACTGTGCGATGCGTATTTCAGAGGGGATATCGAGGAGGCGAGAGCTCTTCAGTTCAGAGTGCAGAAGGTGAGGACGATTTTTAAAGCATGCTCCTATGGATTCGGGGTACCGGTATGCCGGAGAACTGATCGGACTGCCTATGGGATACCCGAGACAGCCGATGTCACAGGCGACAGAGGAACAGAAAAACTACATCAGAGAAGAACTGACAAAACTGGACATGATTTGACAAAGGAGCGGAAATGAAGCCAAAGAAGTTAATAACGCTGGGAAGCTATCATACGGATTATTTTTTGATTGGAGACAGGATACCGGACAAAGGTGAGACGGTAACGGGAAATTACTATTTTACAGAAGGCGGCGGCAAGGGGTCCAATCACGCCTGTGCCTGCTCTATCCTGGGCGGAAATGTGGTTTTGATTCAGAAGCTGGGGAAGGGATGAGGGCGGGGGAGACGGCCTGCAGAGAATTCGCAGAATACGGCCTTTCTCTCGACTACGTCCGGATGGTGGAAGGTGAGAAGACGGGGCTGGCGCCGATCATGATCGACAAGGACGGAAATAACGCCATCATGGTATTTCCGGGTGCTCACGGCCACTATACAAAAGAAGACATCGACAGGGCAGACCGGGAGTTTGACGACGCATTTATGGCGAGCTTTGTATTTGAGACGAATCTGGATATGACGGGTATGCCATTAAAAAGGCGTATGAAAAAATGTGGCCGTATTTCTGGATCCGTCTCCGGTGACGGAAATTCAATCCGGATCTGTATCCCTATCTGACCTGGATCAAGCCCAACGAGCATGAGGCTACTCTCTATACGGGGATTGAAGTGACGGATTATGAGTCTGCTGCCGAGGCAGGCAAATGGTTTCTGGCAAGGGGGAGTTAAGAATGCGCTGATTACATTGGGGAAATGGGATCGGTTCTCGTCACGCCTGATTTAATCCGGACGTTTCCGGCGCCGAAGGTGACGGTTGTGGATACGACAACGGCGGGAGATGTGTTTGCCGGGGCGTTTATCTATGCGCTGTCGGTTGAGATGCCCTTAGACGAGGCAGTGCTGTTTGCCTCCTGTGCGGGGAGCATTAACGGCGACAAAGGCGGAGCGGTGAAGTCGGCCCCTCATATGGAAGAGGTGCGGCAGCTTTGGCTGAATTTAAAAATCAGCCGGACTTATATAAATGCGGCAGGAGACTGAGATGGATCATACGATATTTGCGTTAAAAGGGAACAATCGCCTATACGCCGGCTCCGCAGAGATTTGTTTTTGAGGAAGAGAGCTTTCTTGTGTGCAGGGACGGGAAGGTCAAAGGAATCTGGAAGGAACTGCCGGATGAGTTAAAGGGGATTAAGGTCTATGACTACACGGGAAAGATTATTTTCCCGGGCATGTGTGATCTGCATATGCATGCGCCTCAGTATGCGTTTCGGGGGCTGGGGATGAATCTGGAGAATCCGGACTGGGATATGGTTTGAAAGTATGCGTTTCCCGATGAGAAACGGTATGAGGACTGCGAATACGCGAAGATGGCGTATGAGCGGCTGACTGATGATCTTTTAAAGACGACGACAACGCGGTGTGTCATGTTTGCCACGATTCACCGGCAGAGCACGGAGATCCTGATGGATTTGATGGAAGAAAAGGGAATTGCAGCCTATGTGGGCAAGGTGAATATGGACCGGAATTCGATTCCCGGACTGCTGGAGACCACAGAGGAGAGTCTGGAGGAGACAAAGCAATGGATTGCTGACTGTGAGGATAAGAAAAATACAGGAAATGCCGCCCATCATTACGCCCCGCTATATTCCGACCTGTACGGATGAGGCTGATGAGCGGACTGGGAGATCTGATTGCGGAGAAGAAAATTCCGGTCAGTCCCATTTGTCTGAGGGCCTGGATGAGATGGAGTGGGTGCGGGAACTGAAGCCGGAACTCTCGTTTTATGGAGAAGGCTACGATGAGTACCATATGTTTGGGGACACGGTTCCAACGGTGATGGCTCACTGCGTCTATTCTCCGGAGGAAGAGATACAGCTGATGAAGAAGCGCGATAAGCTGATTATCGCACACTGCCCGCAGTCAATATCAGCAGCTCCGGCGGGATTGCCCCGGTGAAGCGGTATCTGGCGGAAGGAATCCGGGTGGGACTGGGAAGCGATATGGCAGGCAGCAATACACTTTCTCTGCTGCGTGCGATTACCGATGCCATCCATGTGTCGAAGGCACGGTGGGCTTTACGGAACGCGGGACGATCCTCATGCGAAGAAGAATGTTCTGTCTCTGGCGGAGGCATTTTATCTTGCAACCCACGGGGAGAAGGTCTGTGGGAGCGGGTGGGAAGCTTTGAAGAGGGATACTGCTTTGACGCTGTGGTCATGGACGATTCCAGGATCAGCGACTACTGTGAGCGAAGCAGCTATGAGCGGACGGAGCGGCTAATCCTGATGTCGGACGACAAGGGATATTGAGGCGAAGTTTATCGATGGGAGCATGGTATACCAAAGGGATGCAAAACAGAGATAAGAGTGGAGAAGGATACTGGGAAAGGGGAGAGGCTGAAACGTGAAAACAGTTGTGATTGAGGACATCAGGGCGGATAATGATTATGGTCTGATTGTGCAGATGCCGGGGGAGGGAAGCGTATATCAGGAAGATTACTTTTACTGGAAGGAAGCCTGATTCCAGCCTGCTCAGACAAACCGGATATCGACAGGGACGATGAAGACGTGGCACCGGGATCCTGTGTTTTCAGAAGCTGGAATTCCATGAGGATTATGAAATTCGATGTTTCTTACGGGGACAGCCCTTTTTCCTGTGGCGGATACGAGATGGCGCTGTCTGTGACGAAAGTTTGGTTCTGCGGGTGAGCCCGGGTACGGAGGTGCTCGTACCTCCGGGAAAAGCCCATTTATGCCGATTGCAGAGAGGGATGAGCCGGTCCGTATTACGGTAGTATGCCCGGAAATGCCGTTTTACCATGTGTTTCTGAGTGAAGCGGTACGGGCCGAAGTAAAGGAGTGAGAATGGATTGGACAATATCTGCTTAAAGCGGTATTCCTGCCGGTGTTTTCGGAAGAGTGCCGAAGAGGCGCTGATCCGATTTTTCAAAGGCTGCGATGCAGGCTCCGTCTGCGCTGAATGAACAGCCATGGGAGTTTCTTCTGATAAGAGAGGCATGTATGAAAAGGGAGGTTGCAGGGATTAATCCATACTGCCATCCGGCGAAGCAGCTTACCTCCGCCTGATTCTTTTATTGGCTGATTTGAACAGGCTTAAGAAGGACAGCCCCTGGTGGGTTCAGGATATGAGTGCATGTGCGGAAAATATGCTCTGCAGGCCGTGAACTAGGACTCAGGGGCTGTCTGGCTGGGCGTCTCATCCAGAGAGAAGAGAGGATGAAGAAACTGAGCAGGCTCGTGTGTCTTCCGGAAAACGTGATTCCGTTCGCTGTAATTTCTGTGGGATATCGGATGAGGAACGGGATCCGGTGCTGAGATTTGACGGGGACCGGATATACGGGGAACAGTATGGAACCAGGCTGTTACTGCAGAAAGACAGCGGGGAGACAGAGCGGTGAATGTGTGAAACAATAAGAATCTATGAAAAAATTGGGAAGGTATTAGTAAAATGAATAATGGTGAAATCTATTCACATGTGGATCATACGCTGTTAAAGCGTATGCTTCATGGGAAGAAATAAAGAAATTATGTGATGAAGGTGACGTACCGGACTGCCTCCGTATGCATCCTCCATCCTATATAAAACGGGTCAGGGAGACGTATGGAAAAGATTTTAGAATCTGTACGGTGATTGATTCCCGCTGGGATATCATACAAGATATAAAGGTGCGTGGAGACTCTGCAGGCTATTCGAAGACGGTGCCGGATGAGATTGATACGGTTATTAATATGGGGACGAAAAATGGAGATTTCGATCTTGTGCGTTCGGAACTGAAAAAAGCCATCAGGAAGCTGTTGGGGGAAAAGATACTGAAGGTAATTATAGAGACGATGCTATTTAACGATGGATGGAAAAACGGGAAATGTGCCGTATCGTGACCGAAGCGGAGCTGATTATATCAAGACTTCCACCGGATTTGGAACGGAAGGGGCTGTGCTAAGGATATTTTCTGTTTAAAGAAGAGATCGGTCCCGGTGTAAAAATTAAGGCAAGGAGGAATGCACACAGCCGACAGGACTTTGTGGAGTTTCTAAATGCCGATGTGACCGTCTGGGGACGAGTTCCGCGGTGAAGGTGCTGGAGAAGACGGATTGAGAAATAGTAAGAATAATATAAAATTCGCGTAAATCTATTTATCAGGATTTATGCGAATTTTTTTGTCTTTTTCCTGGAAGGCATTTATAATAAAATAATAAATATCAGATTGACGGTAACAGAGATGATACGAAAGAGACACAAAGTGTAAAGACTCTATGAGAAAAGAAGCCAGTCTGGAACAATGGAAGGAATTATATGAGGTAACGCTGAATTTGAAGGCGTTGGAGCCCTGGAATTACTTTTGGCAGTGAGGATCTGGTGGCGATTGCGCTCAGGGAGAAGAAGAGCCGGTATTATGAGCATCATGGGGATGATGGGAAGTCTGCTATGGGATCAGCATGTATGAAGGCATGGAAGGATTCTGTGATTTTGACATGGTTGCCAGAGCGGGAGGAGAGGGACGGTCTTCCTGTTCCGTATGCGATGATGGAGCAGTCCCTGCATTACATGGTACGTCGGCGACAGGGAAGAGGTGCCCGGAGGATCAGAGAGAAGGTGATTAAAAAGCTGGAACTTGGTTTCAGGGAAGGCCAGTGGCAGTACTTTACTCGTTTGCGAAAGGGTATGCCCTTTACCCCGGATGCGAGGGAAGTAAGCGTTCTGACGGAGGCGTTTAAGGGCTGTTCATGGCGACCCGTGCAGTGAAGGAAAAACGGATATCCGTAGATTTTGAACACGGTGAAATTCTCTGGAGAGTCTACAATGCAGAGACTGAAGAGTGGAACATGTTTGCAGGTCCCTGCCTCCGTATGAACGGAACTATCGGAGATAGAACTGGAGGATCAGGATTTGAAGCTGGAGCTGGAAGGCGCAGCCCGCGGAACAGTCAGGAACTTGCGGTTGATATCGCTTATATGAAGACAGGGATTCGCGATGAAGAGTATGACCGGCCTGTCTGCCCGCGTCTGCTCGTTGTCCTGGACTGGAAGGCGGATATGATACTGAGGATGGATATGATGAAGCCTGATGACGATGGAGATCGGAATGGTTTTGGATTTCTTTGTGACTTATGTGATGACTGCCGGCCGGGTGAAAAAAGTCCGGGCGAGGGAACCCCTGGGTGTTTGCGGCTTTTGAGCGAGATCTGCGATTACTGCGGAATTGAACTGAAGAAGGACAGGCTGGGAAAAGTCGATAGGATTCTGGAAGAAATGGCAGGTATGATGGGGTGAGAACCGCTGATGTCCCTGCAAAGTCACCGGAATGTCCTCCGTGGATTCTGGAATACCGTGTGTCCTGTGTGCGGAGCGCCCCAAAAAGCAGTTTTGACAGTTCAGGGGAAAGAATAAAGGGATACGTATAGAAGAAAAGTATAGAAGAAAATGAATCGAAGGAATTAGAAGGAAACAATAGCACCAGCTAAATTCGCCTGGGGAAACAGAGGCGGTTTATCTGGTGCTATTGTTTTTTTCTATCTTTTCCTGTATTTTTCCTCAGGCTTCCATATTTGTCACACGATAATGTCCGGGCGATACCTGGGCGTATTTTTTAAACGTCCGGATAAAAGTTGGAGTAATCATGAAAACCGGACAACTCACAGGTATCGGTGACACTTTTCCCTGTTTAAAAGCGTTTTGGCAAAGCGAAACCGTTTTAAAATCATGTATTCCTGTATGGAACAGCCCGCCTGTTCCGAATTTACGGCTCATATGGGAGCGGTTCATGTAAAGGTGGTCCGCCAGCGCCTGGATAGATAAGTCTTCTGTCAGATGTTCGTCGATATATCTCATGATCTGGCTGGAAAGCTGGGGCATGAGGTTTTCCAATCCAAGGTGGATTCGTAGAAACAGGTGTTGGCCAGAACCAGGAGCTGCAGAAGATAGGTGGAGGCCAGGATATCGTGACCGAAGCTGGCAGAGGCCACGGCGGTGTGTAAATGATCTGTTAAATACAGATAGTGTTCCAGAGATTTAGGCGTTAGTGAAAGCAAATTTCTGTCCGCATTTTTCCTTTTTTCGAAACAGGAGAGCAGATCGGTCTGTTCTGTACAGTAATTCCGGACCAGTTCAGGATAAAAATGGGTGGCAATCCGCTCATAGGGAGTGCCCTCGCTGGCGACGGCGCGGTGAATTTCCTGACTGTTAATAATCAGCAGATCACCGCGTTTTAGCCGGTAGCGGTGGTGTTCGATATAACAGTCTGTACAGCCGCCTAAAAACAGCAGCAGCTCATAGGAATCATGCATGTGATAGACGTCATTAACCGGCCTGGTGGAAAGCATATGGTGGCTTCGGATGGTCTCCGGAAAATGAATCCGGCGGCAGCTGCCGTTTTCCTCTGTAACGTGTTCGGGCGGCAATGCAGCAGACACACCATTATTAATTCTCTGTTCTGTAGAAAAAGTCATAAAGTACCCATCCTCCTGTCCGGCATCTCAGACGATGCGATTTTCCAACAGCCATCCCTTGCTCAATAAATCACATAACGCAATAAAAAACAAAAATCAGCATAGAACACGCATGATATTTATTATATGATAAGGAATAAAAAAGCAAGCAGTATCTGTCTGGGAGGTAATATTTATGAAGTTTAATTGAAAAACCCTGATTATGGGAAGAGCCCGTATACAGGCATGACGAAGGAACACTGGCTGGAGGTGTGTGAATTTCTTCTGGAAGGGATATTTTCCGGGATTGAACGATGGATGGGCATCCGGTAAGCCGGAGAGTGGAATTTGAGGGTGAGTTATCCAAATAAAAACAGTTCTCCGACAAAGGCCAGCGCGGAACAGTTTGAAGGGCTTGCAAAGGAGCTTTCTGATTGCGGCGCCGCTGCTGTATAACCGTCCGGAGGCTGTGGTTTGCGGCGTTTCGATAAGGGATTACTATAAAACGCGGATCCTGAGGCAGTGACGCCTGGAAATCCCAATTATCTGTATGGATTACAGGAGCTTCTCGCCATGGCAAAGGAAGGAGAGGATACCTTTCAAGCATACCTGCGAATGCGCCTCACTCGTAATTGGCCTGGATCAGTGCAGGAAGGCTGTCTGGGATACGTTCACTGCTGAGGAAAAAGACCGGATCGCCTCCTATATCCGGGAATTCGCCTATGGGAAGACGGGGGGCGCATAACTGGAGGCTCTTCAACATGCTCATTCTGGGATTTCTGCATCAGGAGGGATATGAGATCGACAAAGGCGTAATGAGAGATCATGCGCAGACGATTCTGTCGTACTATGCAGGAGACGGCTGGTATCGTGACGGCCATCGTTTTGACTATTATACTCCATGGGCATTCCAGGTGTACGGACCGATCTGGAACCGGTGGTATGGATATGCGGAGGAACCGTGGATTGCAGGGAAGATAGAGCAGTACGCCAATGCGCTTACAGATTCTTTTCCTTTCCATGTTTGACAAAGAGGGGCCATGTGACGCTCTGGGCGAGAA
>VOFH01000002.1_pt1 | contig 81214 bp, 133 predicted proteins | sample 5384091 | NCBI WGS metagenome assembly VOFH01 (sample SAMN12384727, study PRJNA508395) | human gut metagenome | isolation source: healthy gut G | host: Homo sapiens
CCTCGTATTCTTCCTCTGTCAGCTTGCCCGGTTTATTGAGAATATCTTCGTTTATGCCAATTTTTCCAATGTCGTGCAGAAGGCCTGTTTCATAGACGATGCTAATGCCTTCCTCATTCATGCCGTATGCCTTTGCCAGTTCCCGAGAATAATAGGCCACATTCTCTGAATGGCTGAAGGTATAGTGATCCTTGGCATCAATCGCAGCAGTCAGCGCATAGATTGTTGTCGAATACCTCGAATAGATTCCCGGCTGATAAAACCATCTCAAAGGATTTATCTTCACTGCCATCTTGCCCTTCCTTATAAATCATTACTCTATTCTTTCCGGCCTGTTTTGCGTAATATACCGCCATATTGGCGTGGTTGATCAGTTCGTGATAGTCGTCCAGAGGGCACACCCGTGGCAATACCGCAGCTGACCGTCAACGCTTTCATGGCGTATTCTCCCGCATGATTTATCGTATGGTTCATCTCACGCACCTCTGGGAAATCGTTTCCGCCAGTAATTTGACTTCTTCTACGGTTCGTTCAGGCAAAAGTACCGCAAATTTTTCCGCTGAAACGGGCAATGACACATTCGCCAGTAACCTCTTCCTGAATGATCTTTGCAATCCGTTTCAGTGCCTCGTCCCCTTCTTCATCGCCATAAAGCTGATTATACAGTTTAAAATCATCCACATTGATCATAAGCAATGCGCCAAAAGCATAATTCCCCTGCGTACAACATATTCCCATTGTCTCGTAGAAGCATTTGCGGTTGGAGACACCTGTCAGATAATCTCTTCTCGCTTCCTCATAGGCCGCTTCGTATAGACGAGAGTTTTTGATAGCGATGGAAGCTACAGAATTGATTGATGAGAGGAAGCTGATATCTTTCTGTGTGTAGTGGCGGCCATTGCTCTTCGCAGACATTAAAATAATGCCAACATAGTCCGGTCCGTCGCTGATGCCGACAAAGCATTCTATCTGACTGACTGTCAGCCGTTGTTTCTCCTCTTCAGACAAATTCTCATAGCAGGCGGTTCCAATATAATCTTTCATCAGCATATGTCCATTGGCATTGCTCAGCAAGTGAACGAAACCGGCCTCACTGGAGATCAAATAATCACTGAAAATTTCCGCGTTGCTCAGCTTTAGTCGATACTGTCCTTTATCATCTCTCAGAAAAATGTAGATATGTTCTGAGGATAACGTATCGCCAATGACTTTCATGACTTCGGATAGAATTTCTTGCAAACTCATGAGATAGGACATTTTCTTGCTAAACGCTACAATACTTTTGGATTGAACGTTCTCTTTCTTTCAAATAGCTTATCGAGAAGCAGGTTTAACAGCATATAGATGATAATAGTTACAATGATAACGGTAAAGGATATAAAAATTGTAGTCTTCGTTTCTGACATAGAAAATGATTTCTGCAGAAATTCTTCGTAATCGGGAATGATGCGATAGATGATTGTCATGGAAAAAGAAATGCAACGCAATAACAGTTGGCTCTCGACGTCAGGGCATCGAGTTTAAATAATCTCTTTTTATAGAGTGCGTAGTATATACATCCGGCCATGAGGATGCCTGAACAAATGTCGATGGGAAATCCTTTGAATAAGGGAACTAACAGCAATCCGTTGCCAGCAGCCAAGATAAATAATCCCAGCCAAATGGGCGCAGCTGCTTTCTTTAAAAATGCATTTTGTCGTTATTCTCATAGGCCATTTTGACACATTCGACCACAGCCCCGGCTGCGCCGATAAAAAGAAATACAACCGGCCATGAAAAATCGTAGATATAGGATTGCCCGGCTGCGGTTTTAACGACCGTAGGAGCCTTCAAAAGAAATTCCGTCGTATAATTAAATAGCAGCAGCAGTATAATAGCGGCCGACCAGAAACACACATGATAGGTTTTCTGCACCTCTATGAATCTTCTTAGAAAATGAAATAGCATGAGGGGAATCATCAAAAGCCCCGTCAAAGAAACGTGAAACCAGAAGTTAACTGACGGCCAATAGCCCATTCGCATAAACCAGGATCCGCCTGTCCATATGATCATTACAAGCAGGAGACCCATAAATCCATTGATCTGTTCATTTCTCTTTGTCGTTATAAGGGACAATAACTGAAAGGTATAACAAAGGAGAGCAATCACCGGTATGATAGAAAAACTATATATCATGGTTTCCTCCGTCTTCTTTAATTTGCTTAGTCATTTAATAATAGTATATATCTCATTCTTCTTCAACAAATTTTTTTCATTTTTTTCTAATTATTTACAACATTGTAGCTGTAAACAAATTAAATGTTTAAAAAAAAGGAATCTGCCATAGATTCCTTTTACTTTTAATCCTTTATCTTATATACAACCTGCGCTCTCCTCTTGGAGCCGTCCAGATGTCTTGCCATGGCCTCTTTGGCTTTGACAACATCCCGTTCCTTGATCGAGTCGAGAATCGCTTTATGCTCTGCAAAGATTTCCTCCAGATACTCGCTCATAGAATAATACTTTCCGGGTCTGTTCGATGTATTCTTTATAGGAGCGCAGTACCTGCGCCATAAAACGACTTCCCGTGGCATTATAGATGATATCGTGAAAATCCGTATTGATCTCCAAGACTTTCCTGCCGTCTTTTCTCGTCGTATAAAATTCCATCAAGTCACTTTGATCCTGCAGGTTGCTGATTTCCTCTGGCGTAATCCTGTTGACAGCCCATTCTACAGATAAGACTTCTAATGCTTTTCTAACTGCATAGATATCTTCGATATCCTGCTTTGTAAAACCCTTGGCAAAACAACCTCTATTTGGTATGTAGTCGATCAGGCCCTCGTTTTCTAACTGCTTAAAAGCCTCTCTAATGGGAGTCCTGCTCACTCTGAGTTCTGTTGCTATCTGATTTTCCTTGATCTTTTCTCCAATCTTATATTCTCCTTTTAGGATTCTGTCCCTGATAATATCGGCGATTTCGTCAGTCAGTGAGAATGTATTAGAGAATTGATTACTGCCAGTCATATTTCGCTCCTTGTTACTAGAAAATTTATCTACCCTATATTTATATCATTATAGAATATGATTTTCAAGTACTTGTGTGTGGAAGTCAAAATCTTTTATCTGCAGATAGTATTCTGAGGAGTCGACCAGCGCTTTCATAGGGCAGAGACCGATGATTTCTGTACCCGCTAACCACGACACCATATCTTCTTTGCTTCAGCCTTTACCAGTTCCGTCACACGGTACAGCGGCGTCTGCTCGTAGTTGGTCATGTTGATGGAAACCTGGGCGTACTTCTTTCCAGTCACTTCGTCCTCTATATCAAAGCCCATGGCCTTGACGCACTTGAGTCCGCCGTCTTTTTCTCTGATGATCTTGGCGATGTCTTTGGCAACCTGTACGTCGTCAGTATTCAGGTTCAGATTATATGCGACGAGAGGCGGTCTGGCGCCTACAGCCATCACACCGGCAGTCGGATGGATCTTTCTGCCGCCAAAAATCAGGTTCCCAATCCGGTTCCTGCACTTTTTTCGGCCATGCCTTCGAACTGTCCTTTTCTGATCTTCACCAGGTTCTGTCTCTCCGGCCTAGTTGCTGAGTATTCATAGAGGAATACCGGTACGCCTGCTTCCTCTGCAATTCTTGCGCCCACGACTTTGGAAAGCTCCACGCAATCCTCTGTGGTACAGTCTTTGATAGCCAGGAACGGCATCACGTCAACAGCGCCCATTCTAGGGTGTTCGCCAGTATGCTGCGTCAGGTCGATCAGCTCAGCCGCCTTCTTTACCAGTTTGACGCTGGCCTCTTCCACGCCCTTTGCATCACCGATATAGGTGATGACGGTTTCTGTTGTGGCTCTCATCGGATGAATAGTTCAGCAGTGTACAGCCCGGTGTCGTTCTGATCTGATCCACACACGCTTCGATAACTTCCGGTCTTCTTCCCTCACTGATGTTAGGAATACTTTCAATAATCTGTGCCATTTTTCTTTACCTCCTATAGGAACAAGTCGTACTGTCAAATTTATAAACTTTCCGCTACCTGATTATAAAGCTCATGAGCGATGCCGTCCGCTTCGTCAAACATCTTTTGCCCCTCTTCTGCATAATACTTCGCCTTCACCTCATCCTTGATGCCCGGAAGGTTGATCTTCACATTGAGCCAGGCACCTTTGATGCAGCCCGTCAGATTGAGAATAGCAACGCCTAAGTCGCTGGCAGCGTTGGGATTGGACTTGCCAATCATGGTCTTTGCCAGCATCAGGCCTTCGTAACCCAGCTGCATGGTTCTGAAAGGAACCTCTGTAGAAACCAGGGTTCCATCAGCGATGGCTTGCTTTCTGGCCGCTTTCTCCTCATCTGTCGCTTTCGGCATTTTAAATGCCGCCGCAACCAGATTGAAGGCTTCTGTGTCCTTGTCGATGCCCTCTACTAACTCTTCGTAGAGCGGCATGCCCTTTTCCTTCGCATTTTTGCATACTTCCTGATAGTCCGCATACTTTTCCTTACCAAGGGTCAGGTCGGCCACCATCATGAACAGGCCTACACCCTGAGCTCCGGCAAGGGCGTTGACAGAACCGCCGCCTGGCGCCGGCGCGTCAGATTTTAAAACGTCGAGATACTCCTTTACCTGCATATCAACTAATTTCATTATACTAAGTTTCCTTTCTTTATAACCTGTAACGCTAAGTTGGATCCAAAGCGATAGCATAACATTTCCATGTTCGGCGCATTCCAAATGACCAAATCGCCCTGCTTGCCTTGTTCCAGTGTTCCAACCAGATGACCGCTGTTAATCGCGCAAGCCGGATTGATGGTGACTGCCGTCAAAATTTCCTCCGGCAGCAGTTTGTACTTCAGACAGCCCAGGTTCATGACGAACTGCAGGTTGAGCGAAGGACAGGAGCCGGGATTAAAGTCCGATGCCATCGCGACCGGAATGCCCATTTCGATCATCTTTCTGGCTGGTGCAAAGTCCGCCCCCAGATAGAAAGAGGTGGCCGGCAGACACATTGCAGTGGTTCCCTGCCTTTGCCATGGATGTGAGGCCTTCCTCATTGATAGCGATCAAATGCTCACAACTAACCGCACCCATTTCTCCAGCCAGGACGGAACCGCCAATGGCCTCAATCTCGTCTGCATGAATTTTCAGGTCAAAGCCGCAGGCTTTGGCGCATTCCAAATACTTCTTGCTCTGCTCATAGTTAAAGACGGAATCCTCTGTAAACACGTCGGCAAACTCCGCCAAGCCGTGTTCTTTCACATAAGGGGTAATTCTTCACAGAGCATATTGATAAATTCATCTGCTCTGCCCTTGTACTCCTCTGGAATCGCATGCGCTCCCATAAAAGTAGCCACGATATCCATCGGATGGTCAGCATTGAGTTTTTTCAGAACCTCAAGCATTTTGACTTCGGTGTCAAAATCCAGGCCGTAGCCGCTTTTTCCTTCACAGGTAGTGACGCCCAGGCCCATCATCTCATCGAGAAAACCTTCTGTCTTCTGATAAAGCTCCTCAAAACTTGCCGCTCGGGTCTTTCTGACAGTGTCCAGAATGCCGCCTCCGGCTCTGAGAATGTCTAAGTAACCTGCGCCTTTCAGTTTGAGGGAATCTCGTTCTGCCGATAGCCGCCGAAGACCATATGGGTATGACCCTCTACCAGACCCGGCGTAACCAAATTCCCTTCAGCGTCTATGACGGTTTCTGCGTCTTCTGCCTCTGATGGAAGGATTCCATCGGAGGTGATTTCTTTAATGATGCCGTCCTCAATTAAAATTGCAGCATTCTGCAGCTTCAAATTCTCAGCCTGCTGCTTTCCCTTGTGGCTGTAACTGCCAACTGGCGTCTGCAGGCAGCCAATATTTTTACTAATAATGTCGCCATTTATTTATCCTCTATCTATTTCTCATCCAAAAGAATTTCTAAGGCTCTCTCGTACTTTTCTTTGTACCAGCCCTTTTGGGAGATGGTAACGGATCGTGAACGCGCATTTCTGGATTCGTCCAAATTATGCTTTAAATCTGCGATTTTTACTTCTGTTGCAATCGGATTGCTTTTGATCGCTCTGATATAATCGTAATAGTCTTCTTTTCCGTGGGTCAGAAGAATGACTGCTTCTACAACTTCCGGCGGAAACTTTTCTGCCAGGTCTGCTTTTGTACATGGTATCTTCGAGAATGTCGTGAAGCAGTGCAAACACGTTGTCGCCTCGTCACTCATCTCTTCTGCGATATGGGCAGGATGGAAAATGTACGGGATACCGCTCTTGTCCGTCTGTCCGTGATGTCCTCTGTATGCCATCTTCATCGCTGCTTCTGTTAAAGGTGTATAAATCATGTTGCTTTCCTCCAAGTGTAATGTGATAATACCGCGAGAGACTGCACAAATACAGCCTCTCGTCAGCTTTTATCTTATTTTACAAATTCGTCTACCATCTTGTCAACGAGATCTTCGTCGGCCATATCTGGAATGGTGATATGGCCTTTGCCGTCGTAATTCTTGTTGTATTCTACTGATGTAGAAACAGCATTTTCGTTTCTCGCCCAGTTTCTTCTGGCAACGCCGCCCATGACGTCCCACATCATCGCGGAGTTGATGATTTCGTCTACTCTTTTCGCTTCCGTCCAGAAGCAGGCCAAAACCGCCGTTGATGGCCTTGCCGATGCCAACACCGCCGCCGTTATGCAGCGCACAGAGGGACATGCCTCTTGCCGCATTTCCGGCAAAGCATTGTACTGCCATGTCTGCCATGACATTGGAGCCGTCTTTGATATTGGAAGTCTCTCTGAATGGGGAGTCGGTACCGGATACGTCGTGGTGGTCTCTTCCCATCATAATCGGTCCGCATTTGCCCTCTCTGACCAGTTTGTTGAATGCCAAGGCGATATCTCTTCTGCCTTCTGCATCCTGATAGAGGATTCTTGCCTGGGTTCCTACAACTAGTTTGTTCTTCTTTTGCGTCTCTCACCCATACCCAGTTGTCTCTGTCTTGGGCTCTTCTCTCAGGATTGATGCAGTCCATGGCAGCCTTGTCTGTCGCATCCAAATCTTCTGGCTTTCTTGACAGGCAGACCCATCTGAACGGTCCATAGCCGTAGTCAAAGAGGATCGGTCCCATAATATCTTCTACATAAGAAGGCCAGATGAATCCGTCCTTGTCGTCGCGTCCGTTCTTAGAGATTTCTTTGATGCCGGCATCGTACATTGCTTTCATAAAAGAATTCCCATAATCAAAGAAATAGGTTCCATTCTCTGTCAATGTTTTGATGGCATGATAATGTCTGTGCAAGGTCTCATCCACCTTCTTACAGAATAAATCTCTGTCTTCGTGAAGCAGTTCTGTTCTCTGATCAAAGGTCAGACCCGCCGGGCAGTAACCTCCATTGTATACGTTATGGCAGGAAGTCTGGTCTGAAAGCAGGTCGATGTGGAAGTTCTTTTCTACTGCCGCCTCTAAGAGATCTACGATGTTACCGTGATAAGCGATAGTAATGCTTTTCCTTTGCAGCCAGTTTTTCGTTCGCTGTCCTGAAGATCTCGTCGATGTCGTCCATGACAACGTCAACCCAGCCCTGGCTGTGTCTCGTCTCGATTCTGGAATAATCCACCTCGGCAAAGATGCCTACAGCATTGGCGATGTTAATTTGGCTTGCGCGCCGCTCATGCCGCCAAGCCCGGAGGATACAAAGGTATGTCCTGCCAAGTCTCCCTGTTCTGCTACACCTAAGTACTTTCTGCCTGCGTTGAGAATCGTATTGAAGGTGCCATGTACGATACCCTGTGGTCCGATGTACATCCAGCCGCCGGCTGTCATCTGTCCATAGTTTGCAACGCCCATCTCCTCTGCGATTTCCCAGTCGTCCAGATTGTCGTACTGTCCGACCATGATGGAGTTGGTGATGATGACTCTCGGCGCTGTCGGTTTTGATGGGAAAAGCCCCAAAGGGTGGCCTGACTCTACTACTAGAGTCTGATCCTCCGTCAATTCCTCTAAGTACTTTTTAATCAATCTATACTGCAGCCAGTTTTGGCAGACCTGACCGGTTTCACCATATGTAACCAGTTCGTAAGGATAGAGCGCAACGTCGAAGTCCAGATTGTTTTCAATCATGACCTGGAACGCTTTGCCTGCCAGGCATTTGCCCTTGTACTCGTCAATTGGCTTCCCGTACATTCTGCCTGTCGGTCTGTATCTGTAGGCATAAATTCTGCCACGTGTAGTCAGCTCTTCCATAAACTCAGGAGCCAGTTTCTCGTGCAGTTCTTCTGGTACGTAGCGAAGGGCGTTTTTCAGCGCGATCTTCGTCTGCGCCTTAGTCAGTCTGAAACCTCTGTCCGGCGCTCTTCTGATTCCCTCCTCAAACTCTGGATAGTCAGGATATTCCGCATCCAGTTTGATAGTCATAGCGCCTGCAATTGTTTTATTATCAAGCATCTTAAATCCTCCTTCTATGAAAATTCTAATTGATATTTTATTTATTTTAATGTGACGACTTTTTCTACTGCTTCGAGCAGACTGTTGTCTTTGATCATTTCATCGAATTTGACTAATTCGTCGTGCATGATGATGTCCTGATCGATTGGATCAGACAGCGTTCTGATATAATCGTAGGCAGCTTTTGTGGCAGGCGCAAGATTTTCCACCTTACTCTCGCCAATCTCTTCTCTGAGCCAGATGCCCTGTGCAGCAGATGCCAGCTCGATGCCGATCACTTTTTGCGCATTGTCGAGAACCATTGCTGCTGTTCTGGCAGAAGTGGTACCCATGGAAACATGGTCTTCCTGGTTTCCAGAGGAAGGAATAGAATCGACGCAGGCTGGATGGTCATACACCTTATTCTCTGAAACCATAGATGCCGCCGCATACTGTGCAATCATAAAGCCAGAGCAGACGCCGCCATGCTTTGTGAGGAAGCCTGGCAGTCCTTCTGAAAGGGCTGGATTGATCAATCTCTCCGCTCTTCTCTCAGAGACGTCCGCCAGCTCAGAAATAGCCATCTTCATGAAATCGAAGGCCAGCGCCATGGGCTGTCCGTGGAAGTTTCCGCCTGAGATGACTTCATCCTCGTCTGGGAATACCAGCGGGTTATCTGTCACTGCGTTAATTTCTTTTTGATACGACGTCATACACATATTTGATGGCATCTCTCGATGCACCGTGAACCTGCGGGATACATCTCAGGGAATACGGATCCTGTACTACTTTAGTCGGCTGAACATCAAAGGCATTCTTACTGCCGTCTAATAGGGTTAACAAATTTTCTGCTACGATCTTCTGGCCTTCGTGGCCTCTCAGTTTTGAACCTTTGGGTCATATGCCTTGGTAATTCCATGCAAGGCTTCAGCCGTCATAGCTGTCGCGATATCAGCAACCTTGAGCAGACGCATGGCATCCCAGAGCACATTGACCCCTACCGCGGTCATCATCTGTGTGCCGTTATTGAGGCCAGGCCTTCTTTTTGCCGCTAACTCGACCGGTGTAATACCGGCGTCTGCCGCATCTACCGTCTCGCCTTTATACTCTACCTTGCCAAGTCAATCAGGCCCAATGCAATATGGGAAAGTGGGGCAAGGTCGCCAGAAAACGCCAAGGGAACCCTTTCTTGGAATGACCGGATGTACCCCAGCATTCAGCATATCCACCATAGTCTGCACCGTGGAAAGACGGATACCTGAATTTCCTCTGGATAAAGCGTTGCAACGAAGCAGCATTGCTGCTCTCACATACTGTCTCGGATACGGTTCCCCGAGAGCACAGGTATGGCTGATAATCAAATTCCTCTGCAGATCTGCCGTTTCTTCTTTAGAAATCAACACATTAGCAAATTTACCAAAACCAGTAGTTAAGCCATAAATGACGGCGCCTTCTTCCAGTTTTTTTCAATATAATCTCTTGCTTTCTGTATTGCTTTCTGTGCCTCAGGGGCAATTTCTACTTTTTCATCTCCGCGGCAAACGCGAATGACTTCCTCAACTGTGAGGTCACGTCCGTTGATAACAACTGCCATAGTAATCTCTCCATTTCCTTTAAATCTTTATGCGCTGTAATGCATAATAATTAACTAATCACTTTGTTTTTTGATAACTAATATTATACAATTTTTCAGAATATAACTCCATACTTTTTTACTAAAAAGCTAAAAATATCAGCTTTTCAAGCATAATTTCAGAAAATTCTTTACCAGTTTCTTCTTTTATTTTTCCCCTTTAAAGCTTTAGTCTATTAACACTTTACTTTGTATATTTATTAAATACAATGCGTCTGTGTGTAAAAGGATTGAAAATACAGGGCGGCGTGAGTTTTTTTCTCCCAGGTTGATTGTACATGCAAAAAAACAAAGCTAAAAAGCATGATTTCAGAATAAGGCAAGGGGAATTTTTAATAAATATACAAATCTTCCATATTTATTTCGATTTTTTCTATACTGTCTTAGAGCAAAAATGGTATAATGGTTCCACAATCTGTGCGGCGTTGCCGTAAGGGAAAATCATAAATATTTATAGGGGAAAAAGAGATGATGAAAAGGAAAAAACACTCAGCATATTGCTGATACTGACACTGGTATTCTCCATTGTATTCAGCAGCGTATCCGTTTCAAATGCCGCTACCTATGCAGGTAAATACTGGCTGAAAGTCAATGAACAACGAAATGTCGTCACCGCTTATAAAAAGATTGATGGAAAGTGGAAGCCGGTCAGGGGCGATGCTCTGTTCTACAGGATTAGGCGGCACCACGCCAAAGGGGACTTTTTATACACAGGGAAATGGCGCTGGGGTGCGCTGATGAACGACGTTTACGGTCAATACTGCACACACATCACCGAGGATATTTTGTTTCATTCGGTATATTACAAAGACTGCTACAAAAAAATACTCAGGTGACTAGTCAGTTCAACTTGTTAGGGAGCGCCGCTTCTCACGGCTGTATCAGGCTTTCGGTCATGGATGCGAAATGGATTTATAACAACTGCAAAGTGGGAACCAAGGTTACAGTCTACAGAAGCGCTACTTCAGGTCCGCTGGGAAAACCTAAACCAATTAAGGTGTCTCAGAGCCGTTATGCCTACTGGGATCCGACAGATCCAGATCCGGCTAATCCGTATTTTAAGATACGAAAGCCAGTAATCACTGTATCTTCTAAGAAGAAATTAAACGTGCAGTACGGCAGTAAGTACGACCTGAAATCCTACGTCAATGCAAAAGATCCAAATACCTTCATGAATCTGAAGTCCAGAATCAAAGTCAGCAAGGTGCAGAAGTATTCTTCCACAAAAAAAAAAATATGTGAAGGCGTCTTTTACGACCAAGTCTCTGGGTACATATAAAGTTATTTTTATACCGTTAACGATCCTTACAGCAAGTCTGCATCCAAGATCGTTAAAATTAAAGTGGTCGATAATTTAAAAGCGCCGGTCATATCAGGCGCAAAGAACCGCACTGTAACCTGGGGTGACAAAACGCACTAGGCAAGGTAACCGCAAAGCAGGCTTCTGCCAGCAGAACTTCTGCCATTAAAACACATATCAAAGCGCCTGGCAGCAGCGAATATAGGGTTTACCCAATGCCAGCGCCAAGAAATATGTCTTCAGCAAGACCGGGACATACTATGTAAAATATGTGGTCAAAAAACAAGTACTCTCCATACAAAGCGGCCACAAAAACGATTAAAATCACCGTAAAGCAAGGTGCCGTCAACAAAAAGCCTGTTCTCACAATTCCTGCGGACAGGACCGTCCTATAGGCGCCGTCAACGCCTTTGAGGGCGTATCCGCAGTACATAATGGAAAAGACGTCACAAGTCGCGTTAAGGTCAGTATTCTAGCTCCAGGGGAAACGGGTACACCAGTTATACCCAAAGTGAGGCAAAAGCCTACACTTTCAATCAGACTGGCGAATATAAGATTCAATATTCTATTAAGAATCAATACACGCCGTATCAAACTGTGACAAAAGTACTGTCAGTGAACGTAAATGCTAATGAAACCTAAAAATAGAAACCTCCCAGCTAGATCAATCGGCTGGGAGGTTTTTATAGCATAGGAAATATTGTCTTAGTATATTTTCTCCGCCATTTCCCTGATGACCTCCATAGAGCAAGTTCCTCCTACATGAAAAAGATAGGTGCCGTTTGACCATATGAGGCTATTGTTGTCGTTGCTGGAGTAGGCGTACCCCTTATAGCCGTTTACTTTCGTCTCTTGCAAGTCGCCTGTCTCCTTATCCAGCCCCAATCCCAGCCCCTCAATATCACCCGTCTGAAGATATGAGATTTCTTCCCCTTCCTCGTTTTGATAGATAATGGAATACTGCTGTCCTTCAACTTTATCCTCGTAGATGACTTCATAACCCGCAGGAACCTCCGGCTTGATGTAAGTGAACTGTTTCGTCAGTCCGTCGGGATCGTCCACTTTAAAGGAGACGTCTAAAGAGCCTTCTGCCTTATTGTCCTTTGAAAGCCACTGGACAATTGGTCTGCTTATAGCCGCAGCACCAGCAGCTACCGCCATAAGCATCGCTGCAATTAACGCCATCGCAGCAGCCCTCCTAATCCGGTGTCTGCCTACGCTGACATAATTTCTGTCGGCAAGTCTGGATATCCGCTTCATTTCTGTTTGAAAGCTGCCAGAAAAGGTGTCCTGCTCATTAAAATCATCTGCATCTGGAATACAACTAAACTCTTGCTTTACCGCCTCAAATAGCGCAGCCCGCAGCTGCTTTTCCATCTGCCTCACCTTCCTTTCTCCAGGTTATCCTTTAATATCTTCCGAGCCCGCTGTACTCTTTTCTTTGCCGTCTCCGTTGTAATGCCCAGCAAATTTGCGATTTCTGTTATCTTGTAATCGTATACACCATAAAGGTACAGCGGATATCGGTAAGTCTCCGGCAAGCTGAGAATTTCGTTAATTAGTTCGTCGATTTCAACCTTGTCAAAAACCCCTGTCATCTTGGCGCAGTTCGCTATCGGGCAGTAAGTCAATATCTTCTATAGAGCCCGCTGTCGCTTCCTTTTTGCAATTGTCAGCGCTGCGTTTCTAACTATAATAACCACAAAATTTTTAGTTTGGGGACAATCAATTTCACCTACCTTGTAAAAATTTTTAGCAATGCGAAAAAAAAGGCCTCCTGTACCGCGTCCTCTGCCAATTGGTCGTCGGTAAGAATGCCTTTTGCTACATAGTGCATCAGCTTTCTATATTTCTCATAAAGCTTATCAAATTTACTCTTTTCCTCTTTTGCATCTAGGAGGGTCAGAAACAGAGTCATCATTATTTTCTCGCTTCGGCAGCCTTTGCGTGGCCTTCCAAACCTTCGCCGTATGCCATCCTGGCTACGAGGCGCAATCGCCTTCGATGCTTCTAAACTCATGCTCTGGTGTGTGCAGGTCTTGAGGAACGTGCCGACCCAGACGCCGCCAGTGTAGCGGGAGGCTTTGACCGTCGGCAGGGTGTGATTGGTGCCTGAAGCGTAGTCACCGAATACCTCTGCGGTATTTCCTCCGATAAATAGAGAGCCATAGTTATATAACTGTTCAACAATATCATCTGGAGTCTCAATATTGACTTCCAAGTGCTCGGGCGCATAATCATTAGAAATCGCCGCGGCCTCCTTCAAAGAATCCACTACGATGACCTCACCGTAATCCTCCCATGATTTTCGCGCAATGCCCGCCGTGGAAAGAACTGCAAGCTCTGCTTCGACATCAGCAATCACGTTTTTGCAAAGTCTCCATCAGTCGTCACCAGGATGCCCTTCGCATTGGGATCGTGTTCCGCCTGCGCCAGCAGATCTGCCGCAATGGTTTTGCTGTCGGCTTTATCGTCCGCAATGACTAGTACCTCGCTTGGTCCGGCCACAAAGTCGATGCCGATTTGTCCATAGCACTGACGTTTCGCCTCGGTTACATACTGGTTGCCCGGACCCACGATCATGTCTACCGGTTTGATCTCTCTGTGCCGTAAGAGAATGCCGCAACCGCCTGCGCTCCTCCCACTGCATAAATCTCATCAGCTCCGGCAAGATCCATTGCCACCAGCGTCTTATAGTGAATCTTAGACGTACCTTTGACTGTCGGGGAACAGGCTGCCACTCTTTTGACCCCTGCCACCTTTGCCGGCGTAATCAACATTAAAGCTGTAGAGTAGAGGGGATAGCCGCCCCCAGGAACATAGCAGCAGCAGGAGGACACCGGAATGATTCTGTGTCCCAGATAGATGCCGGGCTGCGGCGAATAGTTTTTAAGTTCCGTTACCGTGCCGCGCTGGGCTGCCGCAAACCCCTCTATATTGGCTTTTGCTTCTTTCAAATCTAAAAGCTCCTGATCTGTCATCTGGTCATAGGCTTCCTCAATCTCTTCGCGACTAACTCTCAAGCACGTTCTTTTACAGGCATCAAAGCGTTCGTTGTACTTGTGTAATGCTTCGTCTCCCCTTGCACATACATTATCTATGATTGCAGTCACCGCATCACGGAGGGCACGATTGTCCTCTGCGGTCCTTTCTTTGATTGCTTAATCACCTTCATTTTGTTACCTCTTTTTTCTATATTCAAACACAAATCAATTCATCACATTACTATATTAAAAAAAAAGATTGCCGCCTTGTCAAGGCTGAAATAGAATGGATGCTGCGGGCTGGGCACTAAAAAGCAAAATAGAGGCTGATAGCAGCCTCTATTTCGTGTATTTTATTCTCCTTCTCTTCTGCAGACCATCACAACTGCCGCTGCTGACAGCGAAGTGATTAACAGCAGCGTCCACAACATCAGTTGGGCGCTGTCACCAGTCTGCGGCTGGTTGGAATTTTCTGCTGTCGCCTTGCTGCCATCATTGCTCTTATTCGGTGTCGTCTCGTCAATCTCCCAAATGTTCATCGTCCGGAAGTTCAGGTCTCACCCATCGTCACCGCCCGGATTTTCTGGGTCCTCCAAGTTCTCGTCTGGCGGAAGTGGTTTCGGGTCCGGCGTAGGATCTGGCTCCGGTAGAGGATCTGGCGTCGGTGTAGGCGTTGGAGGCAATGGCGTTGGTGTGGGCGGAGGCGTCGGTTTATCTTCTTCGGCGGTGTTAAAACAGTTATCCCGATGCGCAGTGTGTTATTAGAATCACAATCCGCAGTAAACGGTTTCCCGTCAATCATGATTTCTGCACTTTTTGCCCGCCAATCTCCGTTACATTACCGACAGCCATGGTATGCACGGTATTGTCAAGGATGTACCCTTTCGGTGCTTTTGTCTCTTTAAAGGTATATTCTTTCCCGAATTTTATACCCTTGTCAAAGGCGAGCTTCCCTGCTTCGTCACTAGTTGCAGTTCAATTGCTTTACCAGCCTCATTATACAGAGTGAATTCAGCGCCTGGCAATAATTTTAAACTGTCTTCTGCATCTGTTTTTCGTCATCTCTAAACGGATATTATCACCACTGATGGAACCGTCAAGGCCCCCGGCCATTAAATCCACAGACCCGCTAGTCGCATATACCTCTTCAGCAGAACCGTCAAAAGCTATCGTATTTTTGATTTCACTCAGGTTGTTCGTTATATCTGTCTTAAATTTAACGGTATATGATTTGGTCAAGTCCAGCCCTGCAGGCAGCTTCATCTCAAGCGTCTTAGTGTTCTCATCATATTTTGTTGTCAATTCGCTGATTTCGTTTCCATCAGCACCATACAGCTTCGCACTTTTATCCTGATACTCAAGTCCTGGAGGCAAAACATCCGTAAGCAGCGCATTCTGTTTCGTGATATTTGCTCCATTTTTATTAATCTTGACTTCCCAGTTAACGGTATTTCCCGCTTTATAATTGGTGCTCTTATCTAAGGAAGGCTTGAAATTCACCTTTACGGGTGCCTTTACCTTTAGACTGCCCTTAAACTCTTTTGCTGTCGCCTGGCAATTATTCGTTACATCAAGCTTTCTGTACCCTCCGCAATATCGCAAGCGGTCTTCAATGTAATCGTCTGTGACTCATTCACGGAACCAGGAAAATGAATAATCGGATTGCCGTCCTTCATTTCATAATAAAGGGGACGTTTTGCTAACAGCTGTTCTAATGGCCTCATCGTTTACCATGAGACTGCCTTCGACAAAATCGTGGCCGTCTGGCAGGGCCTCTGTAATGATCCCATTGGTCAGCGCATATTTATTTGCATTAAAGGTAATCGTCAATCGAAATAACCTTTTCCACCGTACGTACTGGCGGAAGCGTCAAAAGTTCCATTTTTTCAGCAGTGCAGAGTGGTTAACATCAACTTTACTTTTTGATCTCCTGCTCGTCAATTCCTTCATATTTGAGTGTTGCGCGGTTCTCAAAACCAGTGGTATTTCCGCCGTTTTCTACTCTGAATTCTGTAACTTCTGTTCTATAGGTGATGCTGACCGCCTTATTTCCAACATTATTTAAGGTAAAAAAGTAATTTTGTTTGGATTTGCTTCATCTATTTTTATACGTTACATTCTTCCCAAGCTGTTCCTCACCATCATATTTTATGCTGATACTTTTTTCGTCCAGCTTCTGCTTATCACCAATGGTATCTGTAATAGTAACTGGTTTCACTAAATCTTTTTCCCATTGTTAACATTAATCGTCAATTAATCCAGTTTTCTCTTCACTTGTTGAAAACTTGCCATTTTTTGCAAAGTAGATAAACTTATCATACGGACCGAGAGCGTTCCCCCAGTCCTCGTAGTCGCCGCCAATTTTATGCGTGTCATCCACCCACAGCGCGGCAACGTTACTTATGGATAAACCCGTAAAACCATCATTGTTAAAATTATTGTCTTTTAAGACTTTAATCGTGTAATATACCCAAGTTTTTTGATGATCCGCAGACAGCGGAATGGTCATCGTCGGTTTGCCTTCCTTATTCGTGCCAAGTTCAGGCGTTACTGCTTCTGCTTCTGCTTTATTATCTCTTGTATAGTTGATGCTTACGCTGTCAGCCACAAATTCGGCACCCTCTGCGCATTAATCGTGTCTACAATCTTTGCAGCGGTAAAATGATCATTTCCTTTTCCGTATCTGACTTCGATTTTATAAGTGAGAAGATAATTACCATCCTTATCAAGCCTTTTTCCCAGCTTACTGCTCCATCTTTCCCCTTCTGCACAAAGGTATCCCGCACCTTCACTTGGGCAGTTGCTTCTGCTTTTGCTTTATTATCAGCACTCTTTAGGGTCGCCTTGTTTTTCACTGTCACACTGTTATCGAGATCACTGCCTTTTTTGCTGTGTACCAAACCGTATCGCTGACAGTAGTTCTGTAAGTGAGTACGTGGGAACCTTCGCTGACATCATTGGGGAACGTGTATGAAAAGCCTTCGTCCGTCAGATGCAGTGATTCGTCGGCAATGACTTGCTCTTCCATTCTCATACTGCCAGAAACATAAGTCAGATGATTTTGTTATACGCATCTGTAATGGTATATCCAGCCAGGGTATCTTCTTTATCCGGCGTCGCTGTAATGGTCCACGTCACAGTGTTATCATCGTTCAGTGTACCCCTTCTTTTTGACGGTGATTTCCTTTTTTCTTCTTCCGGTTTCTGATAAATATCAAAGCTATCCACATTGGCAGGGAATTTGCCTAGGTCAAACTTGATCGTGCCGCCTTTTGACTCATCTACTTGAGCGCTGCAAGTTATCTCCAAATGCCCGGAAACATTGTTTTCGGGCAGCGCTGGTGAACTTTACAGTGATCATTCGCTCTGCGTTAATTGACCAAACAGCGTACCCGTCTTTGCCTACGGAATAATCGTAGTCAATATTAATCCCTGACAAATCCAACTGCTCTGGCAATGCTGGCAGAACATAGCTTGTGCCTTCCTCTACCTCCTCCGGATTTGGAATAGTAAATTCATACCGAATCGCGACAGGATCGCCGTCCTTTACCGGATTTTCTTTGCTATATTCTTCTTTAGTAATGGTATTATAGAAACTAAATCTCGTCAAAAAGTCAGAAAAGTCATTGTTCATCACGTCTTGTTCGTCATCTTTTTCTCGTCTTCTGACGAATCATTCCCACTTTCTCCGGAACCAATACTGTCTTCTTTCGGTTTATCGATTGTCTCCCCATCAGAATTGCCATCGTCAATCTGCCCCGCGTCACCGTCTCCAAGGCCTTCATCTCCATTTTCGGCGATATTTGTTCCATCGCCAGCGCCTAAACCATCTGCCGCCGGGTCCTCTGCAAAGGCGACCTGACAGACAGCGATAAATATCATACACATAGCCAGAAGGACAACAAAAAATTTCTTCCCCTTTTTAACATTTTACACTCTCCCTTACGTTTGACTTCTCTATATCAAATTGGTTATTTTTACATAATATAACACTTGATATTTTACCTTTTTCTTACTCGTTCGTAAAGGACTATGAGCAATAAAAACATTGAAATTCCAATAAATAACTGAAAAATAACTCACAGCAAAGACGTCTGGCTTAATAAACATATTTTTGTAAAATTTTGGCAAAATGCACTAAAAAAGACTTTCCTAATTAGGAAAGTCTTTCAATTGCATCTTATAAAATAAAATTAGTCTGCAACATATGGAAGCAGCGCAACAATTCTTGCTCTTTTGATTGCTGTCGTTACTTCTCTCTGATGTACAGCGCAAGTTCCTGTGATTCTCTTAGGAAGAATCTTACCTCTTTCGGTAATGTACTTTCTAAGCTTCTCTACGTCCTTGTAATCAATTGCTTCTGTTTTATCAGCGCAGAATTGGCATACTTTTTTTCTTCTCATGCCACCACGTCTTCTATCCATCATGATTCATATCTCCTTTCCTTAGAATGGAACATCTTCATCGATTGCCTGGAATGAATCGGCATCTCCTCAGGCATATCGTTGCCTCTAGGAGCACTGGCGCCAGCATTGCCGCCGCCATAATTTGAAGATGCATTCTGTCGTGGAGCGGAACTGCCGCCTGACGGTCTGTCTCCCCACTCTAAAATTCTACTCTGTCTGCTACAACATCGGTCGTATAAACAGTGACGCCATCTTTATTCTGATAGCTTCCGGTCTGAATTCTTCCTGAACACCGACTAATCTGCCTTTTGCAAGATATCTCTCACAGTTTTCGGCCTGCTTGCCAAAAACCGTAATTCTTGGAAAGTCTGTCTGCTTTTCGCCGCCAGCCCTAACTGGCCTGTCAATAGCGACTATCGTAAATGTCGCTACCGCCATCTGTGTTCAGAAGTGTATCTGATTTCCGGATCTGGGTAAGTCTTCCGATCAGTACAACACTATTCATTCTTAACTACCCCATTCCTATTTAGCGTCTTTGTTGATGATGATGTGTCTCATTACATCGTCAGGAGATTCTCATTCTTCTGTTCAATTCCATAGTAATTCTGTACTTGCTTTTAAATTCCATTACAACATAGTATCCCTCGAATTTCTTTTCGATTGGATAAGCAAGTTTTCTCATTCCCCCAAGCATCTACTTTGTCGACTTCTCCGTCCGCTGCAATAATTGTCTTGACCTTCTCAATTGTAGCTTCTTTTTTCCTCTTCTAAAGCAGGATCGAGGATGAACATTACTTCATAATTTGCCATTTCTTTCACCTCCCTGTGGACTAAATGGCATAAGCCCTGTGCTTATGCAGAGATCTTGCGTTTAAATACGCCTTATTATTATACACATATCAAGTGACAAATGCAAGTACATTTTGCAAAGCTTTCTATGCTTTCTTTTCTGGTACTAATTTAGAAGAGTCTTTGATTCTTATAGCCACCTGCGTGATGTATTCCTCTTCACTTGCCATGGCAAAATCGTTGATGCCCTTTTCAAACGCATAACCAGTTAACCTTAGCTGTCGTTCTTCTGCATAGTCAAACATTTTTCATATAACTCCGGCAGCCTGTCCCATGTGCCTTCTAAATAACCGCACAAGTACACCCCACTTGGTTTGATCATGACATTTTTTCACCTTTTTCACCGTTCATAATCGGAGAATACAAACCATCATACTTGTCAAATTGTTTACTTTTCACTTTTTCTAAAGAAATATAACTGCCAACTCCCGCGCGATATTGTTCTGGAGGCCATGTATCTTGTACATATTGAAATACTTTTATAAAGTCGTCGTCTTCGAACTGATATGGAACTGTCCGTAAATACTCCGTTTTCTGCTCAATCATTTGTATTTCCATGCCGTCAATCTGTCTGCAGAGCAAAAGATGTTCCTGTTTTTGTGCCAGCACAGCCTTTACCCTCTTCAGCTTTTTGATTTCTTCATCAATGTCCTTCTGCTTACGCAAGATGGTCTGCAGGAAATCCTCTGTATTAAAGGAATGCACAAGTTTTTGAATTTCGCTGATACTGAGATTAATTTCTTTTTAGCATTCGTATAAATTCAAATTCTATGCTCTGTGTGTAGTCATAATACCGATATCCGTTCTCACCTTTATGTGCCGGGGAAAACAAGCCAATATTGTCATAATAATGCAGCGTCCTTTTTGTTCACGTGATGCAGCCTTGCAAATTGTGCCGTTGTCAGTTTTATCATTTCTTTTTTCACAAAATTTCCTCCTTGACTTTACACCAACTAGATAGTTTACCATTAGTATATACCAAACAAAAGGAGATAGAAAGGAATAGAGATATGGCAGAAAAAATCGTATTAAGAGCGTTAAGGAAAGCAGATTTCAAAGCACTGGAAAATGTAATCAGAAAAACATGGAGTTACGATAAATTCGCCACTCCCAAAGCAGCTGAAACACTAGCCAGAGTGTACTTATCAACCTGCCTTGCAGAACCAAACGTATGCTCAGGTTGCTGAAGTGAACGGAATTCCAGCCGGTTTAATACTAGGCAAAAAACTATCGCAAAGCATCGGTGCCCGTTAAAATACCGCCTGCGGCAGTTCAGTGCAATCACACGGCTGCTGCTTTTAAAAAAGAAGGCCGTGACATCTTAAACTTTTATAAGGATATCAACGGTATAGACAGCCAGCTGCTAAAGAAGTGCAGCAAAACTACAAAGGCGAAATTTCTTTGTTTGCATTATCCCCGGAATACAGGGGACTAGGCATCGGCAAAGAAACTGTTTCAATGCCTGCTGAATTATATGCAAAGCAGAAGGTATCAAAGAGTTCTATTTATATACAGATACCAGCTGCAATTTTGGATTCTACGAACATCAGGGGGATGAAACGTCAGCAGCAGCATAAAGCAGTTTGTCAATGTAAGGGGTCAAAAAGGAGAGTTGGAGTTCTACGTATATGATATGACAGTCTAATGGCTGTAACGTCAAAAAGCTCGTACATACCGTTATGGTATTGTGCGAGCTTTCTCATTATGACTGGGCCATGACCTATTTCCACAGCTTATCGGGATAAATCCCTTTGTCCTTCATGGACTGCAGGGCGCTTACCACGCCTTCCTTGTCTTCCTTATATGTGACGCCGTACCACCTGTCTTGTGATTGAAGCACCTTGACAGATGCCTTGTCTTCTTTAATCAGCTGATCTACCACCCCGGGCAGGAAATATTCTCCCTTCAGCGGGTTCTCCGCCAGCGCTTTATCCAAAAACGCTGGGAATCTCGCTTCCATCTCCTTGACAAAGGACTCTAAAAAAACCCCAGAAGTTCATAGAGACGGTAGTTCCTTCCGCCAAAGGGTACCAGGAATCACCCTCATCCTCTGTATAAGCGATTTCCCCATTGCGCCACATGATTCTCGTTCTCTCCACGATATCCTGCAGAGTGCCGTCCTGGGAAACCTCGCAGACGCCCCTCGCCACATGGCCGTTTTTCCGTCAAAGTGTTCTCCAGCAGATAACCTATCATGCAGTATCTATATTTTTTATCATCTTTCGCTGCGGCTAAGTAGTCGTAGATAGACTGAAAAGCGCCAGGACCATAATAGTCATCCGCATTAATTACCGCAAAGGTCCGTCTATGAGTTTTCGCGCACTGAGTACCGCATGACACGTGCCCCACGGCTTTTCCCTCTCTGCTGGAATCTGGTAGCCTTCAGGAATGTCAGTAAGCTCCTGAAAGGCGTATTCCACCTGCAGGTGTTTTCCCGCTCTCTCGTCAATCAAAGCCCTGAAATCCGCTTCGTTCTCTTTTTTGATAATAAATATGACTTTTTCAAAGCCCGCCATCATAGCATCGTAGAGAGAAAAGTCCAAGATAATCTCTCCTTTATCGCTGACCGGATCGATCTGTTTAAGACCACCGTAGCGACTGCCCATGCCGGCAGCCATTATAATCAAAGTTGGTTTTTCCATCGTTGCCATCCTTTTCTCTGTGATATTATGATACTTATTTTATCCCATCTCATATAAAATTACAATAGGCGGTATGCCAGTGCATACCGCCTTAATTTATTTCCGCCTATTCAAATAAACTGCGATCAATGAATTACACCATTTTTCGCCGAAAAACCCTTTTGTCACCACAAAGGACAGGATACAGACGGCAGCCATGGTCAGCATCGGCAGACAGCTGAAGTTAAAGGCAAAGCCACCCAGCTCCACCAGCGGAAACTGCAGTACGCTGCCCACCGTAGACATGATCACCGGCATAAAAGGACAGAATCCGCTGCAGCCACTCGAAGCTCAAGGACGAAAGCGTAAGCGGAATGGTATAAATCAGCAGCGCCGTAATCAGCGCCATAAAGGATGACTTTGCGAAGGAAGAGCAGATCACCACAATACCAGTGAGCCCACACATCGCCGTCATCCAGAGCAGCACCGCATAGCTGATGGTCTGTCCCATGGTCATGGCATATGGCACGCCGGAATAATCGCCCGCTGTCATTTCGAGCTGAATACTCATACTCCATCCTTCTGTGCCGAAAAACAGCACCATCAGCAGCCAGTTGACCAAAATGACAACGCCGGCAACGACTGCGGTGAAAATCAAAGACGCCGTCACTTTGATATGGCGCACTGCTTCTTCCCATCTTTGACGTCAGAATCAGCGCATCTGTGCCGCGCATGTATTCATCCGAGAAGACAGGAGAGAGGGCTACGATGAGAAAATACCCCATGACCAGGAGCAGCATGGGCATATATCCTAAAAACTGCTGTTCTCCACGGGCATAATGAAACTCCCCTGTGGGAGGAGTCTGCACCGTAAAGTTCTTTGACGGACAATCCGTTGTAGTTGCCCGTTTCATCCAGAAACAACTTACCTACAGAGTCATAGGCGTAATCCATCCGCGCATAAAAATCTGTTTTTCTCAATTTTTTCCTGATGATCCAGCAGAATCTGCTTTACGGTATCGTCAGTGAGAACGCCTTCATAGGGTTTCGTCAGTTCCCTGTCCACGGCAATGGCTCCAGCGCCTTTGCTGTATCCTCCCTGATCATTCATCACGCCCATGGACGGCATGGCGGTAAAGATATAGAATACGAGATTCAATCCGATCAAAGCAACCAGCCCTGCCCAGACGATCTTTCGTCTGCAGATCTTCTCCAGTTCAAATCCGATTAGTCTGCTCATTGTTCTTCACCTGCCTCTTCAAAATAATATAAATACAGATCTTCCAAAGTCGGCGCAACCTGTATCGCCTCTTCCATCGGCTTTTCGTCCGACACAATACGAAGCACTGTGTCGCTTCCTTCGTGTTTTAAATTTCCCACGTTATATTCAGCCACATAACGATCTACCTCTTTGCCTTGTACTCTGCACTCCCATACCTTGCCTTCAACCTCTTTCGTAATTTCCTCTGGCCGTCCCTGATGCATAATCCTTCCACTCTTCATCACAAGAATCTGATCCGCAATATACTCGATGTCAGATACGATGTGAGTAGAAAAGATGACAATCTTGTCTGAAGACAGAGAACTGATCATATTTCTGAATTTCACTCTCTTTTGGGTCCAGTCCGACAGTCGGTTCATCCAGAACCATGACCAGCGGATCGTTAAGAAGTGCCTGCGCGATACCCAGTCTCTGCAGCATACCGCCTGAAAAGGTTTTGATCTTCTTGTTCCGCACCTCCATGAGTCCTACTTCTTCAAGAAAGCGCAGTGACTTTTCCTTCGCATATCCCTTGCTCAGCCCTTTCAGAGAAGCAAGATACAGCATGAATTTATAGGCAGTAAAATCAGGATAATAACCAAAATGCTGTGGCAGATAACCCAGAACGTTTCTATACTCCTCGCCCAGACCGGTGATATCCTCATGATCGTATTCCACGCGGCCTCCCGTAGCCTGCTGAATATCGCAGATAATTCTCATCAAAGTCGTTTTCCAGCGCCATTGGCGCCCAGCAGCCCATAGATCCCCGGTCCCAATTTCAGCGTCACGTCATCTACGGCTGTTTTCGTATCATAGACTTTTGATATATGATTCAAATATAATTCCATTTGTTATACCCCTTTCCGCTGCTTCGCAATAAGATGGCTGCGGCAGTAATGACCAGTACCAAACTAGCTGTCAGTATTGGCACCGCCACCATGTACTGAGAAAAAACCTTCGCAAATAAGGTCTGATTCAGTGCACCGTTAATCCACAGCATAATCAAAGATAAAAAAACTCCTGTTCCCGCCAACACGTAATTGGTACACCTGTGGCGCAGTTTTACAATCAGCCATAAATACAAGCTGTTAGAAAGATTGAACGGGACAAGGATCATGACAGCCGTCAAAGCGAATTTTGTGCCGCTAAGTCCTGTTATAAAGATGGCAGCGCCCAAAACGAAAAAATCCACACATCCCAAAATCAACATTTTCACGGCAAAGATACTCCGCAGATTATATCTGCACGACATCTCCAGTTCCCACATATTGTGTCCGTAGCTTCTGATTAGTTCGCAGCCGCCGATAATTCCCAACAGGGGAGTCACGATTGAAAGCGTTGTAAAAGCTGCGCCGCATTAGATCCTGTAAGTCCGCTCAAGACGAGCAGGAGTACCATTGCCTGAAGACTCCAAGTTGTAGGGGGAAATGTATGCCGCCAGCTCTCTCAGCCGCTGTAAAAGGGCTTCCCCTGTGTCAGCGGCTTATTCGCAAGAGCCTTTGAAGCCAGCAGCTTTGTCATTGCTTTCTGCTCTGGTCTCGGGACAGGCACAGTATATTGACGCAGTGCTTTCCGCAATCGTTGCTCTTCTATGTGTCTCCTCAAAACAGTCCCTCCTTCTCTAATATTTTTTTTAATTTGTTTTTTCCCTGTCTGAGACGTGATTTCACTGTGGGAATGTTAACTCCCGTAACCTTAGCAATCTCATTGATCTTTAAATCGCTGTAGAAACGCAGTATGATCACATCTCTCTGCATCTGAGGCAAAGCATTCAGCGCCGTCCTGACGGTATCCGCCACGGCTATCTGATTCCCTATATCTTCTTTATCAAATGCAGCGGTAAGCCCTTCTTTTTGCCTCTGCCTCATCTTCAATAAAACAGTCGTCCCTTTTGCGCAGACCGTCATTGCAGGCATTGCTGGCAATCTGAAATAGATACGGCTTGAACCGGTCCTTTTCAATATAAGAGTCCATGTAGCGGATCATTCTCAGAAAGGTATCCTGCGCGCAATCGTAGGCCAAGGCTTCATCTCCTGTCTTATAATAGCAGAATTTGAAAATCTGATCGTAATACCTTTCTATGAGAATTCCCAGCAGATCTCTTTCTCCCTGTTTAATTCTCGTAATTAATTCTGCGTCTTTCACCGGGGAAGCTCCTTCCTTTATAACATAGGGACTATCGTTCAAAACATATCCCTATGTTTCAAAGAACGTACTTTGCGAAGCGTCGCCCCTAGCGGGGCGGCATAAGTGCATGGAAGCCCCGGCACAGCGACTGGTGAAGTCAGCGCTGATGCAGGTCTCATGCCAGAAACCCCCCGCTTTCGCTAGTTCGCGTTTACGGCTGGGCGAAGGGACCTCATGCACTCATTTTTTTAAATCGAACGTTCTATAATAGTAAACCCGTTTGATATACCAAAAGGATTCAAATCTAAGGAAAAATAAAATTACTTTTTTGTTATACTTCTCATTTGCTTTTCGATATCTTTGAAATTCCAATGTTTTCTTGCATTTTCCCAGGAAATATGAAACAATAAACACGAGGTATAAAGTTTCCAAACTGGTCCCAGAAATAAAATAGGAGATAATAAAATGAAAACAATATATGCACAGGCCTGCCCTGGCAGCGTCGTCTTACAAGAGAGAGAACTACCTGCTCCAGGTCCGGGACAATTGCTTTTAGAAGCCCAATACTCTACCATGAGCCCAGGCACAGAAAACGGACTTATGGGAGAACACATTGTTCCGCTGCCAACCAGCATTGGCTACAGTATGGCTGCAAAAGTCATTGAAACAGGTGAGGGCGTTACCGATTTCAAGCCCGGCGATAATGTGGTCACCACCGGCGAGCACGCCCAATACTAATTATGGACCAATACAACTGTACCCCTGCGCCAAAGGGATTGATATGGAGCAGGCCGCCTTTTTCAACCTGGGTCATACCGGCATGTATGCCCTCAGAAGGGCTAATCTGCAGCTGGGTGAGCCTGCCATTGTCATGGGTCAGGGCTTTGTCGGCGCAATTACCGCACAATGTGCTAAATGTGCCGGCGCGCTTCCTATCATTGTAACAGATTTAGATGAAGAAAGACTGGATATGGCAAGAAAAATGGGGTGTCGACTTCGCCATCAACCCGGCCAAAGAAACCAGAAAAGCTGGCCGAAGTCGTTAAATCCCTAGACAGAGGCGGCTGTCCTGTCATCTTTGAGGCCACCGGCTCCAGACAGCCTCTGGAACAGGCTTTCGAGCTGGTCAGCGAAAGGGAAGGGTCGTCATGATCTCCCAGGTTCATGGGGAATCTATGCCTAACTATGACGATAATCTAATGCAGAAGGGCGCCAGCCTCATTGGCACTTTATGTCAATTCCAAACCGTTTGCTCTCAAGCGTGCAGATTTGGTCATCAAAGGGCTTGGCCGCCTATAATGGATGCCAACCTGCAAAAGATATACTGGTACTGACATCTGGACTTGCGATGAAGATATCAGAGTCTTCTTGGATTTAATCCACTACGGCAAATTAAATATCCAGCCTTTAATTACGCACAGATTCAATTATACAGATATTCCAGCCGCCTATGAGCACGTTTGGAATTTAGATCCGTCTCTTGTCGGCGGACTCATCAAATGGAAATAACCAATATTTAACCGTTTTTTATAGTTTTCGGTTTTGTAGGGTCCCGTCATGGTATAATGAACACAACAATATTGACAGCGTTGCTGCAAGGAAGCGTTCATTGAATCATGACCTTCGATTCTATTTTCAAAGGTATCGTCATGGTATAATAAACACAACGATATTGACAGCGTTGCTGCAATGTAGTGGATGTTTAGGAGGGTCTGTTATGAAAATCGAAAAAATGAGAGAGAAGAAGAGAGAATACGGGTATACATATGCACAGATTGCTGATTTATCCGGTGTTCCCCTTGGCACTGTACAGAAGATTTTTAGTGGTGAAACCCAAAGCCCCCGGTATGACACTGTCATGGCGCTTGAACAGTGTTTAAGGAGAAGATGGTAGTAATGGAAACACCTGCCTATCAGGTGAGCAAGAAACCGGGAGAATATACCATCGATGATTACCGTGCGCTCCCAGAAGACCAGCGAGTTGAGCTGATTGATGGATATTTCTACGATATGGCGGCACCTACCACCTTCCATCAGTTGATGGCGGGGAGAGCTATATCGGCAAATCGCCAACTTTATTGTAGACCAAGGTGGAGATTGTACGCCGTTTATCTCACCTGTGGATGTGCAACTGGACAATGACGAGAAGACCATGATTCAGCCGGATGTAATCATTATCTGTGATGCAGAGCAAATTATAAGGCGTAACATTGTCGGCGCACCAGATTTCGTTTTGGAGGTTATTTCTCCGGGAACGAAACGGAGAGATCACGTCATCAAGCTTTCCAAATGCGCTGCCGGGTGAGGGAATACTGGATTGTAGATCCTTATCAAGGGGCGAGTCATCGTATATTTCTTCGAAAGCGAGACTGGACCCACAATCTACCCGATTGACGCTGACATCCCTGTCAATATCTATGACGAAGGGGAACTGGTGTTGAAATTTCAACGTATAGCAAAATGGGCTAAAGATGAATTATAAAATTAGAAAGGATTTCCCATGCAAATATGCTAGGAAATCCCTTTTGTATTACTGTCACGCAAAAGGCAATATGTCTTTCAGATAGACTCTGCTCGCAGGACAGGTTTGATTGGTCCCTTTAAGATGAAGATACCAGATTCTCGAATCATGGCGTTCAACAAAATCTATGTTTTTAATGTTGACTGCAAAACCTGTGACATCTGATTACATCATCCGAACAGATTTCTTCCAGAACCCTTATGAGGCTGGTTCTCTTAACAATATACTTTCCCTGCAGCGTATAGATCGAGCAGGTCTTATTCTGAATTTCCAAGTACAAAATACTTTTCAAAGGCACCTTTTCAATTCCTCCAGACCCCTTTAAATCCAAACACCGCCTGGATTCCTCGTTTTGCCGCTGCCTGTCAGCAATGGCGTCCAGATAGAGACTTACTTTTGCTTGTATATCTATCTTGTCTAAAGGCAGAGACAGGTAATTGCATCTTTATATGCCTGAAAGGTTGCGAGGGGCGGAAACCGATTAAATTATAGCTCTTCCGTTACAAACAATATCGGCGTTTGCTTGTAAATGTGGTACTGACGAATCATCTTCTCCATGATATAGCCGCTTCTTTTTCCCAGCCTGACCCCCAGTATAAAGAGATCGAAGGTAATCTCTCTTCGCGTAATGATCGTTTTGGCCTCCTCTGGATCGACAGTGGAGATCAAACAGAGCGAATCTTCAACACATCTGCAGATACTGTCCGAAAGTACAGCAATATCCTTTTTTCTTTACACAAGATGAGAATATGAATCATGAATACCCTTTCTGACTTATCAATTCCAAAAGCACTTTCTTTTTCGAGTGCATTTTCTGCATCTGAGGGTCAGCTTGTTGAAGCGAAGTCACTTTTCAAATACTATTACTGTATAATCTTGCGATTCAGATGAAGAAGGAGGAAATTATGACAATTTTACCTTTTATTTGCCTCGGTATGGGAATCATTGGCGGTCTTTTTGTCACCGCTCCCAAATTTACGTCCGCATCAGAAAAAGTTTCGACTGTCGCGCTAATCTTTCTAATGCTGTCCATCGGCGTAGGAATCGGATTAGATCAATCTGTCATAAGGCAATTCGGCACCATCGGTATCCATTGCGTGGTCATTGCCTTATGTGCCATTAGCGGCAGCGTACTCTTTACTGTTCTATGTGAAAAGACAGTTTTGCCTTTAGATCATCTCGACAAACAACTCAGCGAGAAAAATCTGACCCTTAGCAGTGCCGCCGGACAAGAGGAAACGGAGAAAAAAAGCACCAGTCATCTCGTCTGGATCATGCCCTGCAGCATCCTTGCAGGTCTTTTGCTGGCATTTTCTTCCGTTCTTATCTAAATTCAGATATAATGGATACTATTTTTACTATTTCCCTAATCGTCTTATATGTCTGTGTCGGTATCTCCCAAGGAGCTAACAGAGAAGTCTTCCGATTTGTAAAACGCCTGGGTTTTAGAATCATCTGGTTGTCAGCAGCAATTCTGCTGGGCAGTATTCTGGGAGGAATCATCGCCGGTATCCTTTTAAGACTGCCCTCTATGTATCGGTAATCTCAGCAAGTGGTATGAGCTTTTACAGCATCACTGGAGCTTATATGACACAGGCTTATGGATTGGAAATAGGCACCTACGGTTTTATCGTCAACGTACTGAGAGAGTTTTTTACGGTCCTGCTGATGCCCCTGCTCATAAAGATCAGCTTAGGCAGCCCGATAGCAGGCGGTGCTGCAGGCAATATGGATACGATGCTGGCTCCCGTCACTAAATTCGTCGGCGTGCGTCTTGGCCTGGTGACCCTGATTACGGGCACCATATTGACCTTGCTCGTTCCCATCCTCCTGCCCGCTGTCGCTTATCTTTTCCATCTATAACAGAAAAGTTATTTTTCCTGATTAAACATGAAGATCATCTCGCTGACCAACGCGCCGATTGCCGGATTCAGATTGCCTTCTTTCCAGGCCAGAATCACATCGTTAGACACGCCTAAATCGATAGACAGAAAGTCTTTTCCGGCTGACTGTAATGCCCACTCGTCGATAATCGCAATACCAAACCATTCTGTACATTAAGCAGCATGGACTCTATGTTGTCTACCTTTACCTGGGTCGGCACAAAACCGAAAGGTTTGCAAAAACGCTTGTTATTGACTTCTGCCAGTTTGGTCTCTTCCGTAGTCGGCACAAATAGCTTTTCTTCTTTAAAATCGACAGGTGTCAGACCTTCCTGCCCAGCATACTTGTGATGGACAGAATAAATCATCTTCAGTGGTACAGTGGTGATCGTCTTGGTCATAATATCCGGATAGTCATCTGTATTGCCCTCTAAGGAGAGGATGACATCGACTTTGTCTGAACCCAGCGCCTTCAACTGGCCTCGAAAGCCATAACTGCTCAAAGCGATATCCACATTCTGAAATCTCTTTTAAAGTTCTGCAGTGCCATAGGTATGGCCTCCACGTTTTTCCACCCATCCAAACAAGCCAATCTGACACTGCCGATCTGCGCATTGGTCAAACGGTAGGCCTGTTCCTTTGCCCTGGCCAAATTCTGTCTGTACTCAGAGAAGAAATCGTAAAAGAGACCTCCCGCCGGAGTCAGCTGCGTCGTCTTCTTGCTCCGATCAAAAAAAGGGCGAATCCCAATTCCTTTTCCAAATGTGAAATATGTCTGCTGATGGCAGGCTGCGATACATACATCTCTTCTGCGGTTTTGGTAAAAAGCTCAAATTCCTCGCTACGGCCAAGAAATAATCGATCTGTAAGTCATTCATCTCTATCCTCCATCCCAAACATCAAAATTTTCTGAATAATACTTTTTAGTTATAATAATTATACCAAATTATCGATTTTACACAAGGCTCAGAATCTAGTATATTTAAGGTAACAAAGGAACCAGTTGGAAACGGTTTATTATATAAGGAGATAACATGAATAAGACAATAAAAGGAATGCGCATGGAGAAGCCTGCAAGGAAAGAATCCAGCAACATGTTGATGATGACAGATATCATCAAAGGCGTCAATGCAGTTCTTAATCCGGGTAAACCCGAGATAAACTGGTTTGCCCCCGACCCAGAGGCCAAGGCTGCCATTCACATCAGAGACGGCAGAATTGATAAGAGCCTTTCTAACAGCAAAGCATTATACGGCGGAACCATAGACGATCAAAATCTGAAGAATGTCAAAGTCGTTGCTTACGACGGCCGGGACGGAGGCATCTATGCGGAAGGCCCCGGCAGTAAGGTTACCGTGGACGGCGCATATATCAGTACCGCTGGAAACGGCAGCGGTATTGGCGGCCCCTCAAGCGGTGCAGCAGTAAAGCGCGGCGCCAGCATGACCCTAAAAACGCCGTTATCAACACCAGCGGCAGAACTAGATACTCCACTGCCGCAGAAGAAAACGCAACACTGCGGGTTTACAATTCTGTCATCTGGTCCCACGGCATGCCTTTCGGTGATGAGATTCCTGAGCCGACAGAACTGATGTCCACCGCCGCCGGCACTGGAAATCAAGGGCAATACTCGTACCCACTGTACGATGAGCAATTCACAGTCCTATTTTTACAATACAAAAATCATCTGTGACGGCTGGGCGGCTCTTTCAACGGAAAGCTCAGAAGGGTTTGTCTATTTAGAAGCCAATGACTGTGATATCATCTGCACCAAAAGCGGCTACGGCGCTTATTCAGACCCGGCTGCCACGATGTATTCAACAACTGTTACATCGACACCAGTTGTATGATGGGCATCGTTGCCGGAAACAGTGATATGACCTTTAACAACTGTAAGGCAGAATGCGGCACCTATTTTGGTCTAATGCACTGCGTCAACGGCTGGCAGGAAGAAGTCGCAGAAATGATAATCAACGGCGGCGAAATCCACACAGCAGCAGAAGCATTTTTAATCAAGAGTCACAACGCATTGATCGACTTAAAGAACACTAATATTCAATCCGGCAAAGGCATCCTTGTCAAAACAATCATTAACGACGACCCATGTACAACCAAAGTGACCGAAGACGTCTACGGCGTCAATGTCAGAATGAAAGACATGGAAATCGAAGGTGACCTGATTCATGGAGACAGCGAGAGAACGATGTGGGTTGAATTAACCTCCACATTGATAAAAGGCAAGATGGAAAACGTAACTCTCGCTATGAATACGGGCAGCAAGTGGGTTGCCACAGCCGACTCATCCATTACTTTGATTACAGATATCAATACAGCACAAATAGATGCGCCAGAAGGGGTGACCATTACGGCCATCGCCTCAGAGACGGCGGAATATACCCTTGCCAGCGGCGGTAAATTTGTCGTGACAGAAAAATAGGCGGAGGCAGGAACATGGCAGAAATTATAAAAGCATTACATACAGGAATCAGCGTTCTCAATATGGATGAGGCGCTGAATTGGTACCAAGAGAACCTGGACTTTTTCCCTGGTTAGTGACAACTATGCGGAACCTCTTCACGCGAGAATCTGCTTCATTAAAAAGGAGATTATCAGATTGAATTGTTTCAGTATGATTTCCCGACCCCCCTGCCAGACAGCAGGAGGATGCCCAACGACGATCTTCAGACTGTAGGCACCAAACACGTCGCCTTCGAAGTCGACAATATGGCAGAAATGAAAGAACGTCTGCTAAAGAATCACGTGGATATTGCTCATGAAGTCATGATGGAAGGAAACAACGTCATGTTCATGCGGGATAATTGCGGCGTCCTCATCGAGCTGATTCAGAACAATTAACCTTTGATTATATTAAGCGCTTCTATATATATTTGCTATTATTTACCTTATTTTGAGAGGAGAAATCAAAATGTTACAGAATAAGAAATTCAAAGTATGCGATCCTGTTCATGATACTGGGTATCGTCTACATGTTCATGTACTCCGGTCTGCAAAATGACCACATCAACATTATTAAAACGTTCAGCGCATGGGACAGCAACAAGACTATGTCGCCATTAACTGCAGGAAACTTTGCCTGCATCGTACTGACAACTTATCTACGGCACCTTCTTTATCAAGTTCGGCGTCAGAAAAACCTTGATGCCGTGCTTTATCCTAGCAGCAGCAGGCTGCGTAGGAATTACCATGGCTAACGGTTTAACCGCCTTTGGCGGAGAAGGCAATTATACGCTTTACGCAATCTCCATGTTTGTCGTCAGATGCACCTGCATGATTTTCCAGATGGGCGGCTTTATGCTCTGTGCCAACTGGTTTATCAGATACCGCGGCCGCGTCATGGGGATCATCACAGTAGGTTCTCCTTTATTTTCCGTCATCGGCACCTCCGTTATGACTACATTTATTCAGAACAACCTGGGCGGTGACTACAGACCGTTTTACATCGGCATCGCCGTCATCATCATTGCTATGGCGCTCGTTACCTGGTTCGGTCTCAAGGATACGCCTGAAGAAGCTGGCCTCTATCCTGACGGAGCAGATCAGCCGCCTAAATCAGAATCAGAAGTCGAAGAAGTACAGCTTACAGTCGGCCAGGTACTGTCATCAGTAAAGGGCTGGAAACTGATCATCGCATTCGGTGCATTTACCTTTATTATCAATGCCTGCATGGGTTCCATGGCCGCCCGCTATATGAGCCTTGGCATGGATGAAAGCGGCCCATATGTATGGTTTGCAGCACTAAAATGGTTATCTGTCGGTGCAATTCTGGGAATACCAATGTCCTACGTCTTCGGCTGGCTGGACGACAAATTGGGATCTGTCAAGACCTCCATTATCCTGGGGCTCTGTGAACTGCTTCCGGTGCTGGGTCTGATGTTACAGCCAGAAGGCGGCAGTGTTCCTCTCATGGTTATGTGGGGCTTTGGCGTAGCCTGCATGACTGGCGGGGTTCCAACTATGCATCCTTGTATCACAGCGTACTGCTACGGCCGAAGAGAATATCAGTCAGCTAACCGAATCATCATGGCGATTCAGTTGATTCCATCAGCCTTTGCCGGTCAAATGATGGCTGGCTTCATTGAAAGCGGTCATGCCAATACCGGTTACATCATCCTTCTCGCCGTCGTTGCAGTTGGCGTTATTGCAACAGTTTCCATGCTGAATATGAAAGATGCAAATGCGGCGGACCGTGATTATGGCGGTAAAGCAGCTTAATCAAATGCGGCTTCAATATCTAAACTTAATATAACGAGAAAGACTGTTCCTCTAACGGGAGAACAGTCTTTTTTGCGTCTTTCTAAGCCGCTAACAATATGATACAATATTGCCATACATAAAAGGAGGAACTGAATTATGATAAAAATCATGGAAGACGCAGAACGAGATGCCGCCTTACAGGTTGCGGACCTGATGCTGCAGCGAGAACTGCGCCAAAGGGCAGCGGTAAAGATAAGATTATCACTGTTATTTTGACAGGAGAAGACAAGGATCTACTGGTACAGAAAAATGCATGAAGCGGCGAAAGAGTATCAGGAAGAATTTATTGAAAGAGACGCTATTAACGTAGAGAATAGCCACTGCATCGTCCTGATCGGGGTGACTTCGAACCCTTCGGTCTGAACAACTGCAGTATGTGCGGCTTTAAAAACTGCAGCGAGATGAAAAAGGCAGGGGCGAACTGCGCATTTAATGTGACGGATCTAGGTATAGCTGTCGGTTCAGCCGTATCCGTCGCTGCCAACCATAGAATTGATAATCGAGTCATGTACTCCGCTGGCAGAGGCGCTGTCAGAATGGACATTTTTCCAGAAGACGTCAGAGTCTGTTACGGTATCCCTCTATATACCGGCGCCAAGAGCATCTATTTTGACAGAGGTCCCGGAGCTGTTCTGAAATAAGGTACCTGCGAAAAAGGTTCTGAGCCTTAAAAACGATAAATAAAAAAAGAATAAGCGACGTTTGGGAAACATTTCTGTGTATGTGTGTGTTTTTGGATTTTTTAATGGATTAATTAAGTGTAGGATTTTATTTTATTTTTCGGACTCTATTATGGGTAGAAACAATTTCCCAAACGTTTCTTATTTCTCTATAATGATTATATTTTAGCAAAAACGAATAATTATGTCTTTGTAATATTTTATAAATTTTGGGAAAATTCTTTGTTTTTTATACAAAAACAGGTTTTATCTGTTGGACAAGACCTGTTTTTACATAATAACTGTTATTTTTTATCAATTCATTCTAAAAAATTTTTGTGTTTCCTCTGCTCTTACACATTTCTAACGCTTTACATTTACAGGATACGTATACATGTTGTATATTTTATCCAAAACTGAGAAGAAAAATTGAATTTATGCGTTCTCCTGCCGTACAGTAATTGCCGGTCTTACAGGCGTTAACGGATAGCAATGGTGGAGCAGCAGGTCCTCTGTTCCGCGCTTTGGTCTTTGTAAAAGCGGTCTCAATTCTTTCGGCAATCATCTCGGCCAATTCACATGTGACGTCAGAGACCATGACCAAAAACTGCCCGCTGCTGTACTGTGTGAAGACGTCTGCTGAGCGCAGGCATCCTTGTATTCTATCTTTTAGATATCCCATACCAGCTTCACGGTCGGCCAAAGACGTCAAATCCCCTTCACCATTGGTCAATGTGAAGAGAATGATATAAACATTGCTTTTCGTTCTGTGTAATCTTCGTTCCATAAAACGGTAAATGCCCTTAAACGTCTCATAGTCCTGGCAGTAGGCGCCTTTAATTAAGTCGTGTTCAGAGAGTTCTTCTCTGATCTGCTTGATATCCATCTCGATTCCGTTATTGGCCGGGCAGCTTTTTCCGTTTCTCCTTCGTCCCATTTTTGTTTTGCTGTCAGCAAAATTCGATCTGCACGTTCAAAACACTCTGGTAATTGTCATTCTCCTCAGCTACTGCCCATCCTGCCGAGACAGATAACATGACAGCGTCATCAGGCAAAGAAATCGCTGCAAGGCGGTTTTAATCTGCTGGCTCCGTTCTTGAGCAAAATGGCTGTCTCTGTTTACAGGCATGAAAATGACAAATTCGTCGCCGCCAATTCGGGCGACAATGTCTCGCGGCAACACCATAACACGCAAAATCCTCGCAATTTCCTGCAGGGTATGATCGCCAGTAATATGACCGCAGCGGGTATTGACTTGTCTAAAAGTAGTCCACGTCAAATACCAGCATAATGCCTGTCCTGGTCTTTGCCAATGACTGGTTAACCTTTTCTCCACCGCACCGCGATTATACAAACCTGTCAGCCAGTCTGTCTCAGCAATACGGCTCAATCGTTCATTTTCTGCTTTTAATTTCGCAATGTCTTTCTCTCATTTTCTATCACGCCCAGATCACTTAAACCAATACTCTATTTACCTTTTCAAGTATAGCAAGTTTTCATTCTAAAAACAAGAAACGTGTAGAAAAAACGTGAAATGACGAAATCAAGGATTTCTTTTTCTTATATTATAAAAAAGAGTGGTTAGATTCATCAACCTTTCCACTCTTTTTCCTACGATATTGATACTTTTAGCCTATCGGTTCAAAAAATCCTCAACGCCGTGTTTACAGATCGGACAGATGAAATCAGATGGCAAATCTTCCCCTTCGTATATATATCCGCATATTTTACAGACCCAGCCTTTTGCCTTTGGATGCTCTTCCGGCTTCGGTTTGATATGATCGAAATAATACTGATATGTCACCGATGGAACGTCAGAAAGAACCTGTTCTTCTGTTACTTCACCTACAAATAGCAGATGAGACCCCAAATCCAAAGTCTGATTTACCTTGACGGAGACCATAGCGTTGACCGCCTTTGTCAGATACAAAATTCCATTCTTTCCTCTTTTTGCATCCTGAAAGTCCTGAAACTTATCTACGTCTCGTCCGCACTGAAAGCCAAAGTGCTGAAACAGGTTAAAATCGGCTTCCTCCGTCAAAAACGACAGCGTAAAGTGACCCGTCTTTTTCTATCATTTCACAGGTATAATTGGCTTTGTTTACACAGACAGACACCTGTTTCGGCTTGTCGGCGGCTTGTATTGCAGTATTGATAATGCAGCCATTATCCTTTTGCTCCATCCTTTGCTGTCAGAACAAAAAGTCCATAACTGAACTTATGCATTGCATTCATAGACACACCTCGTTACTCTGCCTTTTTCTTCAAAGACTTCTTTTCCAAGTGCGCAGAGAGGGCATACCCAATCTTCCGGCAGATCCTCAAATGCTGTTCCCGGTTCGATTCCATTATCTGATCCCCTACTTTCGGATCGTACTCATATCCACACGCTCCACATACATATACTTTCATTTCTCTTCCTCCTGTTTTTTTATCTTATTTAATAATAAATATACTTTAATTGCTGCAGCAAGATTCTGATAGAACTCTTTTTCGTTAGTCAGAGGATCTACTTTCTCCTGCAATTTGCCAATTCGATATCTTATCGTGTTTTTATGACAAAAAGCCTTTCTGCACCTTTGATCGTATCGCCCTTTGCGAGAACATATTCGATTGCAGTCTGGAGCAAATCACCGTCTTTGTCTTCCTCTTCAAAGATCGGCGCCAGATACTCCTGCATGTATTCTTCGGTTCCCTTAGAATTAATATGGGTTACGATTAGCTTGTATATACCCAAATTTTTATAATGTTTAACATTTTCATTTTCAATTTCTGCCACTTTTTCTGACCAATAGGCTTCTCGAATATTTAATTCAAAACGATCATCTATATTCCTGGGTTGGCTGATTCCTATCGTAAGATCGTTTCCCGACAAACCATATGCCACCAGCAAATCATCAAAATCGCCCGATATCTGGCGGGGTTCATTTCGTCATGGGAAAGCAGGACTATAAATTGGTCTTTCAGCTTTCCTACAAAGGTCTTGCCGCGAAGCCTCTCGTCCGGTTTGCTGCGCCGAATGACCTGCATCACCTGACATTCATCCATGTCCTTTACTTTGACGCACAGGGCTACCACAACTGGACGCAGCAGAGGATTAATCCGATCTCTGGCGGCATCCGCTTCTTCTTTCGTAAACTCTCTGTCGAGCATTTCCTGCAGTAAAGGCTCGATAAAAAACCGAGAGCCTTGTCTTTTCGATTAAACCGCGAATACTGAAAATAATTTCTTCAAAAAATTCGTCGTCTCCGAACTCCAGGATAGGAAAATTCATTTTTTCCGCATACTCCAGAGCTTCTCTTGGCAGTTCACTAAAAAAGACCGGTTTATATGCAAAAGCGTGCACATTGAGGCACACCAGTTTTTAATCGCCTCAAAGATCAGCTCCGGCCTGTCTTTGGCAAACAGCAGGCTGGATAGGACGAGGCTGTTGCCGTCAAAAGTGCGCGTCCGGTAGCCCTCTTGGACGAATTCAAAATCCAGAATTTCTGTAGCGGTGATGGTCTTGTCAGTCCCCCGCCGCCTGCAATTAATTTGAAATTCTTCATGATATCCAGTCCCAACAGGTCTTTTTACTGTAACTGCCATATTCCTCCTTACTTTATGATTCATCAAAGAGAACTGTCGATAAATAGCGCTCCCCTGAATCAGGTAATACTGCGACAATGTTTTTTGCCTCTATTTTCTGGTCTCTTTGATAACTGGACAGCCGCCCAGAGGGCTGCTCCTGAGGTAATGCCAGCTAAATAGCCTTCTTCTCGCCAGTTTTCTGGCCAAATCATAGGCATCCTCCTCGAGAACTGTCATTATTTCATCGATGATGTCTCTCTCCAGCAATGCAGGAACAAAATTAGCGCCGATGCCCTGAAGATTATGAGCTCCAGTTTTTTCCCTCTGATAAAAGGGGAGAGTTCCTCGGTTCCACTGCGACAATCTGTACATTCTGATTCTTCCCCTTAAGGAATTTACCTGTACCAGTAATGGTGCCTCCAGTGCCGACACCGGCTACCAGGATATCCACCTTGCCGTCGAGATCATTCCAGATTTCTGGGCCCGTCGTTTCGATATGGGATAACGCATTGGCAAAATTGACAAACTGCCCCGCTATGATGCTGTCGGGAATCTCCTTTTGCAATTCTTCCGCTTTCTTCTACAGACCCCTGCATCCCTTTTTTTCCTTCCGTAAGAACCAGTTCCGCGCCATACGCCGCCAGCAATTTCCTTCTTTCAATACTCATGGTATCAGGCAGTACAAAGATTGCTTTGTAACCCTTTGCCGCAGCGATAGCCGCTAATCCGATCCCTGTATTGCCGCTGGTCGGCTCAATAATGGTACCGCCTTCCTTGAGAAGCCCTTTTTCTTCTGCGTCTTTCACCATCCACAAGGCAGCCCTGTCTTTAATGCTGCCGGCCGGATTCATGGCTTCCAACTTTCCATAAATAGCCGCCCCCGCCGTCAGGGACGCCTCTATTTTGGAAAGCCGCATCAAGGGCGTTTTTCCTATGGCCTCTGTAACTGAATTAATTATCATATTCTCTACCTCTTATTTGCTCTATTATAATAATTGCTGCGGTCAACACCGCGATGCCCAGACTCCAGCCGCCCAGGATATCGGTAGGATAGTGTACCCTACGTAGACCCTGCTGCAGCCGATTGCCACAATCAGCAGACTGAGCAGTACTGTAATCAAGTTAGCTGCCATCCTATTCCTGCAATAACGCCTAGTCAAATAAATTAAAATCCCGTAAATCACGATACAGTTCATAGAATGTCCGCTGGGAAAGGAATAACCGCCCTCTTTGATAATTCGCACAGAAAGATCTGGTCTCGGTCTCTGAAAAATCGACTTCGCTACTTTGTAGATTATAGTGGAGGACGCCGCCGTGATGGCAAAAGGCAGGCCGATTTTTCTGCCTGGTCCCCGGATGGACCAGTAAAACAAAACCGAGAGTGACAATGGTCTGCCAGTTGCCCAGATATGTAATTCCAATCAAAATCTTATTCAGCACCGGAGATCTCTGGGCGTATGCCCATTCTCTAATTACAATATCAAATGTCAGCACATCGTAGCTAGAAATGGTGTATGCAATATAGGCGAAGCATATCAATGCTCCGCCTATGATAATGGACCGTAAAATAAATTTTTCTCTGTCAATTCTCTCCATCAAATTTCCCTTTTGATTTCGTTTTATTTGAATTTTACTGCGGTTCCATAAGCGATGACTTCTGCAGCCCCCTGCATGATAGCTGACGAGGCAAATTTTACGTTGACGACAGCATCTGCACCTAGGCTTTCTGCTTCATCCACCATTCTCTTCGTCGCAATCTGTCTCGCTTCCTGCAGCATTTCCGTATAGCCCTTCAATTCTCCTCCCACCAGAGTCTTAAAACCAGCACCGATATCTTTCCCTAAGTTCTTGGACTGTACCACATTTTTTTTACCATGCCCAGTACATCAAATTCCTGCCCTGGGATATAATCAATATTTACTAGCTTCATCTTCTTCGCCTCCTTTAATCTCATTGAGTCTTTCAATTAACATATATACTGTGAGAGCTGCCGCTCCAATGGGAATAAAAAGCAAAAGCATGAAGCAGATAGCAGGCATGCCTTCAAAGAGCGCAAATACAAAACCAATTCCCATCAGCAGAAAATATATGACAGCCAATATTGTAATGATAATTGGAGCAATATATCTCTTATCCATCGCTTTCTCCTCTCATCCGCCATTAATGCTAATATTATACTCTTTTTGAGTAGATATTTCCACCAATTTTATGTTATATTAATAGAGAGCAGAATTCTATCTGGGAGGTATACGAATTTGAAATTATTTAGAAACATTCCCAACGGTATCCGGCTATTCAGGTCCGTAGGTATATTTAATAAGCATATGAAAGATATCGCTGCAGCAAGAGAGGCAGGGGATAACGAAAAGAGCGGGAACTAATCGCATATTGGACTGCTCTGTGGGTAGACAGGGTCATCGATATTTTCGATCTGACCGTCAACATCAGCGGCAAAGAAAATGTACCGGATAATGGTCCGTGTGTGTTTATTTCAATCACGAAGGGTATGGAGATATAGTAGTATTATTTAAGGCATTGGAAGGACGGCAGATCGGCTTTATTGCGAAAGACGCATTGGAGAACGTTCCCTACTTCGGCAAATGGATCAAGGCAATCAGAGGCGTCTTTATCAAAAGAGGCAATACAAGAGAAGCGCTCAAGTCCATACAGGCTGGAGTGGATACACTGAAAGATGGTTTTCACTGGTCATATTTCCTGAAGGGACCAGAAGTCGCGGACCTCGAATGGCTGAGTTTAAAGCCGGAAGCTTTAAACTGGCTACAAAAAGCGAAGGTTCCTATTGTCCCGATTACCATCAACGGCTCCTACGATCTTTGAAACGAGAAGCATCATCACTGGCGGCGCCGTCATCGACGTTGTAATCCATCCGGCAATCGATACCGCGTCCTTGGACAGACATCAGATTGCGAATATAACTCACGAAGTTGATAATACTATTAGGACAACACTAACGCAGCTAATTGAAAAAAAGAGAAGCGGCTGCAAAGGAAAAGGAGTAGAGAATATGATTATTAACTTAACAAAAGACACTTTCCAGAAGGAAGTTTTAGAATCCGATGTTCCCGTATTAGTAGATTTTGGGCGCCGTGGTGCGGACACTGCATCAATCTGGCTCCCACCATCGACCAGATTGCCGAAGAGTACGATGGCAAAGTAAAGGTATGCAAGCTCAACACCGACGACGAGCAGGAAATCGCACTGCAGTACGGTATCATGAGTCTCCCGACCGTTGCCAAATTTGAAAATGGTGAAATCAAAGCAAAACTATGGGTGCGCTTCCAAAGGCTGCACTGATTGCTCAGCTAGGACTTTAAGAGTTGTATGAGCAGGCCGTTACACACGGCCTGTTTTTTGCGGCCTGGAAAGAGTGGAGGCAAACCCGGTCCCAAGTTCGAGATCAGGTCACAGGGCGCTTTTGGCGGCAGGTCGTTACGCAGATTCTTCCCTTTTGCCGTTTCTGTTAAGCAAATTAGCACTGTACTGCATGCTCTGCATAACCGGGGGCGCTTTTGGCGGCAGGTCGTTACGCAGATTCTTCCGTTTTGCCGTTTCTGTTAAGCAAATTAGCCCTGCACTGCATGCTATGCATAACCGGGGCGCTTTTGGCGGCAGGGTGTTACGCAGATTCTTCCCTTTTTGCCGTTTATGTTAAGCAAATTAGCCCTGTACTGCATGCTATGCATAACCGGGGCGCTTTTGGCGGCAGGGTGTTACGCAGATTCTTCCCTTTTGCCGTTTCTGTTAAGCAAATTAGCACTGCACTGCATGCTCTGCATAACCGGGGCGTTTTTGGCGGCAGGTCGTTACGCAGATTCTTCCTTTTTGCCGTTTCTGTTAAGCAAATTAGCCCTGTACTACATACTCTGCATAACCGGGGCGCTTTTGGCTGGCGAAAAAAGCAGGCAGTTCAGAGCCGAGGACCTGATGCCAAAAACAGAGTCCCGCCCTCTCGAACGTAAGCTTTATTTATTCAAAGATAAATACCTCATATCAGGCACGGATAAGGCCATAAAGAGAACAGGATATTTCAGAGCATGCCCGGAAAAACTGCTTCGCTATGAAGTCTAACCAATGGGGGCAATTCAGATTGTCCGCTGAAGCGCAAAATAAACTTTTACATTTCTCTGTAACGAAACCTTTCCTTTGACGATATATGGGTAAAGCAGAAAAGAGGTGATAACATGTTGACATGGACGTCGTATACAACGACTACGCTCAGACTGTATTCAAATTCCTAATGACGCTGTGTCACGATGAGCATACTGCTGAGGAACTGACCCAGGAGACTTTCTATCAAGCTGTAAGATGTGCCGGGAAATTTAACGGAACATGCAAAGTCTCCACCTGGCTCTGCCAAATTGCAAAGCACCTTTGGTACCAGGAGCTGGATAAACGAAAGCGCTGTGAAGCATCGCAGCTGACAGAAAGTATCGTTTCAGAAGAGGAGTCGCCAGAAAGTGCAGCATGCCTAAGAGACGACAAGATGGAATTATTCCGCAAGGTCCATGTTCTATCAGAAGCTGAAAAAGAAATTGTTCTGCTTAGGCTAACTGGGGCTTTTTTCTTTTAGAGATTGGAGACATCTTTGAAAAAAGCGAGAATTGGCGCGTGTAACTTTTACCGAGCAAAACAGAAAATCACGAAAGGATAGGTGAATAGAGATGAAGTGTGAAATAATTAGAGACCTACTGCCAAGTTACATTGAAGGACTGAGAAGCGAGGAAAGTAATCAGAGCATTGAGGACCATTTAAAGACTTGCCCTAAATGCAAAAAAATATTTTGAAGAGATGCAGGCCAGCATTACTGCGCCAGAAATTGACGCTGCAAGCAAAGCAGAAATCCAGCCCTTTAAGAAACTGAAAAAAGAAAACCTGGAGAGCCATTGGTGTTACAGTGGTCATCTGCGGCCTGGTCTTCGGAGGCGTAACTTATTACTACAATCACGGATGGATTCCATCATCTGAAGACGTCAACATGACCTGTGAGAAAGTAGGCGATGTCGTAACCCTGAGTTTTTATAATAAAGATAAAAACGTCACTATGACTGCTTATTTAGACTATTCTACAAAAGACGGCTCAGAACAGATCACTTTAAATGCACGGCATGCCAACCCATTTAAAAAATCTATGAGACAGGGAGCATATTACGGCTATACATTCATCGACGACAGCATCGTATATAATGAAGACGGCAGCAAACGTAAGCTGACAGACGAGGACATCCTTGTCATTAAATACAAAGACAAGGATGTAAAGATCAAAATTAAAGACTTAGCGGATGGAAAATTGTAAACAATATAAAACTGTCGCTGCAACATCTATTTCATCGTTGCAGCGACAGTCTATTCAAATATCCACACACTTAACACATTTACACTTTTGTCGATTACAGATCATCATAACGCTAAGAAACATCAACGCAATTCCTATCGTAATCAGTATTTCCCCATACTAGTTATCGCCGCCACGAAAGAAAGCATAATAAAAACAATAACCCTTTTTTCCTACTTTTCTTTTATAAACCTTCTTTTCATTTTCTGACAGCGGTTTATTCTTATGTCCAGACGGCGCCATAAAATAAATAAGTCCACCCATTAAAATAATGCCGATCAGGGCTATCGTCTCAGGAACATTTGTTACGCGAATCAGCATCAATGCCGCGATTACCATGCCAAAAGACAAGATATAGCATCTAAGCTGTGTCGACGCATGATATCCCCCCTGCATAAACCCGCAGGGACATATAGACCACGAGAAAACGATGGTCTCCATCAACATCCCAAAGGCGGCACCAATTCCAAGCATAATTGAGTAGGTAAAAATCTGCGAAAACAACTCTTTTATTCCAAATAAATATATTTCCTATCTTCCGCAGAAATAATACCCTCTTTAATCATACCGCCTAACAATCGTTCTGAAATATTAGTCATGTTTCTTTAGCTTGTCCGCATCTTTAGGCATCTGCGGTTGATACATAATGTTCCTGCAGGTTGAATTCACACTGAACTTCGTCATCAACTTGGCTTCCTTCGCAAGCATTTCGATGGATTTTCTTTTTAACACGTTCATTCTGTCACCTCTTCCTTAAGTATATCTGTAGCTATTATTATACATATTATGGATTGCTGTGCGAAGGATTGTAACCAACGCTATGCTATTTTGTAACCAAATAGGAAAACTACTTAACACCTGCAAAGTCTTGTGCTAGAATAACTCAAGAAGTTAAAATTTAAGGATTTGATAAAATGTTTAGAATAGCTATTTGCGATGACGATAAAGCCATATGTAATCATGTAGACCAAATAATTGCCAATTACACACATGAGAATAAATTATCTATTGAAACAGAAGTGTTTTACAATGGAGAGGATCTCTGTCGGCATCTTAATACAGAATCACAATTTGACCTTATCTTCTTAGATATTGAAATGACTGTGATGAGCGGAATTGATGTAGGATATGAAATTCGCAAAAGAGAAGTGATTATGCTACGGAACTTATTTACATCACTGGAACCAGTCAATATACTCGTCAGTTGTTGGATATGCGCCCCTTAAGTTACATAGAAAAACCTTTTTGCAGATGAAACAATCATCGAAGCATTAGAATTGGCGCTTCGTCTTTCAGATGAATTGGAGGGTTATTTTCGTTTTAGAATCAAAGGCGCGGATTATAAGCTCAAAATTTAGCGAAATCCTTTACTTTGAGAGTCGATTGCGGAAGATTCTTCTTGTAACAGAAACGAAAAGTTATGAATTCTATAGAAATCTTAATGAGCTAATCACGGATCTTCCAAAGTATTATGTTCAGATACACCGCTCCTACGTCATAAACATTAAAAAGTTACAGCGTTTTTAGGTAATTCTGTACTGATGCAAAAACGACACCGAAATTATGGTCAGTCAGACTTACAAGCACAGACTAAAAGAAATCGAAAAAAGTGAGCTAGAGGCAAGAGGACTACTAAAATGAATGCATACACGACAGCCTACATCATCAATAATTTTTTCTATGCTTATGTGCTCTACCGTATGTTCAGAATTTTTTATGCCGATAAGAGGACAGCGAAATCAATTGAACTCACTGCCTATAGCCTTTATGCAGTAATTATCAGCATTACTGTTTTCTTTAATACACCACCACTAGTATATTTGCTGTTGAGTGCAGGCTCATATTTTTTTCTAACTTTTCTATATACTTCTACCTTGGTAAAACGTTGTGCTTGCACCATGTTAGCCTATATCATAATGACCTGTGTTGAACTCACCGTCAACTATGCCTCTGGCTATTATATTCACAATTTAGGCACTGTAACTAATTATGACTCTGTCGTTGGTATTACAGGTATCACCATTTTAACTTTCTTTATCGTCCTTCTGCTGGAGAACTTTGTCAATCTAAAGAATGGTGCCAAAATAGCGCCTTCTTATTGGATTTCGATTATCCTGATACCTCTTGGCAGCCTGACTTTAATCCTAAACAACTTAACCGATCATACAAAACCGAATCAGGTCATCATAGACTCCATCATCATATTGGGGATCAATATTCTTTGGTTCTACACCTATGATCAGATCTCTCGTCTTGCCATGCTGGAGATTGAAAACTATATGATGCTGCAACAGAATAGATCTTACAAGCAACAACTTTTAATCATGAAGGACTCTGAGGAAGCGACTTGTGCCCTAAGGCATGACCTGAAGAATCATTTAACTGCCCTGGATGCATTGGCAGATGAAAGAAACAAAGAGGGGTTGAGCCAATATGCCCAATCCTTGACGCAACAATTACAGGATAACCAAAGTATTTCCAATACCGGGCTACTCGCTCTGGACAGCTTGATCAATTATAAACTAGGGCCTTTGAGCGAAGAAGATATTAGAATAACTTATCAGCCGCATATTTCGTCTGACATACCTATTCATGATTTTGATTTGACCATCATTCTCGGCAATCTGATCGATAACGCCCTGGAAGCCCTCGAAAAGGTACCCTGCGGTCAGAAAGAACTTTCTCTGCTCATCAGTTATGATAAGGGGCGTTTGGTAATACAGTTAAAAAATTCTTATATTGGCAAGCTGGAAAAATCCCTCAATACGACGAAAGCGAACAAACAGTATCACGGCATTGGACTAAAAAACGTGCGGTCTGTGGTGCGAAAGTATAAAGGAACGTTGGACATCTCTGTCGATAAAGGTATTTTTTTAATGTAGAAGTGATACTCTACCTGCTCAGTCAAAAGTCTCAATAATAAGATATAAAGAAACAGCGCGGCAGATGGAGAGCAACTGCCGCGCTTTTGACTATTAGTACACAGAAGATTTGGCTGGAATCCTCTGATCATTACATTAATTATTTTGAACAAACTCCCTTTTCAACATAGAGATGATTCGTTCGTTTTCTTTTTTCGTAGAAACTTCCTTTTCCCGTAAAATAGCCTGCGGCAGCTGTGGCCTGCGCCACCAGCATGGAAAGACCGCTGGCAAAAGGAATGTTCAGGTCAACTGCCTGCTTGATGAGGGCCGTATAATACGGGTTATATATCACGTCGAACACACCTTTACAACAAGGAAAGGCCCTCAGATCAATCAGGCAATCAGAAACACCCGGGTACATACCCACCGGAGTAGCGTTGATGATGATTTCAGCGTCAGCGTGATCGGTCAGCCCCTCGTAATTTACCATGAGGCAGGCACTGCTGCCTGTAGAGGCTTCGAAGGATGTCTCCACTTTACGCGATGCGACAACAAGCTGGGACGCACCTCTGTCCGTCACCGCTTTCTTAATCGTCTGGCAGGTGGCGCCATTTCCCAGAATGACCACCTTCTTACCGCGGACAGAAATCCCGGCTGTATCTATTGCATATAAAAATCCTGTATAGTCTGTATTGGTTCCATGGAGTTCATGGTTTTCATCAAAATAAAGGCAATTGACCGCGCCGATTTCCGCAGCCAGCTGCGAGAGATGGTCACAGTAGGGGATCACTGTTTTCTTGTACGGTATTGTGACCGACAAGCCTTTAAAATCCCTGCTCTCAAGAAGTGCATTCAGTTCTTCCGCTTCCAGGGAGCGCAGTTCATAAGGGTATGCGCCCAGCGCCTCGTGAATGATCTTTGAATAGCTGTAGGTCATATTTTGGCCGATTGATCCGTATTCCATAAACACATCTCCTTACATGGATTTCATAATGGTGATTTCTGTATTTCTATGGCCGATCGTCTCTCTCATAGCATCCGCCAAGTTCCTCATGCGTGTCTCCGTCGGTTTCTCCGTGTCAGTCAGGGCATACTCCCGTCCCAACTGACCGTATTTGACCTCACCCAGGTTGTGATACGGCAGAAGCTCAATGGTCGGAATACCGAGGGATGCGGCATATTCCGCTGTCTTTGCAGATTCTCTGTGCTGTCGTTGATGCCCGGAATCACCGGTATTCTCACTACGATGTTGTCGTGAATCTCAGCCAGCGCCGCCAGATTTGACAGAATCTTTTTTTGTTGGAAGCGCCTGTAATTTCTCTGTGGGTTTCGTCGTCCATGTGTTTTACATCGTAGAAGACCAGATCCAGCAGTTCAGCAGTTTCCAGCAGCATTTCGGTATCTGTCATTCCTGTGGTTTCTATGGCTGTATGTACACCGTTTTCCTGCAGGCAGTCAAAATTTCCTTCAGAAACGCAGACTGCATCAGCGGCTCGCCACCTGAGAAGGTGACGCCGCCGCCAGATGAGTCGTAGAAGGATTTATCTTTCATGATTTCTTTCAGCAGCTCATCCACAGTGTAGTCTTCGCCTACCACCTTTTTGCATTGGTGCAGCATTCTTTGACGCAGATTTCACACAGATCACATTCCTCACGGTTTGTAATTTCAAAGAGGCTGTGCCTCGATCAATCCTTTTTCGGACAACCTTTGGCACAATACCCACATGTTACACATCTGCTTTTCGTCCGGATGCCCGGACCGTCGTGGATGGACATTTTCTGTATATTAAAAATCGTTCCTTTTTCATTAAATACTCACCATTCTTAGCAGCAGCATCCGCCTACATTTTTGTGAGCAGTTCTGCCGATGATATTATTCTGTACATCTCTGTCCAGCTCGATAAAGTATGCGGAGGTAGCCAGCTACTCTGACGAGGAGGTTCTTGTAATCCTGCGGATTTTTCCTGTGCAGCCTCAAGAGTTCCTGCATCTACGACGTTGATCTGAATGTGTTCACCGTTCATATCAAAATAGGACTTGATGACATTCTTCAGAATCTGTTTGCCCTCTTCACCCTGTACGATGTTCGGATCGAATTTGATGTTGAACAGTGCGCCGTTGTTGCAGTCGCTCTGGTCGATAGATGCGACAGATTTGATGGTTGCAGTCGGGCTGGTTACATCGCGTCCCACCATCGGGGAAGCATTGTCGGAAACTGGTTCGCTTGCCAGTCTTCCATCCGGTGTCGCGCCGATAGTCTTACCCTGCAGCACGTTGAAGGAGGTGGACAGGATGCAGTTCTCATAAGTGCCTCCACGGCTGTCGCGGTATTTCACCATCTCTTCGTTATATGCGCGAATCATACGATTTGCATATCCGTCAACTCTGTCTCTGTCATTACCATATTTGTCAACCTTATTGAGGATGATGTTGCGCAGTCTTTCGTTTCCTTCAAAATTATTCTGCAGAACTTCGTTAAACTCGCCGGCTTTCATCATCTTTTCCTGGAATACTACATAATCAATGGCTTCCAGACAGTCGGCTCCATTTGCCATAGCTACGAGGAATACGCCGGAACTGTTATAAAGGGCGCCGCCCTCTTCCAGGGATTTTCCTCTTGCGATGCAATCAGTTACCAAAGCAGATGCATATCCCTTTGGTACATAGACTGCGTGCATTGCGCAGACCTTTGTGTAAGCTTCGCACATGATTTTGACAAAGTGTACGATCTGCTTGTGCAGGGCTTCTTCAAAGTCTTTGATGCTGGTGAATGTATTTGGATCACCGGTCTTGAGGCCCATTTCGCATTTCGCCACCGGGTCCCAGCCGTTGTTCATAACCAACTCAATACATTTTGCTGCATTGACATAGCCTACGTTTGGACGACCGTCGGATTTACCCATAACATAAGGTTCTACACAGCCGTGAACCGTCCAATCTCTGGAATCTTCTTCGGTTGCGCCTTTGTTCTTGAGCAGGTTTCCAACCAGGTTATCGTTATAGAAGGCCGGAATTGCATAACCTTTCTGTACCATTGCAAGGGCAACGTCCATCAATTCATCCGGTGTGTTGTCGTTGACACGTAAGGCCATGGTAGGCTGTACGGTCTGCACCAGATCCCATGCCTTGAATACGGAATAAGTCAGTTCGTTGGTGGCGTCTTTCCCATCTCTGCCCAGGCCTCCAATTGCCATCTGCTGCCACATCGGGTAGCGGCAAATCCCAGAGAGTCAAAGGCATCTCTCAGCTTCAGAATCTCTGTACATTTGATGTATAATGCCGCCAGCAATTCTTCTGCATCTTCGGCAGGCATATCGCCGTCGATGACTGATTTCTTATAATATTTATATAAGTTCTGGTCAAGTCTGCCCACTGCGATGGAGTGACCGTTATCTTCAATCTGGATTGTCAGCTGTAAGAACCATACGAACTGCAGTGCTTCCCAGAAGTCTCTCGGTTCATTTTCAGGTACATTGGAGCACACGTCTGCAATCTTCAGCAATTCCTTCTTGCGCTGTGCATCTGTCTCCGCCTCAGCCAGCTTTGCCGCATGGTCTGAGAACTTGTGGGCAAAACGGATCACTGCTTCGCAGGAGATGATGTTGGCATTCCAGAAATCCACTTTTTCTCATGTCTTCCGGCGTCAAAACCGGTGTCTTTTCAATCATCTCTTTTGCCTGATTGATGACGCCGCGAAGTCCCATCGGCAGGATTCTCGGATAATCCGGTGAGATGTGTCCCATACCGGTCGTTCTCGCGCCTACGGACAATACGCCGCATTCCTGTGCTTTCAATACGTATGGATCGAGCACTGCTGTTGACTGCATGTCAAAAGTGTTGTCTCCCCAGCTTTCCAGAATCGGCAGGATTTCTGCCTTTGTCTCTGGTGTTACGACGATAGGGTCTGTACCGCGAGTAGGGAACATGTCGATTTCGTCGATGACCCACTTTGCACCGAATTCAGGGAATACTGGTACACCTCTGACTCTCTTTGTCTGGCTGCCGACGAGGAGTTCTCCCTCCTGCATGTTCGGTTCCATGTTGTCCAGTATGTATGCAAATGCGTGCGCCCTGCGAAGCACCGGTGTGCAGTCAGCATAGATCTCATAGGCCTCTGTCACCAGTTTTGCTCTTTCTACATCAAGCTGTGGCTTTGAATCTTTGAGACGTTCGTTCATCATATCAATTCTATCTTTGTTCATTTTCCGCTCCTCTTTCTATCAAAAAAGTATGATTTATATCTTACATAAATCATACTTGAAAACCAGTCATAATGGTAGCGGACAAACGTCAATATCACGTTGACAATCCGTACGAAGCCCCTGCGCTGTCAGTCCTTGATGCAACTGAGGAATCGTTTGAGTGACGGGGAGATATCTGCTTTTGATTTGACGGCAAAACCGATCTTTCGGTTCATATCCACGTCGATGGGTCTGTATTCCACATCAAAGAGGGATACGGCGTATTTTGCAATCAGTTTCGGCATGATGGCAACAAAACCGTTTTGCTCCACCATGCGGATGACTGTAAAATCCGAATTAGAGGTATAGCCTTCATATTCTTTTTACATCCACGTATTTCATGATCTGAACGATATCCTGATCCAGGCCTTTGTGGGACTTGAACAGCAAAACTCTTTCTTTGAACAATTCTTTGACAGGAACTACCTCGTGGCTGCACAGCGGATGGCCTGACGGGAGAAGGGCGACATATTCGTCGTCTATTTCTTTCAGCCATTCAAAGTGATGGTGAGGCTGCCGGCTGAAAATACCGATATCAATGATGCCGCGATTGAGCCACTGCTCAAGCTGCTCGAGGCTGTGCTCTTCGAGAACCTCGATCTGAATGCGCGGATACTTGTCATAGAATTTTCTCAGCAGGCCAGGTATCAGTACAAAGGCCGTCGTTGGAAAGCAGCCGATTCGCACCGTACCCTTCTCAAGACCGTTGATTAAAGAAATCTCCTCTTCCAGCTTCTCGTTCTCTTTAACAATATTGCGAATGATCGGCATCAGTTTCTCGCCTTCCGGCGTGAGAGTGATGCCTTTGTTGTTTCTTTTGACGATCTGAAAGCCCAGCTCTGTTTCCATGCTGTTGAGCATTTTCGATATGCCAGAATGGGTGTAGCCCAAATCGTAGCTTACATTGTTGATGTTGCCCCGGTCTACTACTTTCAGCAGTACCTCGTATTTCTTTAAGTCCATTTTCTTGCCCTTTCGTCTCATTTCCTGGCGTTAAGAGATAAGTTCCACTATGCTCATTTTAAAAGCCTCGAATCTATTGTCAATGCTGAAATAGCATATGGCATTTGCTGACTTTTTTTCAGCCTTCGCACTGGAGCAGCTTGCAATCTTATTCCCCAGGAAAATGTACTACACTTTTTTAAAACTATGGTATTTGCGGGCTGCCATACCCCCCATCACGTCGTCGGCAAGGAGCTGTTCGCCCAGTCCGCATTTTCAGCTCATAAGAAAAAAAGTCCGCAGCCTTCCCTCTCAAACGTGGATACTGCGGACTTTTCAGCTTATTAGTGCCCAGTCTCTATTCTCAATCAATTAATAGAAGTATACCGGCGATACCAGATTGTTTAGAAGCGATACAACGCTCCATCCTACCAGGATTGATGACTTTGAGTAGATCTTCATTTCTGCCGACGCCTGGTCTGAAGCCACTTTTGATATACATCATCATCATTAGGCATATTGGGATCGCCGTAGATTCTGATGCGTGTCTGGTCGGGACCGATGGTGGCAAGAGACGTTGCCACACCGATGTTGATCATTCTCGGCAGCAGGGGAATCGCCTCTGATGCAGTGCCCTCAAACAACAGCCCTTTTTCGCCGGAGTCGAGCACTTCCTGACTGAATACAGGCGTGTCTCTGTATGTCGATGCCTCTCTTGTCAAAGTCAGCTCCGCCTGTGCTCCGCCGATCAAAGCGATGGTCTGCATAACGTCAAATCCGCCGATGGCTCCTGATGAAAAATAAATTCTCGTATTATGATCCCGGGCTGTCTGCTTTGCTTTTTCATAGAATGCAGCATCAACAAACGCACCGATGGACAATGCTACGAACGGAATCCCGTGTTTCAATACTTTAATCACGTATTCCTGTACGGCTTCTATGGACGCTACCTCTACGACAATATCCGGCTTTGTCTCAAGGAGTTCGTCTACTGTCTGCGCCACTTTGCAGCTGCATTTTTCTGCAATCTGCTGCGACCTTTCGTCACCGATGCCAAAGACCGCTGTCAGCTCATACTCAGGCATCGCACCTCTGCAGTATGCGTCTGCGATCGTGCTGGCCAAAATCCATTACCAATCATTGCAAATTTATTCTTTCCCATAATCAATTCTCCTTTTCTTTATAACATAGAAAATATCGTCCGAAGGACGTATTTCCGTATGTTTCATCGTTCGCGTTGCTCACTCCTCCAGTCGCTAATGCTCCTTTCGCTGTCCGTATCGCCTAGCCAGCTTAAGCTGGGGCGTTTTTTATATCCAGCCATCGTATGGCCGCTGCTGACAGGCATTTTCCATCCAGTTAATTAATGTGATGAAATCAAAGACGGGACGCTTTGTCGCTTTCTGAATCTCCCAGGCATAAGGCGGCATATCACTGCACTCGAGAAGAATCGCACCGACATCTGGGTTTTCCTCTACCAGTTTCATCGCAGCATTTACCACGTCATCGCGAACCCCTGTGTTGTCAAAGCTGCCCTGATCCTCCATAATGTTATGGAAGTTTTTCGCCGTGACGAAGATCTGCTATGACCAGATCATCTGTCTTATTGATACCGCAGCTTTCAAAGATCTGTTCACTCATGGCGATGGCATTGGCAGTCATGATACCGATTTTTTTCGCCCGGCTTCAGAAGGGTGCGAATCCACGGAACCTGCACCATGCTGGAGATTGCTACCGGAATATCCATATCTGCGGCAAGGCGTTTCTGGAAGTTTCAAAAGAATCCACATGCGCCGGAAATCGCTCTGACGCCTTCCATTTCCAGTTCCTTTGCCGCTTCCAAAATTGCGTCATAAGCTTCTGGCGCCCCGCTGTGCAGCGTAGGCGTATCAAGACCTTTTTACGGCTTTAAAGCGGACTGGATACTTATAGGTCCATGCATTGACCACATTACCCGGTACAATCGGATACCATACCTTATCGAGGAGCAAGATGCCGATTCCATAACCTGCGATATTCTGTCCCTTTTTCATCTCCATCCATGTATTTTCCTTGTGAGACGGCATCATGTAGCCGTATTCATTTATTTTTTCATATTTATGTGTCCTTTCAAATTTAATCCCATTGCTGCATCGCTCCGCCAAGCTCAGCCGGAAGACAATTTTTAGCGTAAGTGCGCATAAATCCTCTCGCCAGCTTCGGAGGCGGTGCCACATACTGTCTCTTTCTCTCTTCGATAATCTGTTCATCAACCAAGAGGCTGATAGAGCGCTTTTCAATGTCGATTTCTATAAAATCACCGTTCTCTACATAGGCAATCAGACCGCCTGCCGCCGCTTCTGGCGATACGTGTCCTACAATAGGACCGTGATTAAAGCCGGAAAATCTGCCATCCGTTACTAACGCAACACTTTCATCTAACCTTAGGTTGATAATCGCCGAGGCCATTGTACATTCTACCTCTACCATACCAGGCGCACCAATAGGACCTGCGTAGCGGACGACAATTACGGAACCCGGCTTTACCTCCCCGTTCATCAGTGCGTCATAGGCAGACGCGTCACTGTCATATACCATAGCCTGACCGCAGAAATGATACATGGAGGCAGCCACGGAGGACGACCTCATGACGCAGCCGTTAGGTGCCAGATTACCCTTGAGTACGGCAAGGCCTCCGTCTTTGGTCAAAGGATTCTCCATTCCATGTATCACCTCATTGCTGGCAGCAGGTGCACTTTTGCAGGATTTCTCCCATAGTGTGACCTGATACATTGAGGCACTCTTTATGCAGTTGTCCTTCAATCTGTTTCATAAATGGCCGGAACCCCTCCCAGATAGAATAGCTTGTCAACGGTATGCTCTCCGCAAGGTTTTATATTTGCGATACACGGTGTCTCATGGCTCATCCTGTCAAAGAGCTCTAAATTGATTTCCGGGAGGTTCAATTCATTGCCAATCGCCAGCAGGTGGAGAATCGCATTGAGAGAACCGCCGATGGCAAGATCCAGTCTGATGGCATTTTCAATGGCTTCTCTGGTCATAATCTGCGACGGTCTCAGATCCTCAAAGACCATCTCTACAATGCGCCTGCCTATGCGCTGAGCGCTGACCATTTTGTCGGTATATGCCGCCGGAATCGTCGAGGAGTATTCTGGTGTCATTCCCAAAGCTTCCACAAGAACCTGCATCGTGTTAGCAGTGCCAAAGCGGGCAGGCGCCGCCAGTGGGACACGCGCCCATTTCCAGCTTTTCCATATACCGCGCATCGACAGTCCCACCGTTTTTGTTCAACTCACCGACAGATATTTCTAAAACCTCTCCTAATGCCAGCGGCTCTCTGTCAAGTCTCCTGACAACATCGGACCGCTGACAAAGCAGATGGTCGGCTTATCGCATCTGGCTGCTGCCAGCAATGTACCGGGGACGATGTTGTCACATCCGGCCGCCAGAACCAATCCATCAAAATGCTGAATGTTGGAGACCAATTCACAACTGCCAGCCACCAAATCCGCATAGCCATGTCCTGCTCCATTCCGCAATGTCCGATGGCAACCTCGGCGCAAGTCGATGGAATGCCGAACTCAAAGGGAATTCCTCCCGCCTGCCAGATGCCGTTTTAATCGCCTGCACCTGCTCCCGGAGAGGCTTGATGGCCTGGGCTGTGCTCAGAAATGCGTTGGCAATCCCTATATGGGCGATTGGCCAAATCCTGCGGATCATATCCGCTGCCCTTATATGTAGCTCGGCAATGCGTCGCTATCGGGCCATCAAAAATTTTGTTTGTGAAATCCATTTTGATTACCTTTCTACCGTTCTTTTGTAATCAGTTTACAACGGAATATAAAGGTGTAAAATGAATATATCATATGTTATTTATTCAAGTAGTGAATGAAGAAGATCTTTCTCAGGAGAAGGGGTTTCATCGGGAAAAACACTGGCGCTTTTCAAGTGTTTTATCTCCTCACCATTCCATAAATCAATATAATTTATTCCAATCTTGAATGAGATAAGGAGGGTCCATGAATCTTATAAAATATCAGGCATTTATCAAAGTCGTAGAAATGAAAAGCATCACGAAAGCAGCGCAGTCTATGGGTACTCCCAACCAGGAATCAGCCATATGCTTGATTCTCTGGAAAAAGAGGTCGGGTTTCCCCTTTTAATCAGAAGTAAAGATGCTATCAGGACTACGGACGAGGGAGAACAGCTCCTTTATTATTGCAGACAGATTATTAAAAACTCCAACGATTTTCAGGAAACGGTTGATGCCATCAACGGCTTACTTTCTGGGTCTATTCATATTGGCGCTTATAACTCTACGCTGCTGTCCTCTGTTCCTGCTCTAATTGCAAAGTTCTGTCGCGCCTATTCCAAGATCAATATCTCTGTGCAGGAGTATTCCCACTCTGACTTGGCTCATAGTCTTATAAACGGCAACCTGGACTTAGCCTTTATGAGTCCGCCTACGCCTAACAAGTATGAGTTTCGTCCGCTATTTCACGATACCTATTGTGTCATCATGAGTCACGATCATCCCTCGCTGCTCACGACAAAATACCCGTAAAAAGCTTAATGGCTGTGATTTCATCATGCCTATGGACGGGTGCGATGACATTGTGAACCAAATCATGAGAGAATATCCATTTTACGCCCCATATCACCTTTCACACAGCCAGCGATGCAGCCGGTATCGCCATGGCTAAAGAGAATCTGGGTGTATACGTCACATCGACTCTGCAGCTTACAAAGCTTCCCGACGGTGCCATTGCAAAAGAGTTTGCAGAAGATTTATATCGAGTGATCGGAATCTGTCTTCGTTCCTTCAAACATGCCTCGCCCGCAGCAAAAGAATTCGTAAAACTGGCAGAGCAGACAGCAAAAAATATAAATAAAAACGTGGAAATGACGGAATCAAAGATTCCTATTTCCACATGTCGCCCGCAAGGGGCGACGCTTCGTAAGGTACGTTCTTTGCCTTTTCGCCCCAGCTTTAGCTGGCTAGGCGAAACGGACAGCGAAAAGGAGCATTAGCGACTGGAGGAGTGAGCAACGCGAACGATGAAACATACCGGAAATACGTCCTTCGGACGATATTTCCTATGTTTAAAAAAACGCCGCATGTTTCATTTTCAGACATGCGGCGTTTATAGAAATTGGCTCAGTGATTGTGCAGATCCGACTGTTTTTTCTGGTACTCTTTCTGTACCTCCCTATCATCGGAAATACTTTTTCTAACACAGAAAATGGTTACAAAGAGCAGCACAATGATAAATATGAGAATGACAATAGCTCCAGGTTGCATGGTTTTCTCCTTTCTTTAAATGAACAGCATGATAAACGATCTGGCGCAGAAGAATATGAAAATCGGTACTACGACAAACTGTACCCAACGATCAAACCAGCGTCCAAGTTTCACCTTCGCTGTCGGGTTAAGAAATTCCGTACGAACGCGCTTTACCCCAAAGGCATATACGTATGTAATCGAACCCATCATAGCTCCCGGCAAGAAGGTCAGGTCCCCTGCCATGTACTGGAAGAAGGCATCCGCTTTACATTTAGAATGTCCAGCAGGCCGAAAATAACTGTGGCGGCAATGACAAAAGGAATTACCTTGGTACGCGCTTTCTTGAGTGAATCCGAGAAAGTCGTAATTGCACACTCCTGATTAGAGATCATGGAAGTGACACCTGCACAGAAGATTCCGAAGAACAATAGCACCCCGATCACTGCCCCAAAGGGGATTTTTGAACAGACCGTCGGGAATACCAGGAAAATCAGATTGGAGCCTGACTGGGGTCAATTCCCATAGCAACGCACGCGGGGATGATTGCTAGGCCCGCTAGAACGCCGGCCATGGTATCCATGAGTCCCAGGGAAATCCCCATCATAGTGGACTCACGATGCTTTTGCGATATGGCTCCCATAGACGAGGACAGGTCCGGGGCCTGCGCCGGTAGAAAACAATGCCTGTACCAAAGCGTCGCTCCAAAGCTGTGGACTTTTCAGTTTACCAAAATTAGGATTCAAATAATAGTTGAGTCCTGTAGTAATATTAGGCGTCGTAATACAGACCAGAACAAACACCAGGATAAAGATGACTAACATTAACGGAATTACGATTGAGCTGATTTTTTCAATTCCTTTGCTGACTCGCGGAAAGCGACAATCGCAATCATCACAATGACGACTAGAAACAAAATGACACAGAGCGCTGTATTGCCTTTGAATTCGCTATATAGATTTGATCTGCAGGAATGTCGTCCCATTTTGTGGTTACCGCAGAATAGAGCATATAAAGCAGGGTCGATCCAAGGCCGACAACAAAGAAATTCTGCACCCAATTTTCAGCTGCAAAGAAGTTTCCGAAAATCATAGAGAAGGGACGATTGCGCCAGGACGCTTCATAACAATCGGCAACCCCTTTCCATGTCCTTTTCCCATACCGATTTCAACAATTAGAAATGGAATGACAAGGAGAATCACAACTAATAAATAGGCAAATAAGAACGGACCGCCACCCCACTGCGCACACAGATAGGGGAATCGCCAGCAGTTACCGAGACCAATGGCAAGACCCGCCATTGACATCATCGTACCAAACTGGCTGCTGAAATTGTCCCGCGACTCCAGGGCGGGAACTGCTTGGCTTGACATAATGTACCTCCAAAATATAACACCGCAATAGCTTCTTTTGTAACCAGTTTATCGGATGATAAATACGTTGTAAAATGAATATACCTTATTAAATTCATTCCATAATGGAATAAGTTAAAGCATCCACAACAGGTAGGCAAAATACATAAAAAAATCAGATATTTCAGTCCTTTGTCATTTTTTCATGCCAGCTTTCAATTTTATTTATTCAAATTTTGCATGTGATGTGGAAGCACAAGATGACAACAGATCCAACATATCAAAAGCCGCATGGCTGCGTTCCCTGACGTGCTGTCAGGAATTCAACCTTGCGGCTCTGTTCAAACTATCTATTTAAAATTTTTCTTCTTTTCACATACTTCAGCAGCTGTCTGACCGCAGGAGAAACGCGTTTGACATCTCTCACGGCAAACCCCAGCTCTCTCGATACATTTACGTCGATAGGCCGATAGGTCACATCAAAGAAATTAACTGCGATTTTGCAATCAACTCAGGAATCAGTGCTACAAATCCCAGTTGTTCCGTCAGGCGAATGACAGTAAAGTCTGAATTGGATGTATACTTCGGCACCTTATCCATTTCCACATATTCCATGACTTTTACCACATCCTGATCGATGCCTTCATGAGATTTAAAGAGAACCAGATCCTCGTCAAACAGTTGTTTAACAGGCACCTGTTCAAGAGCTGCAAGCCTGTGTTCCTTATGGAATAATGCTACATAATGATCTTCCTCACACCAGCCCAATCGTAATTGTGATAGGGCTGCTTGCTGAATACCCCAATATCGATGATTCCCTGATTCAGCCATTGCTCAAGGTTCTTTATACCATTTTCTTCAATGACTTCAATGGCTATATTGGGGTGGTTGTCTTTAAAATAGCAATTAAAGTAGAAACCAGGCAAAGGATACGGTAGGAAAGCAACCAATCCTGATCTTACCGGTTTCAACGCCTCTGATCAGGGCGAATTCTTCTTCTATGACTTCCTTTGTAGTTGATCAGCTGTCTGATTAGGGGCAGCACTTTTTCCATCCGGGGTCAGACTGATGCCCTTATTTGTTCTGGTAATCAGAGGAATGTCTATTTCCTCCTCCATACTTTTCATCATCTTGGAAATTCCTGAAAGAGAATATCCCAGGTCTTCACATGCTTTTGCTGTAGCTGCCTCTCAATGATATCTAAAAATATCTCGTATTTTACCATATCCATAAGTTATCTCCTGTCTTACGTCAAATATCGATACTGCTCTAAACCAATTATATCTCCCCCTTATGGTGCCTGACAACCACAAAACATCTCCAAAAGGAAGAGATGTTTTGTCGCTGTTTATTATTTATTATGCAGCCTTTTTATCTTTTTGTAGAATACACCGATGCCGAGGAATGCAAATGCGATTGCAACGACTGGCGTAATTAATCCGAGGAATGCATATGGGATATACTGTACAGTCGCAACACCTAAGGTCGTCGCCATAAAGATACCGTTTGAGTTCCAAGGAATGAGTGCCGCACACATGGTTCCCGTGTCCTCCAAGCTTCTCGATAACACTTTTCTGTCGATGTTCAGGTCGTCATATGCAGGCCCAAAAAGTTTTGAAGTGATCAGCATAGAGCTTTCCAGTGATCCTGTCAGCCCGCACATTACGAAGGAGGAAACTAAGGTTGAAGTGATCAGTGTGCTTGCTCTCTTTGTAATCGCTGCAATCTTTGAAAGAACTGTTCTCAGAATGCCCGTAACGTCGAGAATGTTGCCCAGGATGCAGGCCATGAAGTAAAGGGCTACTGTCCACAGCATGCTGGAAATTCCGCCTCTGTTCAGCAGGGAGTCGATCTGCTCAACACCTGTGTCGATGGTGAATCCGTCGTACATCAGATTTGCAACGTCGATTGGGTTGCTGCCCTGGAAGATGACTGCCATCACAGCGCCAAGAAGGGCTGATACCACAAGTCCCGGAATTGCCGGCGCTTTTTAACGATAACTACGATCAGTACAACGACTGGAATCAGGCATACCGGTGAAAGGTTGAAGTGTGCTGACAGATTATCTATGTACAAGTCAGCTGTCGTCGTATCAACCGCACCACCGCTTGCACTGGTAAATCCTAAAACTGTGTACAGGATCAGAGAAATAACCAGAGCCGGTGTTGTCGTCCAAAGCATGGAGCTCATATGTTCAAACAATGTCGTGCCCGCCATAGCTGATGCTAAGTTCGTCGTATCTGAGAATGGGGACTGTTTGTCGCCAAAATATGCACCGGATACGATAGCGCCTGCTGTCATGGCCGGATTGATTCCCAGGCCTGCACCGATACCCATAAATGCGATACCCACTGTACCTGCAGATGACCAGGAACTGCCGCACGCCATGGACATAAATGCTGCTGCCAGGCATGCACAGAGTAAAAAGAATTTCGGGGATATCAGTTTTAATCCCAGGTAAATGATGTACGGAATGGTGCCGGACGCAATCCATGTAGCGATAACTGCGCCGATCAGCATCAATATAAATGTTGCGATCAGCATACTCATAACGCCGTCCATCATCATTTTTTGAACATCATCCCATTTGTAGCCTAAGAATATCGCAAAAACAGGATGCGATAATGATTGAAAATAGCAATGCGATCTGAATAGATACGTCTAATAAAGTGACGCTCAGCATTAATATTGCAACTACCACCAGCAATATCACTAAAGCTTGAATAAAGGATGGAGCTTTAATTTTCTTCTTGTCCATTTTTCCTCCTAATTAATAACCGTTTTATCAAAGAGTGCTTGTATAATTCCTTTGATCTGTCTGAAAAAGAAACATCGTCAGCCTAATCGGCCTGATACAATTTGGACACTCGCTGTGTCCAAATATTCAACATGCATGTTGTTTAACAACATAATATCCCAAAATTTATTCTCTGACAATTCGCATTTCGTCAAGGCCTCCTTGATAAAACGTTAACAATAGGGTTTCAAAGCCTGTAAATGGCCTGTTACCTGATGAAACGCAATCAATCCTGACTCTATTTTATCATTTTTATTCTGCAAAAATAAGCGGTTAATCTTGGGAAATATTTCTACTTGTTAGACATCTGACTAAAAGTGTCTTGACGACAAATTGGTTAGTAGATATAATAATTACGAATTAGGATCGTCATACGTGTTTGTCTTATAGGGAGGAATACATGGATAAAACAGAATTATTAGGTAAACTTGCTTTTCGAGCAGTTTAAAACGCAATCAGACTATCTGGCAGACAAAATAAAGCAGATGATAACCAGTGAGGAATTCGAAGATGGATTCATATTCCCCCAACGAAAATGAATTCTGCAAAATTCTCAATGTCAGCAGGGGAACCCTAAGAGATGCATACAAAAAGCTAGACACGCAAGGTTTCATAGAAAGAACGAAACAGGGCACTTACGTGAAATGTAAGGAAACCATTGCCATGCAGGGTAACTTCTCTGCAAGCTTGGAACTGGCGACAAAGCAGGAAATGGTTGAATTTATCTCCGCCTTTGAACCAGAGGCAGCATGTCTGGCAGCCCAAAAAATTGACGAAGAAGGGATTAAGCAATTAGAACATCTGATGGCAGAATGTGAATATAACGCGGAGGATCCCGCAGCGCTGAACACGGCCAATTACAACTTTCATGAATTTATCAGGATGCAAGCAAAAAATAGCCTTGTTATCAGCGCGTTAACCGCATATTATGATATTTTTAACAAGCAGATCATCGACACGATTTATTATCTTCTAAAGGAACGTGTAGGAGTTTTAGAGATAATGCCCTGGAGCAGCACAGAGAACTTGTGGAAGCATTTAGAGCGAGGGACGGTGAAAAGCGAGAAGAATCGCTTATGCGCACCTGCAGGCCGACCTGGAAATGTATGCAAAGTTAAGAAAATAAACTAAAATATCAAGGAGGAAATGAATATGTTAAATACAAATACAGTAAAAATCGGCTTCATCGGCTATGGCAATATGGCGGGGGCTACGGCTCGTGGTCTCATGCTTTCAGGGGCAATTAAGCCAGAGCAGATTTACGCCTGTGCAAACGATTATGACAAGCTCTGCAGAAAAGCGGCAGCTGATGGCATCCATCCATGTAAGACATCCTTTGAGGTCGTAGAAACATGTGATGTAATCTTTATCGGTGTAAAACCATATATGGTCGAGGGTGTCATGTCTCCTCTCAAGGACGTGCTCCACGGCAAAATCATCATTTCTCTTGCCGCAAATACATATGACGATGTCCTTGAAGAAATCATGCCGTCCGCTCATCATGTGGCGACAGCGCCTAATACACCTGTTTCTGCCTGTGAAGGCATCTTCATCTGTGAAGAAGAAAACACTTTGACAGAAGAAGAGAAAGCTTTTTGTTCATGAACTGCTGGAGAACCTGGGACTTGTCCTCTGGATGGATCGGGATCACATGGGAATCGGCGGTGTCATCGCAGGCTGCACCCCTGCCTTTGTCGCCATGTTCATGGAAGCCCTGGGGAGACGCAGGATGCAAACACGGTCTCACCAGACCTGTCGTCTATAAGTTGATTGCACAGATGCTGGCAGGAACCGGGAAAATGGCCCTCAAATCTGGAGATCATCCCGGACAGATGAAGGATGCAGTCTGTTCCCCTGCAGGAACGACAATCGTCGGGGTTTCAACTTTGGAAAAGAACGGCTTCCGGTTTGCAGTCATCGACGCCATCGACCAGATTCAGAACAAGATTCACGGGAAGGCGTAAGTTTTTATTGCAACGATTACTACTCGCTCAAACAGCGGCAGCTAAACACTGCTGCTGTTTTGTTATTCCTCTATGATGCTCTCATATGAAATTCCTTTGCATAAGGGAACTTGTCTTGATATTTCTTCCAAATCTCCTGCAAATCATCACTATCTGCAATCAGGGAGATAATTTTATTTGCATGAACAATGGCTTCAGCACTGCCTCTATGTTCCGCAGTTGCCGTAAGGGCTTTCATGAACAGCTCTTTATCATATTTCTGTGTTGTTGCAAGGATATATATGTCGTAATAGTCCCTCGGTCTGGTCGTAAACACACCACAGCTTAATATTGTTTCTACTTTTTCAGCCATAACCGTCTCGATATTATATCCCCATAAACGGATACATATTTCATCGTCAAAAATACCAGTAAATTCGTATTCAACTGCAGAAGGCGTTATGATATCTCCCGTAGATACATCTATAGCAAGAGGCGTTATGATCGTATCGTAAATTGCGTTCATTTTACACAGTATCCGCCATATACATCATCCTGACGAATAGGCTTTATCGAGGTAGGCTCAAAAGTCACTCCATCATCAAGATCAATCCCACAAATAGCTTCTACCGCCGTCAATATTTTATCTTCAGTCAGGGGCAGATTCTTTAAAGTGGTATCTAAATCCATTGTCGATCTGATATCCAGGCCCACAATTGCCGCAATCAGCATTCCCCTTTTATTACAAACTTCTCGCGATAATCGGATAGCGACAGCCTTTCCAAGAATCGCTCAAACATGTAATTCTGAAGTACCGTCTGGGCAGCTATGGATCGACTTTTCGCATAGCTATAGATTTTCGCCTTTAGACTCATCGCCTTTGAACTCATAACAGAACCTCCAAATATCTTTTCAATTCTGAAGTGACCTTAAACTGTTTTGCATACACAGAAAGCAAGTTTAAATTCTTTTTATCATATGCCGCATAATTTTTGACCGCACTGATAACGGTTTCTTCATCGCAGCGCTTTCGACATCTTAGGAGATCGCAAATCGTTCTTTCAAGTCATAGCACCTGACTGTATTTCCAAGAATTGTGCTTCGTTCAATAACCCCTATGCAGTGAAGTTGTGGTTTAACATAAAAACACTTACATTCATCTTTAAGCGAATTGGGCAGCGACGTATTGCTGCGAATCGTGACCGTATGAGTAAATGGGGTTTCTCTGACAATCCGTTTAAAAAAGTGCCGTATCATGAGAAAACACAATGTTGTCTGAGCGCAGCATCATTGTATACATATCATCATGCACCGCATCTGGCAAAGGTATATACGCCATGCCTGCTACGCTCCAGTAGCCCTGCTTTTACATAGTTTGTAAGAAGCTGCTTTGAATATCCTAAAGCGAGTACCTGTGCTGTCGTTATCATATTATTATTTTTCTTGATCGCCTCATATAGATCTTGATTTATCGTCATTATTTCACCTCTCCACTTTGTTTACTTTTAAATGTAATTTAATATTATTTCTATTCAATAGTCAACAACTCAATCAAAAAGAGACTGAAATCAGCCTCTCGTTTTTGGTATTCATTTTTGCCTTCTTTGACGATCTTTTCATTTTCAGCAATAATTTCATCAAGTTTCTCTATCAATTTTTCGTCAATAAAATAGTCGTGTGCTTCTAATAGCTTGTCAATTTTGCTGCATGCCCTCTTGCGGATATCATTGGTTTCCGTTTCCTTCTCCCAGGTGGAAAAAGTCCTTCTATCTGTTACCGTAGTCCCCATCCACTCCGTTTTGTAGTGCTTACGAGTATGCTTCGTCTTCAGGAAGGAGCCGCTTCCGTCCACGCCGCCTTCTGCTGCAATAACATCATAGGCCAGATGTTCCTCATCTACTTTGATACCCCCTAAGACCCTCTTCACGCAGCGAACAATTTCACAGTCAATGACCAGCGCCTCATGGCTGAAAACGTTGAGTTGGGACAGCATTCCGAGACCGTGGGTCTGGTTTTGTTTTGCCTGCAGCCCACATATTCCAGTCATGAACTTTTCCCAGCCATACTGTGCGTCTATGGTGTTGGAATCTGTTAGGAAACCGCCGCCGCCAGCCGGTACCTCCACTAATTTGCACAGTTGTGTGATAGCCGCTCGCATCAGAGCGTATTCTGGCGTGCCAACAGTACAGGTTACCGTCTTCATATCAAAAATACGGCTCCAGGATGCTAACACAACAGGGCTGCCCGGCTGATAAATCTGCAGGAGCACATTATGTGCTAACAGTTCCGCCCAGGATTGGGACACCTCCGCTGCCAAAGTTGCAGGAGAGGTTGCACCTCCCATAGGGCCGGAAGAAAAGAAACATGGCACTTTTACTTTTGCGGCCTCTCTGATTGCTTCACAGGCATCATCACGCATTTTCAATGGGGACAGCGTGCAGATATTGAACATCATATGAGGTTTTTCTTTCAGCACATCGTGTCCGCCCATGACAACTGCGTTCATCTCAATTTCTGCCCGTGCGCTGCGTTCATTGGTCGGCCACAGATGTAGCGGTTTTCTCGTATGCATCAGCCCGCATTTGGTCATATATAATTCCTGCACATTGTCCGGCATATCAGTCGGCTGGATAGAAGTCTGCACATGATTTGCTTCATCCAGCATCTCTAAAAGTTTAATTTCTTCGGTCAGCGCCTCATAAGTACCCGTCTTGATCATATCATCTTTTCGATCCAGATAAAACGCTGCAAAACCACTGGTTCCGATGGTAACATCATCTCCGCCCAAAGTGATATAATATTCGCCATTTGCGTCATACATATCAAATTTTGCCGGCGCGTCAGCAAGGGTTTTTTCCACAAGAGCACGCGGGTAATATACTCTTCGGCTTTTCCTCATCTACCGTACAGCCCGCTTTTGCCAAATCTTCTCTAGCCTGTTTTCCTGAACTTCAATACCTAATTTCTCCAATATGTTCAATGTATTTTCATGAACTTCTCTAGCATCTTCATCAGACCAGAGTTTTTCTCCATAATACATATCTGTTCCGCCTTTCTATTCTTTGATATATACTGTTTAGTCCTCTACGAATTCGAGGGCTCTTTCCAAGTTCTGCCTGGCCTGCCGGCGTCTTTAATCTTTCCTCTACACTGCCGCTTGCCAGTTTAAATACGCCTGCGATGATGATAATCGATGTAAAGGCCAATATCGCTCCGAAGGTTACTGATAAGCTCTGCAGGAAGCCATACCGACTTCATTTAATACGAACAAGCACACCAGCGTGCCCAGCCCCAGGATTGCACAGAAGAAAAAGACGCAGAGCAACTGGCGCTTCACCGTTTCTCTTAATTTTTTCTGACACATTCCTGCAATGATATTGGACTCTGCATCTACCAATGTGACAAATCCGATCATGACGCAGAATAAAATCGCAAGGGATTGTCAGCCATTTCAGCGGAAGATACTTAAGAACAACGAAGTTTGCAACAGGTGCTCCCCAATCGCCGATGACATCCATAACATTGATATTCATGAAGGACATCATGTTCATCGCATCTCCGCCCCAGAAGCAAAACCATAGGAACAGGAAGCAGGTCGGTACGACTGTGCTGGCAGCGATGAATTGTCTGATAGTACGGCCTCTTGAAATCTTTGCCAGGTACATTCCGCAGAACGGTGAGTATACCAAGGTCCAGAACCAGGTGAAGCCAGTGTTGTTTACATTCCATCCATCTCCGTCACCCATAAAATCGCCGTTGAATGCCATTGGCAGGAAGTTGTCCAATAACGCCCCCATTGACCCTAGAGCAAGCTCACACAGTTTCAAAGTCGGTCCAAAACAAAATAAGACTACAAGAAGGATGATATATCCGGCAACGTTGATGTTGCTAAGTACAGCCAGTCCTTTCTGAAATCCTCTGGCGCTGGAGAAGCAGAGAATCAGTAAAGTGATTGCAACTACGATAATATACATCAGATTGTTTACTTCCAGTCCAGTGTTATATGCCAGACCAGTTGAGAACTGCATAACGCCAAATCCAAAGCCAGTGATAATAGCGCCCATGATAGCAATCAGGCAGATTACATCATATACGGTGCCCAGCGGGCCAAAAGTCTTTTCTTTCAAAACAGGATAAAGCCCCGTACTTGGCCTGAATGGCATTCCGTGATTGGTAAAGAGATATACACTAGTAAACCCGATGACCATATTTGCCACCCAGTTAAAGCCTCCCCAGTGGAATGTGGCTTGTGCAACCGCCATATTGGCTGCAGCCGTCGTCTCAGATTCAAGATTCCAGAATACCGGTGTGCTGCTGAAGAAGCTTGCCGGTTCCACTACTGCATAGAACATCATGGCAATCCCGATGTTCCCACAGATGATCATCGCCAGCCAGGTAAAGGTCTTATACTCCGGTTTTGCGTCCTCCCCACCGATTTTTGTTTTACCAAATTTTGAAATACACATATAAATGCAGGCAAATACGCACGCTACGATGATAAAGTACGCCAGCCAGGCAAAATGTGTCCCCGCCCAGTCCTTCACCGTCGTCGTGAAGGAGGCAAAGGATGAGGGTGCAGCAATTCCATAAATGACAAAGGCCACTATGAAAATCGCCACAGGTGTAAAGATTTTGTAGTTAAGTGATTTTAATAAATTCATAACTCCGCGTTCCTTTCCTTTTTCATATTCAATCTACTAACGTCTTTCTTTAATGCAATATTATCAGAATTCTCAAAACGATAAAAGCGAACAAAAAGGACATCATTTGTTTCCTTTTTTGCACCAAAAATCAAGAAAACCTCCTAGATAGACGTTTTTTAACGGTCTATCTAGGAGGTAATTTATCATTTAAAACTCATCCAAGATTTTTATCAACTTATTAGTTCAATTCGCGTGCCTGGTTAGAACAGCGAGATGATTGCAGTGATTGAGAAGTAACCCAGGACGACAACCACCAGATACTTATAAAGTACGTCAATCCATGCACCCCACTTGACTGCCGACGTATTATTATTGTACCATTCTTCCCTGATCTTTTTGGCTCCAATCACCCAAGCTCCGATAATTGCGATGCCAAGTGCAGTTACAGTATAAAGGATATTACCACATACATTGTCAATTAATGCAAACAGGGTATCACTCAAGTACAAGGGATAGCGGCAATTGCAGCAATAACGATAACTGAAATAATCGCTTTGTTACGAGTTAATTTCATTCCCTGTTTATCTTCAAATGCCTGAATCCCCACTTCAAGCTGACTGATATGTGAGGAGATGCCTGCGAAGAAAACTGCAAGGAAGAATAATCCCATGAAAATTGCTCCGCCGCTCATAGTAGCAAATACTTTAGGAAGTGCTACGAACATGATTCCCTTACCCATGAGCGGATCCATTTCGAACACCTTTACTGCAGGAATAATGATGAATCCTGATAACAGGCAGATGAAGAGCTGTACGACGTTTACAGTAACGAAGTCTGTTGCGATATCCATACTGTCATCTGTATAACGCCCATAAGCAAGCAGGATACCAGGCCCAAGACCTACGGCAAACAATGCCATACCTGCTGCTTGTGCCCACATCTCAGGGTTCGCCAGCTGTGACCAATCAGGCTTTATGTAGTATTCAATGCCTTCTGCAATTCCCGGAATGAAACATACGCGAACAGCTAATACGACTAAGATAATGAACAATCCAGGAAGCATAATTTTACAGATTTTTTTCAACACCGCCCTGTATCCTCTCATTGAAATCAATCCAACTCCGATTAGCAGGACAACTACGATCGCATAGATTAACAGACGATTTCCGTTAATACTTTCAAACAATCCCTCTGCATCAGATGCATAGGACATGCCTTTGAAGGACTTAAAAAGTAAACGACTACGATCGCAATAATTGCTGGGAAGTAACCGAACTGTATCGTCTGTTCCAGCGAGCATGCCCAGCCAAGAACTTTACCAGGGGTTTTGCAACGCTGCCTAAAAGCACTTACATTTCCTTCACGCAGTTTACGCCCCATTGCGATCTCAGCAAAACCTGCAGGTATTACGATTAAGATACAGATAGCGACAAAGGCAAGTACAAATGCGCCGCCGCCCCACTTTGCACACATCATCGGGAATCTCCACATAGCGCCTACACCTACGGACATTCCGATTGTTGAGAGGACAAATCCGAATCTCGACCCAAATCCTTCGGATTTTCCTTCGATAGCGCCTGACTTTCCTCCATTCATTGACTTAGAAATCATGTAGATTCCGCCGCCGCCAAATGCAACTAGATATACTAGCAACATTACAATAGTGATTGTTGACATATTAGCTTCCTTTTATTTTTCAGCAGGTAAAATAATTTCGCATCGCCCTTTCATCTCCAGAGCTAACACAACTCATTTATGGTCTGTGTTATATTCTTTATACCACATTGTTATATCTATGTCAATCAATTTTTTCTGAAAAATTCTTAAATTTTACGCATATAATCAACCTTATATCAATAACAGTTCTCGTTTCTATTTTGAGCTGTGTTAGCTATTTCTGCACATCCAAAACAGCCCCTATCTCCCCTATAGGAGTAGCCTAGAGGCTGCTGTGAGACTTCGTTAAAACAAAATTATACGCCCAGAAGGAAGCCTTCCTGGAACGGATCCTTCGGATCCAGAATCCATGTTGCAAATCCGATAATGCACGCATTTCCTGTTACTTTCGGAATAACTGCCTGCACGCCGCCGATCTGGGTTTCTCCTACAATTTCACACTTAAACAGGGATCCCGTCACACTTTCATGCACAAAGTTCTCACCGACTTTTTTAGCTTTCCTTCAGCAAATAAAAGTGCTGACTTGGCAGAGGTTCCCGTGCCACAAGGGGATCGGTCAACGACCTTAGGCAGCGCCACTACGCAATTCTGAATATCCGCACCCTCCGTTTGCGGAGGTCCTGCAAACTCGACATGAGTCACCCTATCTACAAGCGAAAGGGTCGGATGTTTGACTTTGATCTGTTCGTTAATATCCTTTGCAATAGAGTTCGCAATCTCAATAAATTTACCACAATTCTCCGTACAAATTTCGACACCGACACTTTTCGCGGATAAAATCGCATAAACATTTCCGCCCCAACAGATATCCATAGTGAGCTTGCCATATTCCGTTGTATCTACCGTCACCGCTCTGTTGAGAACAAGAGCAGGCGCATTGGTAAAGGATACCTCTTCCACAACACCATCAGTGACCTTTGCTTCCACGCTCACAACCCCTGCTGCTGTATCCAGCTTGATTCGGGTAATCGGTTCTTCCACTTCTACAAGGCCATCTTCAATCAGTGCCACTGTAACGCCCATCGTGTCATGTCCGCACATAGGCATCCAATCACTTGCTTCAAAATATAACACACCTACGTCAGTACCCGGCGTACACGGTTCGGTGATCAGAGTACCTGACATAATGTCATTGCCCTGGGTTCAAACATCAGAACTTTTCTGAACCAGTCGGCATTGTTCTTCATGTATGACAGCTTTTCCTCCATTGTCTTTCCCGGTACCTTTGGAAAGCCGCTTACAACATTTCTGGTTGGCTGTCCCAGGGTATGCGTTTCAATGGTTCTGAATACTTTTAGCCTTCATTTTTATTATTTTCCTCCTGTATTTTCTTTGATTTTTTTTGTACCGCTGCATTTACCGACTCCATTACAGCATAGGTGAAACCATTTTCTTGCAGCGATTTGAACCCCTCAATGGTAACCCTGCCGGAGAACACATTTCGTCTACACGAGATTTTGGCGTCACACCTGTTTCATCTAGAATCATTGCAACCCCAGCAGATTCTTTATTGTAATCTCCTTTGCCTGTACGGCTGAAGCCTGCATAGACGCCGGCATCCACCAAAGCATCTGCCATTAGGTAGATCCACATCGGTCGGAACAGCTGTAAGCAGTAAACTCTGCGAATTTATCTTCGTCAAGGTACATGACCTGGCCAAGTGCACCGAGAAAAAGCATCGACAAAAGGCCTTTTCGTTATCATCCACATTGCCGTTCAGCTTTACAGCACTGTGGCCATTGGCCACTTGTCCCATGGTGTTAGGCATGACCCTGACAATTTTCTATTACCGCCCAGGAATCGTTCAAGCGTAGCAATGGTTACTCCTGCGGCAATGGATATCACGAGTGCATCCTCTTTCGCGTGCTTCTTTATATTCTCCGCCACGACGGAAACAATCTGCGGCAGCACCGCGACCACGATAACATCCGCTTCCATCATCGCGGCTCTTCCATCTACCACAGCCTTTACCCCGTATGTAGCTTCCAGATAGGAACATCTATCCTGAACAAGGTCATTCACCGTCACCTGCTCCCGCTCCACTACTCCTTTTTTAAAACGCTGCGAAGTACGCCCTCTGCCATATTTCCTCCGCCACAAAATAGAACCTTTTTACTCATATTTTCCCTCCTTATCTATTCGCTTCATCATTGAATTTCACAACAGTATCCACTAATTTGTCGATATCATTGTCCACGCTGATCCCTAACGCAATCAGTTTTATCTGTGACATCAATGGGAACATCATTTCCATCTATCGCCTCATTAAGCCTGCCGCCCATCAATACTTTGATGGACTCCATGCCAGCCTCATTCAGCGCAGTGATCAGCGCTTTGCCGAAACTATATGCCATACCATTATAGGTGCTGATGCATACGACCCTGCTTCAGATTCTGTAACCGTATCGATAACCTCAGAAATTGCAACTGATGTGCCTAAGTCAAAAATGTTGGCGCCCGCTTCGCACAGCACATTCTTTACAACTTCTTTACCAAATTCATGTACATCAGAAGCTCCCACTACCACGTTGATTCCTTTCAGCGCAGTTAGATTTTCTGCACTCATCTTTGATAGAACGTCGTCTTTGATCGCAGTAATTGTCTGTACGATGCTTGTTCCTCTGATCGGCACTCTGCCTCGCATTGCATTTTCCCTTGCTTCGCCTGCACCAAAGTTTGTTTCAAGCTGCTCTGGTCCTATGGCCTTCAATACGGCTGCTACCTCACCTGCGTGTTCAATATCGACGCCTAAATCATCTAATCCATTAATGACTCTTTCAAAAAAATACATTTGCCCCGGCAACGAGCTGGTCAGCTTCCTCTTCAATTCTGTCCCAATCAATGTATTCTGCATAATACGGAGCCTTTTCGATTACCATGTCCATGGAAAGCTGACATTCAATGATCTCTTCGGCGCTGGGAATTCTCAAAGCCTCTGAATATGGTATTGCATTAATCGCATACCCTGTCGGATATTTCAACTGACATGCAATATCAGCCAGTGCGTAAGTCGGCATAACCGAATAGTTTTTGCCATACTCATACCATAATCAATGGTATTTCCATTTACAAAAAGTCCCCGGGGTCTGATATTTGTCGATTTTGCTTATGCCTCTGTTAAAGACAATTCTCAACATGGGATCGCTGAACAAGTTACCATAGCAATGAGCCACTCTTCCTCCCGCCAGTTCCTCTGCCATATACCGCTCCAGCTTGGCCCATCCGAGAAGGTTGGCAACATCATGAAACTGAGCGCCGTATCCATCGTCAAGATTGCAGTGCATACAGACTCCCCGATCCTTAAATTCACCCATGACAGCCATCGCTTTAATGTAGTCTTCTGTACGGTAGCTTTCCATATCAAGTCCTGGATATTCATAAGTAAAGTACTGGGCAAGATTCCCCGATGGAAGTAGCACCTGCACCTAAACCATTTTTTACATTTTCCACGCTGTTCAACGACCCAATCATATGGTCGCCAAGGTGTGGATTGATGGGGCGATCTGTCCAATCTGCTTCCACTCATCAGGATTGTTGAAAATCAAACTGCCGCTTGCCTGAAAACGATTCCGGTATTCCTCTGGAACACCCATTATCCAGTCGCAAATCATGCCTAACCGATCAATATGGGAACCCTCTTTTTCCAAAGTTTCATATACCGTTCTGATGCCTTCCGCTGTTGCCTGCCAGGAATTCCAGCCGATGACGCCGTGTTTCATTATTTTCCCGGCTTTCATCATCTTACGTTTGTATTCAGTCTCTGATTTTACACCGTACTTTTTCATAAATAGCGTTTCCGTTATCTCGATACCATCTGCGATTTTCTTCGCATCGTTTCTGATTGTTTTCATATCCGGAAGCTCTTTTTCATGAAACCTCCTGTTAAATTTGATATCCATAGTCACTCCTATTACATCATACGTTTATGATTTGCCAATTAGTCTCACACTTATCCACAAAAGGATCAATCACAGCTCATTAATGATTTATGTTATATTATGTATACCACACTTTTGTTTTTCTGTCAAATGAATTTTGGTTCTGTTTTCGCAATATTTAGCATTTTCTTCATTTTTGATTTTGAGTTGTGGCTCGCTTTTCTGCCTGCATAAAAAAAAATGACAGCTGTGTATCCATCACACAACTGCCCTTATTCCTATTGCTTTTCTAATTCTCCATACTTTTTTGATACGATCTTTATCAGGTTGTCGAGATGCTCTTCCATTGCCGCCGCAGCAGCGTCTGCATCCCTTTCATAAACTGCCTTGAGAATCACCTCATGATCCTTATACGATCCAGCCTCTCCCATTGTCGTAATTGCCGAAAAATACTGGTACACATTGTTTTCCGTAAGCAAAAGACGAAGCACTTGGAACAGCGCACTATTTCCGGAAAGTTCCGCAAATTTTAAATGCATTTTTAAATCTTGCTCTGATCCGGATTCGCCCTTCCTCGTAACGTATCTATGTTCAAAATCTAAATCTCTCATCTCATGCAGATCTTCTTCTGTCGCACGGATCGTTGCGCAGCGAACTGCATAAGGCTCAACTAATCTACGAAATTCCAAAATATCTTTTGAATGTTTTGGATCTTCGCTAAATGCTAAAGCAATGACTTCTTCTGCATTCTGCAGAAGCTCCACTTGCGTCATCTGGCTTTCAAGAAATGTCTCGCCCTTTGGGGTAATGATACGTCCCTTGTTACTTATACTCGTAATGTAGCCGTTCTCTTCTGCCTGTTTCAGCATACGTCCTATCGTCGCCACAGATGCATCTAACTGCTTGCTCAGGTACGCCGCTCCTACCGGAGAAATACACTCTTTGATTGTCTCTAGTAATGTTGTCATTGTTAATTTTTTCATCGTTAATATTCCCTATATCACCATTGCGTCACCACAACTTATTTCTCATATACATGATAATACATCATAACTCATTTGTCAATTCTCAAAAAACAGTTGACATCCGTGAATTACTGTGATATTAATATATTATCACAAATCATTTATGAGTCGTGTTAACGCATTTCTTGAAATTGGGAGGGAAAACATGTATAACCTGGATTCAAATAGAAATTATTGGAAAGGTTCCGAGGCCGGTAACAGAAGGACCATGTACAAAGCCGCTGGTTTTTGGTGATTACGATATAAAGGAAAAGCCGCATATCGGCGTAGCAAATACTTTTTTGAAGGATCTCCCGGAACAGGTCATCTCAGGCAACTTGCAGATCACGTTAAGAACGGAATCTGGGCAGCAGGTGGCATGCCCTTAGAATTTGGGTTCCGGCTACTTGCGGCAATGTAGCAACAGGCTCAGTAGGCCTTCGTTATGAGCTTGCAATGCGGGATGTCGTCGCGATGTCTATCGAAGGCGTTACAAAGATTCACAGTTTCGACGCACTCGTCATTCTTGCATCCTGTGATAACATTATTGCTGGTGCATATCTCGCCGCAATGCGCCTTAACATCCCTTGTATCGTTGTGACCGGTGGTCCCATGTATCAAGGCAGCTGCGACGGTCGTAAGATCGTTCAGGCCGAGGTGGATATTGCTTCCATCCGAGGCGATGAAGAAATTCTCAAAATGGCCGAAGAATTTGGATGCCCTTCCTTTGGTGCATGCCCTTCTATGGGCACAGCAAACACCATGCAGATTCTTGGCGAGCCGCTTAACATGGTGCTTCCCGGTACTGCGACAATCCCTGCCGGAGACAGTCTCAGACTTCGTAAATGTACGGAAGCCGGGATGTATATCGTGCAGCTGGCAAAGAAGGGCATTACACCAAAGGATATCGTTACGAAAGAATCTTTGCTGAATACGATTATGGTTGATATGGCAATTGCCGGTTCCACCAATGCAGTCATTCACATTCTCGCTTATGCAACAGAACTGGGCATACCACTTACGCTTGATGATTTTGATGCACTGGCTAATGAAATCAAGTGTATCGTAGGCGTCATTCCTACCGGCTCCTATTCAGTAGTGGATTTATATAACGCCGGCGGCGTACCCGCTGTCATGAAACAGATTCAAAACAAGCTTTATACCGATACTATGACACTTCTCGATGTATCTTGGGGAGAATATCTGGCGGCTGTTCCATCGCCTATCGATCACGATGTAATAAAGTCTTTAGACGACCCAATCAGCGTACTTCCCGGCATGAGAATTCTTCATGGAAACCTGGCAAAAAAAGGCGCTGTATGCAGGCCTACGGGGATTCCTGAATCCATGTGGCACTTTAGCGGCCCTGCCAGAGTATTCAACTCGGACGAAGCCGCACGTGACGCCATTATAAATGACGAAATTACAGGTGGAGAAGTCGTCGTGTTAAGGTACGAAGGTGTCAAAGGATCTCCTGGTATGAATGAACTGATGAAGGCTACTGACAGTCTTCTCGCTAAAAGGGCTTGAATCAAAAGTTGCCCTTATTTCCGATGGTCGCTTTTCCGGGTTTAACCATGGCTCCATTATCGGCCATGTCTCACCAGAAGCATATATCGGCGGACCACTGGCGTTCATTGAAGACGGCGATATTATTGAATACGACATTACAGAAGGTTATCTTAACCTTAACGTAGATGACGCAATTTTAGAAGAGCGAAAGAGAAACTGGATCAAACCGGAACCAAAAGTAAAATCAGGGCTGCTGGCACTTTACCAGGCAACTGCGAGACCGCCTGAAGAAGGTGCCGCAATGCAGATTATGGAGGATGAAATATTATGATAAAGAAAAAATTCGCAATCATCGGAGATGGCTTCTTAGCAGCAAACGTTGCCGATGCGTATGCTCACGGCAAAATGCCAAATACGAACTGACTTGCATTCTCGGGCGAATTGACGAAAGGCTTGACGAACTGTCAACAAAATGCAACTGCAAAGCCGTAAAGACTCTTGATGCACTTCTCGCTACTGAGCCTGAAATCGTCGCAGAAATGGCTGCCGTTGAAGCGGTACAGGAATATTGTATCGACGTGCTAAAAAGCGGAGTTTCCTTCATGGCACTCTCCATCGGGGCATTTGCTGACTCTCACTTTTATGAAACAGCCAAAGAAGCCGCTTCCGAGAATAATGTAAAAATTTATTTTTCCTCGGGAACCATTGGCGCATTTGACGCAATGCAGTCGATCACTCTGATAGGCGGCGCCAAAGCAGAATTAACCCTGAACCGCTGGGCAGGTTCCTACAAGGATACGCCGGTTTACAAGCCCGAAATCGAAGCGACGGGCGTAAAAGATACCCTGTTTGAGGGCACTGCAGCAGAAGCCATTCAATTACTGCCAAGGATGATCAATATCGGCGTCGCCACTTCACTGGCAACCATCGGTCCCGAAAATACATATATTAAAATCACAGGAGATCCCGATATGCCGCACAATGACGATGATGTGAATATCAGAGTCCATTCAGAGCATATTGACATGAAGTTTAAGATATATTCCAAGAACCAGATCTTAACGGGTTGGAGCGTTGTGTCTTTCTTAAACAACTTAGCATCGCCAGTCTATTTCTACTAATTTTTAGCAGAGATATTAACATACAAAAAGGCTTGTCTACTTAATTGGCAAGTCTTTTTTTGTGACAGTCTTTATTTTCCAATATACATCTGTCGTGCCTTCTTCACATATCGCAGGAACTCGCGCAGTGTCAGAGAGACATTTTCTTTATGCTTCACGGCAAAACCTATTGTTCGCTTTACTTCCGTATTAAGCTTACGGAATTCCACCGGAAACCATTTTGCCGTATCTTCAGCAACTGACAGAGGGATGATGGACACACAGTTATCGTAAGCAACCATCTTCTGCACCAAATAGATGGAGTTTGTATTATAGTCCGCTTCTTTAGTTCCTGCTGTGATTTCCTGAAATTTCATCATATCCTGATCATAGCCCTCTTGTGTCTTAAATAAAATCAGCTTATGATCAAACATCTCCTCGACAGAAATCACTTCTTTCTCTGCTAAAGTGCAGGCCTTTGGAATCAATGCAACATATGGTTCCTCCATAAACGGAATCAATCGAACTCGTGATATGATTCCCTACTGAAAAGCGCTACATCGATAATGCCCTGTTTCAGCCAAGTCTCCAACTGGTGCAGGCTATGCTCTTCCACAACCTCGATTTGTATGCCGGGATGAATTTCGTTGAAACCCTTCAGAATGTCTGGCATCAGCAAATAGGCCATTGTCGGAAAACTGCCAATTCTCAGCTTCCCTGAGACATCCTCGAATCATCAGATACTCTTCTTCTAATATCGTATTCACCTTCAGCAGTTCTCGGATTAAAGGGACGACCCGCTCCCCTCTTCGTTCAAGACGATTCCTTTTCTCGTTCTCTTAACCAGGGGAAACCCAATTTCCTTCTCCATGCTGGCAATCATTTTTGACAGGGCTGATCTTGTATAGCCCAGGTCCTCTGCAGATTGACTGAGACCGCCACGGTCGACCACCTTCAATAGCACTTCGTATTTCGTAATATCCATATAGTTCACCTCAATTATCATCTCTTGCTGGAATACTGATACATGGGGTTCTTGCAAGTTGCAGAGAATTAGTCCTCTAGCTGCATTATACAGAAATTTCTGCCGATGTCAATAAAGCCTCCAAACTGGATAATTGTGTCTTACATCAGTTTGGAGGTTTATTCAATCTTTGAATGCTCCTATTAAAGGTGGAAAGCCTCATACTTTGTTATAATTCTGTCCAGTTCCGCTTCTTTTTTTCCAATCCCAGACTGTAACTGTATTGGTTTTAAGCATCTCTTCAATCTTAATACGAACCCTCTTTCTTATATCATTGTTGCGCTCATCTTTTTTCCCAGGTTCCATAAGTCCTTCTATCAGAAAACTTTGGCCAATAGACTTCACTTACATAATTTGCTTTTTGTATGCTTGCTGCTGAGGAAACGTCCATCCACCTTGTGGGCGGCAATTTCATCATATGCAAGGTGACTTGGATCTACTTTAATTCCTTGCAGAAGCCGCTGTATCACACCGATCATTTCGCAATCGATCACCATTGATTCCAGACTAAAAATATTCATCTGCGAAATTAGACCCAGACCATAGATCAAGTTCTGATTTGCTCTCATATCTCCCAGACCGTTCATAAACTTTTCCCAGCCGCACTGCATATCAAGGGTGTTGGAATCCGTAAGGAAGCCACCTCCGCCCGTTGGAACTTCAATTCTTTTTCCTAATTGGGTGATCGCCTGCCTCATGAGGGCGTATTCAGGTGTGCCCACCGTACAAGTGGCATTTTTCATGTCAAAAAATTCTGCTCCAGCTGGCAAAACAGCTGGAGAACCCGGCTTACAGATCTGCAGATATGTATTATGTCCCAGAATCTCTGCCCAGGCCTGGGTTAGTTCTCCTGCCAAAGTTACCGGCGCTGTGGCTCCAGCCATAGGCCCAGAAGTAAAAAGCACGGAACGCCGTAGGCCGCTGCTTCTCTGACCGCCTCGCTCATATCTTTACGCATTGTGAGCGGTGATAATGTGCACATGTTGAACATGAGATGCGGTTTTTCCCTCAGCACATCCGCTCCGCCATTATTTCCGCCGCCATTTCAATCAATCCTTGAGCGCCCAGCTGTCCGAACGGACTTGTGTGAAGCGGCTTACGAGAATATACAAATCCACCCTTAGCCATCAAAGATCTTGTACGCACGCAGGTTTTCAACAGGCTGTACCGAGGTTTTTCATCCAGCCGATCTCATCCGTCATTTCTACAATCTTTTGCTTCGTCTGCAAGGCCTTGATAATCACTATCTTTCACCCGGCCGTCACGCCAGTCTAAATACAGGGCCTTGAATCCGCCAGGTCCAAAGCTGGTTTCTTCTCCACCGACGCTGAGAAATCGTTTGCCGTAAGAGTCGTACATGCTGAATTTTCTTGGTGTATACTTAATGGTTTCCTCGACAAGGTAGTGAGGAATATATATTCTCTCTTCTCTTACCGAGCATCCCGCTTTTGAAAATCTTCTCTTGTGCGTTTTTCGGTAACTAACATACCTTCCTTTGCAAAAACTCAAGCGCATTAAAATGAATTTATCTCGCTTGTTCTTCTGTAAATACTTTTCCATTGATAAACATAACTTCTCCTCCTTTGCTTTACCATAACAGATTGCTTGTTACTAATTATCCTCCGCACTTTCAGATACCTGATATACCCTTCATGGGTCAGGATATGGTTGTTCTTAGTGAAAAACAGCTTGACGAAAGGTAGATTTCAACTGCGGTAATGACGTAGTACTGGCAGAGACGCCAGAATTGGAACACGTCTTACCATGAAAATCCCTCAAAGTTGATAAAGGCAAGTGCTACCAGTCCCATCAATTCTATCGTTGAAGGACATGTTGATCTAAGGTATTACCAGTGTCTTTTCCGATAAAAACGTTGCTTTTATTCCTCTGTTCAAATCCCGCTCGATTAATCGTATCATCGAACCACCCTTTGGCGTCCAATGACGAAATTTCTGCTGAGTCACTGGACGGGTGCGATTTGATATATATCCCAGACATCGGGAACGACGTAATTCAAGCAGTTAAAAAAGTCTACGACTTTAAATTTGCTTCACCATTTAGTGTGCACAGTGATGGGTGCAATCTCAATGGTCGACCTGGGGCTTGGGTCATATATCATCTCTGAACTCCAATGCATACGGCTTGGAAATAACACAAAAGAAAATAAAATTCAAAGAACCAGTTTACCGGACCATGGGGATAGGAATACTCAAGCACAAACTACAGATTCCGATTATCAAAGAAATGATTCAGTTCGCCATCGATTTTAGTAAAGATTTTGAGAAAGAATTATGGTCGCGCTGAAAATGCCATAAAAAAGAAGCTGTCTGTGTATTATACAGACGCTTCTCTTTTTTATCCTATCATGATTTCACTCCTTACTGTAGCGAATCGTCATGCCTGTCGCCGCGAAGAACAAGGTCGCCGCCGTCATGGTCAGCGCCAGCATATAATATGGCACATATTCTGCGGCAGCAACGCCCAGGGTTGCGCTGAAGTAAACGCCAGCCGTGGTCCACGGCACCAGCGGCGCAAGGCCTGTCGCCCCGTCATGGACAGTTCGCGCCAGCACACATTTGTGAATTCCGAGTTCATCAAAGCGGCGCCCCATAGCGTTTGACGTCAGTACGATGGCCATGTGACAGTCCGCAGAAAAGAATCCTAAAACTGTACTCATCACATAAGATGCCGTAATCACAGAGAAACGTTTCTGCAGAATCCCGCTGATCTTCGATACGACAGAAGTCATAATCGCTGTCCGCTCCAGGCAGCCCGCCAAAGCCAGTGCCAGGATGATCAGCAGAATCGTCGATGCCATTGCCATCAGCCCGCCCCTTGTAAGAAGCGTATCCAGAAGCTCGATCCCCGTATCCGAAACATAGCCCGCATACATCGATGTCAGGCTTTCCGAAAGAGAATTGCCCTGATATAGGACAGACAAAGCCACCCGCACAGGGAAGCGGCAATCAGCGTCGGCAGTGGGGATCTTGAGGAAGATCAGAACCAGCAAAACGATGATCGGCAGAAGCAGAATCGGACTCAGGTGAAAAGCCTCTGCAAGCCCATTCATGATTTTCGTCACCTGGCTGGTATCCGCTGACGCCTCTGCGTATCG
>VOFH01002933.1_pt1 | contig 81195 bp, 149 predicted proteins | sample 5384091 | NCBI WGS metagenome assembly VOFH01 (sample SAMN12384727, study PRJNA508395) | human gut metagenome | isolation source: healthy gut G | host: Homo sapiens
AATGATCACCTTTGGGTAGAAATCTTAATTTGATCTTGCGTTAATTTTTTCCACCGTAAGTAGCATCTAACCTCTTGAGTTAGCTTTTCCAGCAGTCGTAATTGCTCTAGTTTTTAACATTAACGGTACCACTATTTGTTGCAAAAATACTTCATTTTGCTCCGGTAGCATTCGAACTTATTTTTTAGCATTATTCACTGTAGCAAACAGCTTTTTGCCATTAGCTAGAATAACTGAATCTAAGCCATAGAAGTTTGCATTATCATCATTAGCTGAAGCGCCTGTTTTCTTTTAAGGTAGTGCCATCTAAAGTCAATTTTCCATTTTTTTTGAACTAGAGCTGTATTTTGATCTGCCTGAGAATTAGAAATAGTCTTTTTACCAACAGTTTTACTTACCTGTTTTAACATTTACCTGTTGCCTTAAGTGTGCCAGAGAAGTAATAACTTTGAGTATTTGGACCACCTTTCCCTGTCTGACCATTAGGTTTTGTGGAGGATTTCCAGATGGAGGCGTACCCATCTTTTACCGCTTGGCTTACCGGGTTTCACTTTGAAGCTCCCTGATTTTTAGTCGTACTGGCCTGAACGATATCCACTTGCTGATGAGGGGTAGCTTCAACAGCAACCCCAGCTAAAATAGCTGCTAATAAAGGTATTGTGGTATATTTAGTAAGTTTCATAATGAGAAATCCTTTCTATTTGGTTTTGATTGACTAAAATAATAGCGAACCATTGTGACCTAAATATGCTTAATATTTAATAGAATTGCTAAGAAAAGACTAATTAAATCATAAAAAGATTAAGAAAAATTTGTACTTATCATTATTAACTTAATAAATTAAAAAGGCTACTCCTTAATTTACGTAAGAAATAGCCTTATATGCTTTATTAAATTAACTTACCACTCGCATCCCGTTTAAGATGCGTAGTATATTTAGGAGCTTTAAAACTAGAAGTTTCTTCTTGTACCTACGCTAAGATTTTTTGGGCAATCTTATCAGTCATTACAAAAAGAGTCATCAATTTGTTCTTTAGAAATTCCATCAATGTGAACTCCTGCATTAATTACTAAGTTGCCCGGCAATTTTTCTCAATCTTTTCAGCTAAACGTTGTGCTAAAAAAATATCTTTATGTAATCTACCATCATGAGAAGCAAATTTAACCACGGTTTCTTCTTTTGTTTTTTGATCAAAAGTAACGACTCCACCAACATGAGGAATATTTCCACCGATCAAATTTACTAATAAGTCTTGATTGTTCAATAAGCAATCTGCTTTTAGCTGAAAACTTTTAGTGATTGTAAGCGTCTTTTTCAAGTCTATTCACCATCCCAGCGTTTAGCAAAATCTGCTTCAATATTTAAACTATCCAACACTTTCATCGTTTGATGATCAACGATATCTTGAATAGTTTTAGGATGATCATAAAAGATGGAATAGGTGGAATAATATGAACACCCAATTTAGCTAGCTTAGTAAGATTTTCTAGATGAATTGCTGATAGTGGTGTTTCTCTGGGAACTAAAATCAACTTACGTTGTTCTTTAAGCATGACACTTGCAGCGCATAATTAAATCTTCGTCAAAGCCAATGCTAATTCCAGCCACAGTTTTCATACTAGCTGGTGCAATGACCATTCCGTCAATTCTAAAAGATCCACTAGCAATCGCAGCACCTAAATTTCGATTATCATACACAAAATCTGCCAAATTCTCTACTTCAGCTACAGAATAATCAGTTTCAAGCTTAATATTTTCCTTGGCCCAATTACTCATCACTAAATGAGTTTCAACGTTAGTCGCTTTTACTTAGTTTTTCTAATAAATCAATCCCGTAAATACTACCTGAAGCACCAGAAATTCCAACTATTATCTTTTTCAAAACTAATCAACCCTATTTCAAATACTTTTCCCAATCAGGTATTTCTTTAAACTTGGCACGAATAAATTGATCCTTCATATCAAATGGGACAGTTCCATCAACAATCGTCTTTGAACTCATTCCCTTAACACGAATTGATTTTGGATCATATTGTGGGCGCTCGCTTGGATCAAGCGGATGGTTACGCATCCCTGGAATGCAGACAAAGTCTTGATCTGCTTGAAAGCGCGTATTCATTGTCCAAACCACATCATTCATATCAAAATATCAACGTCTTCATCAACTAACCAAACTGTCTTCAATTCCTTAAATGCACTAAAGGCCAAAAATTGCAGCTTGTCTTTGAATTCCCTCATCTGCCGGATTATCTTTATGAATTTGCATAATGGTCATTAACTTACCACCACCTGCAGGAGGATTGTAAACATTAACTACTTTACCTGGGATTGCTTTATCAACCAATTCTAAAATTGAAGCTTCTGTTGGAATACCAGCCATTGAAACATGCTCTTCACTTGGTCCAATAACAGATTGCATAATTGATTATTTTTTTCGGTGCGTAACTGCAGTAATTTTACTACATTTACAGCAGGATTAGCTGGGCCATTATATCCTGGAAATTCTGGCATCGCAAAACCAGAATCAGTATTAATATCTTCCTTAATTGTTTCTTTCGGCATAATGTAGCCTTCAAGAACATATTCACTTCTAGCTAAAGCTGATTCATCAACTGAAACACCATCAACTAATTGAACTGGTTCTTGTCTTAAGGCTCCAGCAACGTCCAACTCATCATAACCCAATGGCGTTGTAGGAGGTTCAAAAGTTGCACGAATTGTGACTGCTGGATCAAGGCCAATGTTAATTGTAATTGGCATGGGTTTATTTAATTTTTCAAATTTTTTTGAAAATGTCCAATATGACGTCCACCAGGCATAATATACATTCCAAGTGTATCTTTATCTTCTAACACCATACGATGAATTGTAACATCAGTCATTGTCTTGTCAGGATTTGAACCTTTAACTAAACCACAAGTAATGTATGGACCAGCATCGTATTCGGTATTAGTTGGAGCTGGAACTAGTTTCCTAATATCAAAATCAGGATCACTAGCTAAATGGACAACCTCTTGAGCAGGAGCATCTTTTTTTATCAACTTTAATTGGATGAACTGGATTTTCAACTGCGTCTTTTTAAGAAACGGCCTAATGTCTTGTAGTCATGGTGCAAAATTCGACCATCTCGTTTGCGACTAGCCATTAAACCAATTAATACCCGAGTATTTGGAAAGCCCTTTAAATTATTGAACATCATTGCAGGACCTTCTTTTGTTGGTCTTTCAACTGTACCACCTGCACCAACGTAGCGATAAACACCAGAAATTTCTGCATCTGGATCAATTTCAATGTCTGTTTCATGATAATCTTCTGGATTATCTTTAATTTCACGTAATACTTTTCTTAAGTCCCAAGGATCTTTTGGTAAATTTGTCATTCAATATCTCCTTTTACTTCACTTCATGTCTATCATACGAGTCAAGTAAAGGTTCATCAATTCTATCTATTACCGCAATTATTCCAATTTGGCATTTCAAACTGCTTTAAATAATTCCAAAAGTCATTTTCAATTTTAGAATGATTTCCTTTGTTGCGAATAAATAATAAAGTACTTGTTAAAGTAGGTTTAATCGAAACAAATGAAACTTCCGACTTTTTGTTTGGGGATGCATTAAAATCGCTACGCCTTGTTTATTCTCTACCATTTGAAGAATCGAACTCATTCGATCACTTACAAAAGAAATCTTCGGGTCAAATCCAGCTTTTCGACATAAATTAATTACTGGTTCATATAACAAACTATTCTTTGCTAGCATAATAAAAAGTTTCGTCTTTAAGATCTGAAAGCTTTATTTCATTTTTATTTGCAAATGGATGCTCCTTATTTAAACAAACAGTAAACGATTCTTGCGCAATGATTATTTTTTCAAAATCAAGTTTTTCAGGCGCCATTGTCCTAATAAAAGCCACATCGACTTGCTTTTGTTTCAAAGTATTTATTAATTGATTAGTTTCAATTTCTTGCAAAGCAAGACTAATATCTGGCTTCAACTTTTGATAAACCATAGTTTGCTTAAAAATATCGTAGTTTGCAAAAGTTGGAATGATTCCTAACCTTATCTGACCGCTATTATTATCCTTAAACTCACTAGTTTCTTTACTGATCCAATCAGAAAGCAAAACAATTTTCTCAGCATTAGGCAAAATAAGCTTGCCATATTCTGACAAGGCAACATTCTTATTGTTTCTTTCAAATAATTCTTGCCCTAGCTCTTTTCAAGACTCTTAATTTGTTTAGAAATTGTACTTTGACTTGTATACAAATTTTCTGCTGTTTCTGAAAAATTCAGCGTTTTTTTGCTAAATCAACAAAAGCTCGTAATTTATTAATTTCCATAATTTACCCTTCAAGTATTCCAATTTGGCATTATTAAACCGCAATTTAGAATTGAGATCAAGTTATTGTAATTTTTATAATTAACCTGATTTGATAAGAAAGAGGTTCAAATATGCCAATCGGAGTTATTGTTAATGCTTCGTCAGTTTTATTGGGAGGAATTTTTGGTGGATTCTTTGGCAATAAACTTTCTGAAGATTTTAAAGAAAAATTGAACATGATTTTGGTGCTTGTTCAATGGGAATGGGTATTTTTTCAATTGCGCCAATGAAGTATATGCCTGCTGTAATTTTTGCCGTCATTCTTGGGACAATTGTTGGTCTTGCAATTCATTTAGGAAAGATTTTTAACCAAGGTGCTCTTTTTAATGCAGCGTCCAATTACTAGAATGATTCCAACAGAAAACTTATCTATTTCAAGAGACGAATTTATGAGCTTAATGGTTACTGCCACAGTTCTTTTCTGTGCAAGCGGAACTGGTATTTATGGTTCACTTGATGAGGGAATGTCTGGAGATATTACTATTCTTGTTTCAAAATCAATCTTAGATTTCTTTACCGCAGCAATCTTTGCAGCAAGTTTAGGCTATGCAGTTTCAATTATTGCTATTCCACAATTTATTATTTTCTTTATTTTGTTCTTGCTTGCTCGTTTTATCTTGCCATTTACTACACCATCAATGATTTCTGATTTTAAAGCTTGCGGTGGTTTTCTAATGTTAGCGACAGGCTTTTTAGAATGGTAAAGCTCAAGATGTTTCCAATAGTGGAAATGATCCCAGCCATGATTTTAGTCATGCCCTTATCTTGGCTTTGGTCAGATGTAATTTTAAAACTTATTCATTGTTAAAAGAACTGTGTGCATTTTAGATATACACACAGTTCTTTTTAGTCCAGTGACTTCAATGCTTCAAGCATATTAACATCTTTAATCTTACGGTTCACGAAAATGGCCATGATTGCTGTAATCGCCAACGGGATTATTGCTGACAAAAAAGATAGTTACTCATCAAAATTCCAGGTCTAAACATGGCATTCATCGGAGCCAAATTGTCAATAATAAAACTATGAAGCCAATTTCCAATTAAAAGCCAAATAGAATACCAAAGATTGAAAGAATAATCGTCTCACGATAAATATATAGACTAGCTTCTTTATTATAGAAACCTAAAACTTTCAAAGTAGAAATTTCTCTCATTCGCTCTTCTAGATTTGTCGTAGTTAAGGTAAAATTACAACAATTGCTAAAAGTGCTGCTAAGCCAATTAACAGAAACATTACTTTATCCATACTTTGAATTAGACTATCAATTATTTGCTTATTGCTAGTATTTAAATTAATTGCATTAACTGCACCAGTTTTCATCAACGAATTAGCAAAATCATCAGTTTGAACGTCTGGCTTTAATTCAATTAACTGGGCATTAGTATTCATTTTCTGATCAAAATATCTCTCATAGACATTTGAATTCATCAAGACATAATGTCCCATATACATTTCACAAATCCGACTAACTGGCAGTTTAACTTTCTTACCATTACTAGTATTTAAAGTTAACTTATCGCCAGGCTTTAAATGCAAGAGATTAGCCAACTTTTTCAGAAATAACCACGCCATGGTTATTCAAGTTAATTTTTTTGACCTGACTGTCTATTTCTTAGATTAATGTAGTTGTTAATATTTTTTATCTTCTTTTGGCACAATTATTGAAATATCTTGATTTGTTCCATCGATCTTTTAGTAAGATTTTCAAAATGTACTGACAAATACTTATTTACTTGCTTTGAATCAAGTTTTTGTTCTAATTTTCTGCTCTGATTTCCAGACAAATCCTTTTTATCGACCGCAATTAGATCATATTTAATCAGCTCGCCATATTGCTTTTTGACCAATACCAGCTAAAGAATCACGGATACCGAACCCCATCATCAATAAGCCTGTACATCCCGCAATTCCCAGAATTGTCATGATCATTTTACTTTATAACGAAAAATATTCCTTAACGTAACTTTATAGTTAAAGCCTAAACGTTGCCAAAGTGGTTTGATTCTTTCTAAGAAAATTCGCGAACCATTCTTCGGCGGTTTGGGTAACAATAATTCGCTTGTTGTTGCTCTTAAAACCAAGAATAGTTGAATTAAAGCTGCACCCGTTGTACATAAAACTGCAATTAAGATAGTTAAAAATAGATACTTCCATGAAAATAAAGTCTGAAAATTCGTCAGTGTCAGATTAGCAGTATAAGAATTAAATATTATCTGCGGCAATAGCCAGTAGCCTCCAATTGCACCAATTGAGACGCCTGTTAAAGCAGCTGTTAAGCTATAAACAATGAATTTTAGACTAGTATCAAACTTGCTATATCCTAAAGCTCTTAAAACACCAATATTTTGTCTTTCTTCATCAATGAAGCGTGTCATAGTTGAAAACTGACTAAAGCTGCCACTGCAAATAGAAAACTGGGAAAATGTCAGTAATTAATTCAATTTTTCTGAATTTGACTGGTAAGTATCATAGCCCGGATCATTTTTACGATTATTAACATAATAAGAAATATTACCCAATTGCTTAATTTGCCACTTTTGCTTACTTAATTTACTTTCCTGTCTTTCCAATTGAGCTTTTTTGCTCAGTTACGTTTAAGCCATTGCCTTCAGCTAATTCGACTTGTTGCCTAGCCTGATTAAGCTGCTTTTGAGCTAATACTAAATTCTTATCAAGTTCTTTTTTTCTTTGTTTTACCATTTTTACTTAAGGCTTTAGTGAGCTTTTTCTTTTTATCATCAATGATCCTTTGATAAGCACTAGAATATGGGTCTAAATTTTTGTCTGATCAAAGCGAATTCGAGCAATACTATAGTTTGAAGAATTAAAAGCACTCTTTTTCACTACTGCAATTCCTGAAAGCTGACCAGTTCCAACAGTAGTTTGACCAATATTGCTTTTATCCGTATATTCGCTTGGTCGAATAAAACCAACAATCTTAAAACGATTAGTTTTCAAATTATTATGATTATCTAACTTAATCCATTCCCCTAAACGATATTTATCTTTAAGTAAATAACTAATCGCAATTTGTTTATTCTCGTTTGGCAACTTTCCACTAACTATTTGATTAGTGGAAACACTTTTAGTTTCTGATAAAACACGCAGGCTGATCTTAGAATTATTAACAGTTGTATCCTGCAAATATCCTAAATCTAATGTTGCGTTTTTAGCGTGATTTCTAAGCGTCTGAAGATCTCTGTTATCAAGACCATAATTTGAACTGACTGTTAAATCTGCTAAATTTATATTTCGATAATACCTTTGGGCGGTATATCTCATATCAGGACCGGCCATCTTTAAGCCAATAAAGGCAAAAGCACTAACTGCCATTAGTAACATAATCCCAATAAAGCGTCCCCAAGAATTAGTGAGTGAATTTACAGCATCTTTCCATAAAACTTTTTTACTCATGTCACTCACCTACCATTCAATTTTTTCAATATCCTGGGGATGAGCGTTATTTTCAACTTGCTTTATTTTTCCATCTTGAATCCTAATGACCTTGTCAGCTATTGGAGCTAAAGCCGCATTATGCGTCACAATAATAACTGTTGACTTTTTCTTTAAACTACGATCTTGTAGAATCTTAAGTACTTTTTACCAGTCTGATAGTCTAAAGCTCCAGTTGGTTCATCACATAACAATAAAGCTGGGTTCTTAGCAATGGCACGCGCAATCGCAACTCGCTGCTGCTCTCCGCCAGAGAGCTGGGATGGAAAAGTTATTGATCCTTTTTTCAAGTCCCACTTCTTTTAAGGCAACTTCTGCATCAAGCGGATTAGCCACTAACTCATTTGCCAGTTCCACATTTTCTTTAGCAGTTAAGTTAGGTATCAAGTTATAAAACTGAAAAACAAAACCAATTTCGTTCCTCCGATATTTGGTTAATTCTTTAGCAGAGTAATTCGCAATGTTATTTCCATTAACAATAACTTCACCCTCAGTAACATTCTCCATGCCGCCTAAAATATTCAATAAAGTAGACTTGCCGGCACCAGATGATCCTAAAATAATTACCAATTCACCCTGCTCAATATCAAAGCTAAGATCTTTATTTGCCCAAACGGTAGTTGCTCCCGTGCCATACTTCTTTGAACAGTTTCTTAATTCAATAAAAGCCAATTTATTCATCCCCTATTTCTAGTATCCCTATAGATATATTGTATGAAAAAATTGACCAAATATATGAATAAAAAGCACTGATATGAAAAGACTTTTAGTAGTTCAACTAATTCTTATTAAAAATAAACTTTACTGCAATAAAAATAACTATCAAAACACTAAAAATCAAACTTTCTATTATATTACCCTGCTTAACAGCTAAAATTAAAAGACACACACAAAACATAAGCTTGCTTAAATTACCTCTAGACTTCATGATAAATACTTACTTCCCTCTTTAATCGAAAGAGTTGCCAGCTCATTATGATGCTTGCTAATAAAATTCTTTATCCAGTCTGGATTAGTTTTTGAATAATCACGTAGTGCCCAGCCAATTGCCTTATTAATAAAAAAAAATTCGGAGCTGCCTAAATTATTTTCTAAAATTGCGTTCAGTAATTTAACATTCATCTTATCTTTACGCAAAGCTGATGCTCAATTGCTACTCTTCTGACCCAAAAATCGTCATCCTTTGACCAAGCTAACATTAAATCGGTTACTCGATCATCCCTTAAACCAATATTTCCAATTGGCTTAATTAAACTATCAATTGTATCCCACCATTGTTTAGACTTTACATAATTAAAAATATGGTCAATATCTTCAAATTTGAGATATTTTTCTAGTGCAATTAAATAATCACAAACAAAGTATTGAGCCTCACGGTGTTCATCTGCCCAAGCTTGATCTAAAAATTTCCAATCAATTTTTTATTCGCTTTTTCTAACTTAATAAGATCATGATAGCTTTTCCGACGTTCTGGGGGTCTTCAAACCATAAAATTTAAACTTATTTCTCATATAGCTTTCCATTTGTCTAGCTAGTTCTGGATCACTATTCTCGATTAATTTCTTTCTTAATCGTTGATACTTACTTATTTCTTTCACTTCAGTTTCCTCACTTGTTAAAATAAATCTAGTACTTAGAAAAGATAATAATCAATGAAAATTTTAGCATAGAAAATTATGTTTCAAACTAATATTCAAATATACAAATCTGTGATATCCTTATGTTAAATCTTTCACAAAAAGGAGGAAACTTTTTAATGTCCATCAAGAAGTTAGAAAACAGTAGTGACCACGCAATGGTTGCCGAAGAGGTTAAGATTTTAACCAACTTGCTTAATGAAAGTACGCGTCAATTGAGCGGCGACGTTGTTTTTAATAAGATCCAAGACTTGATCAAGATTTCTGCTCAAAAAGACTACGATGCTCTTGAAAAGCAAATTGCTGGTTTAACTAATCAAGAGATGATGGTTGTTGCCCGCTACTTTGCAACCCTACCCTTATTAGTTAATATTTCTGAAGATGTGGAATTAGCAAGTGAAGTTAACTTGCTCAATAATACTGATCAAGATTATCTTGGCAAACTTGAAGATACAATTGATTTAGTTGCACAAAAAGAGAACGCTCGTGAAATCTTAAAGTATGTTAATGTTGTACCAGTTTTAACGGCTCATCCTACTCAAGTTCAAAGAAAAACCGTTCTTGAATTAACCGATCAGATTCACGGCTTATTACGTAGCTATCGTGAAGTTAAGAATGGAACTATCAATCAGGCTGAATGGACTGAAAAGCTTCGTGCCTATATTGAAATTTTAATGCAAACAGATATTATTCGTAGTCACAAGTTGCAAGTATCTAACGAAATTACTAATGTTTTAGCATACTATCCTAAGGCGTTAATTCCAGCAATTACCAAGTTTACGGCTCGCTATCAAGAATTAGCTAAAAACATAATTTAGATCTTAAAGGCGCAACTCCAATTACGATGGGAATGTGGATTGGCGGCGACCGGGACGGTAATCCTTATGTAACAGCTGATACTTTAAAGCTAAGTGCAGGTTTACAAAGCCAAGTTATTTTTGAATATTACATCAAAAACTAAATAAACTTTACCGCACTATTTCAATGTCTACGTCTTATATGAAAACTTCCTCAGCTGTTGAAAAACTTTCAGAGCTCTCAAACGACGACTCACCATTTAGAACCAATGAACCTTATCGCCGTGCTTTTTACTATATTGAGAGTCGCTTGCTTCATACTGAATACCAACTTTGGGTACAGCTGATAAAAATAGTTTTGTTAAAAGCGTGACTTAGAAAAACTTAGATAAGATTCCTGTTTATAATAATCCTCAAGATTTCAAAGCAGATTTAATTACAATCAAAGAATCACTTGAACAAGATCATGACCAGGCAGTCATTAAAAGTTTCTTTACTGAGCTTTTAGAAGCAATTGATATTTTCGGCTTTCACTTGGCAACAATTGATATGCGGCAAGATTCTAGCGTAAACGAAGCATGTGTGGCTGAGTTACTCAAGAGTGCTGGAATTTGTGATAATTACAGTGATTTACCAGAAAAAGAAAAAGTTCAAGTCCTACTTAAAGAACTAAATGACGATCCACGTAATCTACATGCTAATAACAAGCCTAAGTCTGACCTACTTCAAAAAGAATTAAAATTTACAAGACTGCACGTCAACTTAAAGATCGCATCGGCGAAGACGTAATTAAGCAGCATATTATTTCTCATACGGAAAGCGTTTCTGACCTATTAGAGCAAGCAATTATGCTCAAAGAATACGATCTTTTAGACAATCAAGGTGCCCGCATCCAAGTAGTTCCATTATTTGAAACAGTTGAAGATTTAGAAAACTCCCGCGAAATCATGAAGGAGTTTTTGAACTTAGATATTGTTAAAAATGGCTTGCTTCTCAAAACAATTACCAAGAAATTATGCTCGGCTATTCTGATTCAAACAAAGACGGTGGCTACTTAGCTTCTTGCTGGAATCTCTATAAGGCTCAAAAAGATTTAACTGCAATGGGCAAAAAATTAGGCGTTAATATTACCTTTATGCATGGACGTGGCGGAACTGTTGGCCGCGGTGGTGGTCCTTCATATGAAGCCATTACTGCTCAACCTTTTGGTTCAATTAATGATCGGATTCGAATGACCGAACAAGGTGAAATCATTCAAAATAAATATGGTAATCAAGATACTGCCTATTACAACTTAGAAATGCTTGCTTCAGCAACGATTGACCGAATTGTTTCTAAAGCAAATCGTAAGCGAAGATGATATTGGTGGCTTCCGTGATTCAATGGATAAGATTGTACTTGATAGTAATAAAGTTTACCGTAAATTAGTTTTCGAAACGCCTGCCTTTCTTGACTACTTCTTACAAGCTACTCCAATTAAACAAATTTCCAACTTAAATATTGGCTCTCGCCCAGCTGCAAGAAAGAAAATCACTGACTTCTCAGGATTAAGAGCTATCCCTTGGGTCTTCTCCTGGTCACAAAGTCGGATCATGTTTCCAGGTTGGTATGGTGTTGGATCTGCCTTCAAGCATTTTATCGATGCCGATTCTCACAACTTAGAAACTTTACAAAAGATGTATCAGGGCTGGCCATTCTTCCACTCTCTACTTTCTAACGTCGATATGGTTTTATCAAAATCTAACATGGATATCGCTTAAGCAATATGCGGACCTATGTGAAGATGAAGATACTAAGAAGGTCTTTGACACTATCTACCAAGAATGGAAACTTACCAAAGAAGTTATTCTTCAAATTGAAGGTAATAAGGAGCTACTAGCTGATAATCCAAGCCTTCAAATGAGTTTAAATTACCGGATGCCATACTTTAATATCCTTAACTACATTCAGATTGAGATGATTAAACGGGATCGTGTTGATGACATTGCTGGTGTTTACGAAAGCATCTTACCAATTACTATCAATGGTGTAACTTCTGGCTTACGTAATTCGGGATAGTTTTAAGAATTTTATTTTGAGGAAAGCAACATGACAAAAGCACTATTAATTATTGATTATACTAATGATTTTATTGCAGATAATGGTTCTCTTACCTGCGGCAAACCTGCCCAAGATTTGGAAGATTATTTAATTGAGCTTGCAGATAAATTTTTATGAAAATGGTGATTACGTTATTTTCCCAACTGACGGTCATACCGGAGATAAATTTAGCCCTGAATACAAGCTTTTCCCGCCACATAATATTGTCGGCACTCCGGGACAAGAACTTTATGGCAAATTAAAAAAGACTGGTACGAAAGTCATAAGTCTAGCAAACGTATTTATAAGTTTAATAAAAATCGCTACTCTTCTTTTCAAAATACTAATCTTGATAATTACCTACGTGAACGTAAAATCGATGATCTTTGGCTAACCGGTGTATGTACTGACATTTGTGTACTTCATACCGCAGTGAGTGCCTATAATTTAAATTATGGCATCACCATTCCAACTAAAGGCGTTACAACATTTACCGAGCATGGACAAGAATGGGCATTAGACCACTTCAAGAATTCACTTGGTGCAAAAGTAATATAATGTTATGAATGAAAAATATTACTATGAGATAATGTCACAAAATTAAATAAGAAAAATAAGCTGTATTACTTTTCTAGAAGATAATACAGCTTATTTTCTTTGATTAAAATTTCTATTTTAAATTGATTAATTCAATACTATCAACACCGTCAATTTCACTGACATTAACGGATACTTGTTCATTAAGAGAGGTTGGAATATTTTTACCAACAAAATCAGCTTTGATCGGTAATTCTCGATGTCCTCGATCTACTAAAACAGCTACAGAAATCGATTTGGGTCGTCCATTTGCTATCAAGGCATCCCCATCGCTGCCCTAATTGTGCGACCGGTATAAAGAACGTCGTCTACTAAGACAACATTTTTGTTAGTAATATCTAAGTCCATCGGCTCTAAATCAGGTATTTTTTCCTGACTAAAATCATTTTTCCGATCATCCCGATAAGGTGTAATATCCAATTCACCTAATGGAACGTCGACTTTTTCAACCTCTTTAAGTCGATCACGCATTCTGCGAGCCAAATACACTCCACGCGTCTTAATACCGACTAAAACTAGATCTTCTACTCCCTTATTTCTTTCAATAATTTCATACGTAATTCTGACAAGAGCTCGCTTCATTGCAAGCTTATCCCAAATTTCTTTTTGCCATTGTATCTCTTCCCTAATCAAGAATTTCTTATTTTAAGGCGTCTGTCGCAAATGATCTATTTTCAAGAGAAGTTAAAAGCGCGTCAGCTGTGTCAAGAGCAGTTAACAAGGGAACATTTTGTTGAATAGCCATCTGTCTAATAATAAATCCATCTGAGTTCTTTTCAATATCATGTCCCATAGTATTAATCACTAAGTCGATCTTCCCATCCTCAGTTCATTCAAGATATTATCATCTGCATTTTCGTTCTCATGAACTTTGGTTACTAGATCAACATGCAAGCCATTATTCTTTAAAAGTCAGCTGTCCCTTTTGTCGCAAAATTCGATAACCAATTCTAGCAAAACGCTTAGCAATTGGTAAAATCTTATCTTTATCTCTATCTTCAATTGTCAATAAAACATTTCCGTTTTCAGGTAGCTGCATCTTTGCTCCTGCAAAGGCCTTATAAAGTGCTTTGGCAAAAGGTATGGTCGCTTCCCATTACTTCACCAGTGGACTTCATTTCAGGTCCAAGATATGAATCCACATCTGCCAACTTACTAAAGCTAAACACAGGAGCCTTAACGCTAATCATTTCTGGCTCTGGAGCAAGACCATCGCTGTAGCCTTGCTCTGCTAAGCTTTCACCCATAATTACTCTAGTTGCAACTTGCGCCATTTCAATTCCAGTTATTTTACTCAAAACGGCACTGTTCTACTTGCCCGAGGGTTTACTTCGATTACGTAAACTTCACCATTTCTAACAATAAACTGAATATTCATAATTCCAACACAATTAAGAGTAAGCGCTAATTTCCGAGTAACGTCCATAATCTTCTCTTTGACGTCATCAGTAAATGTTTGTGGTGGATATACTGCCATTGAGTCACCTGAGTGAACACCTGCATGTTCAATATGTTCCATAATTCCAGGCAATAGTACATCTTTACCATCGCAAATTGCATCAACGTCGCATTCACGACCATCTAAATAATCATCAACCAAAATTGGATGATCTGCTGCAATATCTACGTGATCATGTAAATATTCTTCTAGTTCGCTCTTGTTATAAACAATTTCCATTGCTTTTCCACCCAGCACATAACTTGGACGAACTAAGACTGGGTATCCTAACTCTTCAGCTGCTTTAATTACGCCATCATGCGTTGTAGCAGTTAAGCCTTTCGGTTGATTAAGTTGAAGCTTTTTAATAATTTGGTCAAATAGTTCACGATCTTCTGCACGGTTAAGATCTTTAACTGTCGTTCCAAGGATCTTAACTCCATGTTTTCTAAACCAGCTGCTAAATTAATAGAAGTTTGACCACCGAATTGAACAATGACACCTTCTGGCTTTTCTAAGTCGCAAACATTCAAGACATCTTCTAATGTTAAAGGTTCAAAATACAGTTTATCTGAAATTGAAAAGTCAGTTGAAACAGTTTCCGGGTTTGAATTAATTACAATTGCTTCATAACCCATTTTTTGTAGTGTTTTTTAACACAGTGAACTGTGGCATAATCAAACTCAACTCCCTGTCCAATTCTAATTGGGCCAGAACCAATAACAATAACTGATTTCTTTCCAGACTTATGTGATTCATTTTCACCATCATAAGTTGAATAGAAATAAGGTGTTTTGATTCAAATTCAGCTGCACAGGTGTCAACCATCTTATAAACTGGAATGATATTTTGCTTTTTACGTAAGTCTCTAACTTGATCAGCCTTTTCATCCCATAAAGCAGCTATAGTTGGATCGCTAAAGCCATATTTTTAGCTAAACGTAAAGTCTCAAGATCATCCTTATTTTCTTTAATGGTCTTCTCCATTTCAACCATATGACTCACAATATCTAAGAAATAAAAGTTAATCTTCGTTAATTCATTGTACATCTTCAAAACTGTACCCTCTTCTAAATGCCTCAGCTAAGTAAAAGAGACGATCATCTTGTGCTCTAACTAGCTTTTTGTTCAATTTCTTCATCACTTGCCCGATGAGCTTTTTCTGAATATAAATCTTTTCATCAATTTCAAGTGACCTTACTGCTTTCTGCATTGCTTCTTCAGCAGTTCGACCAATTGCCATTACTTCACCGGTTGCTTTCATTTGTGTACCCAAAGTACGATCAGCTTTAGAGAATTTATCAAATGGCCAGCGTGGAATTTTAAAGACGACATAGTCCAAGGCTGGTTCAAATTCCGCATAAGTTGTTCCGGTTACAGGATTCTTAATTTCATCTAAAGTCATTCCGATTGCAATTTTGGCCGCCATTTTGGCAATAGGATAACCTGTTGCTTTGGAAGCAAGAGCACTTGACCTTGACACTCTTGGATTAACTTCAATCACGTCATAATCAAAACTATTTGGGTCTAAAGCTAGCTGCACATTACAGCCACCTTCAATTTTAAGAGCACGAATTAAACGTAAAGAGCAATCTCTAAGCATTTGGTATTCTTTATCGCTTAAAGTTTGACTAGGTGAAAAGACAATTGAATCTCCTGTATGAATACCAACTGGATCAAAATTTTCCATGCAGCAAACGATCATTGCATTATCGTCATGGTCACGCATTACCTCAAACTCAATTTCTTTATAGCCAGCGATGGATTTTTCAATTAAACATTCAGTCACTGGAGAAAGCTCTAAACCATTCTTAGCAATTTCAGCTAATTCTTCATGACTATGGCAGATTCCGCCACCAGTTCCACTCCATCGTAAATGCTGGTCTAACAATGATTGATATCCAATTTCATCACCAAATGCAAGAGCATCTTCTACTGTATTAACAGTTCTTGAAGGAGGAACAGGTTCGCCTAATTTTTTACATAATTCTTTGAATTTTTTCTATCTTCTGCTTGTTCAATCGAAGAAAGCTTTGTTCCTAGTAATTCAATATTTAATTCGTCTAAAATTCCAGTTTTAGCCAAAGCTAGCGCCATGTTTAACCCAACTTGGCCGCCAAGAGTTGGCAGAATTGCATCAGGATATTCCTGTCTAATTATTCTAGAAATTGATTCTACTGTTAGTGGTTCAATGTAAACCTTATCAGCAATGGTTGTATCAGTCATAATTGTCGCTGGATTTGAGTTGACCAAAACCACTTCGTAACCTTCTTCACGAAGAGCTAAGCAAGCTTGAGTACCTGAATAATCAAACTCAGCAGCTTGACCAATAATAATTGGACCAGAACCAATCACCATAATTTTATGAATATCTGTTCTTTTAGGCATGACGCTCTTCTTCCTTTCTTTGGTCAATCATTGACATGAAATCATCAAATAATGAATCTTCATCATGAGGTCCTGGTGTTGCATCAGGTGGAATTGCACTGAAAATGCTGGATACTTTTTTTATGGCGTAAACCTTCAACAGTCCCGTCATTTACTTCAACATGCGTAATCATCAGATTTTCTTTATCAATTGAAGCAGGATCAACTGCATAACCATGATTTTGCGAAGTAAAACCAATATTTCCAGTTGCAATTTCTCGTACTGGATGGTTAAAACCACGGTGTCCAAATTTCATCTTGTAGGTTTTAGCACCATTAGCAAGTGCAAAAACTTGGTGCCCCATACAAATTCCAAACAAAGGAACATGTTTTTCAACTTCTTGAACCATCTTTGCAGCTTCAACCATTTCTTCTGGATCTCCAGGTCCATTAGATAGGAGCACGCCATCTGGATTAAGACTTAAAATTTCATCAGCGCTTGCAGTGTAAGGTAAAACAATGCAATTACAATCTCTTTCAGCTAACTCTCGTAAAATACTATGCTTAATTCCAAAATCAACTACAACAATGTTACGTTTAGAGCCTGGAACTGGATAAGAGTTCTTAGTTGAAACACGGCTAATTACACCTTGAGTAATGTTTTGCTCTTTTAATTCTTGGGCAATCTTAGTGGCGTCTTCTTTAGAATCAGTGATCTTTCCTTTTAAGGTACCGTGAATTCGAAGTTTCTTAACCAATTCACGCGTATCAATTCCTTGTAAGCCAGGAATATTTAATCTCTCTAAAAATTTTGGCAAAGTTGTTTGCATTCTCCAATTATCTGGATGACGAGCAACTTGATGACATACTACACCCTTAATTTGCGGTTCAAGTGATTCATAGTCTGCTAAGGTAATCCCATAATTACCAATTAAGGGATTAGTAAAAACCAAAATCTGGTCAGCATAACTTTGATCAGTAATTGCTTCTTGATAACCAGTCATACCCGTTGTAAAAACAACTTCACCGCTACTTTTTCATGCAGTCAGCCCCAAAGGCTTCTCCTTCATAAATACTACCATCTTCTAAAATTAAATAGCGCTTCATTTTGTTCCCCTTTGATATACAACTTCACCGTCAACAAGCGTCATCACTGTTTCACCATATACTTTTTGACCAGTAAATGGTGTATTTACACCTTTTGATTTAAAATCTGCTTCCTTAATTTTGGTTTTATGCTCAATATCAAAAAATTGCAATATCTGCATTTTTACCAGGTTCAAGAACACCTGCATTCTTAATTCCAAACACTTTAGCTGGTTTGTCGCTGAGAAGTGCTAATAATTGCTCAAGCCTTAAAACTTTTTTCTTCTTTTACAAATTTAGTATAGAGTGTACTAAAAGCCGTTTCGCTTCCAGTAATTCCAAAAAGCAGCGTCTTTCATGCCGCCCTGCTTTTTTCTTTTTTTGCATGTGGTGCATGATCAGTAGCAATCAAGTCAATTGTTCCATCTAGCAAACCAACTAGAAGAGCTGCTTGATCTTCTTTATTTCTTAGTGGCGGATTCATTTTGAAGTAACCATTGTCTTTAGGAATATCGTTATCAGTCAATAAAATGTGGTGCGGGGCAACTTCACAAGTTACGTTAATTCCACGTGCTTTAGCTAGACGCACCAGTTCAACGCTTGTCTTAGTTGAGACATGGCAAATGTGATAGTGAACTCCAGTCTTTTGTGCTAAAAAGTAGGTCACGCGCAATTTGAGTAGTTTCCGCAAGCTCAGTAACGGGTGGTAAATCAAGTCTTTCTGCTGTTATACCTTCGTTCACAATTCCTTTGTTAAAAAGCGAATCGTCCTGGGCATGAGTTGCAATGATTAAGTTGTTTTCTTTAGCTTTTTGCATTGCTAAATACATTGTTTGCGCAGTTTGTACGCCGTGGCCATCATTACTCAAGGCAAAGGCACCGGCTTTTTTTCAATGCTGCATAATCAGGAATAATATCAGTTGTTTCATCGTTAGTTATTGGGCCATATTGAAAAATATGAACTACACCTTTACTCTGGTTTTCCTCCACCATCTTCTTCATTAATTCAGGTGTATTAGGAACCGGAGTAACATTTGGCATTGCACCGACGGTTGTAAACCACCACGTGCTGCAGCTTGACTACCAGTTTTAATATCTTCTTTATAAGTTTGACCAGGATCACGGTAGTGAACATGAACATCGACTAATCCCGGACTAACAAGCATTCCTTGGGCATCAATGACATTTTCTGCATCTAAATCTATTCCAATCGCCTTTATTTTTTTACCTTCAATTAAGACATCAGCTTTAATTAAGCGACCATTTTGGTAAACTATTCCATTTTTATTACAGTTGCCATTACTTAAGTCCTCCCAATTTTCTTCCACGCAAAAACTACTTCTATCATCGCCATTCTCATAAACACACCATTTTGCATTTGACGCGTAAACATACACTTATCGCTTTCAACTAAGTCTCCACTTAATTCAACGTCGTGATTAATCGGACCTGGGTGCATAATAATTGTGTCAGGCTTTAGTTCTTGGTAGCGTTTATGATTAATTCCATATTCTTCATGATATGCTTTGGCATCAAAGCTCTTTTCATTCGGATCACCGCTGTGTCTTTTCATGTTGAACTCTCAAGAGCATCATGACATCCATTTCAGGAACTAGCTTGTCTAATTTCTCATATTTTCCATACTTATCATATTCACTTGAATACCAGTACTCAGGACCTGAGAAGTAAACCTCTGCACCTAATCTTGTCAACAATTCCATATTGCTTTTGGCCACGCGTGAATTAGTAATGTCTCCAACAATAGCCACTTTCAAGCCTTTAAAATGACCAAAGTGTTCATGAATTGTCATCATATCTAATAAGCATTGACTAGGATGTTGTCCACTGCCATCACCTGCATTAATTACGCCAATATTTAAATGTTGATGCTTCTTTGGATGAATGAGATCTTGATAGTATTCATTTTGTGAGTGACGAATTACCTCAATATTTACCCCAACAGCGTCCATAATCAACGAGGTATCATATAATGTTTCACCTTTATTAACTGAAGAATGTGCTGGATCAAAAGGAATTACTGTTAAGCCTAATTTTCTTTCAGCCATTTCAAAACTAGTATGCGTCCTGCTTGAATCTTCAAAAAACATATTTGAAATATAAACTGGCTGAGTTAAACGCGGTGTTGCTCCACCATTTTAAAGTACTCTGCTCGCTTAATTAAAGCTTCAACTTCTTCAACACTTAAATTTTCTACACTAACAAAATGTGGTAAACTGACAAGATTTAATTTTTCCATTTTTTATTCTTTCTAAAACAAAAGGCCTGAAGCATTTAATTGCTTCAGGCCTATTTTTCGTATTCTGGTACACGAAAATATAGCAACCCTTCTGGCCCTCTCTGGAGTCAATTAAATGGTTGACTATTAAATTAATATTTCTAAACTATTTTGGTAAAGACTTCAATTCAACCGAATCCTTACCGTCTTTTTCTACCATGTTAACAGCAACTTGTTCGTCAGTTGCTGTTGGAATATTTTTGCCAACAAAATCAGCGCGAATCGGCAATTCCCGGTGGCCACGATCTACTAAAACCGCAACTTTAATTGAACTAGGACGTCCATCATCCATTAAAGCGTCCATTGCTGCTCGAATTGTACGACCAGTATAGATTACGTCATCAATTAAGATAACCTTCTTATCGTTAATATCAACGCTTATTTTATTTGAATTAATTACTGGATCTTGCTTCAAGGACGCATCATGACGATCATCACGGTAAAGTGTGATGTCTAGTTCATCAACTGGCACATCAACGTCTTCTAACTTTTGAATACGATCATGAATTCTCTTAGCTAAGTAAACACCACGCGTTTTGATACCGATCAAAACCAGATTATCTGTTCCTTTATTTTGTTCAATAATTTCATAAGTAATTCGAGTTAGTGCACGCTTCATTGCTAATGCATCCCAAATTTCCTTTGCCATCTTTTACCCTCCTGATCTTGCCCATGAAAAAAAGCTCCTAGTATCAGAGACTAGGAGCTTAGAGTAAAGTCAATACTTATTTAAGCCTGCCTTGCTAGCCTCACGGGACTAATTTTAAAGGACATTCATTGCTTTAAAATTACTGTAAATGAGCTTCTTTGTCAAGCAATTTAATTAAATTCAACTTGATTAACAAGATCATTAATATTTTCAATACCTAGTTTTTCTAATTCATTAGGCAATTCATCAGCAATATGTTTTGATGCAATACTGTCTTTAAAATGAGCTGTTCCAACCGCAACAGCATTAGCACCAGCAAGCATAAATTTGATTACATCTTGAGCTGAACTAATTCCACCCATTCCAATAATTGGCAAACTTGTACTTTTGACGAACTTGGTGAACCATTCTAAGCGCAACTGGCTTAACTGCTTCTCCAGAAAGACCACCAACATTGTGACCTAAAACAGGTTTTCTTGTTTTAATATCAATATCCATCCCTAAAAAGAGTATTAATTAGGGACAAACCATCTGCACCGCCCTTTTTCAGCAGCTTTAGCGATTTGTATGATATCAGTAACATTTGGAGTTAGTTTCACATAAATAGGAACATTAGTAACTGCCTTAATTTTCTTTGTTAAAGATTCAACTACATCTGGATGAACACCAAAACTCATACCGCCTTGGTTTACGTTAGGACAAGAAACATTAATCTCTAAAGCATTAACTAAACCTGAATCAGATAATTTTGGGCTACTTCAACATAACCTGCTTCATCTTCCCCACCAACACTAGCCATGATTGGTAAAGCAGGATAACTTTGACGTAAAGGCGCTAACTTATCTTTAATTACCGCATTAACTCCAGGATTCGTTAATCCAACTGAATTTAAAACTCCAGTATCTAAAACAGCTATTTGTGGCTGAGGATTACCTGTTGTTGCATGAGGAGTAGTAGTCTTAATGACCATTGCTCCTAAATCATTTAAATCAAACTTCTTAGCTGCTGGAACATCTCCAAAGCCAAAAGTTCCACTTGCTGGCATAACTGGATTCTTTAAATCTAATCCTGGTAATTTTACATGCGTATTAATCATATTTTCTCCAAAATGAATGCTCACGGTCATTCGATTATTTTCAAGAACTGATTGTACACGCTTTTTTTTTGTTTTTTCAAAGTTAAAAATTTTATTTGTAATTCTTGACCGAAGGTGCTAAACTTCATTTTGATTAAACTTTAAACGGTACAGAGAGACCGCAAGTTAAAAATTATTGGCTTAAATTATCTGGGAAAGTCTATACCTAGTGTCTCTCTGCGCTCGGTGTAGACTTTTTTTATGGAGGAAAAATGACAAGACCAGTTATCGTTGCCTTAGATTTAGACAATGAAAAAGAAATTAAATGCACTCTTACCTAAGTTAGGCAAACCAGAAAATGTTTTTATTAAAATTGGAATGGAACTCTTTTTCAATGAAGGTCCTGCAATTGTTAGAAATTTATCTGAGCAAGGCTATCAAATTTTCTTAGATTTAAAAATGAGTGATATACCTAATACTGTTTACAATGGGGCTAAAGCCCTAGCTCAATTAGGAATCACTTATACTACAGTTCATGCTCTTGGCGGCAGTCAAATGATTAAAGCAGCAAAAGAAGGTTTAATTGCTGGCACACCTGTCGGTAAAAACATCCCTAAGTTATTAGCTGTTACAGAATTAACTTCAATTTCTGATGATATTTTGCACGAAGAACAAAATTGTAATTTATCAATGAAGCAGCAGGTTTTAAGTCTAGCTGAAACTGCTAAAAGGCTGGCGCTGATGGAGTAATTTGTTCACCGCTAGAAGTTAAGAATTTGCGTCAAAATGTTGGTGACGACTTTTATACGTAACTCCTGGCATTCGCCCAGCAGGAAATGCCAAAGATGATCAGTCTAGAGTAGCTACGCCAGCCCAGGCAAAAGAATGGGGTCAACCGCGATTGTAGTGGGACGTCCGATTACTCTAGCAACTAATCCAGAAGCAGCATATGAAGCAATTAAGAAGGAGTTCAACTAAAATGCATAAAGATCAAATTATCAGCCAATTAATCCAAGAAAAAATTATTACTATTTCACCTGATAAACCATTTACATACGCAAGCGGGATGCTTTCACCAATCTATACCGATTTACGCTTAACTGTTTCCTATCGAATTGCGTGACATGATCGCTAGCGACTTGGCCAATTTAATTGCAAAAGAATTTCCTGAAGCAACAATTGTCGGAGGTGTTGCAACAGCAGGAATTCCACATGCTGCTTTAGTTGCTGAAAAATTGCACCTACCAATGATTTACGTTAGACCCAAGCCAAAAGATCATGGAAAAGGTCGTCAAATTGAAGGCCGCTTCTCAGAAAAATGATAAGATCGTTTTGATTGATGATTTAATTACTACTGGTGGCTCAGTCCTTAATGCAGTTAAAGCCACAGAAAAAGATGGTGGTCATGTTGCTGGTGTTTCTTCAATTTTCACTTATTACTTACCAGATGCTAAAGAAAACTTTAAAAAGGCAAATGTAAAATATGCACCACTTCTTTTCCTACCCTGAATTGCTGAAGAAAGAAAAACGAGTCTGGTCATATTACTAGTGAACAATATGATATTTTGAAGACTTGGCATGAAGATCCATGGGCTTGGGGTAAAAAGTTCAATAATTAATACAAATATTTGAAAAAGCAGAGATGATAGACAACGATTATGTTGCAATCATCTCTGCTTTTTTGTTTATTACGCGTTTCTTTTTTTCTTTTGAGATTTTTATAAAAACAAAGTTAATTAATCGCTTTATTTTGCTTGTGTTAGACTTAAGAAGAGTAAGTCATTTTCTTTTTTATTAGTATTTTGTTAATAAAAAATACAACATTTTTATTTATAATAATTGTAACTAGCAGAAAGGATGGATGAAATATGGATACAAATAATATTTTGTCTTACATAAAATGGCGTGGCGATATTTCCCTTTCTGCACGACCATTTGACGAAGTAGATGCATTAGTGATTGCCACATTTTCTTATATTCATCTCGATGGTATCGTCCCTGACTCTAATAAAGAAGTTTCAATTAAAGACGTTGCCCAAAAATATTTTAATTCATCAAATCAAAACTTAGATCACTACAAGTATCAAGATTTACTTAAATTAATGGCTAACTCAGTTCGGTTTTGGGGATGCCAAATTATCTTATTTTGCTGATGTTCTAACTGACCGCATTCAATTTTCTGCGATAAAAATTAGTTTAGATAATGATACTAATTTTATTTCTTTTCGTGGTACTGACGATACATTAGTTGGCTGGAAAGAAGATTTTGAAATTAGTTTTAGAACTACTGGAGCTCAAAATATGCATTGAAATACCTCACAAATATTCTTAAAACTACCAATCAAGTATATAGTCTCGCAGGACATTCTAAAGGTGGTAATCTAGCTGAATATGCGGCAGTTAACTTACCAGATGATCTAAAAAGAAAATATTGACACTATTTATACTTTCGACAGTCCCGGCCTTAGTACACAAGTTGATGGCGTAACCGATAAATTAAAACGCTATGTTCCAGAATTCAGTATTATTGGACGATTGTTTGAGCCAGAAAATATTACCCCAACCATTTTAGTCAGTGATCGGTCCAAACTTGCTCAGCATGATCCAATGAGTTGGGAAGTTTCAGGCTCTCATTTTATACTAGAAACCATAGAAACCCTACTTCTAAAAATATATAATCAAATTATCAATCAATGGATTGGCGAAGCAAATCTACAGGAGCGAGAAGCCTTAACTAATGATTTATTCAGCGCGTTTGCTGCAAGTGGCGCAACCAAAATTACTGAGCTTAATAAAATGGTTTTGGCGGTTTTGGCGCAATACTTTTTTCACTTACAGATTCTTCAAGAAGAACTAGATTCGTGTTAGGTAGTTTATGGGAAACCATTTGGCGTAGTATTAAAGCAACGCATCTCGAAAAACTTTTTTATTAATACTAATTCAATTATCGGTTGGGTTTTAATTCTTCTTGGTATTGTTGATCTCACAATTCCTGATTACGCTTATCGCGCGTTTGGTGGCTTAGTTGCCCTCTTTTGCGTAGGTTGGAGTGGTTATCACATTGTTGAGACCGCAAATTCTCATCTTTTGCCTAAACCCAAAAGATTCTTCATTATTTCCTACCTAATAGTTTTTGGCCTTGCAATTGCAATTATTTCAAATAATCGCTTGCTTAACTTCTTAGCTCATTACGTTTTAGGTATCTTCTTAATTGGTTTTGCATACGTAAGATTACGTAGCGTAATTGTTAAAAATAAGAAAAATGGAATCTTTAGAAATATTATTGATGTCCTAGAAAGTTTGATCGCTTTTGCTGCAGGAATTATTGTGATTATAAATCAAATTACTTTAGTCGGCAGGCAGTAATTAGCTTAGGAATTTTATTAATTATTTATGGCTTTTTCCAACTAGTAATGGAATTATTCAAGCAAAGAAAACTACGTATGCCATCTAAACATCGCTAAAGATACAAAAAGCTTTCGGAAAATCTATTCCGAAGGCCTTTTATTTTTTTCTTGCAAAACTTTTTCAATCGCTGCAGCAACCCCATCATGATCACAATCTTTTGTAACCATTTGAGCATTATCTTTTACAGACGTTACCGCGTTTCCCATAGCTACACCAATTCCAGCATATTTAATCATACTTAAATCGTTCTCTTCATCCCCAATAGCCATTATATTTTCATTAGTTAAATTCAATTTTTGACACAGAATTTTCAATGCATTTCCTTTTGAAACGCCCTTTGGGGTTAGCTTCATAGTAAAATGGGGCAGTTTTTGTAAATGTAATTTTATCGTCTAAATGCGCAAATGGCGTATGATCTGCAATTTTTATCCAAGTATTTTTGTTCATCAACGTACATGCACTTAATAATTGGCACATCTTTCATCTCAGCAGGAGTCCGATAAGAAAATGCCTAAATTAACCAAATTAGCTTCGTATAGCGTAAAGTCTCCGATATCTCGATCGGCTGTATAAATACGATCTGGAGCAGAAGCATGAAAATGCAGCCCTAATTTTAAAGCTATTGTTTCTAAATCAAGGTAATTGTCATAGGTCAATTTCTTTTCAAATAAAACATTGCCAGAAGTTGTTTCAACTACGCCGCCTCCAAAGCAAACGACATATTCGTCATTTTGATTAGCCAAGTTTAATTCATGCAAAATTTGCTTTACACCGCTTAATGGCCTTCCAGTTGCAATCACAATCTTAATTCCAGCTTTTTCTCGCCATTAAAATTGCATTCTTCACTCCCCTGGTCAGCTGTTTTTGAGAATTCAACAAAGTTCCATCAACATCAATTGCAATTACCTTAATTTCATTCATTCTCTTACCTCAACAAAGCTCCTAACAAAACAACTAAGCCAATACAACCAACCACACTCAACTGTAAACGCCAAGTAATCGTTAAATAAGCAATAAACTCCCGCACAAATGCATTTAGAGTAAAATACCATTTGGTTTTTAGCTCCATAGCCAATGCAATCTAGCCCCATTCTCTTAGCTAAAACTAATGCGCGATACACATGATAAGAATTTGTGACAATTGCAAAACGTGAATCAGCTTTCATTAACTTATGCGAAAAAAGCTAAATTTTGTCTAGTTGTCTTTGACTTATCTTCAACAATAATATCTTGTTTAGAGATTCCCTTTTCTTCGCCATACTTTGCCATTGCAGCTGCTTCAGGAATTTCTTCTCCTGGTCCTTGTCCACCTGACATAATAATTTTTGAACCTGGATTATTACGGTAAATCTCAATTCCACGGTTAATTTAGCGGCAAGCAGCGGTGTCACTTTTTTTTCCAATTAAACCAGCACCTAAAACTACGATATAATTTAATTTTTTTATCTTAAAATTAATCAGATTAATCCATGAAGTCAAAGTATACATCATCATAATAAAAATTAAATAAATGATGGTCAAATTAACAAATAAATACAAGTAGGTACCAAAATTATTGCGCGTTAATCGTCCAACTACAGGGAATAAGAATAAGTAAGCAATAATTCCAATTCCCATTGCTAATGATAAAAAGTTAGTCCAGCGATTACCTTCCCGAATTAAAATTTTAATTCCATTATAAATAAACATCACTATTAAAACTGCAATAAAGGCAAAGACCAAAACCATCAATGCAATTAAAATCACTGCAAAAACAAGTAGAACAAATTGGTGTGTAATTGGAAAAACCTCTGCTGCAATCATTAAGCTAACTACTGTGAGTAAACCGAAAGTTATTATTGTCCAAACTAACGTCATCCCTGACCACAGACTTCGTCTTTCATGGGTCAATACCCAAACAAAGGTTGCTAAAGCCAGTAAAAACAAAATTAATACAATTGAAAATGATAAGATCACTTATCATTTCACCACCTTAATGTAACGTAAACATCTCTAGATGTACCCTTTTCTTAATTATACAAAATAAATTGCACTGATACGTTTGCTTCAGTATAATTAAGAAAATATTTTTAGGGAGGAATCAATATGACAGATCAACTTTTAGTAACAACCACTGAAAATATTCCCAACCAAAAATACGAAATTATTGGTGAAGTTTTCGGTGTAACTACTCAATCAAAGAATGCTATTCGCGATTTTGGTGCTGGATTGAAAAGTATTGTTGGTGGTGAAATCAAAGCCTACACATCTATGCTAACTGAATCAAGAGATCAAGCGATTAATCGTCTTCGCCAGAATGCTGCAGATTTGGGAGCAGATGCTGTAGTAATGATGCGGTTTGACTCAGGATCTATTGCAGGAGATATGCAATCAGTAGTTGCTTACGGAACTGCTGTTAAATTTATTGACTAGCTAAAAAGACTGACATTAGTCAGTCTTTTTTATTTTCTTAAGCCTTTAGGGTAGAAATTCTTCAAAAAATTTGATCATTGCCGATTTTTCCAAAACTAAAGATGTGATTTTGATATGCGACTAAAACAAAACCTCGCAACTCACTATTTACCTTAATAGTTTCACCATGTAGATAATGTTCATAATCAGTTTCATTTTTCAAATTGAGCAATTGCTTTTGCTCTTTTTGACCTAAAACTTCAGCTAACTGATGACTAGGTTCAAAGCGTTTTTTTCTTAAGTAGGCCTAATTCAACACCATTATTTAAAATGTGTAATTCATTTAATAATTCTGGATCAACAGCTGGGACAAAAACATGACCATTACTTTGTAAAACTGTTTTCTGCCAATTTTCTAAACTATCTGGCAGTACAAAATTATCTAAAACTTTTGCTACTGTTGTAATTTCATCCTTAGTTAAACGCGTAATAGAGCTCTTTTTCTGATGTTTTTCTTTCTCTTCTTAACTTTACTTGAAGCATCTTCAACTGCTTCAGTATTTCTCAAATGGGCTACAAACTGACCTTCACCAACTCCATTCTGAAACCAAAGTCTAACTGTATCCTTTAATTCAGGCAAATTAGACTTTGACCAATCTGATTTACCCATTGACATTCCTGGATATAACTTTAAAGGTTCGATTTTTAAATGGTAGTTTTCAACTAACCAAGCAACTATTTCTTCATCTTCTTCTGGAGAATAGGTACAAGTAGAATAAACCAATTCACCGTCTGCCTTTAACATTTTCATTGCTTGTGTCAAAATTTCTTTCTGTCTTGCCTGACAAGTTAAGACATATTCTGGAGACCAGTACTGCATTGCTGCAGGATCTTTTCTAAACATTCCTTCACCAGAACAAGGTGCATCAACCAGAATCTTATCAAAAAAATTGGGTAACTTTTTTGATAAACGTTCAGGACTCTCATTTGTAACTACAACATTTGTAGCTCCCCACCGCTCTAAATTTTCACGTAAATCTTTAGCTCGACTCTTTGAAATTTCATTAGCCACTAAAAGTCCTTTATTTTCTAAAAAACTTGCTAGTGCAGTTGACTTACCACCGGGGTGCAGCACATAAATCAAGTACCTTTTCTCCAGGTTTTACATTAAGGGCAACGGCTGGATACATTGCTGATGGGTCTTGAGAATAAACATAACCGCTAGTCCACTCACTGTCACGTCCCGAAATTCCACCATAATAACCATCACTAGTAAATTCAATGGGTCTGCAAGACTATATTGGACATCGTGATAATTATTCTTTAAAGGATTTAATCGAAAGCCCTTCTTACTAGAACTATCAATTGCTGCAAAAAAATTTATTGCTCTCTTCTTCTCCAAGCAAATTTTGATATTTCTTAATAAATTCAACTGGTAATGACATTATTTTTCCTTCTTAATTTTTATCGCAAGTAGCATCAACACGTATGTAATAATCTGCATAGCAAATACAACTAAATATAAAATATAAAGTTGACTATGATTAGAATAAAACTTCCAAGTCTGTAATCCTAAACTAGTTAATAAAACTACAATTCCGTTTGCCAAGAAAAACGTAGTCCAGAATCAGCCAATAAGTGAGCCCAGATTTTTCCAGGTACAAATTTTAGGTTTACCGGATTTTCAGCTAAAACAGCAGCTATAGCTGCAACTACAAGAGCAATTACCACACACAAGATAGCTGCAATAAGTTTCTTAGTAGGACTAATTCCATGCTGTCTATTGTAAGTTTTACTGAAATCTTTAGTCTGCATGTTTCCTTTTAAATACGCATGCATAGAATTAGCTTCGTTTTTGTTTAAACCATCTACTACGATCTTATAATTAGTAATTGACTCTTTGGCAGTGGGCTGATTAATCCCTGTTGAAAGATAATAAACTGCTTGTCCATTTTGACTTTCGTTATTTCTCTTTAATTCACCAATAATGGTTACATAATCATTATTTTCCTTTAGATAATGATTATTTTGTAAAGTTACAACTTTACTTTTGGTATCCGCTGAAATAACTGCAAAAGGAATTGATCCATCAAAGTCGCTTTTAGTAAAGTAACGCGAGCTTCCTTTGGCCAATGGTTGACTCTTTAAATTATAATTAGCCCAAATTAATACTGATCTGAATATAATCTGATTCAAAATGAATCTGCACTTTATCATGAGCAAAATTTTTATTTACATAGTTTAATAACTGCTTAATATTATGCTTTTTCTTAGATTTAAAAACATAATATGTACTCGACAAACCATTATTATTCAAAACTTGGTCAGCTCTTTTGAGATTGCTGGCGAGATAAAATCATCCCTAATCCCAAAAAGGCTACAAAAAGAAATTATTAAAAGAATAAGTCGTTTTAGTTTCATTATTTTATTTCAAAAACCTTTTCGTTAATAAAATCAAAGCTTTGAAAGCTGCGATTAATTTTCGTATTAGTCCTACATTTTGCTTTCTGCCAAAAAAAGAAGTAGAATTTGTAGCACCATTTTTTTCGCCAATAAACAATAACACTGGTTGATGATCAAGACTACGATATAAATCAAGAATCTTTTAAATCATCTTCGCCAAAATTAGGCGCCCAGGAGCAAATGATCAGATCAACTTCAGGATGCTTTTTAATTGCACTTAAGGCATCCAGATTCTCTGTTGCAAAAATTGGAGCTTCTCCGTTGTTGAACTTTTTAGCCCAAGAAAAAGAATCACTTGCTGTTGCCTTTATCCCCACCTGACTTAAAAGCCTTCGACCAATATGCATTTCCTGCCATAATTTCTAAGCTTGATTTAACATGATACTCTTGCTTAATTAACCTTGCTGTTTCTAAGTTTGGCAAAGACCAAACTCCATATTCTCTTGAAAGAAAACTACGGAAATTATTAAGTAAATTATTTGCTTCTTGGGCTTTATCTTTTATTTCCAATATTATCTATCATTATATCTAAGCTATCAGGTAAAAATCCAAGTGAATTAGGTGATTTTGGTAAAATCTTTTTTGCTGAATATTGGCAATTATATTATTAATTATGTCAACTTGTCTATGAAGAGGTAAATAATTCAGTTCTCTGTCTAATTGATTGAGTTTAATTTGATACTGTTTCATTTGATACATTCCCTATGAAATGATTTTACCATTCAAAATTAATAAAAACAGGTATAATAAAAAGTGATGTAAGCATTAAGGAGCAAAAATTATGTCAAAACATAAAACTGAATCGGCTGAATCGTTTGGTCATTGGCTCCTGCAGGTATTCATTCTAGCAATTGTAATTTTTGGTTTATATATTTTTATGTTCCGCGTATTACTTGCTAATGAAACTATCACTGGACCATCAATGCAGCCAACCTTTGAGAATAATGATCGAATCATTGCAGTAAGACATTCTAAGCTCTCACGTGGTGATATTGTGATTTTACGAGCGCCAGATCAACCAGGCGCACTTTATATTAAGAGAATTATCGGAGTGCCTGGAGACAGCATTAAATCAAAAAATGATGTAATGTATATTAATGGAAAGCCAATCAAAGAGTCGTACTTAACAGAATACAAGAAAAAGCTTGCTAAGGGTCAACTATACACCAATAATTTCAGCCTGCAGCAGCTTTATCATGTAAAGCGAGTGCCAAAAAGACTGTTATTTCGTAATGGGCGATCACCGGAATGTTTCAAAAAGATTCACGGATGTTTGGCTTTATCAAGAAAAAAAGATATTGTTGGTGAGGTCAAATTACGATATTTCCCATTTGATCAAATACAATGGTTTAAATAGATTTTTTTAGAAAGTGTGAATTATAAAATGAGTCCTGAAGAATTATCCGATGCAATTATTGAGTTTGAAGTTAAAAATAATGTCAACGATACAGCGCTTGCTTTCTCAAGTCACCTATCTGTAGAAAAATTGCATGCGATGAAGACTGGCGAAGCTAAGTACACAATGGAAGAAGCTGAACAAGTTTTTAGATTATATTCAAGCTAATTCTTAATTTAAAATTATTGGCAGCAAAAAAGGAATAGGGTTTTGAAAACAAATTTTCAAAATCTTATTCCTTTTTCTTATATCTTCGCTTCATGATACTTACGCAGAAGTACGACATTAATTGCAATCAAAATTATATCAACTGCTAAAACAACTGCCATGGTCAGATAATTACCAGTTAGATCAGACCTAACGTCAATAGCATCTTTTACCTAAAGTTGTTAAAAACATTCCATTTTGTAAAAAATCCTGTCACTGAATCCATGACGAACCAATAAACATTAATTAAGAATATTAATCCGATGCGTTAGCGAAACAACTACAAGGAAGTAAACTAGTTTACTTATCTTTTTCTGGCAAGAAATCGCTAACTATTTTTCCAGTAAAGTTAATTAAACTAACCGCAAGATAAATAAAAATTCCAATTAAAATCAGCAAAACAATAACTGAAATCAAATCTGTTATATGGATATCTTGCCATAACTTTCCTTCACCAATTGAGCTGAAATTTTTAAATGTCGTTTTCCAAAACTCGTTTGTGCCAATTATTGGTAAACCTGCAATTAATATCATTGCTAATTGAATAACTACTAAATATAAGCCATCAACAATTGCAGAAAACAAATTTGCAAGTAGCAAGGTACTTTCCTTGATTGGTGCTAAACGCCAAGTCTGAGATGCATAAACTTGTTCATTTTTTTTCTACTTGATAGAAATAAGTAAGCTACATCAAACAAAAGGTGTAATAGTAATAAACGAAATTAGAAATATGCCTTACTTTCACCTTCAAAAAGCAGAATAAAATAGTGCCCAAAAACCAAGCAGAATACCAACTACTATTTGTAAAAATACAAGACGCCGAACTAGTCGTACCTTATTTTTAGTTAATTCTTTAAATATTGATGAAAAAGACGTCATTAGGCATACCTACTTTCCCTCATGGAAGTCCTTCAAAAGCCAGATATTAATTGAACCTAAGATAATATCAATTAAGGCCATCATTAAATTACCTTCAGCAAATGCAACTAGACCATTACTTGTTTCGCCCCAACATAATTGATTTAGTAAACTGCCTAAATTGTTTGTTAATACAATAAAGATAAAAATCAAAACGATCATAATCACGAAACGAATTAACTTACTATGCTTATCAGGGAAGAAAATCAGTGATTGTTCTACTTGAAAGATTAAGTGTTGTTACAATGCTATAAACTAAAATTGCAAATAATAAAATGCTAATAATGCACTTAGCATTTTCTCCGATTGGAAATGAATCAGAGAGCTTTTTGCCAAAAGTCACCTGCGTGGCTTGACTTAGAGATAAGTTGGATTAATTTCCCCAGATATTGGTTCTTACATCATTACTTATTAACGCTGGTAAAATGTAACAACGCCCATTCAATTTGGATTAAAACTAAGTAAAAAGTCCGTTAACAATAGCTGATAATATATTAGCTTGGTAAAACTTACTAGATGAAACTGGAACCAGACGCCAAGTTTGCGAACTATATTCCTTTTCATTCTGCCAAGCAGAAAGCACTACATAAGCCATATCTGCCAAAGGGGCAAAAGTGAAGACCATTACAAACCAGGCTATTGGTTTATCTTGATTAGAAAAATGCACCGCCATTTGAAAATAATGCCCAGAGTGCGAAAAACGGAGGCTGCTACCAATTGTAAGAGAGCCAGTAAATAAACGCTGCGACGTTTCTTTTTACCCATTTGATTAAATAATGCTTTAAAAGTAGTCATGTTTATTCAGCTCCTTCATCTGCATATAAGCTTTCATAGTATTCCTCAATACTATGTCCCTTTTTGTTTCTAATATCATCTGCTGAGAGATGACTAGCGATTTTCTTATCTTTTACAATTACAACTTCATCTAAAATCGTCGTAATTTCATTTACGAAGTGATCAGAAATAACAATAGTGCTATCTGGGCTCTTCAAAGTAAGATTGAATTAATGACATTCTTTTCTAGCCATTGGATCCAATTCCAAAAACAGTTCATCAAGTAGTATAATTTTTGCTTCTCGACTCAAAGTTAGCGCAATTTTAGATTTTTGCGCATACCACGTGATAATTGTCCCTAACTTCATATCGTTGTTGGGTTTCATAAATGAACATAGCTGTTCAAATTTACTCTCAAAATCAACAAATAATTTTTGATAAGAATTCTTCTACCTCGCCAGCCTTAGTAGAATCGCTTAAACCTTTTGGGTTCTCTGTCATAGCAATGTTAGCCTTGCGGTAAACTTCACTGCCATCGCCATTAAAAGTGCACTTTCTCATGATAATGTTTGGCAATTCCTACAATCACTCTCATCAAAGTAGTCTTACCGGCACCATTTTCACCCAAAAAGCGCAATAATCTTACCAGAATCAACGTCTAAATTTACATCTTCAAGAATAGTTTTAAATTTTTGCGATATGTTAATCCTTTTACCTCAAGTAGTTTACTCATTTTAATCTCCATCTTCTCTTCTATGAACTTTTAAGCTCCTCAAGCGTCTTTTTCTGGAGTTAGGCCCAATTGTGCTGTACTTTCTAGAAATTCGCTCATTGTGTCCTTTAATTAGCTCTCTACGCTTTTTGTAAAATCAGCTCTGTATCCGTTGTAACGAATGATCCCAGTCCTCTTCGAACTTCAAGAATACCTTCAGTATTCATTTGGTTAAGTCTCGTTGAACAGTATTTACATTTACAGTTAGATCAACGGCTAATTGGCAGAACTGAAGGAACTTTCTCTCCTGGCTTTATTTTGCCCAGAGCGATTTGTCGGTAAAGATACTTTTCAATTTGAACATAAATTGGAATATTATCTTGGAATTGCAATCTTTACACCTTCTTCACTAGTGTATGGTTTATCTATTACACTAATATAATACCAACATCTATTTTTAAATACAAGTTATATTTTGTTTCACAGTTTTAAAATTATATTTTTAATAAAAAATAGCAGACAAAATGCTTATATTTCAAGCTTTTTATCTGCTATTTAGCAGGTTAATAGTATCAGTGTAAAACTATTTTTAATTTTTAATTAATTTATAAATGTTGATATTTGTACAATTAAGCAAGTTCAAGAAAAATAAAAAGTAATGAATTTAATCAAAAATAGTTAAAAATTGTTTCACTTTCTATTTATTTCTTATTTCTCTCAACATTCAATTGATTGATCTTACGTAAAAACATCCACAGCTTTCCACATACTTTCGAGGACAGTATATTCATATCTACCATGCATGTTTTCTTCACCAGCAAAAGATTTGGACAAGGCAAGCCCATATAAGTTAATTGTGAACCATCAGTACCGCCACGAACAGGATCTTCATTGACAGTAAGACCTTCAGCCTTATAAGCATCTCTAGCTAAATCAACAATCTCCATATGCTTTTCTAATTCATCAGCCATATTGTAATATTGATCCCACATCTTAAGCTTAATTCTCTCAGTGCCAAATTCGTCATTCATCTTCTTAACGATGTCTTTAACCAGATTCTTTCTTCTTTCAAGTCCATCGCGTTCAAAATCACGAATAATATAATCCATATGTGCTGAATCAACAGTTCCATCAAAATTCATTAAGTGGAAAAATCCTTCTCGACCATCAGTGTGTTCTGGACGATCATGTTCAGGTAATTGATTATGGAAATCAATCCCAACCTGAATTGCGTTGATCATTTGTCCCTTTGCTACTGCTGGGTGAACATTTACTCCTTGAATATCTAAGCCAAATTGAGCTGCTGAAAACGTACCCCCAGTCAAGTTTTCCTGGTGCTTCACCATCAACTGTATAAGCAAAATCTGCTCCAAATTCTTCAACATCAAAATGTTCTGCTCCGGTTCCAATTTCTTCATCTGGAGTAAAAAGCTAATTTAATTTCACCGTGTTTTTCTTCAGGATGTTCCATCAAGTATTCCCCAAAAGTCATAAGTTCTGAAATACCACACTTGTCATCCCCACCAAGTAAAGTATCGCCAGAAGCTGAAATAATCGTTTGACCCTGATAATTTTTTAAATGTGGAAAGACTTCAGGATCTAAGTAAAATTCGCTATCCCCTAATTGAATTTTAGACTTACCATCATAATTCTCTGTAATTTGCGGCTTGACATCAACTGAATTAAAGTCGGCTGTATCACAGTGTGCTAACAAATGAATATTTGGCACCTTATAGTCAATATTTGACGGAATAGTAGCAATTACACAGCCACTTTTTTGATTATAATGAACATCTTTAAGGCCTAATTCTTCTAGGTCCTTCATAATTACATTCTTTTGAAAGTTTTCTTTCTCTTTCAGTTGATGGAAAACGGTCTGAATGCTCATCAGATCGTGAGTTTACTTTAACGTATTTTAAAAATCTTGGTAGTAAAGTTGGATATTCTGTCATTTTAATCTCCCTAAAATAAATCTTGAAATGGATTAGTAGATACTTCTGATATTACTACAGGCACATTCCAATTATAGTCCTTATTCCACTTTTCAAGACGCTCGCCTACTTTATATTTAAAGAGCTTCTCAGTATAGTGACCTGGATCAACTACTGTTAAACCTGCAGATATCATATCATGCCCAACGTGATAATATACATCACCAGTAATAAATGCATCGACACCATCTACCAATGCCTGGCATAAAAATTTGCCACCATCACCACAAATAAATGCTACAGTAGAAATTATTTTATCATTATCAGCAGTGATTAATCTTGCCATTGAATTTGCATTTATCTTTCACGTAGTAAGTTAAATTCTTTAGCGGTCATTGATTTAGGTAATTTTCCTTTTCGACCAATTGCGATTCCATCAGCATCTAAAAGCAAAGGGTTCAACATCTTCTTAACTCTAATTCTTCTGCTTGCCAATCAGCTGAGCCATTTTGAGCTTTATCAGAATTAGTATGAATTGAATATACAGTAATACCGTTAGCAATTAATTTGCCATACATTGCATTTTGAGGATCAGAAAAGTCCAAGTTCTTTGCTGGTCTAAACATTACCGGATGATGACTAATGATCAAATCAACGCCGTTCTCAATTGCTTCATCTACTACTTGAGGGCGAACATCTAAGGTAGTCATTACTTTAGTAACTTCAGCATCCATCGATCCAATTTGCATTCCAACTGGATCACCTTCAGAGCAATTTCTTCCGGAAAATCTCCCTTAAACGATTTACAATATCTGCTACTTTTTGTCATTTCAACACTTCCTCAATCATTTTAATTAAGTCATTTATTTTATTAATCTTATCCTCATCTTTATTCTTAGCCTTATTCAAATTAGCCTTTAAATTTTGATAATATCTAAGTTGATTAGTCCACTTTTTAATAAAAACAGGATTTTTTTCTTTTAATAAAAATGGACCAAATGACAATTCCTGCTCAGATAAATCATGCTTGTTTGTCTTAATTTCTGCCTTAATTATTTCATAAATATGGCCAGCTACCTCAATAATTTTCTCAGCTACAATTTCATATTGATGATCCATCAACCACTTTCTTACTAGTGATTCACCAATATTAGCCTCCAAAATTAAGGTTGGATATTTTTTACCTTCTTGATAAGCCGTTTCTAAAGATTAGTCATCAGCTTTCCGCCCATTCCCGCGATTACCACGGTATCAATTCGATCTTCAGCCTTTAAAGTCTCTAAGCCCGATCCTAATCTTGTTTCAATTTTATTTTCTAAACCTGCTTGTTCAATATCTTGTTTTGCATTATTCAAGGGGCCGGCTGCAACATCACTTGCAATTGCAAAAGTTAATTTTTCCTTCTTTTTACTAATGCTATTGGTAAATACGCATGATCAGTGCCAATATCAGCCAATCGACTTTCAGGATCTACCATTTTACCAATTTGAGCTAGTCTTTCTTCTAACACACTCTCACCTCTTACTAAAAAATTTTAGCATAGATAGTTTAAAACTTACTTGAAAATATTTTATAAGAAACAAGCCTTGTAGCAATTTTACGATTACTACAAGGCTTGTCATCATATAAATATCTTAATCTAAGAAATCTTTTAATTGGTTTGAGCGACTTGGATGACGTAACTTACGTAACGCTTTAGCTTCAATCTGTCTGATACGTTCACGAGTTACTCCAAATACCTTTACCAACTTCTTCAAAGAGTACGAGTACGTCCATCATCTAGACCGAAACGTAAACGCAATACATTCTCTTCACGATCAGTTAAAGTATCAAGAACTTCCTCAAGTTGTTCCTTCAATAGTTCGTAAGAAGCATGTTGCTCGGGACTAGTTGCATCTTTATCTTCGATAAAGTCACCTAAGTGAGAATCATCTTCTTCACCAATTGGAGTTTCAAGAGAAACAGGTTCTTGAGCAATTTTCAAGATCTCACGAACCTTATCAGTTGGCATGTCCATTTCAGCACCAATTTCTTCTGGAGTTGGTTCTCTACCTAAATCTTGCAAAAAGTTGTCTTTGAATTCTAATCAACTTGTTGATTGTTTCAACCATGTGAACTGGAATACGAATAGTTCTAGCTTGGTCAGCAATTGCACGAGTAATTGCTTGTCTAATCCACCAAGTTGCATAAGTTGAGAACTTGAATCTAAACGATAGTCAAACTTGTCAACAGCTTTCATTAAGCCCATGTTACCTTCTTGAATTAAGTCTAAGAAGGACATTCCACGACCAACATAACGCTTGGCAATAGAAACAACCAAACGTAAGTTAGCTTCAGCAAGTTCTTGCTTCGCTTCTTCGTCGCCAGCTTCAATTCGCTTAGCTAAGGCAATTTCTTGGTCCGCATTCAACAACGAAACACGTCAATTTCTTTCAAATACATCCGCACTGGATCGTTCATTCTTACACTTGAAGGTGCAGACATATCCTTTAATTCAGCTTTTTCAACATCTTTTTGCTTCTTTAAAGCTAATTTAGAAGGTTCGCCTTTTTCATCAACGATACTAATTCCATTGTCTTCAAATTCTTGAACAAGTTGATCTACCGCTTTTCCTTGAAGATTATATGGTTTAATTAGTTGAGCAGTAAATTCTTTTCAGTGATTTGTTTATCTTTTTTAACTTCCTTAACAACTTCCTTGACTTTCTTATCAAGTGTCATTGTTGCTTCTTTTTGGTAGTCTTACTCTCTGCCATGTAAAAAGCCCCCTCTAAAACTTCTTTCTTCTTAACGCAATTACTTTTTGCGCTATTTCAAGCTCAAACTATTATCTTGTTTTCTTTGAGCTTCCTTTAATTGATTAAGCAAGTCGTTTAATTGCTCATCAATCTTGCTCTTTTCCAATGCCCTTAATTGATCATCTAACTCACGCTTAGAATAATCAGGAGGCATCGGAATCATTTCCATATTAATAATTATACCTTGAAGTTCCTCAGGAATAAAATCAATAAAACCCTTCACTTCTGCTTCATCATGGGTTTGATGATATTTTAGCCAAAATTCTGCTAATTTTGCATAACGCTCATCCGGGAATAAAAACTGCTGACTTAAAAGGTAATCTCTTGCTTCATCACTATGTATAAATAGGTACAGTAAGCGATCTAAAGCTGGATTTCTAGTTTCACTATCAGTTCCTGCTTGAGCTTCTTTAGGCTCTGCTGATTCACTTACATTCTCCATTAATGTAGATGCTTGATAAGCTTGCTGATGATTTCTAGCTCTTTGTAATTTTCGTCTCTCACGTACAAAAGTCACTTTAAGAGATTCACGAGTTACGCCAGTTTGACGTGCCAGTTTATCAAGATACAAATCAGCAGCTACAGGATCATTTAATCCTGCAATCATTTGGACAGCTGCTGTTATATAAGCTAGTTTTTCTCGATCATTATGCAAATTATACTGATTTGCTAATCTTTCAAGTAGAAAATCTGTTGAACTAAGAGCACCTGCAACTTCTGCACGGTATTTTTCTTTTCCATATTTTTTTACATATTCATCTGGATCAAGATTTTCTGGTAAAACAATTATTCCTAAATTAAAGCCTTGAACTTGCCCAAATAATTTTGTTGCACGTTCAGCAGCATGAATACCAGGTGGATCTCCATCATAGTTAACCAAAATATTAGGTGTAATTCGCCTTAGCATATAAACTTGCTCGGTCGTTAAGCTGGTTCCCATTGAAGCTACACCAGACTGAATGCCAGCTTTATAAGCAGCAATAACATCCATGTAGCCTTCATAAAGAATCAAATGTTTTCACTTCTAGCTGCTTTTTTGCTTCAGCAAAATGAAATAACAGTTTAGATTTATTAAAAATCTTAGTTTCTGGACTATTCATATATTTAGCAATAGTTTTATCATTGCTAATTCTTCGACCAGAAAAACCAACTGTATAGCCTGATTCATCCCCTAAAGGAAACATCAAACGATCACGAAAGCGGTCAAATAATTGACCATCTTGCGATTCAACAAATAACCCACTTTCTCTTAGATCATCATCAGTGTAATCTTTCTGTTTTAGATAAGTAAGGAGAATATTATCACTATCTGGTGCATACCCTACCTTAAAATGCTTTAGCAAGTCATCGGTTAATTCACGCTTTCTGGCATATTTAAGCGCTCTTTCACCAACTTTAGTGGTTAGCAGAATATGTTGGTAAAATTCCGTTGCCTGCCGATACATCTTCTTTTAATGGACTAAGTGGCTTGCCCGCTTCTCCGTAACCTTCTGGCATCTGAAGATGCGCCAATTCAGCCACTTTTTAACACTTTCAGGAAAAGTAAGATGATCCTGATACATTAAAAACTTAAATACATTTCCGCCTTTGCCGCATCCAAAGCACTTAAAAAACTGCTTACCTTCACTAACAGTAAAAAGATGGCGTTTTTCTTGGTGGAAGGACAAAGTCCTAGATAGTCTTTACCCTTTTTTTCTAAAGAAACATATTGACTTATTACATCAACAATATCGACAGAATTGCGAACTTCGTCGATAAATTGTTCAGGAATACGTCCTGCCATCAATGGATCATCCCAATCAACTATTATTTAATTACTAATTTACTTAAGTCACCCATTCGATCAGCCAAGTTATTAACCTTTAATAATTGTGCCAAACGATTATTCTTTACTTTTTCGTCCTCATCAAGAATCATATTACTTTCAAAGTAATTGTTAATTACAGGTTGTAATTCAACAAAACCTTTGTATAGATCAGCAATACTCAAATCAGTATTTTCTTCTAGTGCATTTACACCAGCGTTTAGTTCTTCTTCACTTACATCTTGGAAAAGACTTTCATCAACTTTAGCAGCATTTCTATATTTTGCCTTCTTCAAAATGTTAGTAATTCTAGTCAAACTTTCAACTACTGGCTTAAAGTCAGCATCATCGTGGTGCATTTGTAAAGTCTTAGCTGCTGCTAAAATTTGAATTGGATCTTGTTGGCTAGATGCAAGTACCGCATCGATAACATCGTAATCATACTTTTCAACTTGCAATTGTTGCTTTTACACGGTCACGGATAAAGTCAGCAATTTCATTTTCAGCTTCAGCATCCTTAGGTAATTTAGCTGCAGTTTTTACCAGACAATAATTGAATTAATTCTGGTAAAACATCTTTGACAGGAAGTGACCAACCTTCGTTCAACAAAATTCTTACAATTCCGTAAGCGTTTCTTCTTAAAGCATATGGGTCATTAGATGATGAAGGATCATACCTGCACCGAAGAATGAAATAATTGTATCTAATTTATCAGCAATTGAAAGAAGAGAACCCACAGTTGTACTTGGCAAATCTCCTTCAGCACTTGTTGGCATATAGCTTTCTTTAATTGCTACACTAACATTTTCATCTTCACCAGTTAAACGAGCATAATGCATTCCCATTACACCTTGTAATTCGGCAAATTCACCAACCATTGAGGTAACAAGGTCAAATTTGTAAATATCACTAACTCGATCAAAATCCTTCATTTCAGTTTCTGAAATATTGAATTTCTTACCAAGGTAGTCACCAATAATTTGGACACGTGCCATATGTTCAGCAACAGAACCAATCTTGTCGTGGAAAGAAACATTCTTAAGCTTGTCAACAAAGTGTGCCAATGGGTATTTCTTATCTTCGTCATAGAAGAATTGAGCATCATCTAAACGTGCAACAAGAACTTTTTCATTACCGGCAATTACGTTATCTAAGTATTCACTGTTACCATTTCTAACAGCAATAAAGTGATTAATCAACTTGCCATTTTCATCATAAACTTCAAAGTATCTTTGATTATCTTTCATTGAAGTAATTAAAACTTCATCTGGGATATTCAAGTACTTTTCATCAAAAGAACCAGCAAAAACAGTTGGATATTCAACTAAGTTGGTAACTTCTTCAAGTAATCCCTTATCAATGTTTACTTTCCAGTTATGTTGAGCAACTAATTCTTGAATTTGATTAAGAATCATGCCCTTACGTTCATCAGCATCGGCAATCACATATTGGCTCTTCAATGCTTCTTCATAGTCATCTGCATTTGCAAGTACAACGCTATCACCTAAAAAGCGGTGGCCTTGAGTTTTGCGACCAGCAACTACATCAAGTAATTTAACTGGTACAACTTCACTACCAAGTAAAGAAACCATCCAATGAATTGGACGTACAAACTCAAAATCATTGCTGTCCCAACGCATTTTAGTTGGGAAAGTCATGGCTTTAATGATATCGCTCATGCCCATTAAAATGTCAGAAGCTTTTTACCTTCTTTTTGAACATGAACATAAGCATATTCAGTTCCTTTAAGCTCTTCAAAGTAAATATCGTCAGTCGTCATCCCTTGACCACGAGCAAAACCTTGAGCAGCTTTCGTCCAATTGCCATCTTTATCTTGAGCAATTTTCTTAGCAGGACCTTTTTTACTTCATCAATATCATCTTGCTTTTCAGCCAAGTCTTCAACCAAAATAGTCAAGCGACGTGGAGTTGAATAAGTCTTAATGTCTTTAAAAAGAAAGGCCATTTTCCTTAAGATACTTTTTAGTACGATCAGCTAATTGCTTAACACTTCTAGAAACAACGTGAGCTGGCATTTCTTCAGTACCAATTTCAAATAAATAATCTTTAGTCATTGTTTTGCCCCGCTTTCTTAGTTTTCTTCTTGGTGTTTCAATAATGGGAAGCCACGCTTTTCGTTCTTCAACAAATCCTTCGCAGCAAAGGTGAGCCAAGTTTCTAATTCTTGATAAGTAACCTGCTCTCTCAGTAACTGAAACAGCACCACGTGCATCAAGTAAATTAAATGTATGGCTACACTTCAAGATGTAATCGTAAGCTGGGTGAATCAAGTTTTGACTCAACAAACGTTTAGCGGTTTGCTTCATAAATATCAAAGAACTTAAGCAACTGGTCTTGATCGCTTTCTTCAAAGGCATACTTAGAATGTTCATATTCTGGTTGCTTGAAAATATCACGATACTTGACGCCATCTCCCCATTCAAGGTCAAAGACTGAATTGACATCTTGAATATAAGAAGCAAGACGCTCAACACCATATGTAATCTCACTCATTGTTGGTTTTACATCAAGTTCGCCAACAACTTGGAAGTAAGTAAATTGAGAAACTTCCATTCCATCAAGCCATACTTCCCAACCAACACCGGCACAACCCATAGATGGATTTGCCCAGTTATCTTCAACGAATCTGATATCATGCTCAAGAGGTTCGATTCCTAAAACTCTTAAACTATCTAAGTAATATTGTTGAATGTCTTTTGGTGCAGGCTTAATAACAACTTGGAATTGATGGTGTTGGTATAAACGGTTAGGGTTATCACCATATCGACCATCAGCAGGTCTTCTTGAAGGCTCAACATAGCAAGCTGCCCAAGGTTCTGGCCCAACAGCACGTAAAATGTATATGGACTCATTGTCCCGGCACCTTTTGCTCATCATATGAAGGCATAATCATACAACCTTTAGAGGCCCAGAACTGTTCCAATTTAAAATCATATTCTGGATATTCAGTTTTTCTGACATCTATACTCTCTCCTCACAACATAGGCATAAAAAGCCTATGCAAAAATTGCATAGGGACGATTTACTTCGCGGTTCCACCCTAATTCAGGAAAATATTCTTCCTGCCCTTAATTAACAACTTTGACTAAAAGGTGCCTTTTCCCAAATGCACTTCCACCATTCTGCACTCGCTGTCTTGGTACTTTTCTATTCCTTTATAGTTGTCAAAATACGTTTATATTTTATCATCTTTTATAAAAAAGACTAGTAAGAAACCTCACTAGTCTTTAAACGAATATAAAAAGTCAACAGCTAAAAAGCGCCAATTCATCAAGAAACTTTAGTTTTCAAGTTAAGATCTAAATAGTTAGCATACATCCGATCAATAACCTTGCCAGAATTTTTTTTAATTGCGGATTAATTTTACTTTTCCTAAACGATCAATATCAACTAAAGCTAGAGTCCGTATCAAAGCAACTACTTTAGGATCTAGATGCATCCTTTGACTGACACTATTAAAGTGATCACTACAAATAATTCCACCTAATTCCAACGAATAGTCAAACGTGCCTTGCACCTTCCCGCAAATTAAACATCGATCTAACTGCGGTGCTACTCCATATGCATTAAGCAACTTCAATTGCACCATTTGGGTAATGACTGCCGCATCTTCTCCAGAATTTATCTTCAGCAACGCTTTCATAATCAAATCATAAAAGCTCCCAATATCCTTATATTCAACAAAAGCATGGTCAAGCAAGTCTAAAACATAACTCGAATACGCATTCTTAGTTAAATCTAAATATAATTGGTCTAACTGCTTTACATCCTTAAAAGTTCGCAGCGTACTGATTCCCTTCCAATTTGTATTTACAATATATTTTCCATAAGAGAAGTTAAGGGTTGCAGCTCCTAATCTGGACTTTGGTCTCAGTGCTCCTCTAACATCTATTGTAAAAATACCATGATCTTTCGTCATGATCTTGGCTAGAACATCAGCTTCTTTATATTTTTTCTTTTAAAATTAATCCTTGAACCTCACAAAGTTCACGTACCATCTATCTTAATTCCTTGGCATTATATCCAATAGATTTAAGGAAGGCAGGATCAGAACGCCAATTCTTTTGAACCTTAACCCATAGACGTAAATTAACTTTTTCGCCTAATAAAGCTTCAATTTCTTGACGTGCAGCAATTCCAATCTGCTTCAGCATTTGACCCTTTTTACCAATTATAATGCCTTTTGACCTGGACGTTCAACATAAATTGTAGCCTCAATTTGAAGCTTACCACCTTCATGATCCCGCATTCGGTCAACTACCACGGCCGTTGCATGTGGGACTTCTTCATGAGTGAGCTTCAAAACTTGCTCGCGAATTAATTCAGCCACAATAAAATATTCTGGACGATCAGTCAATTGGTCTGCATCATAAAATTGCGGACCTTCTGGCAGATACTTGGCAATTGTTTTAATCAATTCGGAAACATTATTTTTGAGAAGCAGAAATTGGAACAATTTCAGCAAAATCGCCTAGATTCTTGTACGAATCTATAATAGATAATAACTTATCTGGGTGGACTTTATCAATCTTATTTATCACTAAAAATACAGGTTTTTTAATTTTCTTAAGAAGTTCAGCAATATATTGGTCTCCCTTACCTGCTGGTTCAGGTTCAACCATAAATAAAACAACGTCTACTTCATCTAAAGCTGAGTAACTCGACTTATCCATAAAGTCATCTAACTTGTTTTTAGGCTTATGAATCCCAGGAGTATCGATAAACACAATTTGCTCTTGATCATCAGTATAAATACCAGATATTTTGTTTCTAGTTGTTTGTGGCTGTGGTGACATAATCGCTACTTTTGACCTACCAAAAGTTTAAAAGTGTCGACTTACCAACATTGGGTCTACCAATTAAAGCTACAAAGCCTGATTTATAGTCCTTTTTTTCATCCATCATTGTTACATCCTTTTATTTAAGTCTTAGTGAATTTGCTTTCCGTGATTTTCCTGATCCGGATGAAGCGGAAGCCCATATTCACGTAAAACTTTGCCTTGGATACCAAACATTACTTTAGCTTCATCATCCTCAATATGATCAAAACCATTTAAATGCAAGTATCCATGAACTAGTGTATATCCAAACTCACGATTAAATCCAGTTTCATACTCGACACTACGTCTTTTATTACTTCTGGGCAAAGAAATAGATCTCCAATATCTTCAACAAAATCAGGATCATCATTAAAAGCAGACATAAAGTCTTCGTCTAATCCATCTTCAATTGCAAAAGAAATCACATCGGTTGGTCGATCTTTTCCACGATATTTTTATTGATTTCGTGAATTTTTCGGAAGAAACAAAATTAATACTCATTTCTTGAGCATTTTCCTTATTAATTTCTTTTTTGGCCGACAAAAGCAGATTGGTAATCCAAGGATCCAATCTTTATCGTCATTATCTAAGAAATTAACTTCATCATTGAAAGAAATATCTAAGTTATTCAAATTTTAGTTTCCTTCTTTTTCATAAGCTCTAACAATTTTAGCTACTACTGGGTGACGAACAACATCATTGAAGGTAAAGTTAATGAATTTTACTTGTTCAATATTTGCAAGTATATGTTCAGCTTGCAATAACCCACTCTTTGCTTTTCCTGGTAAGTCAATTTGAGTTTGGTCACCATTAACAACCATCTTAGAATTAAAACCTAATCTAGTTAAAAACATCTTCATTTGAGCTTGAGTAGTGTTTTGTGCTTCATCAAGAATTACAAAAGCATCATCTAAAGTTCTACCACGCATATAAGCAAGAGGTGCAACTTCAATCACTCCTCGCTCCATCAACCGATTAGTCGTTTCAACTCCTAAAATTGCATATAAAGAATCATAAATTGGTCTTAAATATGGGTCAACTTTTTCCTTCAAATCTCCAGGTAGAAATCCCAGTGATTCTCCTGCTTCAACAGCTGGTCTGGTTAGAATTATGCGTGATACCTCACCTTTCTTAAAGGCCGCAATTGCCATAACTACTGCTAAAAAAGTTTTCCCTGTACCAGCCGGTCCAATTCCAAAAACAACGTCATATTTTTGAATAGCTTCGATATAGCGCTTTTGCCCCATGTTCTTAACTCGAACCGGGCGTCCCTTAGTATCCCTGATTAAAATCTTATTGTATAACTCACCAAAGAACTCCAAAGTTCCTTTGTCGGCCATTTTAATTGCGCTTACGACATCAGTTGCAGTAATAGTAACTCCTCGGGTAACAACCTTATCTAAAGCAGTAAAAATTTGCATAATTTTCTTAACAAGGCTTTCTTCCCCAGTTACTTCAATCTCACTACCAGTATCAGTAACTTGTACATCGTAAGATTCTTCAATTAAACGCAAATTTGCATCGTTAATCCCAACTAAGTTCATAATTGTTTCAGGTTTAGTTGGTGTAAATGTTGCTTCTATAGTTTGTCCCACTTAAAATTGAACCTCCATTATATCAAGCGATTAGTTAAGCTTCTTACCAACAATTGAAGAAGCGGCCTTGCCATCAGCCTTACCTTTGATTTTTGGCATTAAAGCTTGCATAACTTTACCGAAGTCTTTCTTAGAACTTGCACCGACTTCTTTAATTGTCTCCTCAACTGTTTGTTCAAGCTCTTCTTTAGACATTTGTTGTGGCATATATTTTTCAATTTGTTGCATTTCTTTTTAGTTTGAGCAATTAAATCGTCTCTACCTGCCTTATTAAATTCTTCTAAAGATTCTTTACGTTGCTTAAGTGCACTAGACAAAACTGTTAATTCATCATCGCTAGTTAGGTCATGTCCCACTTTAATCTTATAATTCATTACTGCAGCCTTAAGTGAGCGAATAGTTGTTAAAGCTTCCTTATCTTTAGCCTTCATAGCTGATTTCATATCTTGCATTAAAGTATCATTTAGTGACATTTATTTTTCTCCTCTTTAATCAAAACTTACAAAGTCTATTTTAAACTTTTTATACAAAAAAGCTCTTGATAGAGCGAATTTCTATCAAGAGCTTTCTTTATATTAATAATGTCTACGCTTACGAGCAGCTTCAGTTTTAACTTTCTCTTAACGCTTGGTTTTTCGTAGAATTCACGCTTGCGGTATTCTTGCAAGGTACCACTTCTAGAAACGGAACGTTTGAAACGACGAAGAGCATCATCAATAGACTCGTTTTCGTGAACGATTGTCTTAGCCATGTGAGATCCCTCCTTCCATTTCTTGGCACACAAATATGTGCCACAACAATATAGTTAAATTATAGCTAAACGAGAAAAGTCGGTCAATAGTCGATTAACATTTTTCTAACTTATTTTGGTATAATTTAGGTAAACAATGAGGTGAAGATATATGACTGAAGAAAAGAAAGAAAATCAAAAAATCGTTAACTTAATTATTATCTCTGACTCTGTTGGAGATACTGCGTTTAACATGGTGCAAGCTGGTGCTGTTCAATATCCAGACGTGAAGTTTAATTACCGTCGCTATCCATTTATTACTAATCGTGAAAAACTAGAAAAAGTTTTCGACGAAATCACAGAATTTGAAAACGTATTAATTGCGTTTACATTAATTCACGAAGATGAACAATTAGCCGCAATCAAATTCGCACGTGAACATAATATGAAGTATGTAGACTTACTTTCAGGTGTAATTGAAAACATTCACTCCTTTAACCGGTGAAGAACCAAAACACGAAATCGGTGCTGTTCACCACATGGGACAAAACTATTTCGACAGAATTTCTGCAATGGAATTTGCCGTAATGTATGATGATGGAAAAGATCCTAAAGGATTCTTAGAAGCAGACGTTGTTTTGCTTGGAGTTTCAAGAACTTCGAAGACCCCTCTTTCATTATTCTTAGCAAACAAGAATTTGAAAGTAGCTAACTTACCTCTTGTCCCTCAAACTCATATTCCAGATGAAATTTATAAAGTTGATCCTAAAAGATTATTGGCTTAACTAATGACCCATCTGTCTTAAATGAAATTAGGCGCCAAAGAATGATTGCTTACGGCTTAAATCCTGATACAACTTACTCAAATATGGATTCTATCAATGCCGAACTTGACGCTGCTAATAAGCTTTATAAGAAACTTGGTTGTTACGTAATTAATGTTGCACACCGTTCAATTGAAGAGACAGCTGCTTTAATTATGGAACACCTTGGCATCGATGACTATGCTAAATAATTAGTTTTATAAACATATTTCAAAAAGGCTTAACCCACAACTTATGTAGATTAAGCCTTTTTTTACTTACCTATTAAACTGGTTTCTGCTCCTTTGAAGCGTCCATATACTTTATCAACTTCGCTTACGCTCATAAATGCATAAGGATCAGATTGAATAACAATATTATAAATATCAAACATATCATAACGATCAATGATTGTCATTAAAACAGTTTTTCCGTATGACTATATGCACCTTCAACATCATGAAAGATTGTAATACCGCGGTGCATCTTGCGTTGAATTCCTTCAATAATATGTTTCGGGTGTTCGGTAACGATAAAGACTTGCATTTTTGATGTTGCGTATAAACAGCGTCAATCACTCTACCATTAACAAAAAATGTTCAAAGCCGTATATAAAGCTCTCGTCCAGCCAAAAACAAAACCAGCACAGATAACAATGATCAGATTAAAGAAAATGTTAATTTGACCGAAACTTTTACCAGTCTTTTTCTTAAAATAATGCCTAAAACGTCTAAACCACCTGTAGAAATTCCTGATTTCAAAGGCGATTCCTGTTCCAACACCATTAATTACGCCACCAAATAAAGCACAAATGATTGGATCATAAGTAATCTTGATTGGAGCAATTACTCGCATCATAATCGATCCAAGTAACACGGCAATAATAGTAAAAATTGTAAAGCGATGTCCTATTTTACACCATCCCAAGATAAAAAGCGGAATGTTTAAAAACAAAGTACATCACTGAGGTCGATAAGGTAAACGGCATGAATCGTTCAGACACTGATTGAATAATCTGCGCAAATACCGTAATACCAGAGGCGTAAATCTTACCAGGTCCCCAGAAAAAGTTCAGGGCAACCGCAACCGCCAAAGCATAAAGAAAAAGCAGCAGATAATTTTGAAATTAGATAGTGTCTACGAGACAGCTTTTCTAATTGACTCATCTTGATTTTCCTTTTTATATCAAATAATATTTTGCACTATCTATTCTAATCATTATTAAAAAATAAAGCTAATTCTAGTCCCTATTTAGCTATTATTTTTCCAGTGCTTTTCAATAAATTGTGATCTGCCACCAGCTTCTTCAATTTGATAACGTAATGGATCCTTTTTATAGAAATCTTGATGATAATCCTCTGCTGGATAAAAGGTACTGGCAGGTTCAATCTTAGTCACAATCGGTTCATCAAATTTACCAGATTGCTCAAGCTGCATTTTAGATTCTTCAGCAATTTCTTTTGCTTAGGAGAATTATAGAAAATAATTGGTTGATACTGACTTCCCCGATCTTGAATTGTCCCATTGCATCTGTTGGATCAGTTACTTGCCAATAAATATCAACTAGTTTCTTATATGAAATGATTTTGGGATCGAATGTTATCTCTACAGCTTCAACGTGTCCTGTTGTCCCAGTACAAACTTCTTCATAACTTGGATTCTTAACATGACCACCAGTATAGCCAGAAACAACACTAATGATGCCTGGGTAAGTGTCAAAAGGTTCAACCATGCACCAGAAACATCCGCCAGCAAAGATAGCTGTGTCATAGTGCGATTCTTTAGTATTATCAAGGGGTTTAGCTACTTTCATTTTATTAGCACTTCTTTCTAATTTCGAATAATTGTGAATTATTTTCACTATTTTTCGTTATAGCTTTATATATAAAAAAATAGCGAATTAATTATTTAGTTCATAATCAATTCACTATTTAGCTTAAATTATTTACTTAATATTTACTATTATTTTATCTCTAATAATTCTTTTTTCAATCACTGGTAGCCAGCTTAATTTATAGCCAGCACGTGTTGGATGAATTGGATCAAGCATATAAAGTTCTCTGTCTTTTCACTATAATTAAAAGAATCATCATCCCACATATTAAGAAAATCAAAGCCCCATTTACTTTGCAATTCTTTAACTCTTTTCAACCATTTGACCATAGAATTCTGAATCAAATTTTGGATTACTAAAAATCAAAACAGGACAATTCCAGTTCTTCTTTACATAATTTAAAATATATTCAATTGCACCCGTTACTGTCTGTGCATCAAAAATTATCATCTGTAGCGATTTCGCCTAGATCTTCTTTTCCTTTAATTGCATCATTAGTTGAAAGTTGCAAGACAAATGTTGTCAACTTTTCTAAAACTGGCAATCTTCCGATTCTACCAATGTATGAATTAGAGTCATTATCAACTAGTGTTGTTCCCGAAACAGCATCTTTAAAAGCACAAATATTATCTTTTTACTTAAATAGTCAACAAATGATTCACCTAAAGCACCAGCACCATAGGTCACTGAACTACCCAAAAAAGCAATCTGATTATTAATTAAATCACTGGGTTCCATCTTAGTTTGAGCAACGCTATATTTTTTTGCATTTCCTTCAGCCTTAATTGCCTTAGTTAAAATTCGGGATTATTCTTTCCAAATTTCAATAATTCTGGAATATGTTCTTCAGGTACATCTAAATTATAAAGTTCTTCTTCAAAATTCATTTTTATCGTCCTTTGAATAACTTCTTATATTCTTTATAACCTTCCTCCTCTAGCTTATCATATGGAATGAACTTTAACGCAGCAGAATTAATACAATATCTTAATCCACCTTGATCAACGGGACCATCTATAAAAACATGACCTAAATGAGAATCAGCTACTGGACTCTTTACCTCAGTTCGCTCCATCCCATGAGATTGATCTCGGTGATAAACAAGCTTTTCGATCGGCTTAGTAAAACTTGGCCAGCCACAACCAGCATCATACTTATCTTCACTAGAAAATAATGGCTCACCAGATACCACATCAACATAAATTCCTTTTTGGTTAAAATTATCATACTTTCCAGTAAAAGGATATTCAGTCGCAGCATGCTGAGTAACTTCATATTGCTCTGAGTTTAATTTCTTCAGTGCTTCTTCTTTATTAAACATTTTCTCACCTTCTTGTTTAAACATATCAAATTTTAATAGAAAATTGTTGTTTCATGATTTTTGTTTCTATACAATAATCTATAATACTAACGGAGGGATTTATATTATGCCAAAATTAGCAAATGACTTATCACTTACAAAAAATACACGACTAAATTCTTTAGGACCTTCAAAATAAGAGCTTTTTTGATGCAAAGGCCTCTCAAATTCTGGAATTATTAAATTAACAATTATGAGCCAGATTTAAATACACCAGATCATGTTAAAGAAGCAGCAATTGCTGATATTAAAACAAATGACTCTCATTATGCTCCACAAGCTGGTAAACCAGAATTATTAGAAGCAATTAGTAAATATCTTGAACGTAGTCTTGACGTGAAATATGATCCAAAAACTGAAATCTGCGTTACTGTAGGTGCTACTGGTGCTTTAAAATGATGTTTTCATGTCCATCTTAAACCCAGGAGATAAAATCCTAGTTCCTACTCCTGTTTGGGCACTTTATTTCCAATTGATTAAATTGACCGGTGCTATCCCAGTCCAAATGGATACTTCAAAAGATGGTTTTATTCTTATTCCTGAACACCTTGAAACAGTTTTACAAAATGAAGGTAAAGGTGCCAAGGCAATTATCTTAACTGATCCATCAAACCCTACCGGGCGAGTATATCCAGAAAAAAAAAAAACTTTAAAGGCACTAGCAGAAATTATTACTAAATATCATTTATTTTCTGTAACTGACGAAATTTATGGAGAATTAGTTTATGACAATAATGTTCATCATTCTCTATCACAATATATTCCTGAAAGAAACATTTTAATTTCTGGCTTGTCAAAAGCCTATGCAATGACGGATGGAGATTAGGATATATTGCTGCTCCCGCAGATATTATGAAAACAATTCAAAAGGTGAATGCTTTCTTAGTCACTTCAGTTACCGATAATGTACAAGCAGCAGCAATTGAAGCCCTAAACAATGGCCAAGCTGATCCACTTGAATCCAGAAAAATTTACGAGGATCGACTCAAATTCATGAAAGCTGGATTAGAAAAATTAGGTTTTGAAATGTCCACCCCACAAGGAGCTTTCTACATTTTTGCTAAAATTCCAGATGCCTTTGGTACTGATGATGAGGCATTTGCAAATGAACTAGCTACCAAGGCAAAGTTGGTGTAACTCCTGGTCGCTACTTCGGTGATGGCGGTCAAGGATACGTTAGAATGTCTTATGCTTCTTCAACTGAGCAATTAAAAGAAGCATTAAAACGAATTGCAGAATTTGTTGAAAATATTTAACTTATACAAAATAAAACACTGATAGCTTGAATTGAGCTTATCAGTGCTTTTTTATACATTATGATTTTTAATATTCAACAATCTTCAAGTTTAATATTATCTAGTTTCAGCCAATAAAAAAGAGTAAAGACTATCTCTCAAAAATAATCCTTACTCTTATTTATTAAGCTAATTTTTATTCATCCCAAGTTGAATTGTTATCAGCGTCTTTTGAGCTTCCTTTCAAGACGTGCTTCAATTTCCTTCACGCTGTCTTCATACTTGTCTTCTACCTTAATACCAATGTCATCTAATTGTTGATCAGCAACAGGTGCTGGAGCATGCATCATCGGCTCTGAAGCAGAAGCATTCTTTGGAAAGGCAGTTACGTCACGAATGTTGTCCTTTTGAGCTAACATCATTGCAAATCTGTCTAATCCAATTGCGAGACCAGCATGTGGTGGGAATCCCATGTCCAATGCATCAAGTAAGTAGCCAAATTGTTCATAAGCGCGCTTTTAGTAAATCCAAGTGCCTTGAACATCTTTTTCTTGAATTGAACGTTTGTGGATACGAATTGATCCACCACCCATTTCGTCACCATTCATAACAATATCGTATGAACGAGCATGAGCCTTATGTGGATCAGTATCAAGCAACTTAATTCCTTCATCATCTGGCATAGTAAATGGGTGGTGAGCAGCAATCCAGCGACCCAAACCTTCGTCATATTCAAATAGTGGCCAATCAACAACCCAAACAAAGTCGTAAACATTTTCTGAATAATTCCAGTTTCTTTAGCGAATTCACGACGTAAATGGTCAAGAGAATCAGTTACAACCTTCCACTTATCAGCAACGAATACTACTAATTCGCCACCTTCAAGGTCAAATTCTTTCTTCAAAGCTTCTTTATTTTCATCAGTTAAGAAGCGAGAAACAGGACCTGAGAATTCACCATCTTCATATTTAACCCATGCCAAACCTTTAGCATGGTAACGTTTGATATAATCTTGCTTTTCTTCAATCTTCTTACGTGAATATTGTTTAGCACCATTCTTAACAGCAATCCCCTTCACGTAACCACCATCAGCAATTGCACCAGAGAAGACCTTGAAGTCAGAATCTTTGAAAATTGGACTTAAGTCATGAATAAACATTTCGTAACGAGTATCAGGCTTATCAGAGCCATACTTATTCATTGCTTCATTCCAGTAATACGCTTGATTGGTGTCTTCAAGTCAATTCCCATTACATCTTTCATGATCTTCTTCAAAAGACCTTCAGTATAGTCTTGAACTTGTTTTTCATCAGTAAATGATGTTTCCATATCAATTTGGGTAAATTCAGGTTGACGATCACCACGCAAATCTTCGTCACGGAAACAGCGTGCTAATTGGTAATATTTATCAAAACCTGCACCCATTAACAATTGCTTGAACAATTGTGGTGATTGAGGAAGTGCATAAAAAGCTACCTGGGTAAAATTCTTGACGGAACAAGGTAGTCACGAGCACCTTCTGGAGAAGACTTACCTAAAATTGAGTTTCAATATCAATAAAACCATGTTCATCAAAATATTCGTGAGTTGTTTTTTAAAATCTTTGAACGAAGCATAATTGCCGTTTTTGCAAAGTTGGACGACGAAGATCAAGGTAGCGGTACTTCAATCTAGTTTGTTCGGCTGCATTAATATCATCTTTGATTTCAAAAGGTGGTACCTTTGACTTATTTAAAATATCAATTTCAGTTGCATCAACTTCAACTTCACCAGTCTTCATATCTGGGTTTACGCTAGAGCGTTTAACAACCTTACCTTTAACTTCAATTACGTCTTCGTTGTTAAGAGAATCCGCAATATCCATTAACTCTTTACCAGAATCTTTTGTTAACAACAACTTGAACAATACCTTCACGGTCACGAAGGTCAATAAATACCAAGTTACCTAAGTTACGAACGCGTTGTACCCAACCATAAAGGGTTACTTCTTGTCCTTCGTATTTGCTAGTTATATTGCCAGCATAGTCCGTTCTTTTTTCCATATTCATCATAATTTTTAATCCTCTATCTTTTCCATTACAGATTTCATATCATTTAGATCTTCTAAGCTTAAGTCTAAAGTCTTACCATCAGCTAAACGTTTAATGTTAAGTACGCCATTTTCAAGCTCTTTAGCACCCAAGGTAATTACAAATTTGGCATGCACACGATCTGCTTTTCTAAATTGTTGTTTTAATTTCTTTTGATCAACATCATATTGAGCTTTAAAGCCTTGCTTACGAAGAGAACGCGCAATTTCAACAGCCTTCATTTCTGTTCCTTCGCCAATATTAGTGATGAAGAAATCAATACCTTCATCTTCAAATAAAGCTGGATTTTGTTCCTTAAGAACAAGCATTAATCTCTTCGCCAATACCAAAACCAACGGCTGGAGTTTCTGGACCGTCAAATTCTTCTACCAAGTGGTTGTAGCGTCCACCACCCAAAATTGTGGTTGCTGATTCCCATAAGTTCTTATCTTCAACCATAAATTCAAAGATTACACCAGTATAGTAGTCAAGTCCACGTACTAAATCGTCATCTAATACATAATTAATGCCTAATTGTTCAAGCATATCAGTAATAGTTTCAAAATTCTTCTTAGAGTCTTCATCTAAGTAATCAACGATTCTTGGAGCGTCAGGTAAAACTGCTTATCTTCATCAGCCTTTGAATCAAGAATACGAAGTGGGTTCATAGACAAACGTCTTTGTGAATCCTCTGAAAGTTGATCTTTAAGAGGCGTGAAGTAATTTACTAAAGCATCATGATAATCTTTACGTACTTGTGCATTACCTAAAGTATTAATGTGCAATTCATAATTCTTAACGCCTAACTCAGCTAATAAATCGTGCCCCATCATGATAGTTTCAACATCAGCTAGAGGACTATTTGAGCCAAAGCTTTCAACACCAATTTGGTGAAATTCACGTTGACGACCTGTTTGAGGTCTTTCATATCTAAAAGTATTGTCAATATAGTAAACATTAAATGGCTTTACTACATCAGGACCATATAATTTATTTTCAACATATGCCCTAACCACACCAGCTGTTCCTTCAGGACGAAGTGCAATATGACGACCACCTTTATCGTTAAAGTCATACATTTCCTTTTCTACAACATCTGAACTTTCACCAGATGAACGAGAAAAGACTTCATAATTTTCAAAACTTGGTGTCCGAATTTCACGATAATTTGCACGTTTGAAGAAATTTCTTGCAATTGTTTCAACTTTTTCCCATGAACCAGAATCTGCTGGCAAAATATCGACTGTACCTTTTGGTCTTTGAACTTTCATTTAATCATCCTTTAATATATTAATAAAAAAACGCCCTTGAACTTAATCAAGGGCGCAATAAATTAGCACGGTACCACCTTTTGCTTGCTGCGATTAACGCTCGCGAAACGAACTATTATCTGTTAAAGGTGTCACAGATCGCAACCTATCCGCTCTCTCACCAAACGAGCGGTCTCTGAAATAGATCATGCTAATCTACATTCTTTGTCATCGATAATTCCTTTTTAGCTTTATATTTTTCAGCCAGTAAAGTCAACCTTTGTAAGCCTTTTACTTAAAGAATTAAATATCTAGCACAATTGTAAATGGGCCATCATTCTCAAGACTAACCTGCATATCAGCTCCAAATTCGCCGGTTTTCAACATGAAAGCCTCTATTTTCTAATTCTTTATTAAAATTTTCCCAAAGATCCTTTGACTTAGGAGGTCGCATTGCCTCTACAAAACTTGGACGATTACCTTTTAGTATTAGCTAGCAGGGTGAATTGACTAACGCTTAAAATTTCTCCATTAACATCTTTTAAAGACAAGTTAGTTTTTTCCATCTTCATCTTCAAAAATACGCATTTTAGCAATTTTATCAGCAGCCTTTTTTACCTGATCTAGCTCATCGCCTTCACGTAACCCAACTAACAGAAGAAAGCCACGTTTAATTTTACCCACAACTTCATTATCAATGGTAACTTGGGCTTTATTCACTCTTTGAACAACAACACGCATTAATTAATTGACCTCTTTGCTTCATAAACATTTGGCACATCACGCATCCGGCTCAGGATATCTTCTAGGTGTGCTGCATCTCTAACTGACACAGTAGCATAAATATGTGCCATGTTATTACTATCTACTTTTCCAGAAATATTAACAATATTCTTGGTCTTTGAATTTAAAGCATTGATTACATCACTTAAAAGACGGGAACGATTGAAACCATAAATCTCAATATCTGCATTATAGTTTTCTTTATCTTTATCTTTAGCAATGTTTTCCCAAGCTACATCCCGATTAATCGACCTTGTTTCTTAGCTTCTTCAGTAATATTAGGACAATCAGCACGGTGAATTGTTACCCCGCGTCCCTTTAGTTACGTAGCCAATAATCGGATCTCCTGGAACTGGATTACAGCATTTAGCTAAGTGAAGCATTAAGTCAGAAACACCTTGGACCATTACGCCATTATTATGCTTAACACGCATAATATCAGCTGGTGCATCAGAACTATCATCTTCTTCAGTTGAACTTTGCTGGCCAGCATTCATAATCTTTTCTTCAAGTTGCCGCTGCTTTTTCATCTTCAGCCTTCTTACGTAGGTCTTCAGTTAATCGATTAGCAACAGTAGCTGCAGAAATTTCTCCATACCCAACGGCTGCAAACATTTCTTCTTCATTATGATAATTAAAATGATTAATTACCTTTTGAATATGTTCTTTGTCCATAAATTCTTTTGGAGCTAAATCACGATTAAGAAGTTCCTGTTCAATAAAGTTTTGACCTTTTTTCAATATTTTCCTCGCGATCTTCAGCCTTGAAGAAACGCTTAATCTTATTTCTTGCTCTTGAAGTCTTGACTAAGTTAACCCAATCACGGATGGACGAGCTGAAGTCTGAGTGAGCATTTTCAACTATGTCACCATTTTTAAGTTTATAGTCCAATGGAACAATCTTGCCATTAATTCTAGCACCAACTGAATGAGCACCAACTTCTGAGTGAACCATATATGCAAAATCTAATGGTACTGAGCCTTTTGGAAGTTCATAAACGTCACCTTTAGAGATAAAGACATAAACACGATCTGAAAAGATATCAGTCTTAACACTCTTCATAAATTCATGCGAGTCTTTTTTTGTTTCATTTTGAAGTTCAAGAATTTCTTGGAACATGTTAAGCTTCTTATTTGCGTCAGTTTGCTCAACTTCGCCCTTAACGCCTTCTTTATATGCCCAGTGTGCAGCAACACCGTATTCAGCAACCTGGTGCATCGCTTCAGTTCTAATCTGAAATTTCAAGTGTGGCTTGCCGCCAGGTCCAATAATTGTTGTATGTAACGATTGGTATCCGTTAACTTTTGGAACAGCAATATAGTCTTTAAAGCGGCCAGGCATTGGCTTCCATTTAGTATGAACAGCACCTAAAACGGCGTAACAATCACGAACAGACTTCACAATTACACGAACTGCTAGTAAATCATAGATTTCGCTAAAGTCTTTGTGCTTATTAACCATCTTCTTGTAGATAGAATAAATATGCTTAGGGCGTCCATAAATCTCATACTCAATTTCTAAGCTATCAAGCGTTTTGCTTTTAAAGTTTTAATTGCATCAGCAATATATCCTTCCCGCTCACTTCGCTTAGACTGCATCAAGTTAACAATTCGGTAGTATTGCTGAGGATTCAAATAGTGCAAACTCATGTCTTCGAGTTCCCACTTAATAGTTCCGATACCTAACCGGTCTGCAAGTGGTGCATAAATGTCTAGCGTTTCATCAGCAATTCTTCTCTGCTTGTCAGGACGTAAATGGTCTAAAGTGTGCATATTGTGCAAGCGGTCAGCAAGCTTAACCATAATTACTCGTAAATCTTTAGCCATTGCGATTAGCATTTACGGTGATTATCTGCTAGATATTCTTCGTGACTCTTCGACTTATATTGAATCTTGCTTAACTTTGTTACACCGTCAACAATAAAAAGCGACATCTTTTCCAAACTTTTCTTAATATCATCATTAGTTACCGGCGTATCCTCTACAGTATCATGAAGATAACCAGCTGCTACCGTATCGGGATCTAAACGTAAAGTAGCTAAAGTTCCCGCAACTTGAGTTGGGTGAATTATATAGGGTTGTCCAGAAACTCGAAACTGACCTTCATGAGCATTCTTAGCAAATTTATATGCCGATTCAACAAAAGCTAAGTGTTCATCATTCATATATTTCTTGCATTCTGCAAGAACTTCTTCATGAGTCATCTCACGATATTTTGACATAAAGCATCACCTATTCTTTATTTCTTTTCTTTGTAAAATCATCATGCCAGAGTCCAAACAACTCAAAACTTAAATATACTAAGCAAAGTAGAAAATTATATTTTGCAAAATGAATTAAAACAGCGATTGCAAACACTACTGGGAATAAAAGCAACCACCAATAGCTCAATTTTCTAATTTGCATAATGCGGCCAATTTGGTAACTTAAATAACTATTAAAAATAAAGAATACTAATCCAATTCGCCAAACACGGCTTAAATGGACTAATGGACAAATAATCCAGACAATTACTCCTAACAAAGTTAACCAAACTAGTGGCATAAATGATTTTTCATTTATTTTACTCCACCAAGCCTTAAAATTAAAATTTTTTCTTTTCTTCACTATTTTTCTTCATTTTTTTGCTTACCTTTTCTTTTTAATATATTTTTTAGTCTGGTTTTCTAGCGATTAATAGACCAATCCAGCGTCCTTCTTGCATTTTCATTTTAATCTCAAAGTTATTTTCTGCAAGAGCTTTTTCAATTTTAGGAAGTTGTAAATAATCAATTCCTGAAAAAATCACTTTGCCATTTTCATTTAAATGACTATCCAAATCTGGAATTAATTCTAGTAAAATGTCGGCTAAAATATTTGCTACAATTAAATCATATTTTTCATCGATATCTTTTAACAAATTAGCTTTTCGTACATCGATACTGTCTATATTATTTAACGCAATATTCTCTTTAGCAGCAGTAACTGCTTCATCTGAAATATCTGTTCCTAAAACCTGACTTGCCCCTAATTTACTAGCTGCAATGGCTAAAATGCCTGAACCAGTTCCAACATCCAAAACCGACATTGGTTTGACTAGTGCTCGCTCCATTGCAAGCAAAACAAGTTGAGTTGTAGTATGACCACCCGTTCCAAAAGCTAGACCTGGATCTAGACGAATCAATTTTTGATCTGAAAAGGCTGGTTGATAATCTTCCCATTCAGGAACAATAGCCAGATGACGAGAAAAATCAATTACGTGATAATATTTCTGCCAAGCTGTATTCCAATCTTCATCTGCCACTTCTTTAGTGCTAATTGAAACTTCGCCAGTATCTAAGCCATAGCTCTTCATCTCCGCAATTTTATCCATAATCTTTTTAATTAGATCTTTTTATCAGCACTTTCATAATCAAAATATGCTGTTAACTCTAAATCCTTGGGTAAATTTTCAATATCATCAAGTTCAACCAAGCTACTATCATGTTTTTGACCTTCAGCAACAAAATCGCTTCGCTTACGACTTTCTATTCCTTGTGCATCTAGTTCATCTTGCATGAAAAAGCTTAATCCATCTTCCAGCTCATGACTACATTCAACTTTTACTGCTAATAATTTCACTAATCTTGTCCCCTTTTGACATGTTAAATTCCCACGTTTATGATATTAAAAGGTGAGAAAAATGTCGAAAAAAATAAAAAGAAAAAACTTAATAAGACGTTAGTCGAAAAAATGCTCGACCAACAAAAATTCCATATAAACAACTATCATTTAACACCATACAAAAGGGTGATGTTAAACAAATGGATACTTCCATTTTAGACGATGAAGAGGCTTTGGTCTACAAAACCTTAGTATGCAAAGGAAATAAAAATAGCCCAGTAGTTGGCGTAGTACCAGTTACTGAGCATTTGAGTATGAAAAAACTCGCTAAAGCTTCTGACAATAAAAAGTGCGAATTGCTTCCTCTTAAGAAGCTAGTTGCAACAACTGGTTATGTTCACGGTGCAAATACACCAATTGGAATTTATCAAAACATCATTTTCCAATTTATCTCGACAGCAGTATGAAAGAACATGATCAAATTGCTGTTTCAAGCGGTGAAGTTGGACGCAGTATTATGATTAATCCAGATGATTTACAAAAAATCACCGAAGCCACTTTTGTTGATTTATTAGAGTAATTAAAAAACTTCCTCAGACTAGAATTTCTAGTTTAAGGAAGTTTTTTTGCATTATTTTTTAACTATTTTAACTAATCTAAACACGCCATAAATCAACATTACTACCCAACCAAGAATTGAAATGTAAAGCAGAATTGTAAACCATGTTGGTGTCTTAAATGAAAGAATTGCAGTATTTTGACCCTGTTTTGATTTAACAATTGGCATTCCGATCTTATTGAGTTTTGGATTTACCTTTTGCCATTTACTGTTAGTTCAGACTGATGGTAAATAAAAACTGGAAGCGTAGTTGACTTAGCGGTTTTTCCATTCCACTTAATTTCAAGTCGTCCCCTGATAAAACTTTTTTACTAAAGTTTTTTCTTTGTGGTGCCATGTTCATTAGCATTCCTGTAACATCAGCAGATTTAATTTTTTTTCTGGACGGGAAGATAATCAGAGTATTAATATCAATTTTATTAATATATGCTTCTAGCCCCTTCTCTTGCATCTCTCTTGAACTATTAGTGATTCCCTTATTATAAGAAATATTATTATTAATTTCATTAAAATCAGCTCTGACATTAAATAGAACTATTACTATAGCCAAACCACTAGCTAGCAAGCCAAGCTTTTTTGCCGTGTTTTTTAATTAGTTCTGTAATTGTTAAACCTACCCCAACAAACAATAAAGGATAAGCTACAACAGTAAATCGATTTGGAAATTGTAAATATCCAGTTACAGCTGGAAAATTGTCTTTTAACAAACTGCCACGGGAATAAATTAGAACTTAAATAAAAGAATACTAATCCTTCGAGAGTAACAAAAGTATTGATTCTTGAAGACTTAAAGTTAAATGCTACATAAATTATTTGTACAATAAATAGCAATAATGTGACTTCTGTAATCGACGTCCACATAGTACTTGTACCAGCAAGTGAAAGATTGACAGAAGTAAGAACGGGTGAAAAATCAATTGGAGATGCCATTTGGTTTGTCGGATAAAGAAGCAAAAATGCTCCCCACACATTTGCTGTTAAAACAACAAATAACACCACAGCCTTAAAGACATCAAACCACATTTGACGTTTATTTTCACTTAGAATTAACCCATAAATAAAGAAAGGAATTAAGGCTAAGATAGAAAGAATGTGCTCAATAAGTGAACCTGTGCCACGATTGCCATCACGACGCCTAAACTGATCCAGCTAAATCTCTTCTTATAATTATTTAAAAGATTAATTCCTTGAATTAAAACAAAGGGTATTAAAACTGCACCCCAAGAATTAAAAGCGTTGGACCGTAACCAGTAAGCAATATAACCTGTTGTCAAAAATAAAGCAGTAATTACTGAGGAAACAGTCCTTGTCATCTTTACCTTTCGACTTAAATGATATACTCCTAAACCACCAACTAGAAAAATCAGATAAGTTATTACAACTTGAAAGCGAAGCCAAGAACTACAAAATAGCAATAAAAATCCCATTATGTAGGCAAAAAATGGACCATAAAGTGCATTAACTATTCGACCACTTTCACCCATTCCATAGTTCATCTGAAAATAAGAAAAATTATGGTTTTTAATTTGCTGATTTGTATCATAAAAACGATGAAAATGAAAAGCAGTATCATCTAAAAGTAAGACCTGATCGAGTGCTCAATATCGTCCAAATCAAGATAGTTGCAATTATCGCAATTACTAAACTTAAAATTATCGGGATAAGATAATCTATTACTTTACTCTTATATTTTTTTATATCACTATTTTTCATTTTTAACCTCTGATAACCTAGTTATTTGACTTTTTAATTGTATCATTCAACTAGCTAAAAGATTATACTTATTTTAAATTTCATTTTCTTATCGGCATATTTACCAAGTTTCTTCCCCTTACGATATGCCTGCTTGATGTCATTTAAAGTTAAATCTTTTTCCTTTTTGGTCATAAACAACTAAGACTTCCCCTTATCTGTCCGCAAATTTACTTAAGAATCTGAAAATTGTAATTTCTATGAAGAACAACACTAGCAGTAAGAATACCGCTGTTGCTGAAATACGAGAAAAGAGCAAACAAATTATGGAAGAAAATAACTGCCAAGACTAAAGCTAAAAAAGGAACCACCTAACACAGTCCATCTAAATTTATTCAAAGGTCTTGAAATATGGTACAGAACCATCATCCCCACAGCCACTAAAAGCATCGTAGCAGTTGTTGCCACTTCTTGGCGTCCTAAAGCTAAAACCATATCAGCAACTACCAAGATCGACACAGCGAGCATATCCGTAATTCCACCTGGAATTGCACGGGATAAAACATTCGGGATAAATTTCCCGCGAATACGGCTGTAGTTTGTTTCAAGAGCAAGTAAAAATGAAGGAAGCCCAATCGTAAACGCCGAGATTAAGGCAATCTGTGCTGGTCTTAATGGATACGACATTGCAAAAACGAGAGAAAAAATAGCCATCAGGAATGAGAAAATATTTTTAACCAAGAATAAACTAGCTGATCTTTCAATATTGTTAACGACTTTTCTACCTTCATCGACAACCTTAGGCATTCTAGCAAAGTCAGAATCAAGTAATACTACTTGAGATGCTTGCACAGCGGCACTATTTCCTGATGCCATCGCAATTGAGCAATCTGCACTCTTCATCGCCAAAATATCGTTAACACCGTCACCTGTCATAGCAACTGTATTACCATTTTTGAAGTGCTTTTGATCAACTTCTTCTTTTGATCTGGTTTTACCCGACCAAAAACATTGTATTTTCTGACAACTTCTTCGTAGTCACCTTCACCAATTTCAGTAGCATCAATTAGTTTATCAGCATCTTTAATTCCAGCCTGCTTAGCAACTCTAGCTACTGTTAACGGATTATCTCCAGAAATAACCTTGACATTTACTCCTTTGACGTTCAAAGTACTTAAAGGTATTTCTAGCTTCTTTTCGAATGGGATTAGAAATCAAAATATAACCGAGTAAATCAACTTCTTTAGAGAGTTTCTGCTTTTCATCTTCTAAAGCTTCCGGATATTTTGCAAAGCTAAAACACGATAGCCTTGACTAGTATACTTATTGATTTCTTTTTTCATAATCTTTAAATTGACCACGTAATACAAACTCCGGTGCACCCATAAGTAACGTGCTTTCACCAACAACGGCTCCACTATACTTATTTACTGATGTGAAGGGAATGATTTTTTTACTTGAATATTAGCCTTTTTGGTTAAAAGCGTTTGCTACTGCCTTAATCGTGGCATTATCATGTGGCATATTTTGAGCAAAACAGAAATATTTTTTGCTAAATCATCTTTATTTGTATTAACCGGGATAATTTTTTTCAACTTCCATTTTTGGTTCAGTAATTGTCCCAGTTTTATCAACGCATAAAACATTAACTCTGGCTAAAGTTTCTACACTTTTCATATCATGAAGCATTACTTGCGAACGAGCCAAACGCATAGCAGCTAAAGCTAATGCAATCGTTGTTAATAGATATAATCCTTCTGGAATCATCCCAATTACTGCTGCTTCCATCGATACTACGCTATCAGCTAAATTCAAGTGGTTTACATATCTAGCTACAATAAACAGCGCAATTCCACATGGAATAATAATGATCCCAACCCATTTAATTAATCGATTAATCGAACGGACCATTTCTGATCCTTCTTTGGAATTCATTGCCTTAGCTTCTAAAGTTAACTTAAAAACATAAGAATTCTTCCCAACTTTTTCCAGGCGCGTATGCTTTTTCCAGATACTACGAAACTTCCAGACATTAATTCTGTGCCAACGTCTTTTCTATTTCATCTGCTTCACCAGTTAACAAGGCTTCATTTACACGTAATGTTCCAGAAATCACCTGACCATCAGCCGGGATTTGATCACCAGTCTGAAGAACAATTACATCTCCTAAAACTAAATGTTCAATAGGAATAACTTCTTCTTTTTCCATCGCGAATTACGGCAATCTTTTTGTTGTATTCATTACGTTCAACTTATCTAAAACTCTTTTTGCCCGTAATTCTTGAACAATTCCAATAATCATATTCGCAATAATTACTGGTAAAAAGTTAAGTCTTTATATTCACCAACAATTACTAGTAAGATAGACAACACTAGAAAAATTAAGTTGAAATACGTAAAAAGTGTTTTCTTTAATAATTTGCCATGCTGTTTTAGCTTGATCATTAACAGCACGGTTTACTTTACCTTCTTTTAGTTCTTTTTGGTCAACCTCTGCACTCGTTAACCCAATTGGCTGCTTAAAATTATCTTTCATTTATTTTCCTAAATTTAACCACACGAAGTGTATCGTCTTTTTCTATTGTTACTTCACCAACTACATCCGTATTAAAAATTCAGCAATTTGATGTACATCCCATCCTGACCTAAGCCCCACATTAACTTAGTAATGGCACTTTCTGATGTCATATCACGCGCACTAATTGCGCCTTCAAGAAGGGCTTCTCCCTACTTCGTACTTGGTAAGGTCGCTTCGTTCATATAAACATTGACTACTTGCAATCACTGGTATCCCATAGCGAATTAATTCACCCACTGCTCCTACCATATTTCTTCTAATATAATTCATTCCGCCTAAGCCATACGCTTCAATGACGATTCCTTTACATCCACTCTCAACCATCGCAAATAGCAACTTAGGATCAAAGCCAGGGAATAATTTTACTAGTGAAACATGGGGATTAATTTCCGTATTTAAAGTACATTCTTTAGTATTTTTAGGTAAATTTTGCTCAGAAAAACTAGACCATCGGATGTAACTTAGCAACAGGTGGCACGTTTACGCTCTCAAAAGCATCAAAGTTTATTGTCCTAACCTTTACACTACGACATCCCAGCATTATTTTTCGATCAAAAGCTAAATAAATATTTGGACAACAACTAGCTGCTGCTGCGAAGGCCAATCTTAAATTATCTGGTGCATCACTTAAAACCACGTTAATCGGCACCTGACTTCCAGTTAAAACAACTGAATATTAATATTTTGCAGCATGAAGGCGAGCATCGATGCCGTGTAAGCCATTGTATCAGTACCGTGGGAAACTACAATACCATCATATTTATTTCTGTTTTTCGAAAAATTTTTCTGCAATTAACTTCCATTCTTCAGGTTGAATATTAGAAGAATCTAACTGCAGAATATCTTCAACTGTAATATCATATGGCAGCTCACCCAACATATTGATCAATTGTTCTCCAGATTCTTTAGGTACTAACCCCCGCATCAGAAACCACAGAAGCAATCGTTCCCCCAGTAGAAAGCAATAAAATTTTCTTTTGCATACTCGTCACTCATTCTTTATTTTCTATTCTCTATTGTTCTATTAATTATACGAAAAAAAAGCTGCCATAGTTTAAATTCTATGACAACTTTTTGTGAAAAAATTATCCTGCATGCCGCCAGTCTTTGTCCATTAAAAATACGTGCTGCAATCAGTCCTAATGGTAAACAAATAACAATCATCAAGGCTTGCACCATCCATAATGCACCAGCATTCAATGACGTTAATCCCAAATTAAACATTGCTCGATACATATACAAACCTGGAACCATGATTACTATTGAGGGCACAGTGATTGCAATTCTTGGAAAACCAATTTTACGTCTAATAATTGACGCAAGCATCCCTGCTACGAAAGCTCCAATAAAAGCAGCAACTGCTGGAGGTACGTTTGACCAATTAACTAAGCTCAAACGTAAAGTATTTGCAACTGCTCCTGACAAGCCAGCAACTGTTGCCATTGAAATCTTAGAATTAAACATAATTGAGAAACCAAAGACTCCACAAAAACTAGCTACTAATCTCAATAATGTTAAAACTACTGAGTTAATCCTAATTTTTCAAAAATTCTGCGGATGCAAGTTTAAAATCAAAGCCATTACCCAACCAACCGCTGTGGCAACAACAATAATCATAATTGCATAAGCCATTCTTTCTAAACCTGATCGCATATCCAGCTTAGAAAGGTCAAGCCCTGATGTAATAAATGGAAATCCTGGAATTACAAATAACATTGCTCCAATATAGCCATCTAAATGATGTAAACTTACTGGATAAAATAATCTGATTAAATAAAAACTTCCCACATAAACTGCGCAGGCAACCGCTACGGCAACAGTAATATTAGCCAAAATAGTGAGATGACGGTCTGCCATTTTACGGCGAACATAATTTCCGCAGCTAGCCCCAAAAAGGCACAAATAACTTCGAAAATTCCACCACCAAGTAAGAAGATAAATCCTCCACAGGCTAAACCAGTTGCTAACCCAACTTGCCAAGGTGAATACCGTGACTTCATAGTTGAAATTTTTTCTAAACGATTATGAATTTGACCAATAGTCCAGTTTCCATCATCTTCTTTAAACTGATTAACAAAATTTTCCATTCGGTCTAATTTTGTAGTATTAACGCCAGTTGTTGGTAAGCTCAAGGCCTGAGTATAGCTCTTCCCATCGGTATCAACACAAGTATATTCAATTGATACTAAACCAATATCAGTACTACAAGTCATGTCTAAGCAACGAGCAATTGTATTCATCGCAGATCTTACTCGCCAAGCTCCTGTCCCATATGACAAAAGCATCATTCCAATATGACCTACAATCACAGAACGCTCAGCCAAAGTAGCATTTTTAGCAGGTGTAATATTATCACTCGTAAAAAAATTCTTGCCAACGAATTCGCATATGATGGTGATGCGACAAAGTATGCTTATGGTGTAATTGATTTACACGCTCAATTTTGTTTTCCTTGTTTTTCACTTTTCATAGTCCCCAAACTTTGATTAAATATCATACCTTTAAAATTTTATCACAGAAAAAGGCCTTGCACTCTTAATTTAAGTAAGTGCAAAACCTTTTCTATTTAGGATCTATTGTTTATAGCTCAATTCCATCAACAACTTCTTTCATCTTTGTTGCTGAATAAGTCATTTTCTTTTTCTCATCTTCTGATAAGTGAAGCTCGATCACATCACTAATTCCATTTGCAGTAACAACCGCTGGACTTCCAAGATAAAGATCATGAATACCATATTCTCCAGTCATTGAGCTGATAACGGCATAACGCGAGCATTATTTTCTAAAATTGCCTTACAAATTTGAGTTAAGCACATTGCAACGCCGTAGAATGTTGCACCCTTGTTAGCAATAATCTTGCCACCTTTTGCGTACATCAGTTTCCAATTCAACTAATGTTTGTTCATCTAATTCTTTGTAAGAACGAAGTGGTTTATGGTCGATAATAGCTTCATCGAAGTTTTCAAAAGAAGTATCTCCATGTTCACCTAAAACATAAGCATCAATGTGATCAACATTCACACCAGTCTTGTGTGATAATGCTACACGCAAACGTGCTGTATCAAGAGATGTCCCTGTTCCAATAATTTTATTCTTAGGAAAACCAGATAATTTTTGTGTTAAAGTAGTTAAAATATCTACTGGATTTGCAGAAACAACGAAAATACCATTAAAGCCAGAATCGACAATTGGCTTTACAATGGATTCTAGGATTTTAACATTAGTATTTACTAAATCTAATCTAGTCATTCCGGTTTTCTTGCAGCACCAGCAGTAATTACGGCAATATCTGCATCTTTAGCATCACTGTAATCTCCGCTCTTTACTGTACATTGACCAACAAATGGGGCTAGATCTTCTAAGTCTAACGCATCCCCTTCAGTAATTTTCTTAACTACATCGCAAATTACCAATTCATCAATTTTACATTTTGTAATAAATCATTTGCAAAAGTTGAGCCAACACGACTGTCACCGACTAAAAATACTTTTCTACGACTCATTTTTATATATAACTCCTTTGAATGAAAAACTTAATTTTTACACTTTAAGTATACACAAATAAGCTATTTATTGAAAGCGCTTTATTTAATTAACTTTTTTGCCATAGTTTTCCCTGCTTCACGTCCAAAATAATCGTTTCAGCAAATTGAATTACCGCCAATTCTATTATTTCCATGCAAACCACCACTAACTTCACCAGCAGCATATAATCCTGCAATAAAATTGCCATTTGTATCATAAACTTCTGGTATCAGGCGCAATATGAATTCCGCCCATTGTATAGTGAATAGCAGGTGCAATATGAATCGCATAATACGGTGCATGATCTAAGCTAGCCATACCAGTTGTTCGTCCAAATTCTGTGTCACTATTCTTTTTAACTGCTTCATTCCAACTTTGAAGAGTTTTTTTCAGATTTGCAGCCGGAACTTTAATATTTTCAGCTAATTCTTCAATTGTACTTCCATGAACAACCAAGTTAATTGAGTCATAGAATTCGATTGCTTTAACTCTATCTCTAACTCCTTGATCAAAAATTAAATACGCAGAATGCTCAGGAGTTTCAGTAATCGCATTAGAGACAATCTTACGAGTACTTAATTCATTAATAAACCGCTCACCATCACGGTCGACCAAAATTGCTCCCTCGCCGCGCACTGCTTCACCAATCAAATATGCGTGATTGGTATCTTGCTGCACAGTTGGATGAACCTGAACTAACTCCAACTGTTCTAATTGTGCCCCAACTTTATCAGCTAATTTCAAACCGTCTCCAGTAGCACCTGCTTGATTGGTTGTTTTATAATCACGCAAATCAGGACGATATTTAGCAATTAAATCTTTAGCAGCACCAAAACCACCAGTAGCAAGTAAAACTGCTTTAGCTCTTACTTGATGTTCCTTATTAACTTCTACACCAGTAATTTTCTTTATCTTTATCTTGTAACAGGCTAGTAACCTTTTGAATCGATAAAAATTGGAATGTGACGCTCATCTGCTAGCTTAAGTAAATTATTAACTAAAAAGGCACCGATTGGAGCCATTGAAGATGGACGGTGAGTTCTCTTTTTTGGACATACCACCTGTAATAGTTAAATCATCTACCTTAATGCCTAAATCTTCTTCAAGCCAAGCAATAGCTAGCGGTGCATGCTCGACAAAATAATGAAGCATTTCACGGTCATTCATATAACCGCCGCCTTTAGCGTTTCATCATAAAAATTTTGCATACTATCGTTTACACCTAGACGAGCTTGAACGATACTTTCAGCTGCATTCATCCCCTGAACTGGCTCTCATAGTATTTCCACCTAAAAGCTATTCTTTCTAAAATAGCAACATTTAAGCCATATTGATGCGCCTGAATTGCAGCTGTTAAAACCAGTACCGCCACTACCAACGATAATTGCATCATATTCTTCCTTTTAAATTATCTACTGTTTGTGTTGGAAATTTATATGCCATGCTTTTCCTTCTTTTAATCATCAATTGGTTTCGTGTTCATCGCATTGTCATTGTGATTGGCTTCATCCATTTATCATATTGCTCTTTAGTGACTAATCCAATTTTAAGGCTGCTGTTCGTAAAGTTGTATTTTTTTAGTGCAGTAGTTTGTCAATTGTGCTTCCATGATAGCCAATATGAGGTGAAAGCGCAGTAACAGTCATTAAGGAATCAGTGACATCTTTGCCATTCTTCCTTGTTTACAGTCAAACCATGAATCATCTTATTAGCAAAGCTTGAAATAGTTCCTGATAAAACATTTGCGGATTCTAAGAATGCTGCAATCATGACAGGTTTGAAGACATTCATTTCAAAGTTTCCTTTGAGAAGCTGCCATTGTGATTGTCGTGTCATTTCCAAATACTCTTAAGCATGCCATAGTAACCGCTTCTGCTTGAGTAGGGTTGACTTTACCCGGCATAATTGAGGAACCAGGTTCATTTGCCGGCAAATTTAACTCTCCTAATCCAGCTCTGGGACCAGAACCTAGGGAAGCGAATATCTTGAGCGATCTTAAACATATCGGCAGCTAAGGCTTTAGAGCACCATGAACAACATTCAAGCCTGAGTGATTTGCTAAACCGAAAAATTTATTAGTTTTTTACATCAAATTGGTGACCATATTTTCTTGATAAACGCTCAGCAATATCTTCAGCCATACCTGAGCTGCGTTAAGTCCAGTACCAACAGCAGTTCCACCAATTGGCAATTCATATAAAGTTTCTTCCAATTCATTAATATAAGCTAAATCATGATTTAGAGCAGCAATATAGCCTGATAGTTCTTGTCCAAAAGTCAATGGAACAGCATCTTGTAAGTGAGTTCTACCTACTTTAACTGTAGTCCAATATTCATCTTGCTTAACCTTCAATTCTTTAATTAAGTGTTTGACAGATGGTTTTAAATCATCTAAAGCTTGCGTAGCCACTAAATTCATTGCAGTCGGGGAAAGTATCGTTTGAAGATTGTCCCATATTCACGTCATCATTAGGTAAAACATTCAACCCAGGATGATTCTGATTAGCTAAATTAGCTACGACCTCATTAACGTTCATATTAGTCTGAGTACCAGATCCAGTTTGGTAAACATGAAGTGGAAAGTATGGTTGCAATTCTTCATTATTTAGATCGAGCAATTGATGAATTGCTTCAATTATTGCGCGTCCCTTTTCTTCCGTTTCAGTACCAGCTTCAATATTAGCTTGAGCAGCAGCTAGTTTTATTTGAAGAAGCGCCCGAATAATACCAATTGGCATTAATGCTCCAGTGTGGAAATTGTCTTTACTTCTTTGAGTTTGTGGGCCCCATAATGCTTTTTCAGGAACTTCCACTGACCTAATGTATCACTTTCAACACGATAACCTTTTTTACCATATTTTTTGTCCTCCGTTTTCATTATCTTCATTATAAGCTACATTTAAATGAAAGGGCATACAAAAAGCGGAGAATATAATTCTTCGCTAATATAATTGTATTAAATTATACTAAAAATACTTATTCAATGCCATCTGATTAACGTTCTTGGTGATTCAATCTTCTTTGCTACTAAATCTCCAACTACTTGTACAATTAGCACTAACAATAAGACCAATAATGTTGCTACTAGAGTAACGTCATTATTAAATCGATTATAACCATAAGAAATAGCTGTATTACCTAAACCGCCAGCTCCAACAGCACCAGCCATTGCTGTTAAGCCGATTAAACTAATCAAAGTTACTGTCGAAACTCTAGCTAATTCGGATCTACTTTCTCTTAAATAAACATCAAAAAATAATATCTTTGGTTGATGCACCTAAAGCTTCAGCTGCTTCAATCTTTCCATTATCGACACTTTTCAAGTGCAACTTGAACCTGTCTAGCAAAAAATGGAAAAACACCTAAAGTTAATGGTACTAAAGCAGCTTTCATCCCAATTTGAGTGCCGACAATTTTTGAGTAACTGGAGCAACAAAAAGCCAGTAAAATAATAAATGGAACGGCTCTAAAATAGATACTAGTTTATCAACGATCCAGTAAAGAACTTTATTGGCTAAAAATTCCTTTTGGTTTTGTTAAAACGAGCAGTAAACCAAAAACTAAACCAAGAATTCCTCCAAAAATAGCTGAAGAAAAAGTCATAAATAAGGTTTGGAAAATAGCTGTTCCCCAACCAGCATCTCCGCCCCACCCTAGGGCCACAACATTAGGAAAGTTTTTAGTCAAAAAACTAATCATTAGTCAGCACTCCTTTATCTAATTTTGTTACTACAACATTTTTTACTTTCTAAAAAAATTTAATTGCTTCTTTTTTGTTTTTGCTCATCAAGGTTCAATAAAATGGCAAGTGTTCCAATTGGTTCACCACTTAAGACTTCTACATTTCCATACAAAATACTTGCTTTAGTATTTAATGAAACATCTAAATCAGCAACTACTGACTTAGTAACATCATTAATGCTATAAACTAACTGATATAATTCTGCATTATCTGCTAGCTTATCAAAGTTGTACGTATTTTAAAATATGTTGAGCCTGCAAAGCACCACCCACAAATTGACGTGTAAGCTGTTTTTGAGGATGCAAGAAGACCTCTCTCAAATCGCCCTTTTCAATTATTTTCCCTTTTTCCATGACAGCAATTTTGTTTTGCAACCCTTTTTACCGCATCCATCTCATGTGTAATCAAAACAATCGTTAAACCTAGTTTTTTGTTTAAATCATAAAGCAAATCTAAGATTTGATTAGTGGTTTTAGGTCAAGTGCACTAGTTGCTTCATCAGAAATCAAAATATCAGGGTCGTTAGCTGGGGCACGGGCAATTGCTACGCTGTCTTTGACCTCTCAGATAATTGCGCTGGATAAAAGTCAGATTTATCTTTCAAACCTACTAATTCTAATAAATGAAGTGATTTTTCTTCTAATTCCTTGTCAGATAAATGCGTATGCTGCAATGCAAAAAGCAACATTTTTTCAATCACAGTTTCTTCATTTAAAAGATTAAATTCTGAAAAATCATTCCAATTTTTCGTCTTTTTTCCTGAAGCTGCTTTTTAGAAACTTGAAGTTTACCTTCTTTAAACAAAAATTGTTCCATTAACTTCTACAGAACCAGCAGAAGGATATTGCAGTAAATTAATTGTCCTAACCAAGGTAGATTTCCTGCACCAGAGAAGCCAATTACACCATAAATATCGCCCTTGTTTATTTCTAAATTTACATTATTAACTGCCTTATTTTCTCCAAATTTAACAGTAATATCTTTTAAATTAATTTGTGCTGTCATTCGACTTTCTCCTTCTTACTTCAACTTCAATCCCCAAGCTGCAATTTCGGTCTTACCGTAGAGCTTTTCAGATAACTTCTTAGTCTTTTCAGTCTGATATGCCTTAACTAGATCTTTGTAGATCTTGTTATTCTTATCCTTTTGTTAGCAACAATAATATTAATCCATTGTTCTGAATCTTTATTTAATGGCTCAATATAAATTGTCTGCTTATCACCTAATTTAGCTGGAACCGCGTAAGTGTTATTAACAATACTTGCATCAACATCATCAATTACTCTAGCTGTTTGCTCAGCACTAACTTCTTTAATTTTTTAATCCTTTAGGGTTTGAAGTAATATCAGCAACTGTAGCTAATTTAACGCCTTTTCTTAATTTAATTAATCCTGCATTCTTTAATACATATAAAGCTCTTGATTCATTAGAAGCATCATTTGGAACTGCAATTGTAGCTCCTTGTGGCAACTCATTAATATTCTTATATTTCTTTGAATATAATCTGATTGGAGCAATATAGTATTTCCAATTGCAACCAATGAACCATGATTTGCCTTATTCAAGCGTTTAAAAATGTATAGTGCTGAAAGGCATTTAGATCAATATCACCATTTTGAAGAGCCTTATTTGGCTGGTTATAATCAGTAAAATTCTTAATTTTAATTTTTATACCATAATCTTCTTTAGCAGTTTCTGCGACGCTTTTCAAAATCTCTGCGTCTTGCTTGGTTTGACCAACTACCCCAACAACTACTTCTTTGATCTTTTGTATTAGTACTCGTAAAACTAAACCACCCAGCAATGACGATTAAAACTGCTACCACTGACCAAATTATCCGATTTCTAATTCTTTTCTTATGCATCGTGCTTTCCTCCTAAAAACAAAAAGCACTCATCCCAAGAAGGACGAGTGCTCAGTGTTACCACCTTTTAATTTGCTATTTACTCACGTAAATAACCTTAGTAAGTAGCTCTTAAACTTAATTAAGAATTACCTTGCGTTGTTAACGATCGCAACTCCGTTGGTAACTTATTATTAAAATTCATTACCACCATTTTAATTTTCTAGTCCATCTTCAATTAGCTGTCCTATCTACTTCCACCACACATAGACTCTCTAAAAGAACATCCCTAATTTTACTCAACTAGCAAAATGTTTAAGTTAATTGTTAAAATATATTATAATCTTAATCAATTTTAGTCAAGTCTTTTTTAATTTTTTATTTTCTTATCGAAACCATTATATTATCCTGATACATGAGGATATTTATGAATGGAGAAAGTAAGATGAAAAATAAAGTTGTCAAAATAATTATGTGGATCCTCTTTTGTTCTACCTAATTCCATATTATCTTGTTAAAAAATTTTTATTCAAAAAAGCCGCTCATCCGATTCTTTGGGCCAACTGTGTCACAATTGGCTTATTCTTCGTATTAGGATTGGTCACCTCTCCTAGTTCGCACAATACAAGCCAACAGTCTACTCAAAAAACTACCTTAACTAAAAGTAAAAAAATAGCCCACAAAACTGTCACTAAGACAATTACTAAAAAGTAGGTACGAAAGAACTTAATAAAGAAAAAGCTAGAGCTAAAGTTCTTACGCAGGAAGAAAAAACAAGCAAGCCGAATATAATAAATTAAAAATCAACTTGATGACTATCAAGCAAAAGAAGAAAAAGCAAAAACAAGAAGCTGAACAGGAAAGAAAGGCTGCTGGAGCTCAAGCCCAAAAAGAAGCTGCTGCCAAAAGAAAGAAATTGAAGAAGCACAGAAAAAAGCTAAGCAAAATCAAGAAACAAACAATAATGGCTCATCTAGTCAAAGTCAAGGTGATCTATATACTGCAAATCAGGGTACAATTGTCGGCAATTGCAATTCAAAGATCTACCACGTTCCCGGACAAGCAGGCTACCACATGCATTCAGCCAATGCAGTCTATTTTAATAGTGAGCAAGATGCTATTAATGCTGGTTATAGAAAGGCGAAAAGATAATGATAAATAAAAAATTACTCAATTTTTAGCCGCTGCCCTCTTGTTTTCATTAGAGCCGGTCAAACATATACCTCTCAGATAAGTTCAGCTAGTGCTATTAAGATTGTTAAAAAATACAAGTATGACTATAGTGATCAAAAAGAAGCTAGTCGTTTAAAAAATAAAAATCATAAAGTTGAAAAGAAAATTAGTTCTCTAGATAAAAAATAGCTGATCTTCAAAAACAATTAAAGCATTACACAAATCCCAATGCTGTTGAGTCTTTAAGTAAACAAAAATTGTCTACTCTCAATTACGAAGGTAAAAGCGTTGTTAATGTTAATAACAATAATCCTGATTTTTCAAAGGAAGACTTGGATACCAGCCAGGGCGCTTGGCAAAAATATGGTGATCTTGATTCTCAAAATCGAGTAACAGCAGCCAATGCACTTTTAAACAAATCATTAATGCCCAAGACTAAAAGAGAAGCGCTTCATGTTAACCCAACTGGCTGGCATAATAAAAAGATAAATCATCATTGGCTCTTTAATCGTTCACACTTAATTGGCTACCAATTAACTGGCCAAAACAATAATTGGAAAAACTTAATGACAGGAACTAGGCACTTAAATGATCCTGACATGCTAATGTATGAAAATGAAGTAGCCACTTACTTAAAAATCTTCGCCGACCAATTATGTCCGCTACCGAGTAACACCAATTTTTAGAAATAATGAATTACCTGCTCGCGGAGTTGAAATGGAAGGACAATCTATTAATTCAAATGACGTTCATTTTTCATGTTTATATTTTAATGTACAAGATGGAGTAACCCTAGATTATAATACTGGAAACAGCAAAATTTCTTAAAATTTAATAAAATAACTACATTAAAATTTTGATATTTGTTATACTGCTTTTCGCCTCTCTCAAATTTCCTAAGTTTAAATTAATTTTAATAGCTCATAACACCAATATGGTTAGCGTTTGTCCAGCAGGTTTTGGTGTATGAATATACTAAATGAAGGAAGATAATATTATAAATTCTTCATTTAATTACAGTTTAACTTTTTATTCTAAAAAGCGCAGGCAGAAATCTGTGTGAAAGGAATTGTGATTGAAGTGATAGACAACTTAGGAGCTGCGATCAAAAAAAAGACGCAGGAGTTTGAGAATGACTCAAGAGGACCTTGCGGAATTCAGTAGTCTATCAGTAAATTTCATCTCTAAGATTGAAAGAACAGGTAACCAAAATATCAGTATTCAAAAATTAGATGCGATTGCAAAAAGCACTACAAACATCCGTAATTACTTTAATTGATGAATCCTCAAAACTCCCAAATCACAGACATTTGTAAACAAGTTAAGTAATGACCGTGTTTTTCTTGACAAACTTACAAATGACATGAAAAAGCTTCCTGTCGCTCAGGAAGAAGCTTTAGCTAAGAGTTTTATTACTATAATTAATACTTTTGCTAAAGAAGATAAATAAAAACTTTGACATTTAGAATTACAATTGTATTCTAAATGTCAAAGCTTTTTTTATTTTTAAAATTTAATTTTGATAGTTAATATGTTGCTTTTCAAGCAATTCATAATCAATTAACTTGTCACTATCTAAATTTTCATTGCTTAATTTAATAGCATTAATTTGATTATTTTCATAGTTGGTATAGTAGAAAGTTCCAGTCTCCAAATTAGTTCCATCAGAGTAAATAGTATATTCATATGAATTTGGACCTACTTCATCTGTTCCTTTTGGTTGTTCTGACAGAATGAAGAATATGGAAATAATTTGTTATACTACTTGCCTCATCCTTGCCTTCAGGTGCATGAGCTCGAACAAAAGGCAACTTTAACAAATCGACTGGCTGAATCCATTCCTCCAGGTAAGTGATGTGTACCTAAACCTCTACTATAAAGATTAATATCAGCATCAGGAACCACAGTATTTTTTAGGTTGTGCAGGAGAAATATTAGCGTAATTTGCTAAATTGGTTAATTGACGGAAATTCCGGGTTATTAGTCAAAACATGAACTGGATTGTCATAGACATGTAAGCCACTTACAGTTGATTCTACAACAATTGACTTACCAGTCTTATCAGCAATTAACCAATGTAGCGGTGATAATTGTAATTTTTTTAGAAAAATTAATATCAACCAAATTAACATTTTCTAATGCATCTTTTACCTCATCAACTGAAGCATATTGACTCAATAAATATGGGATTAATTCAAATGGAGTCACATTTTCTTTTTCTGCTGATTCGGGAAATAGTGACATGGACCATCAAAATTAAGTCCAGCAATTCCTAACCCTTTCTCATTAGCTGCATCAAAATATAAAGGATAGTTATCTTTAACGATTGCCATCCCAATCATAGCATAGGTTGCCTTTCTATTAGGTAACTTCCGATATTTGAACACATAATTTCTCGGTGTAATTACTGGGTGTTCACCAAAAGAAATTTCTAAATCTAAATTACGCCCAAAATAATGTTGGCCGTTTGAATCATAAATAATTGAGGTACACATTTTACAAATCCTCCTTTAAAAAGCTCAAAGTTTTATAGTACTTTTTTGACAAAATAAAAGGAATTTTCACAATAAAATTCTTTTTTTCTTATATTTTAATAAATATTTTCTACTTGTTCTTGAATTGTTGTACTGTTTAGAAATTCATCATAATTCGTATCAGCTCGACTAACAATTCCTTTAGGTCCAACTTCTACAATATGATCAGCAATCGTTTGAATAAATTCATGATCATGGGAAGTAAACAGAATTGATCCTTGATAATCTTTCAATGCATCATTAAGAGAAGTAATTGACTCTAAGTCCAAGTGATTTGTCGGATCATCCATTACCAATACATTAGCTGGTTCTAACATCATCCTAGACAGTTGGCAACGCACCTTTTCTCCACCGGAAAGCACCTTAATTTTCTTCTCAATTTCTTCTCCAGAAAAGAGCATTCGACCTAAGAAGCCGCGTAGGAAAGTATTATCATCCTGTTCTTTAGTAGCATATTGACGTAGCCAATCTAAAATCGTTAGTTCATCATTGTTAAAGTTAGCGTTCAAATCACGAGACATATAGTTAAAAGCAGTTGTTTGTCCCCATGTCACAGGGTGCCAGTTTCTGGTTTTATTTTACCAGCAATAATATCCATTAAAGCAGTAGTTGCTAAAGTATTGCGTGATAAAAAGGCAACCTTATCTCCAGGTCGCACAATAAATGAAAACATGGTCTAAGATTTTTTCGCCATCAACGCTAAGATACGTCTTCAACCTTAATAAATCGTTTCCTAAATCTCGATGCATTTCGAACTTAACATAAGGATATTTACGAGAAGATGGTTTAATATCGTCAAGCGTAATTTTTCTAATTGTTTCTTTCTTGATGTAGCCTGCTTAGACTTAGATGCATTTGCTGAAAAACGAGCAATGAACTCTTGAAGTTCTTTGATTTTTTTCTTCCTTCTTTGCATTTTGGTTAGCTGCTAATTCTGAAGCTAGCTTACTTGATTCATACCAAAAATCATAATTACCCATATAGAGCTGAATTTTGCCGTAATCAACATCACACATTTGTGTACATACTTGGTTTAAGAAGTGACGATCGTGAGATACAACAATAACAATATTTGGATAATCAGCTAAAAAATCTTCAAGCCAATTTACGTGTGAACGTCTAAACCGTTAGTCGGCTCATCAAGTAAAAAGAATATCAGGATTACCAAACAAGGCTTGCGCTAATAAAACTTTTAACTTTATCTGCTTCTGGTAACTCGCTCATTTTACTTTGATGCAAGTCTTCAGGAATACCTAAAGATTGCAACAATTTAGAAGCATCAGCTTCCGCATTCCAGCCATCAAGCTCCGCAAACTTGGATTCAAGTTCAGCTGCCTTTACACCATCTTCATCACTAAAATCAGGTTTAGAATAAAGCTCATCCTTATCTTTCATTACTTGATAAAGTTCTTTATGCCCCTGAATCACTGTATCTAAAACAGTACAATCTTCAAACGCAAAGTGATCTTGATTTAAGCTAGACATTCTTTCATTAGCGTCAATAGAAATATTTCCTGTTGTAGGTTCAATTTTACCTTCTAAAGTTTTAAAAAGTAGACTTACCCGCACCATTAGCGCCAATTACTCCATAACAATTACCGGGAGTAAATTTTAAGTTAACATCTTCGTATAAAGTACGACCAGATAAATTTAAACTCAAATCTGAGACAGTAATCAAATTATTTTCCCTCTTACATCTATTTTCTATAGAAAACGATCGACTGAAAAATTAGTGCAAACTAGTAACAAATGTAGCTAATCCAAATAAGATTCCTGGAAAATTAGCTACAAATAACGGCCAATCTTTTTTTCTCTCTTAATAGGGCATATAAAACCCAAATAAAGCAGTTAATAGCCGCAACCAATGGTTGAATTGATTACCATAATTTCCCTGCAAATTATTCATAATTTGAGGATATAAGAAACATACATCAAAACAGACAAGACAGATCCAATTCGTCCAATTGTTAACACAGTTTTATTATCAAAAGATTTAATTTTCTTTTTCAACTAATCTTCCTTTCTATCTATAGTATCTAGTTTACTTACTTTCCATAACTAACTCAAGCATAAAAAAGAGATTGATCAAAAATCAATCTCTTTTTAAAAAATATTAACTTAAATTAGTCTAAGTCAACGTTGTCTGGGAAGAATGCTAAACGTTCACCCTTACCAAGTTCTTCTTCAATTTCAAGTAAACGGTTGTACTTTTCTAAACACGTTCTGAACGAGCTGGAGCACCACTCTTCAATTGACGACCGTTAACAGCAACTGCGAAGTCAGCGATGAAGGTATCACCAGTTTCACCTGAACGGTGAGAAATCATAGTGTTGTAACCATTCTTACGTGAAAGACGAATAGTTTCAAGAGTTTCATTAACAGTACCGATTTGGTTCAACTTTGATTAATGAAGCGTTACCAGCACCTTCGTGAATAGCCTTGTTCAAAAGCTTAGGGTTAGTACAAATGAAGTCGTCAAGAACAATTTGGATACGGTCCTTGTGGCTTTCAGTGAACTTAACCATACCTTCAACATCGTTTTCATCGTATGGGTCTTCCATAGAAATTAATTCTGGGAATTCGTCAAGTAACTTGTCGTAGTAATCTGCCAATTCTTCGTCAGTAAGAACTTTACCTTCAAGGTGGTACTTGCCGTCTTCTTTTGTTGTAGAAGTATGAAGCAGCACAGTCACATGCAATAGCAATATCTTCACCTGGCTTGTAACCAGCCTTAATAATTGATTCATGT